>Ga0154320_1095_pt4 | contig 8271 bp, 4 predicted proteins | sample RifGroA2_FD_115848 | JGI IMG/M metagenome (GOLD analysis project Ga0154320, IMG submission 115848) | Ignavibacteria bacterium GWA2_55_11 | reverse complement strand
GACGGTCCGTTCGAATGACGGGCGCTGCAGGAACGACCCATAATTAATGTGGAACACCGTGTTCTCCGAGACCGGGAAAGAAATTCCAATGCGCGGCTGGAGGCGCGTGACAGACGAGGAGTGCGCCTTCGGAGCAAGTCCAAGGTCTTCCTCACGGACGAGCGGGATCGTGTCTCCCTGGGCGTTGATGTAACGGAAGGGGTTGTAGCTGTCGGCGTAGTAGTCGACGTTCTGATTGTAATAGTCGAACCGCAGGCCGATATTCGCGATCATCCCCTCAAATTCCATTTTGTCCTGTGCGTAGAGGCCCCACTCGAACGGCTTGGCGACATATGCCTCGAACTGTTCGGACCCCGGGTTCGACATGTTGCGCTTGTTGTGCACGTCGATCGTGAACGCGTTCGCCTGCATTCCGGCCAGCAGCATGTGGTCGTTTGTTATCTGGCTCGTGATCGATGCGTCAAACGACGTCGTGCCCGTTCTCTCGTTCCGAAAATCATTGTCCGTCTGCCCCACGCGGAAGTTGTCGGGCGTGTTGAAATACCTCCAGACGGCCACATTCTGATCGTCCGAGACGTATCGATCAGGATTGACGATGGGCGCTGCGTCGATGTACGAAGTTGACAGACGGTTAATCTTGACCTCATAGTATGTCCTTTCGTCAAGCGTATGCACAAACCTCACGCCCAGTTGGCCATTATCTTCCAATGTTCGGCTGATCCCTTGTACCGGGTCCCAGAGCCAATTGTAGAAATTCGAATAACTGGTCCCACCTTGACCTGCAAAGAGATTGTCGCGTCGGACTGTCCAGGCACCGCTGAACCTCACGTTCATGCCATCCGAAACGTCAATGGCAACATTGCCCATCAGCTTTCGGCTCGTCATCGGTTCAGGTGTCGGAATGATCCCCCATTCTTGTTCCATCCGCGAAGAAAGGAACATCCGTACGCCGTCGGCGAGCGGACCGCCGAGCGTAACGTCAACCGAATAGTCCCACAGATTGTCGAATTGCTGGTTGAGCATCCTTCGTGCCTGGCGCCACAGAGCATGGGCTATCTGGGCGGCCTGTGCAGTGTCCTTGCCGTTTGACGGTCCCATATACCGCGTATCGAAACCGAACGCGAGCGTGCTCAGATACAGTTGATTACCCGTCGATGACGAATCGATACCGCGCCACTTTTCCCAGGAATTGAGGAGCTGCAGATAAGGGTTTGCGTCCTCGCTGAATGGATTCGCCCCGAAGAATTTGTAGTTTGGAATCCGGGTCCTCAATTCGGCGCGGCTCGTCCACTTGGACTGAGACCCCTCTTTCATAGAGATGTTCACCACACCCGATTGCGCGTTGCCGTATTGCGCGCCAAAACCGCTCGTGATCACTTCAACTTCTTCCACTGCGCTCATATTGGGAATGAAGGCCGCGGCGGCATTCAGAGGATTCACGATCCCCATGCCCGCCAGATTGTAGAGCTCTTCATTCTCCCTGCCGCCACGAAAATGTCCGTCGACGACATCGGCGGAAAGCGCGAGCACACCGGTGATATCCGTGATGCCCGGTAGTTCCTGCACTTCGGCAGCTCGCACGATCTCACTTGTCGATGTTTTTTCGCGCTGGACATCCGGCCGTGTTGCCACAACGACCACTTCCTCGCCGATGTCCACCGTCTGTTCCTGCAAGGAGAAGTCAAGCGTCGTCGTCCGATTAATGTTCACCACAACACCGCTCTGCGTAACCTTCTGATATCCAAGGAAGCTCGCGCTGATCTCGTACTCGCCCGGCAGGATGTTCAAAATGAAATAGTTCCCGTCGATGTCGGTCGATGCGCCCAGTTGTGTGCCCTTGACAACCACGACTGCTCCAATCAGCGGCTCACCGGTCGATCGAATGTGCACCTTCCCGGCGATCTTTCCGGTCTCCTGGGACAACACCGCAGCCGAAAGAGCGAATACGAGGCAGAGTGCTGCTGTGATCCGGATGAGGCTTCTTTGACGTGTTTGCATCATGTCACCACCTCACTTGTATCGGTTCATGTGAACTGAACGAAATCGTGTACGTCCTGTCTTCAAAAGAAATTTCTGCCGCTTCCGCGCCGGACTTCCGCACGGAGAACTCAGCCGGTTTCGCCGATGAAGAGGGGATCAGCACGGAAACGAATTCGTGCTGCTTCGCCGGTGCGGCGTGAAACACGATCGACTCCGTCTCGTTCCCGCCCCCTGCGATCGCGGTCAACGATTCGCGGGAAACCTGAATGATGTCCAATCGAGCCGGACCTTGCACCGACCGCACGTGTCCGGACTCCACAGTCTCAAATTTTCCCTGCCAGAACTGTTGCGCCGAATGCGCGCCGTTGCCGGCCGTGAATCTATCGCGAACGACCCAGAAGGCCGGTTTGACAAAGAGGATCTCCCGTGTGTATGCGACGCCCACAGTATCGAAACCGTTATGCGAGGCCATGAATCGATCGGTGCTGTCACCCGTCGTCCATTGGAGAACAGTCGGCGTCGGGAGCCAGGCCCATTTGCCGAACCCTGTTTGTGCGGCGTTGCCGATCCAGCCGCGTCCCTGCAGTATACTGTCGGCGAGGGCCACGTTCTTGACGAACGAATTTTTCATGAACGGGTACGATGGAGAGCTGTATCTTACCCGATAGTTCGGAAGAATCATGGCACCGTTCGCAAACGCGATGAGACCGAGCACGCCACCGTGTGTATGGTCCGGTTTGAATTGGGCGAGTCCGCCGTCGACGATCATGTACGGATTGTTCGCGCTCCAGCCCCCGCGCATGACGTAATATCCGCTTGAGACTAGTGCCGTGGATGTGAATGTCGGCGCAGTCGAGGCGAGCGATGCATACACGGTTTGGGCATCTTCAGGCAGGAACCAGGAAAACCCAGCGTGAAGCGTGCGGGAACCGAAGTACTTTAGCTGCGGGTCTCGGTAGAGATACGCACCGAGCGCGAGGAATGGACCTTCCGGAGGATCGACCAGTTCTGCCGAATTCGCCGTTTCCGAAACGCCGAGTGACTTGCGCGCTTCGTCGATGTTCCGGCTACCGATGTATGTGTCCTGCGCGTCCTGCAACGGCGGCATCGCCCCGTTGGGCATGAGCACTGCCAGGATGGCGTGGAACATCCTGCGAAAGCGTTCGCGCGCCCACGCGGGTATCACAATGCCGTTGACCTCCGCAATGCGGAACGCGCGGAAGTAATTGAAGATGTCGAGCTTGAAGTAATGGGAGGCGCGCTCGAATTGGAACCCGTCATCCTTGACCTCTTTGTCAAGGTGTTCCAAGACAAGCTTGAACACATGACCGTTCCACTGGCGCATGACGGGGAATTCCGGATACATCAGCGTCATTTCATACAGGGCGCAGAGTCCGACAAGCTGATGGTTCCCCCAGTTGAATTTCTTGCAGTTGTCGACGATCCGGGCTCCATGCAGCAGAAAGCTCTTTATAATAAACACCTGATCGTCATCCGTCAGCACCTCGGACCCGAGCAGAAGCTGGTGGAACATCATCCAGTTTCGAACCCGGTGGCCACCGTAAAACCGCTCAAAGACGTCATTTCCACCGGTTTCGACCGCCCCGGCTTCGACGTCCCGTATAAAATCGCGCCATTGCCCCATCTGAAAATCGGGGTAGCGCCGGTCCTTTCCCTTGATATAATAGAGTGAACCGAAATTCTCCCCGTAGAGTTGCCGTGCGAGGAAGCGGACGGTGTTCGGAGTGTGCGGTGTGCCCTCAAGGTCTTTTCCCGGAACGCGCCAATCGACGTTTGTACCGTACTTCTTCATGAAGTCTTCAACGGTTTCTTCCGCGTACGAGTCGTCATCCGGAAACTGTTGAGCGTAGGTGCGGGCGCGGGAGGGGACGGTTGCGGGGTCGAAGAAGTACCGGGGAGCTGTGCGGGTGCGAATGTGTTGAACAAAGAGGTGAAGCGCGCGGGTGGTGTCGTAGGCGTGAAGGGCGTCGGTGATCGGTTTCATCTGGGGTGAGCTCAATTCCAGCAGGTTGAAGAGTTCACCGGTGGTGATCAACCGGTTACGCGGTACGACGTCCGCAGGAAACAATTTGCGGTCCTGAGCTACGGCTGGCCACGCACAAATTGCAGCCGTTACAAGCGTTGATATGATGAGCCGGGTCTTCATAAAAGAAATACCAAATTTCAATTAGCAAATCACAAATAAAATCCAAATGCTTCCAAACGAAAACTTGATGCTTATTTGGTATTTGTGGATTGTCAATTGGTGCTTGCTTTGTCCGCTGTCACATGTCATACAGGTTTAGCTCAAAGATTTCTTGGCGCCGTTGGAGGTAGAAATCTGTGTCGCCTTGTTCAACGTACGCGATCAGATGTGAAAGAATGCCTACTTGCTTTGTGTTTTCTGCGCCTTGAGCATGCGTCGCGCATGTTCCTCGGCGATCTTGAGGTGTTCGGTCATCGCAGTGCGCGCTCCGTCCGCGTCCTTGTTCAGTATTGCCTCGAGTATCTTCGAGTGCCAGATGACTGCCGATTCTTTGGCATCTTCGACACTCGCATAGACGGACGACTTGATCTGGGGCAGCAGACGGTGGATCGGGTCGAGAATGAGGGGAATGATCGGATTCTCAGATGCTTTCGCAATGTCCAAATGAAATGTCATGTCGAGGGCGGCCAAGTGAGGATAGTCCGAGTTGCACTCCTTGAGGTCGTTCAGATCCTTTTCCAGCTTCTTTGCGTCCTCATCCGTATGGTTGACCGCTGCAAGTGCGGCGATCGGCGGCTCGATGATCTGTCGCGCGTGAACGATGTCGAGCACATGACTTCGGTCGTACGTCATCTGCAGGTACAGATGCATCGGATTCGTCACGGTGTCCGCAGAGATCTTCCGGACATACATTCCCTTCCCCTTCGTGATAGTGATCAGCCCCCGGGCGCTCAGCATGCGTAATGCCTCGCGTACGGCTGTTCGACTGACGCCGAACTGAGAGCACAGCATGAGTTCCGTCGGCAGTTTCGAACCCGGCTGATATTTTCTCTGGCGTATCGCTTCTTCGATCTGCTCTTCTACAAGCTTGCTGAGTTGCGACGGCTTGGCGATGGTCTGGAAGACGGACATTGAAGTTGTAAGATGTATGATGTCAGACAGCAAGAGGTTACCTAGTTGGAAGTCTTGTGTCAAGTTAAAAATTGCCTATTCTGTTCTCAAAATCGGAAAACCGCCGTCAGTTCATGTTTTCCGACGGATTTTCGTGTCTTTGAATTCAGGGTCACTTTCCCTATGTTTCGCCTCCTCAACAAGCTCACGGAGAACCGGTCATGGCTCGTGCGACAGCAGCCGTAGAATTCATCCTCCTTCTCGGGATTGTTGTTCTTGTTGGGGCTTTCGTTGGATCGCCTCAATCCCGCCCCCCGCAAACACCAAGTATATCAGCGACAGTCGCGAGAATTCAGCAAGGATCTCCCCAATGGGACGAATCGCTCGTATTGCCACGACAGAGTGACCGCATCGCGAATTACAGTATAGATGTACGATTGGATCCTGACCGAGCGGTCGTATCCGGGACCGAAGTGCTTGAATGGAAGAACACCACCGGACTTCCGCAGACCACGTTCCCCTTCCACCTCTATCACAATGCCTGGAAGAACAATCGTAGCACGTACGCGAAAGAGAATGGGTGGAACTTTTACCGGGGGGAAATGAGCCCGGATGATTATGGCTACACGAATGTGCGCCGCGTGACGTTGCTTGAACGTACGCGTGAGGTCGACATCACAAGCACCTTCACGTACATCCAGCCCGACGATATTAATGCTGAAGACCAAACGGTCTTTCAGGTTGTGTCGCCGCGTGCGGTGCGTCCCGGTGAAGTGATGCGAATGCGGATCGAATTTGAGACCAAGCAGCCGGCTCCGATATCGCGGACCGGGAAGATCCGGACGTATCACTTCTTCGCGCAGTGGTTCCCCAAGATCGGCGTCTGGTCGAACGGCGCATGGAACTGCCATCAATTCCATGCGAACACAGAATTTTTCGCCGACTACGGCGTGTACGATGTTCGCATTACACTGCCGTCCGATTATCTCATCGGCGCGACCGGAGGGATTCCGAAAGAAGTACAGAGAAACGATCATGGGACGACAACGCATCGCTTCGTTCAAGCCGACGTCCATGATTTCGCCTGGCTCGCATCTCCCGAACTCGTGATCGAAAAGCGCACCTTCTCCCATGCCGTGCCCGAAGCCGGAGAACACCCGGATCGTCATCATGCTCTCCGCGACGTCACAGTAATCCTCGTCCTCCAGCCTCATCATACGCCGCTCGCTGAACGGTATTTCGATGCGACATTTAAAGCGCTGAGATATTACGGCGAATGGTACGGCGAGTATCCGTACGACTGCGTCACGGTTGTCGACCCCGCCAATGGCAGTCGTTCCGGTGGTATGGAGTACCCGACATTGTTTACCGGCGGAGCTTCGCTGTTCGCATCGAAAAGATCTCCAAGCCCTGAGAGCGTGACCGTTCACGAATTTGGCCATCAATTCTGGTACGGACTGATCGGCAACAACGAATTTGAAGAGGCGTGGCTTGACGAAGGCTTCAACACGTATTCGCAGGACCGAGTACTCCTGCGGGGATGGGACGACGGCTCGGCCATCAGCACTTGGCGGGCCACGCGCTCATTCTTCGGCGGGCCGGGAGCCTCGTCGTATGTGGGTATTCCGCACGCGTTCGAAGAGGTCCCGGTCATCCGTATGGCCACGGGCAATCTTGAATTGCGCAGGTGGGGGAACTACGACGTCATGGCACGGCGCGGCTGGGACTACTACCAGACCTACGGAACGAATTCCTACACCAAGCCGGCCATGTCCCTCCATACATTGGAGCGGTATCTCGGCGAGGAAACGATGTATCGCGTCATGCGCACATATCATCACCGTTTCCGGTTCAAACATCCCACGAGCCGGGATTTCATCTCCGTGGTCAACGAGATGAGCGGAAAGGACTTGACCTGGTTCTTCGACAACACATGGTTCTCCTCGGACTTGTTCGACTATAAGGTCGAAGCTATCACCAACACCAGAATGCCCGAGCCCGCAGGCCGATTCGACTGGAACGGCAGAGATTCGCTCTCACCCGTTCCCTCAGAGGGAAAATTCGTGTCGGAGGTGGTCATCAAGCGCGACGGGGGAGCGATTGCTCCAGTCGACGTTCGTGTGATCTTTGAGGATGGAAAGGAATTACGCGAATCCTGGGACGGGAAGTATCGATGGAAGAAGTTCACGTACACGGGTAATGCTTCCGTTCGGTCCGCCGAGGTCGATCCGGACAAAAAGTTGTTGATGGATGTGAATTGGAACAATAACAGCAAAGTGGTGGGTGTCTCCGAACCATCCCTTGCGGCGAGGAAATATGGGGCGAAATTCTTGTTCTGGGTGCAAAGTTATTTTGATTTGGCTTCGTACTGGCAGTGAAGAAAGGTTGGCCACGAAGACACCAGGTCGCGAAGAAAAAATAGGTAGATGGATATTTGCATACTTGAGCGTCACATCGTTCTATCGTCACCCCGAGCGTAGTCGAGGGGTGACGGAAGCCGTTCCAAATGCCTTGAATGCCTCTCGGTAATCAGAATTTACAACATGCTCTATCTTGGACTTTTTTTGCTTCCGCTCTTCCTCCTGGGCGCCCTTGTCTTCTTCATCGTTCGCGCCACTACTCTTCAGCGCCGAGTCACGGACCTCGAATTCCGTCTCGACGTCCTCGAGCGCTCGGTGAGCGGTCTGCAGGTGCAGTTGCCTGAACCGTCGAAGAAGGCTAAACAACCGACAAAGTCATCGCCCGCATCCGTCTCTTCTTCATCCGTCCCCGTCCCTGTCCCCGTTTCTGCTCCAGCCCCCGCCTTTCCCCCTTCTCGTACCCGCGAAGAGTGGGAGGCATTTGTCGGCGGGAAGCTGCTCAACCGCATCGGAGCCTTCGCCCTCATTATCGGTGTCGGATTATTCCTCAAGTACGCTTTCGACAACAATTGGATCTCCGAAGGCGTGCGCGTGGCCATCGGCGGTGTATCGGGAATACTCTGTCTCGCCGGAGCATACCAAACGCATCGCAGGGGATTTGCGGTTTTCTCGCAGGGATTGGTCGGGGCGGGCATTGCCATCCTCTATGTAAGCGTCTACTCGTCGTTCAACTACTACGCGCTCGTGCCGCAGTGGGTCGCGTTCATACTCATGTCCGTCGTTACAGCGCTGTCGCTTTCCCAAGCTGTGTACTACAACGCAATTGCCGTCGGC
>Ga0154320_1117_pt6 | contig 8287 bp, 12 predicted proteins | sample RifGroA2_FD_115848 | JGI IMG/M metagenome (GOLD analysis project Ga0154320, IMG submission 115848) | Ignavibacteria bacterium GWA2_55_11 | reverse complement strand
TCGGGAAGCCGTCTCTGAACTTCGACGACGGAATGTCCCGTCCCCTTCCGTCGCGTTGATCCTCGGGTCAGGACTGGGAGATTTCGCGAAGGAGATCTCCAACGGCATCACAATTTCGGCGGAGGACCTTCCCGGCTATCCTTCATCGACCGTTCAAGGACACGCAGGCAGACTGATCTTCGGCAGCGTATCCGACGGGTCGCGGAGCTCACCCCTCCTTCTCGTATTTCAAGGGCGCGTGCATTTCTATGAAACTGCGGATGTCGACCGGACCACAGCCGCAGTCCGATTGGCAGCGGCTTTGGGAGTTACACGGCTGTTGATCACTAACGCCGCTGGTGGTATCAACCGCTCATTCGTTCCCGGCGATCTTATGCTAATGACCGACGTCATGTCGTTGCTTCCCCCGTCATCCAGGATGATTGCAGGGAAGCAGAAGCTTTTGGAAGTCTTCGACCGGGATTTGACGATGCACTTGAAGGAATCTGCACGTGAAGAGGAAGTTGCGCTGAAGGAAGGCACATATTGCTGGTTGAAAGGCCCCTCATACGAAACAGCTGCTGAGATTCGCATGCTCGGTATTCTGGGAGCTGATGCCGTCGGAATGTCGACCGTTCCCGAACTTCAGACAGCCCGAGCGCTGGGCATGCGTTGCGCCGGAGTCTCGCTTATCTCTAATATGGGAACCGGCATTCTTCCTTCAAAACTCTCCCACGCTGAGGTCACAGACACCGCAAACAGATCGTCCGAACGCTTTTCCCACCTCATTAAGTCCTGTTTGCTTCGCCTCTAAGTCTATCGCATGCTCCCGTCATGTTACGGGAGCACAAAGGTGGTATAGCATTACGTAGATGACCACCCCCGTGACTGAGACATAGGTCCACACGGGGAAGGTCCATTTTGCTATTGCCTTGTGCAGGCGATCGTCCCTACGGAGTCCTCGGCGAAGCGTCACAATCACCATGGGGACCACGGCGGCAGCAAGAATCGTGTGCGAAAGCAGTATTCCAAAGTATATGAAGCGCACAACTCCTTCTCCCTGGAAGGGTTGCGAACCGTGATGCAAGTGATACACAAGATAGGAAACAAGGAAGAGAATGGAGACCGAGAAGGCAGAGATCATGAAGGCCTTATGTTTCTGGACCATTCCACGCTTAACGTAACTTCTGCCCACGACGAGGAGAAGTGCGGATGTGGCGTTCAGTAGGGCGTTGACAGTGGGTAGCAGATCGAGGGGGAACACTGTCAGGCCCTGGAAACGAGTCCGAGAATCATCACCAGAGGAAGATATAGCAGTGATGCAAAGAAGAGATTTCTGGAGTCCGCGTTGATAGTTCTTGTCGTAGAGGTGTTTGTCAGTCCTCGCACAATCGGTTTGGCGGAGATCGAAACGAACCAAAGTGTCAATGATACGGCTGCAGCGATTGCCATTGGTCCCGTGGATTCATAATAGAAAAAGATTGAGACAACGGGCAGTAAGCTCAGTGTGGACAAGAGGTTGATGCGGTGCGTCTGATGGGCGTTCTCGGTATCTTGAACGGAGAGCATGTGGTATCCTGCCCGTTCGTAGTCCTTTCGGTACATCCAGGCAAGAGAAAAGAAGTGCGGAAATTGCCAGATGACCAGGAAAAGGAATAAGAACCACCCTCCTGCCGACGGGGTAGTCTCTGCGGCCGTCCAGCCTATAAGGGCCGGCAATGCTCCCGGTATGGTTCCAAAAACTGTATTCAGCCAGGTTTTACGCTTGAGGGGCGTGTAGATTCCCAGGTAAAGGGCCAACGTGAGGAGAGAGATGAACGATGGCAAGGGCCCAGCCTCGATCCAGAGCAGAAGTGCGCCTGCGAGGGCAAGTAATACGCCAAAGGCCCCTGTTTCAAGCGCTCGTACACGTCCTGAAGGGAGCGGACGATGTTCTGTACGCTTCATCATGGCGTCGAAGCGCCGCTCAATGAGTTGATTCAGCGCTCCTGCCCCACCTCCAACCAGAAGAGTCCCGCTACCGACCATTGCCGCCGTAAGCCATGTTGCCTGCGAATCTGCTGCCAGGACATAGGCAAACACTGATGTCAGAGCTGAAAGTCCCGTGAGCTCGGGCTTTGTCAATTCTGCGTACGTGGACAGCCGAGAAAGTCCGATCGGAAGAACGCGGGGGAATTGCAGGCTGTTTCCTTTTGCTTCAGGCACGGAGACCTTCGGGATGAAATGACGCGGGCTCGACGGCGGGGGGAGCCTCATTCGGAGCTTTCAATCGAACGAAATGGAGGCCGGAAAGGAATGTAAGCCCAAGCAGAGCCGCCCCTGCCGATTGGTGCATCGTTGCCAAGATTGCAGGACGTCCCAAAAGGACGGTCGCAATGCCAAGTGTCACTTGCACGATCAAAAGCAGGACTATCGACCAGCCCAACGTCCGAAATCGAGCCCGATGGACCTTCATGCGAAAGAAGCGCACGGAATACCACACGAGCACTGTGGTCACCACGAGAGCCCAATACCTGTGGGCAAGGTGAATGACGATCTGCCACGCGGTGATCTGACCATCCGCCCACAGGTGATAGTCCCGGCGGACAAGTTCTTCCGTGTATGCCTTAAGAGAAGCATCGCTCAGGTCGGGGAACAGTCCCCCGTACGCAAGCGGAAAATCAGGCACGGAAAGTCCGGCCTGACTATGGCGCATGAGCGCACCAAGGATCAATTGCACAAACACCGCGGAAAAGGGAACTACGAAGCCGTACCATGACATTGATATGCGTGGTTCTTTGTCACGCTCATGCCACCATCGTGAATTCACGAATGCTAATGCTATCACAATGCAGAAGAATGTCTGTGCAAGGGTCGCATGGCTTGCGGAAACGGCAGTCGGCAAAAGGAAGAGCACGGTGAGCCCTCCAAGTGCGCCCTGAAATATCACGGCCGCCAAGGCTGCGACGCCCAGGCCCCTCACCCACTTCCTTTGCTCTGTCCTCCATATCCAAACGGTGAGTATGACCGTCAGGAAGCCGACAAACGAAGCGATCATCCGATGTCCGTGCTCGTAGAAAATCCCTCCCACCATAGGCGGCATGAGCTGTCCGTATGAGAGAGGCCAATCTGGAACGGCAAGTCCGGATCCGGTGCTAGTGACCATTCCTCCCGCAATAAGGAGAAGGAATGTGCATGCAACAACGAACAGAGAAAACAACCTCAGGCGCATACTTTTCCTTGACTGCTTGAAATGCATGTGCCTTCCGGCAGGAAGGCACGGCGCAAAACCTCGAACCGTTGAACAATCCTCATTGAACCTGTGGAGCTGTTTCCGCGGGGACATCCTGCGGGATCATAGCTTCCTGTTCCTTCATCCACTGGTCGAACTCTTCCTGTGTCTGTACCGTGACAAAGCCTCTCATGCGGTAATGGCCCAGACCGCAAAGTTGCGCGCATGCGATTTCTGTGGGGCTGTCCGGTGAAGCCTTTACGTCGAAGATCCCAGCTGCGGTGAGCTGCTGAACCGCTTCCTCGGAAAAGGAATATCCTTTCCCGACGATCACATTGCCGTCCTTGTCCGCATAATCCTCCGCCGCAGAGTATGGCCCCTGGAGTTCCCTGGGCAAAACGCCTTCACGAAGCGAATACCTGCGCACTAAACGATCGCGGATCTCAGCGGTGGTCATTGTGGGCGTGAACCACAATCGCACAGTCTCGCCCGGAATGGCATCCTGCTTCACGCGGAACAAGGGAAGTCCGAAGCTGTGAATGACGTCCTTCGTCGTGAGCCGAACGATCACGGGCTTGTTCACCGGAAGGTTCATTTGGTTCACGGAGACAATATCATCCTTTGCTGAAGGGTCCGTCCGGTCCAGGCCGATGGGATTCTCCGCGGAAACGAGCGATGCTATCGTCGTGCCGAATTCGCCGTCCGCCCCCGGATAATGGATATTCCAAATGAATTGTTCGGCGACGACACGGACGACCGTTGCTGTATCATCGGGCGGAAATTCCGTGACGCGTGCGGACCAGAGCGGGAAGGCAAAGCCGACGAGAAGAACTACCTCAAACACCGCGAGACCGGCTTCGAGATACGACGAAACGTGCGTCCGCACCCCGGTATAATTCGCAGCGCTCTGAGCACGACGCCGAAATCGATACAGTGTATAGATAAAAAACGAGCCCCAGCCTGCAAACAGCACGAACATCAACCAATGCACCACGCCGATCATCTGGTCGATATCCCCGCCATGAGCAGCGGCGTCGATGGGTAAACCAAGGAATTCCTTCATGCTTTCAGAATCTCCCTAATAAGATGCGGGAATGTATCAGTGTCAGTTTGAACCGGGGAATTGAACGTCGCCCCCGAGCGTCATTCGCATGCGACGCCGAAAGTGGAGGAACATGGCGCTGAGGAGGCCGAGTACGACTGCGGTGATCCCCAGAAGCACCCACACGGCGGCATTCACGCCGGCTGCCGATCCCGATTCGGTCTCTCCAAAACAGACCGGACACGACAACAGCGGTTCTGCCGCAAACACGAACGCAAACGCCAAGAGTGTAAGGCGATTTCGTACTATCGATCTTCCCTTTCTCATGGCCGGGGAGTCAGATGCGATATCTTTCTCAGGAAGGCTCTCTCATAGATCACGAGAACAATTGCGCCAATGACCGATCCAATAGCGCCCGCAACGGCCCAGGATTCGTCGGAGGCGATCGTCAGCAACAATATAGCGCAGGTTACTGACATAGCGGCCGACGCGATGATAAAGGCGATGTGAAATGCTTTCAGGGACATTGTCTCAGCCCACCATGCCGGGGTCGCTGTGGTGCAGCATCGGGAGGAACATCAAGGCAACAAAGAAAACAACCGTCAGCACCAGGAGTGCATAGATCATTTTCCGTTCCGAGATCAAATGCATGAAGTATCCGGCGACGAGCGCAGCTTTTATGGATGCAATGATCAAAGCGACTATCAACGCCGCTATGAAAGGCAGATGCACATAGGAGACGGACACGGTGACTACCGTCAGGACCATCAGAGAATAGAATACGTACAGATACTTCCGGACGTGCGTCCTACTGTCTATGGAGTGGAAATCTGACATACTTCCTCCTACAGGAGATACAGAATGGGAAACAAGAAGATCCATACGAGGTCAACAAAATGCCAGTAGAGCCCGGCAACTTCGATCCGGTTGATGAATCGGGCCGGGTCTGTTGTCCACATCTTGCTCCCTGGACCCCAAAGGTAGATGTTCACGATAATGCCGCCAATGACATGGAGTCCGTGCAGGCCGGTCATCGTGAAATATGTGGCGAAGAAATTACTTGTTGAAGGTAGAAGACCGTGCTCGAATTTCGCGCCATATTCAAACGCCTTGATGACAAGGAATACGAAAGCAAACAGGATCGTTCCGCCAAGATATCGGCGGAACTTTGCGAAGTTCTTCTCAAGCAACGAGGCCCAGGACATCACCATCGTGACGCTCGAAGAGATCAGGACGATCGTATTCACGGTAGCCAAGGGGACGTTCAGGATCTCCCAGCCATGCGGCCAAGTCGTTGCGTTCACGCGCAGAAGCACCAGCGAGGAGAAAAGCGCCCCGAAGAGCATGACCTCGGACGCCAGGAAGAGCCAGATGCCAAGTTTGGCGTTGTAGAGGCCGGTGTCCGGCCGTTCGACAGCATTATACGGGATTTGCATGCGATACCTTGATCAAGATTCGGACTGTGGCGAAAAGTCTTTGGATGCCCCAGGGAGGCTGTACTCGTAAGGGCCCCGGACGACGACAGGTTCTTTCAGAAAGTTCCCGTGGCCCGGCGGCGTCGGAGTCTGCCATTCGAGTGTTGTCGACTCCCATGGATTGTCCGCCGCTTTCTTCCCTTTCCAAATACTCCAGAAGAAATTGAAGATAAATGGAATCTGGAAGAGCCCGAGCGTCCACGCCGCTACGGACATGACCTCGTTCAGATACAGCACACCTTGGGCGTGCGTGTACTGAGCACCGCCGTCATACAATCGCCGTGAGACTCCTGCGAGTCCCTGGATGAACATGGGCATAAAGATGAAATTGATCGAGACAAACGAACCCCAAAAATGGATCTTCCCAAGCGTGCTGTTCATCGATCGGCCGACGACCTTCGGATACCAAAAATAGATGCCGGCAAACAGAGCGAAGAGCGTTCCGGGCGCAACCACATAATGGAAATGACCGATGACGTAATACGTGTCATGCAGATGAATATCGGTGGGCGCAAGACCGAGCGGCAATCCGGTAAGACCTCCAATACCGAACATCGGCAGGAATGCCAGAGCGAAGAGCATAGGCACACTGAAGCGAATTGATCCTCCCCAGAGAGAGATGATCAAGGCCGTCAGGATGATCACGGAAGGAATGGAAATGATCATTGTGGTAGTCTGGAAGAACGTGCTGATCGTCGTTCCCATTCCGGTGAGGAACATGTGGTGCGCCCACACGATGAACGACATGAAACCCAGAAATACCGTCGCATACACGAGCGACCTGTATCCCCAGAGCGGCTTTCTGGTGTTGTTCGCGATGATTTCCGCGACGATGCCCATGGCCGGGAGAATGAGCACGTAGACTTCGGGATGCGCCAGGAACCAGAAGAGGTGCTGCCAGAGGAGGACGCTGCCCCCACCCGAGTTCTCCATCGGAACGCCGGAAACGATCAGCCCGCTGGGCATGAAGAAACTCGTTCCCGCCAGGCGGTCCATCAATTGCAGAATGCCGGCAGCTTCAAGCGGCGGAAATGCAAGGAGAAGCAGGAATGAGGTCACCAACTGCGCCCAGACGAAGAACGGAAGCCGCATAAACGTGAGGCCCTTCGCGCGAAGTTGAATGATCGTCACGATGATGTTCATTGATCCGAGCAACGACGAGGTGATCAAGAATACCATGCCGATAAGCCAGTAGGTCTGACCGGCGGTCGCAATCACAGACAATGGAGCGTATGATGTCCACCCAGAATTTGCAGCGCCGCCCGGGATGAAAAAACTTGCAAGCATGACGACGCCGCCGACAAAATACGACCAATAGCTTGTTGCATTCAACTTCGGGAATGCCATGTCTGGTGCTCCGACCATCAACGGCACCAGATAATTGCCGAACGCACCTACTGCCAGCGGCACGACGCCCAGGAACACCATAATGGTTCCGTGCATCGCACCAAGTTGATTATAGAATTCGGGCAACATGATCCCGCCGGGCGCATTCATTTCTCCAAACCATTCGCCGATGTACGGTATGGGCTGGCCAGGATAGGCCAACTGCCACCGCATGACCATCATCAACGAGAAACCGAACAGCAGGAACAGGAGACTGGTAATCCCGTATTGGATCCCGATGACCTTATGGTCAACGGAAAAGATATAGTTCCGCAGGAATCCCAGCTCTTCCTCGTGGAGGTGAGCGTGGTCGGTATGCGGTGCGGTCGCTACATGTTCCACGTGCAAAATTCCTTTCGTGTCAGCGAATGGTGAAACTCAGCTCTTGTATGAAAAGTCGACAGTCGCCTTGCCCGAAGCATCCACCTTCACGGTCGCCGTCTTCGTACCGTATTTTTCATGCCACGCTTCAATCGTGTACTCTCCCGCGGGTAGTCCCTTGATGGTGAACGAACCGTCATCTCCGGTCACCGCGTGATACGGATGGTTGAAAACGCCAATATACGCACCCATCCACGGATGGACTTCGCACTTCACTTTGAAGGTCTCTTCTTTTGCAAATGTTTTTGTCATCTTCATGCCCTTCATCGGCTGGGCATTGTTAAACTGAGGATTGGCCTTGGAAAGCGAGTGGACATTGTGAAGTGTCGCATCACTGTTCCGAACCTCCAGTTCTTGTCCAACCATGAGCGAGAGGACATGAGGCGTATAGAGGCAACCCATCTGATCGAACACCAGTTTGTCTTTCGGCGCCGTGAACGATCCCTTCAATCCCGACTTCACGTAGACGATAACGTTGCGCAATGTCCCGTTCTTGTTGACGACAACGTCTTCGCCCGTCACGGGTTTAGTATGGGCCTTTTTACAGACGGGGTCCGCGGTCATTTGCAGGGGAGATCCCTTCGGTGGCGTTCCAGAGAACGCGACTTTTCCGGTCACATCGCCAGCTGAGGCAATGGTCATTCCGAGAATCAAAATGCCTAACACTCTTCTGCACTGCATCGTGATACCTCCAGGAATAGGATTTGATGTTGGTTGATTCTGTGAATTATCGGTCGGCTATCGGGGTGCCGCTGCGACGACCAAGGCTCCACACATACGTCTGCAGCGCCCGGATCTGCTCGCTCGCATCGC
>Ga0154320_1104_pt2 | contig 8426 bp, 4 predicted proteins | sample RifGroA2_FD_115848 | JGI IMG/M metagenome (GOLD analysis project Ga0154320, IMG submission 115848) | Ignavibacteria bacterium GWA2_55_11 | reverse complement strand
GGACTTCTACCCTTTATCGCTGGAACCGGACGCCGTCCGATGGAAATGGATCGCGTACGGTGATACACGAACAAACGATGCGGCACATCGATCTGTGCTCCAGTCGATGAAGAACAATACACCGGACTACAAATTCATCATTAACGTCGGCGACGACGTCGAGGACGGTACAAATGTGCTTCTTTGGAATACCTGGCAGACCGCGTGTGACCAGATCCTGGGAGGCACTGGTCAGTCAAGCGTTCCGCCGAAATACATGACGGCGGCGGGAAACCACGAGAAACTGGAATTTGGCGGGTTGGCGAATTGGAGGACGTTCATGTCGGGCCAGGTGACGCAGTTTGGCAACGACGGGAAATATTTCACGTTCGACTACGAGGATGCGCGCTTTGTCGTGTTGTATTCGGAGACGGAGAACGACGCCGCGCAGCAGCAATACTACTTGGATGCGATCAAGAACAATCCCAAGAAATGGCTGTTCGCCGTCTGGCACAAGCCCATCTTTGACTTCGGGCCAAAGGTATACGAAGCCGGGATCCACCAGAACTGGGGGGCGCCGTTCTACCAGAACGGAGGCGACATCATCTTTATGGGCCACGCCCACCAATACGTTCGCACCGTGAAGTTGAATTTGAACGGCGAAATGAATCCGCCGCTCGACCCAATCAATGGGACGACGCAAGTCATTACCGGTAATGGAGGCGCTCCCTTGTATCCGGTCGATGAGAATTCCGACGGCAACGGCTACATGGTGGCGTATTCGTTCGACCAGAACAACAGTTGGTTCTACGGCTACACCGAATTAACGGTTGACGGTGACACGCTCTACCTTCGCCACTTCAGCGCAAACGGCGTCGTCATGGATGAAGAAGTGTATTATCCCAACCACAAACACAATGTGGGGGTCCATTTTCATCTCAGTACCCAGACAGTAGGCTCTGGAGAAGTGCTGAAGTCTCCGTCCGACTCCACGTATCCAATCGGCTCGAGGGTCGTTCTCACGGCGGTGCCTGCGTTGGGGTGGAAATTCGACGGATGGAGCGGAGACCTGACCGGACTGTCGAACCCCGACACCGTGATGATGGACACCGTGAAGAACATCACTGCAACCTTCAGTGAGATCCCGGCAGGCCTGTATGAGATTAGGATACACACGGTGGGCACAGGCACAGTCGTGACGGACCCTGCGGGGCCGTACTTTGCCAGCGGCAGCACAGTCACACTCCTTGCCAAACCGGATTGGGACAGCAAACTTGACAGCTGGAGCGGAGACCTCACCGGTTCGGATACCTCCGTGACGATCAGTATGGACGGCCACAAGAGCGTGACGGCGACGTTCAGAAAGCTGAAGACGTGCCTGCTCAACGTGCGACCGTTGTCGCACGGAAGCGTGACGCTCGATCCTTCACGAGGAACGTATGTGGAAGGGTCGGAAGTGCAGATTACCGCGGTGCCCGAAACAGGGTGGGAATTCCATGAATGGTTGGGAGATGTGAACGGCACTGCAAGCAGCACGGCGGTCACGGTGAACTCGGATCTGGATGTTCGTCCGGTATTTCGCCTGATCGGCGGAGGCTTGCAAGATTTCGAAGCGACACATGACACCTACATCCAGGGATCCTTCAGCGCTTCGAGGAATTTCAATGCGGATAGCTGTTTACGCGTTCGTGAAGGAACCTCGGATCTGAACAGATACCGGGCATATGTGCAATTCGACGTTCAAGGAATCGTGGGAAATGTGCTCGGGGCGGTCGTAAAAATGCGTGCCCGGGATTCGGGATTACCGGACGGTAGCGGCATCGGAGCCGGTGTGTATGAGGTAAGCGTCGATGGCTGGACGGAAAGCACACTAAAATGGACCGGAGCGCCGGCGGCAGCCAGCAGGCTCGATACCATGAATATCGTGAACGCGGGGTTGATCTACGGTTGGGACGTGGGTTCGTATGTGACGGCCGAAGCGGCGGGAGACAAAGTGGTAAGCGTGATGTTCAAGGACTTCAAGTCCATGGACAAGCGCGTTGATTTTGAGCGCCGGGAAGACGGCAAGGGTCCGGTGTTGACCGTTCTGACCGACATGTCGACAGGCGTGGAGCAGGGGGAGATCCTGCCGACAAGATATGCGCTCAAGAATAACTATCCGAATCCGTTCAATCCGGAGACGACCATCAGTTTTGAAGTGCCCAAAGAAGGATGGGTGTCGCTGAAGGTGTACGATGTCTTGGGCAAAGAAGTGGCGACGCTGGTCAACGTACACATGCATCCGGGTGTACATCGGGTCCGGTGGAATGCAGGTGCGATGCCGACCGGAGTGTATATCTGCCGGATGACGGCGCCCAACTTTGAAGACTCTCTCAAGATCATCTTCATGAAATAACACGGAACAAATGGAAGAATCGGCCTGGACATGAATTTCACACCACGTATCTCCGCACGGGTTGCGGTTCTCGCCATCTGTGCGGCGTTTTCCGGCCTTGACACACACGCCTTGTCGCAGGACAAGAGCTTCATTCTCATCGGTGATGTCCACTTTGACAAGCTCACGCTTCACGATATGTCGTGGCTCCAGACGAACTATCCGAACGACGTTGCGCAAGTCAATAATTATTCACAGATAACCCAGAATAATTTCAGCGCATTCATTTCGGAGCTTCTGCATCAGTCGCAGATCGTGACGCCGGTTGTGGCGGGAATGCTGCAAATGGGGGACCTGCAAGAGGGACTTGCCGGGAACATCACGCTCGCCACGCAAATGGCGCAGGAAGCGAGAGATTCCCTTCGGGCGCCTTCTTTCATCCCTCCGTGGATCCTTGTCAAAGGGAATCACGAGGTCACCGGTCCCGGCGGAGCGGAGGCGTTCAACAGCATCATCCTGCCGTTCGTCGCATCGGAACTGAATCAATCCATCCCCGGAACCTCGTACGCCACCCGCATCGGCGATGTGCAGATCATTGTCATCGACTGCTACGACAGAACCAACGTAATACCGTTCCTCAGGAGTCAGCTCACCGGCTCGGACGCGAGATTCAAGATTGTTGCGACCCACATGCCTGTCATACCGGTCACAGCCAGGCTGTGGCATATCTTTCAGGATGATGCGGCCAACAGGGACACATTGCTCAACCTCCTTGCAATGCACAAGGCGCTTGTCGTATGCGGCCATCTGCACAAGTATTCGGTCGTGTCGCGAGCGACGCCCTATGGCCCGGTCGTGCAGGTCATGGCGGCGAGTGTCATCAGCGATCGGAACCGGCATACGCCGAGCTATTACGTCACGTCATTCGGCCCCTCGCTGGTCGATCTGGAACCCGGCTACGACAACAAGTCGTATTTGACGATTGAAGCGCGTTCAATCAGGTCGTACCGGATGGCGGAAATGCCCGGATACGCGGTCCTCAAACTGAACGGCACGACCGGCGCACGGAGGCTCGATGTCTTCGCCGGCCTCGGCGAATTTCTCTATGAGACCGTTGACCTCTCGACCTTCGGCATGCATGCCGATACCAGCGGCATGGGGGAAATCGTCATGTCGCCGAATGATTCGGTCTTCCTGGCAGAGACCAAGGTCGCGGTGCGTGCCGTTCCGGCGCTCGGCTGGAAGTTCGACGGTTGGAGTGGCTCTCTCTCGGGTACGCTGAATCCTGACACCGTCGTCATGAACGGCGAGAAGAACATCTCGGCGGCATTCAGTCAGATCCCGGCCGGTCAATACGAAATACGGACGACGATCGAAGGGTCGGGCGTTGTCGTAGCTTCTCCGGCAGGTCCGTATTACAGTCCCGGGACCGTCGTGACGCTGACAGCGTGTTCGGACGCCGGGAGCACGTTCAGCGGATGGGGCGGCCAAGCAAGCGGATCAGACACATCGATAACGGTGACCGTGGATAGCCATCTCCAGGTGACCGCGAAGTTCAGGGCTCTCGGGGTCTTCAGCATCAATGCGATCTCCGGCCCCCATGGAACCGTCATCTTCGACCCTTCAGCCTCCACGTATCTGGAAGGGACTAAAGTTCAGCTCAACGCAATTCCCGAGTACGGTTGGGAATTCGCAGAGTGGTTGGGGGACGTAAACGGCACGACCTATGCGGCTTTAGTAACTGTAACGGCGAACATGGGAGTCCGCGCGGTGTTTCGCAAGGTCGGAGGCGGCGTTGTGGTGCTGCGACCGACCGATGACAGCTACATCCGGGGTTCGTTCGGAGCGTCGCGGAACTTCAACGCAGACAGCGCTTTGCGCGTGCGTGAAGGGATATCCGATCTGAACCGCTTTCGCACGTATTTGCGGTTCGACCTTCAAAGCATTTCGGGGAATGTACTAGGGGCGTTCCTGAAGATGCGAGTGCAGGACTCAGGATTAACGGATGGAGAAGGCGTAGGCGCCGGAGTTTACGGCGTAAGTACTGATAGCTGGACCGAAACGACATTGAAATGGAATGGCGCTCCGGTCGCGGGATCACTGATCGACACGACGACCGCAAATGTTGAAGGGAACTATTACGGTTGGGACGTGGGAACGTATGTGACGGCGGAGATTGCGGGAGACAGAACGGTGAGCGTGATGGTGAAGGATTTCAAGTCTTTGGACAGAAGGATTGAATTCGGGAGAAGGGAAGATGGCAAAGGATCCGAGATTGTGGTGTTGACGGATACTCCGACGGACGTGGAACCGGAGCTTCCGGTCCCTGCGAAAGTCGCGTTGTATCAAAACTATCCGAATCCGTTCAACCCACGGACGACCATACACTACGACCTCGTCAGCGCCTCGGATGTGAGTATCCATATTTACGACATGCTGGGTCGGGAGGTCAAACGCCTCATTGATGAGCAGCAGGGGCCGGGATCTCTCTCCGTCGCATGGGACGGAAGGGATGACGCCGAACAACCCGTAGGAAGCGGCATCTATCTCCTGCGCTTTAGAGCCGGCTCGCACGTTGAGAACAGTAAATTGATGCTGATCAAATAGCAGCGCTCCGGGGCATCCCATGCGGACGGGAACATGATCCTGCGACGACGTTTCCCGTCTTTTTTGTGTTAATTGGTGTCGATCCGACAATCTTCCCAGCATGTCCCTGACAAGTACATCCCGCGGTATCAGTACGTTGCTGTCAGCGATCGTGTTGATGTCGTGTTCGAAGCCTCTCGGCGATGACGCGATCATCCGGATCAACGACCGCATGATTTCAACCGGCCAATTTCGGATTCGCCTCAACAGTCTGCCAAACACGCTCCAGCTCTCTGCGGACGACATCAAAGAGACCCTCGTATGCACGCTGATTGCCGAGGCGATCCTGCGCGACAAAGCGGTCGATGAGAAGCTCGACAGTTTGGAGCGTATTCACCTGCTTCGCGATCAGTATGCGAAGGAGGCTGTCTATGAGGAATGGATGGACGCCGAGGTGCGAAGCCGGATCACAATCGAACCGGAGGAACTCGCAAGGGCGTACGAAAGGTTCAAAGAAGTTCGTTCGGTGGCATTCTGGACCGCCGACGACCATCGGAAGGCGGAGGAGATCCGTCGGTCAATTGCGCAAGGAAAGCCGCCTGCGCAGGAGACGCAATTCAAGGACATTGAATTCGGGGAATCCTTGGAATCTGTGGAGGACGCGATCTTTGCTTTGCGGGATGGTGAGATATCGGAACCGCTCTTGATCGACGGCCAATTCTATGTCTTCGAGTTGCTGAAACGGCAGCCTCACCCTCAGCACGCAACCCATGACCTCACCTACTGGAAGTCGTCGGTTGAAAAAAGTTTGCGGGCACGGAAGGAAGTATCGTTGGTCGCGGGCACGCTCGATGCGTTGATGAAGGGCAAGCAGTACAGCATCAACAGGAAAGCCTACGATATTCTGATCAACCGGCTCACGATGATGATCTTTGACGACGGAAGGCTGAAGGCGGAGGATCCGGAGTTCATTCAGCAGGAAATTGGAACAAGGGAAATTAGCCCTGGAGATGATGCCGGCCGTTTGTTGATCTCTTTCAGCGACGGGGGAGAATGGACTGTCGGGGAGGTCTGGAAAAGTCTTTCAGTCTGTCCATATCCGCTGAATTACGGAACCCCGGAAAAACTGCGACATGGATTGCTCGATGTCTTACGAAAGATGATTCTCTTGGAATCGATCGTTGAGGACGGCAGGAACAAGGGTTATGAAAACACCAGGGAAGCCCGAGAACAGGCCCGCATGTGGTTTGACAACGTCCTCGCGCAGGCCATGCTGACGTCATACAGGAAGTCGGCCACTGTCGACGAAAGTGAAGTGGTCGAATACTATGATTCCACCAAGCAATTTCATCTCCAGCCCGAACTGCGCAAGATCGTTCCAGTCATAGTCCGTGAGATGGCAACCGCCGAGCGTCTCTATAATAGAGTCCTAAAAGGTGCGGATGTTGATGAAATATCAAGAAATTACAGCATCAGAAGGATATCTCAGAAAAATGATGATGTCGGAGCTGTAGTTACCCGTGATACCTGGGGAGAGATCGGCAAGGTCGCCTTCTCGCTCAAACCGGGCCAGGTTTCCGGACCCTTCAGAAACTCGGACACAACGTACGCGATCGTGAAGCTCATGGACATACGGCCTCCCGCGCCGTATCCGTTTGACGACGTAGGGGGCCGGCTCCGATCAATACTAGAAGAGCGGCGCGTCCAGAAGTCGGTGGAAGACCTTCTGGTACAGGTGGTGAAGACGTACGATATCGAGATCAACCGACCTGCTTTGAAGAAAATTGAATACCTTGGCGGAGGTCTTGCGGTCAGGAAATCTCATTTCCCGCTGCGAAATGCCGTGCCGAGCTTTCCGCTCTTCAGCCCGAATGCACCATGGTACAGGTCGTTCGTCACCGGTAGGTGAGCGACGACACATTGTCCCAAAGCTCCACGGACAACTTTTCCTTGCGAGGAACAATCCAGGACGCCACATGAACAGAAGACTCCTCTTTGCGACAGTCGTCTCGGCGCTGGGCAGCTTTCTCTTCGGATTCGATACTGCCGTCATCTCCGGGACGACAAAATTTATTTCCGACTTTTTCGGCCTGACCGATGCCACCCTGGGAGTGACGGTGTCCATAGCTCTCTGGGGAACGGTTCTCGGTTCCATTGCAATCGGAAAACCGGGCGACCTCTTTGGACGGCGCGCAATGCTCTCGGTGTGCGGCGTCCTGTTCTTCGTCTCTGCCATCGGCTGCGCCTTCGCGGAAAGCTGGTCCGTCCTGCTGATCTCTCGCTTCGTTGGCGGAGTCGCCATTGGAGCGGCCTCAGTAATGGCCCCGATGTATATCGCCGAGATCTCTCCCGCGCGGTTGCGCGGCAGATTGGTCGCCGTCGCGCAATTCAACATCGTCGTCGGAATCCTCGTTGCATTCTTCTCCAATTATCTCTTTGTGGATTTCGGGGCCGATAATTGGCGCTGGATGTTCGGCGTGATGGCGATTCCATCGGCCCTCTTCTTCCTGCTCCTGTTCTTCGTTCCCGAAAGCCCGCGCTGGCTCGTCAAGCGTCATCGCGTTGAGCAAGCCAGATCGGTCCTGCAGAATGTCGGCGCGGTGAATCTTGAGACGGAACTTGCAGATATCATCGAGTCGCTGAAGGAAGAGATAGGTGCGGGAGTCTCACGGTTGTTTCAGAGAAAATATCGTTTCCCCATCATGTGCGCAGTGCTGTTGGCCATGTTCAATCAATTGTCGGGAATCAACGTCATCATGTACTATGCCCCGCTGATCTTCGAAAAAGCGGGCGCAAGTACAAATTCGGCCATGCTGCAGGCCGTCGCGGTCGGAGTGACGAACCTTGTCTTTACCATCATCGCCATGTTCTTTATCGACAAATTTGGGCGCAAGACGCTCCTTCTGGTGGGTGCTGTCGGCATGTTCTTTTCTCTTGCCGGCGCCGGGTTCCATTACTATTTCGAAAGCGCCATGACGGGCGTGGGCATTGTGATCTTTATCGTCGGGTTCATCGCATTCTTCGCCTTCTCTCAGGGAGCGGTGATCTGGGTGTTCCTGGCGGAGATATTCCCCAACAAGGTGAGAGCCGCCGGTCAGGCGCTTGGCTCGTTTACGCATTGGATCATGAATGCCCTGATCGGCCTTGTCTTTCCTGTAGTGTTGTCAGCTCTCGGAGGAGGAACTGTCTTCATGTTCTTCGCCGTCATGATGATCCCCTTCTTCTTTTTCGTCTGGAAGATGATGCCGGAGACAAAAGGCAAGTCGTTGGAGGAGCTTGAGAAGATTGTTTTGTCAAGGTGAGACAGGGAAAAGCTCAGCAAAGAAGATTTTTCCACGAAGGGCCACTAAGGCGAGGGATAGCTGAGGCACGAAGGGGCACGAAGGTGGGATTGGAATTGGAAGTGCTCGGGGAAGAAGAGTGACACGCAAAGGTCGCAAAGTTCGGGAAATGGCCGGTACACCAAGCACGCAAAGATATGAGAGTC
>Ga0154320_1093_pt4 | contig 8467 bp, 7 predicted proteins | sample RifGroA2_FD_115848 | JGI IMG/M metagenome (GOLD analysis project Ga0154320, IMG submission 115848) | Ignavibacteria bacterium GWA2_55_11 | reverse complement strand
GTTGACCCACACCCGGTACCATTTACCTTCCACTCCCATTTTTATCTGGTGCTGTTGCGTCGGCTGGCTGAGGAGGTCCGCTTTGCCGATAACAGTCTGCGTTTCCCGATGGAGGTGAAGGTCCTCCGCGCCGCCGGTGAAGAATGCGGACCCTCCGGTGGAAAGCCGGCGAGTGTAGACCGGGAACAGGGTGTCGTATGGGTCTTCGTACACGAACATATTTTCCCGGTTGCTGATCCATGCCGCATGAAGGTCGAGGAAAGTCGCTTCGCCCACGGTGCTCGTCATCGTTCCGCTCGCCATCCTGGCGGTGGACGTGTTGCGATACGCTCCATCCGGAGTGTACTTGTAGCGATGATCGTATGAGCGCCATGTGCGGTCCTGATGCATCAGGTTCAATTGCAGCTTGTTTGCGCCACTGACCCTGAACGTGAACTTGCCCTGGATCGTCGAGCGTTTATCAGGATTCATCGGAACATACGCGTTATCCCCGGTGCCGCCACGATACCAGCGGGACGGGTCGTTCGAGCTGTAATCCGTGGAATCCGTCGGCAGGAATATCCGGCGTCCGTAGAGATATCCTTCATTGTTGTACAATCGTCCGGAGATGAAGAACGATATGTCCTCTCCGATCAGCGGCCCGCTCAGGCTCGCTTGCACATCCGCGATGTCGTTCGGACGAAGCTTCTGATACGTGTCCGCGGGATACAATTCGTTTGTCAGGTTGCCGCGTCGTGCAGAATCGGGGTCAAGAAAGAGATTATCACGGCCGCTGACATAATCGCCGCCATACACGGATACGCTGCCCTGGAACTTCCGGGATCCCTCTTTGGTCACCTGGTTCACAACGCCGGACATGGCCTGTCCATACTCCGCGTTGAACGTTCCGCTGATGACTTCAAGTTCAAGAATGGAATGGTTCTCAGCGGTGATGCCCGCTCCGCCGGAATACGCATCGGTCACGGGAATGCCGTCGATCAGATACAGCACCTCTCCTGAGCGGCCGCCGCGGAAGTGACCTTCGACCACGCCTGCCTGAAGGTTCACCAATCCTGCCACGTCTTCGACCGGGAACGCCTTGATCTGCTCCGCATCGACCTTGGCGGATGACGACGTAAGGTCGCGTTGGACAATGGGACGCTGGGCGACGACGATCACTTCCTGGTTCAACTGTATCGTCGTCTCGGTCAGCTCAAGGTCGGCCTTCGTGGTGAGGTCCACAGAGACCTTCACGTTTGTCATGGACGCGGGGTGGTATCCGATGGCGGATGCTCGGACCACATAGGTCCCGGGAGGCACGATGAGGATGGTGTACATTCCATCGACATCCGTTGCAGCGCCGAGGCGCGTCCCTTCGATCATGACGCTGACGCCGATAAGAGGCTCTTTGGTTACGGCATCGAGAACGCGGCCGGCGATCTTGCCGGTGGACCCCGGCCAGACCAGGTTCAACGGGAGCACAACGAGGATGAAAAGAATGGTCAGTCGTTGCATAGAGTACGGCCGTCAGAGTGAGTGGAACGAAACGGACTGCCGGTTCATAGCAGAAGAGAAAAACATCCGGCAACGGCCGTCGAGACGACAACCGCTGCCGGCATTGCATTCACAGCCCCACGACATCGCGAAGCGAGGAGTTACTTAAGCAGAACCATCCGCTTGGTGATCATGACACCCGGAGCGGTGAGGTGGTAGAAGTAGAGACCGCTGGCGAGCGTCCTGCCGGATGAGTTCGCCGCATTCCAGCGGACTTTCCACGTTCCGGCAGACTTGACCTCATCTACAAGCGTTGCCACCTTTTGACCGAGCACGTTGAACACATCCAGACGCACAGGACCTTCCGCCGGCAGACTGAACTCGATCACGGTTGCCGGGTTGAAGGGGTTCGGATAGTTCTGCGCGAGTGCGTACTCCGTCGGTGTGGCCGAAGCTGTTGGAGGAAGTTTTTGTTCCTCAACGCCTGTCGTCAAAGCCTCAAGTCCGCGGAGCGCGAAATCATCCCACCAGGAGACGCCGGACCAGATGTGCCACGAGCGTGCCCTGACGGAGACGTGAGTCGCACCGACCGGTGCGGTAAAGATGGTTGAATATTGTGTCCAGTCGGTGGCTGTGTCTTTGAGTGTGAACCGGTAGTCGGCGCCGGCGAATTCATTCCATCCTCCGCCGTCGCTGAACGCCTTGCTGTGCCATGTCACCGTGTAGCCCAGCTGCGATTCGGCATTGAACACCGAGTCTTTCCTGATCTGGCTCGTCTTCACCCATGAGCTGAGCACATACGCTTTGCCCGCCGTCACCGGCACGGTCTCGGTAAACCACACGAGCTCACCCGAGGGGTGACCCGCCGGCGCCGAGATCTTCAGCGATGAGGTGCCCGTCCGCGCCACGCCGTCGACCACTCCCGAACCCGGGAAGTAGGTCTCTCCGTCGTTGCCGCCGACGGGAGCGATCCAATACTGCCACCCGCTGTCGGCATCCACGAACCCGTTCCAGTTCTGACCCGCCCATGCACCGGCGCGGCCTATGAAGATGAAGTCATCGAACCACACCGTCCCGGTCGCGTTCGCGCCCGCTTCGGCCGAGATGATCAGCTTGTAGGCGTCCTTCGGCAGCTGCAGGCTTGCCACGCCGTTCGTGTCCGCATACCAGTCGCGTGTCGCCACGCTCTGGTCCACGTCCAACGCCACCGGCGCTCCGATGATCACCATGTTCGTGTCGTAGAACGCGAACTTCACCTGCCACTTCGCATCCGCTGTCGCAGGGCTCGTGTTCACACCCGACGTCTTCACCCACGCACCGATCTTGATATCCACTGCCTTCGGTATGTTCTCTACCCAATACCGAACGTTGTTCCCTGACACCCACCGCGATGCTGCGCCCGTGCTCGCCTTCGCGATCTTCAACGAACGCGTCCCGGAATGCATCTGGTCCGTCGCCCACGTCAGCACCGCCCCCGCTCCCTGTTCCGCACTGTACAGCGACGGCTTCCCGCTTTCAAATCCGCCCATCGGGAGCAGATTGGTCGTTTGAGCCGATACCCAAACGCTCATCAGGCCGACACAACACAGCGCCCACAACAATTGTGTACGCCTATTCATGGAGCACCTCCTGAAAATGATGTGTGAAATGAAACTGTGATGAAAAAAGTGCCGAGCTGTGGCTTAAAGTAATACGCCGATCAAGCCCTTTTGGAGACGGTCACCGTTATCGGACCGCCCGAAGACTCCCGCACGACAAGATCCACCGCCGCCGTTGTGCGGGTCACGGACGGCGATCCTGCTGCAATCAATTCGACAAGCCGACGCGCTGCGATCGCGCCGAGTTCCTCTTTATGTACGTGTATGGTCGTCAACCGGGGTTCGACGTGAAGCCCGGCCTCGATGTCGTCGAATCCCACCAGCGCGACGTCGCGCGGAACAGCGATTTTCAGCTCCTTGAGCGTCTGCAGGCATCCGATCGCCATGGCGTCGTTTGCCGCGAAGATCGCAGTCGGCCGGCCGTTCACCGACGAGAAAAGTTTGCGCGCCGCTGTGGCGCCGTTTTCGATTCCCGTCTCAGGTTGGTCCGTGATGGTCCATTCCGGGCGCATCTCAATGCCATGTGCCTTCAGTCCGGCCGCAAAACCCGCAATACGTTCTGCGATGCTCGGATGACCGATATCGCCGGCGATCAGGCCGATACGCGCGTGACCAAGACTCGCAAGGTGATCCACAGCCAACAGAGCGCCGGCGCGATTGTCGATCATGACGGTGGAAACCCGCCGCGAAGGTTCTTCGAAATCGATGAGCACGACCGGAAGGTCGCGGCTGAGACATTCGTCGATCCATCCTGGACTGATCCTACCGGCAATGATGATGCCGTCGACATTGTGCTCGAGAAGAAAACGCGGAATATCGCGGTTGCTTTTCCGTCCTTTGTCCACAGTCGTCAGCAGAACATAATATTGATGACGACGCGCTTCGAACTCGGTGCCGAGGAAGACCTTTGTGTAGAACGGTTCTGCTTGAAGGAAGTGATCTTCGGTGAGTATGAAGCCTATGTTGCCGCTGGTCTGTGACGCAAGTCCGCGGGCGCTTCGACGGGGGTGATACTTCAACTCGGAGATCGCTTTCTTGACCCTTCGGCGCGTCTCGTCGCTGACATTTTCCTGCTCGTTGAGAACGAGCGATATGGTCGACACAGACAATCCGGTCTTCTTTGCGACATCCCGAATTGTCGGCCTTCTCGTCGCCATAGTTGTCGAACCGGTTTATGTCAAAAGTGAAAATTCTTGACAGGGAATGGAAAGAACCTCAGGGTATCAGGGAAATCGCGGGCAGTTCAATTCGAACCGGTTCGATGTTATACAACTTCGGGGAAGATGTCAAGAGGCAATGAGATCAATAAGCAGAAGAGCTCTTGTTTCTGAGAACCGACTCACGCAAAGGCCCCAAAAAAGCGCTTCCACGGGCAGGACTTCACGCAAGATTTAATCTGATTTTTTGATTCTCACGCAACCCCCTCCTACCTTGATTTATGGCTGTCATTGGTCTTGACCTTGGTGGAACGAAGCTTGCCGGCGGTCTTTTTGACGAATCCGGCGAACTGCTCGATCGAAAGATCGCCCCACTCTCGAACAGAAAAGGACCGGACGTCGGCATACTCATCGCCGGACTTCTGCGCGAACTGCTCAACGAAAGCTCGGCACGAAAGCACCGCATCTCGGGGGTGGGTGTCTCCGTGCCGGGAATTGCGCACACAGATACCGGACGAGTTTGGGCTCCCAACATACAGGGATGGGGCGACTACCCCTTGCGCGAAGAGTTGACACGATCACTCGCATCGGCCGAATGCAGGGTCGTTGTCGACAGCGACCGGGCCTGTTCCATTCTGGGTGAGCACTGGAAAGGGGCGGCGCGCGGATGTTCGAATGCGATCTTCCTGGCCGTCGGTACGGGAATCGGTGCAGGCATACTTGCGGACGGACGCGTTATTCGCGGTGCACAGGACATCGCCGGAGCAACCGGCTGGATGTCCCTCCGTCAACCCTTTCGGGAAGAATACGTGCAGTGCGGTTGCTTCGAGTACCACGCTTCAGGAGAAGGGATCGCTACAGTGGCCCGAGAACTTCTGACACAACGAAGCACGTACCGGGGCATACTCTCCGGACGCGATCCAGACGCCATAACGGCACACGACGTGTTCGCGGCATTTGATGCGAACGATACCATCGCTCGCGAAGCCATCGATGGCGCGATCCAGTCGTGGGGAAGCGCGGCAGCGAACTTCGTCAGTCTCTTCAATCCTGAGAGGATTATTTTTGGCGGAGGGATCTTCGGTCCGGCAGTCCGATTTCTTGAGGACATTCGTCGCGAAGCCGCCAAATGGGCGCAGCCGATCAGCATGCGCACAGTGCAGTTCCTGGCATCGGAACTGGGTAGCGATGCGGCGCTGTACGGAGCGGCGGCGTTGGTGCAGGGCGATACCCGGGTCGCGAGCGGGAATAAGTGAAGAGCAGGGAAAGAAAATATTACCCACGAAGGTGCACGAAGAGTTTTTGGTCCTATTTTTTCCACTTTTCCAACACACACGCTTCGTGTTCTTCGTGGGAATTCTTTTAGCATCGACCATTCACAACTCCATGGAACGGTGCCTCGATGTATAGCACTCGCAAAGTCTTCGCCGCCGCCTGCGCCGGCATGACCCTGTTCGGTATGGCCATGCTCTCGCTGGGAACAGTCAATACGTTCCTTGCCCAGCGCTTCTCACTCGACCAAATGGGCATAGGTTCGCTGGCGGCGCTTCTCCCCTTCGGCATACTTACCGGATCTCTGATCTTTGGCCCCGTCGTCGACCGGTTCGGCTACAAGTCTCCCCTGGCGACCGCCGCCCTGATCCTTTCGGCCGGTTTCCTGATGGTCGCACGCGCAGAGTCATTCCCCATCGTCCAGACTGCCTTCTTTGTGATCGGTCTGGGTGGAGGCGTGCTGAACGGAGGAACGAATGCCCTGGTGGCGGATATCAGCGGAGAAAGCAAAAGCGCCCGGCTCAGCCTGCTCGGCGTTTTCTTTGGCGTAGGGGCGCTCGGCATGCCCGCCCTGACCAGCCTGCTCCTCCGGACCGTCACGCCGATGGAAATCATCAGCTGGTTTGCTCTTGCCATACTGTTGCCGCTGGCGTATATGCTCGCCATCAGGTTTCCGTCCCCCAAACAGCATCAGGGCTTTCCACTTGCAATGGCCATGACGCTGGTGCGCGATAGAACGCTGATCCTACTCGCCATGATCCTCTTTTTCGAAAGCGCCGCAGAAGGGCTCGTCAGCAATTGGACGCCTGCCTACTTTCAGGGGTCTAGCGGACTCGAGCCCGAGATCGCGATCTTCATGCTGACGGTCCTTTCTGGAAGCCTAACAGGAGCCCGACTTGTACTCGGGTGGGCACTTCGTCGTGCTCAACCCAGGACTGTGCTCATTGGATGTCTTGCGACCGCCGGAGTCGGTACGCTCCTTCTCGCACTGACCACGAACGCTTATCTTGCCGCAGGAGCAATGGTCTTGCTGGGAATCGGCTTCGCCGCCGCTTTTCCCGTCATTGTGTCGTTCATCGCCGAACTCTTCCCCGGTTTGACCGGCACAGCGATCGGCATCGCATTGATCATAGCTCTGACCGGAAACATGGCCCTCAACTATGGCGTCGGTGCGGCATCACAAGCGTGGGGAATCGGCGTGTTTCCGGGCTACCTCATCGGCGTGCTTCTTTGCCTGTCGGTGACATTGCTTGTGGGGATGAAGAGCTACGCTTTACGAAAGCCAAAGCTGGTCAATAGTGAATAGTGAATGGTCATTCGCGTTCATTCGCGGTTCGCTCTTTTACCAAGATATTCTCTTTCATAGCAGACCAGGATCTCGCATGCTCTCTCAACAATGGCTCTCGAACGTTCGCAACGTTATGGACCGCATTGAGCGGACGCAACTCGACAACATCCGCTCAGCAGCCTCTGTCATGGCGGACAGCATCCAGGCTGGTCGATGGGTGCACACGTTCGGGTGCGGACACGCGACGTTGCCCATCGAGGAAATGTACCCGAGGATCGGAGGATTCGTCGGATTCCATCCCATCATCGAATTACCCCTTACCTTCTTTACGCGCGTCACGGGTGAAATGGGGATCCACCAATTCCTCTTTCTCGAACGGGCGGAGGGATACGGCGTCGAGATCATGAAGGCATATACATTCGATCGGCGGGACACGATGTGGATCTTTTCCCACACTGGGATCAACAACGTGAACATCGACGTTGCGCTGGAAGCGAAGAAGCGAGGCATGAAGGTGATCGTTAGCGGTTCGGCCCAGGAATCCGCCGGCAAGAAAACGCGCCATTCGTGCGGGAAGACTCTTTTCGAAGTGGCCGACATCGTCATCGATTCGTGCACGCCGCTGCAGGATGCTTCTGTATCTCTGGAGAATCACCGCGACAAAGTGGGGCCGGTCTCAACGATGGCGTTCGTGACCGTTGTTTGGATGACGATCACAACTGTCGCAGAAATCCTTGCGGGCCGGGGCGTGAAGTTGTCGATTCATCCATCACACAACATTCCCGGCGATACGACGGCGAGAGAGCGATTGAACGAGGCGTTGGTGGAGTATAAAAGAAGAGTAGCGGGAGTGTGATTCGCAGAAGGGAGAATCACGAATTAGGAGTTGCTACGGCCGCTTCTCCGGGCATGGTCAGTCCTCCCGACGTCTCCATCCAGTCTGCGATCCGTCCCACCGCATGTGTCACGTCGCTGTTCGACACATCCACCACATGCATCGGCAGACGTGAATGGGCTGCAAGTTCAAGCAGCAGATCTTGTTCACGGAGAAAGATGTCCAAGTTGTCGTACTGACTCGGATTTCCTGAGACTTTAAGCCGTTCTTCACGAGCAGCCGCGAACGAGGCGGCTTCCCGAGTGCACAGGATGAGCCGGACATTGAGGGGCAAGAGTCGTTCCTCCAGCCAGCCGAAGTCATAGCGTTTCCCATACCGCTGGAATTGGTACGCCTGCGTCGACAGGTGGAACCGGTCAATGATCCACGAATAGTAGCGTTGGAGTTCGAGCACGCGAACCCATGCCTGGTACGCCTCCATTGCGAGCTGCTCTTCGGCTGGTTCGAAATTGATCAAGCCGCGTCCCCACGGAAAGTTCGTGAATGCGCACCACTCCGCAGAGATGATGGGAGAATGATAACGGTACTTGCGCAGACCAACGATCCGGGGATGTTCGTTAAGCGCAAAGGCGATCTCAGTCTTCAGCGTGAGGCGAGTACCTTCGAGGATGATCTTGGGCGTGAGTTTGGGCATAGGATTCATGATTGTGCTGTATGGAGTAACGTACGAACGTATCTTTCACCTCTCAACAGACAGATTTGGCCCGATTCTTGCTTCTTCGGGGCTTGGTACGTATATTACTTCACCCACGAGGCGATTTTTGTCGTGGGTTTTTCTTTCCGC
>Ga0154320_1058_pt3 | contig 8593 bp, 6 predicted proteins | sample RifGroA2_FD_115848 | JGI IMG/M metagenome (GOLD analysis project Ga0154320, IMG submission 115848) | Ignavibacteria bacterium GWA2_55_11 | reverse complement strand
TCTATATCATGGCGACAATGAACGTGGGGTCCGACCTGACGATCATTCCGGGAGTACGGTATCAACGGCTCTTCACGGCATATACCGCACCACGTGGCATTCAAAATACGTCATCCGCACTCGGCGGCACGTATTTTCACTACGATACGACGCTTTCGGTGGGGCACGACTTCTGGCTGCCTGCGTTCGTCCTGAAATACAAACCGTTCACATGGTGTGACGCCCGTTTTTCGTTCACAAATACCATCGCGTATCCCGATTATCGAGCGATCGTTCCGAGGATCGACATTGCCATCGGCGGTGCGATCGCCTGGAACAATTACCAACTCACACCATCGCGGTCGCGCAACTACGACGCATATCTCTCCTTTTATGACAATACCATCGGTCTTTTTACTGCGGGCGCGTTTCTCAAGCAGATCGACGACCTCATTTATGGCTGGAATTTCTTCGTGACGGGGGCGGATGCACTTCAGTATTACCCGCCCGGCCTCGCCGCGGGAACGCCCACCGGGGTGTACAATGTCTCGACGTACGTCAATAATCCCTATCGGGTCGACAACTGGGGCATCGAACTCGATTGGCAGACACATTTCTGGTATCTCCCCTCGCCGCTAAACGGGCTTGTCCTCAATGTGAATTTCACGCACATCTTTTCCCGTGCAGAATATCCCTATACCGATCGTGTTCGGGTCGGCCGGACGTTTGTGTACGTCGACACTTCGTTCGTCGACCGGCTCCTTTCACAGCCCGATAATATTGTGAATCTCTCCGTCGGCTATGACTACGGCGGATTCTCGCTTCGAGTATCGATGCTTCATCAGGCGGATGTTTTCACGCAGGTCAATTACTGGCCGCAGCTACGGAGTTCCACGGACAAGTATACACGATGGGACATGTCCGTCAAACAGGACCTGCCGTGGTTCGGGCTGCAGCTTTTCGGCGACGTGAATAACTTAAATAACGTGAACGACATCAGTCTCCTCCATGCGCCGACGAACGTTCCGCGTTCGCGTCAATCGTACGGCTTGACCGCGGACTTCGGCGTGAGGGTTGTGTGGTAAGGTGGAAGGACGTCAAGTGTACGCATCACAGAAGCAGCTTGTGAACATGCCAACACTCACACAGGATCCAGGGGGAGAGGAGGTGACATCACGAATTTGTTTTTATCAGAGGTACCACAGCAACATGCATCATTCATCCATTCCTTTTTCGGGAGGCGAATTATGAAACAGTCAGTTACCGCAACTGTATGCGTTGCGGTCGCAGCGCTTTTGTTGCTTCCAGGCGCGACCTTCGCACAAACCCTCGCGGTCTATGCGAACGGGCCGACGCTGGACCAGGTGATCATTGGCGATACACTCGCCAATGGAACCAGGGCGCACAACGTATACCAGCTCGTGTCGCGCGACACGACATACCTGTTCGATGCGACCATCACGCTGAGGTCAAATGTGTCGATCATCGGCGTGGCGGACCCGTCGACGGGACGACTGCCCTGCATTCAACCCGATGTCCTGGGTGACAATTCCATCCCCGGCGTCTTGTTCACGCTCACGGGGTCAGGCACAGAGTATTCGTTCAAGAACCTCTATCTCCTCGGCATTTCCATCGACAACACGCCGAATTACGGATCCGGACAGGCAATCCAGGTGACCGGCGACAACATTCGGCTGGCCGTAGACAACTGCGTATTCGAACAATGGTCGCAATTCGCCATCGGCTACGCCGGCAATTGGGACAAATTCTTCATCACAAACTGCAAATTCCGCAACATGACGACGCAGCCGAACCAGTGGTACGTGGGCGAACTTCTGCGGAATGAAAACTATGCCGGTGCTTTCAAGACCGACTCCATTGTCATACGCTACAATACGATGCTCTGCGTCAGCGGATATGCAACGGCCGCGACAGGCGGGATCGTGAACTACTATGAATTCTCGCACAACAACGTGGTCTACACGTTCAAGAATCCGTTCTTCCTGGACAGAATGACAAACGCCAAGTTTAACAACAACCTCTTCTACGGCGCGTACGCAGGCGGACAGACCAAAGCGGAATTCGCTGGGTGGGATTCCTTCACCCCGAACACCGGACCGTCGATCATCACGATGGGACCCCTGGATTCCACGACGGCGGCGATCCTGCTGGGCCATGCTTCCACGGGTGCCGGCGATCCGGCAGCCGAGGCTCTAAGGAATGTCGAAGTGAAGAACAACGTCTATTTCTGGCCATCCGGTCTCACGTCATTCTGGACGGCTTGGAACGACACCGCACACATCGATTCGGTCTACACGCCGACATGGATGAATGCTCCCACCGCCAACATGTTCGCGACCAGCGCACAATGGCCCGGTTTCGTGGATCTGGGCAATCTGAACGTCGACCCCGGTTTTGGAGCTTCCATCCCGGGAGCTTTGAATGCCGGCACAGCCAACGCCAACGGTGTCGGACTGCTGAACTGGTTCACGGCGGTCCGAACGGGCACAGGGGTGACGGAAACGTACGGATACAAGATCACACAGGTTGGGACAGCGGAAAACTGGACCCCCATCTGGCCTCTTCCGGAAACGCAGGATATGAAGTACACGAACGCCTCCCTGCTGACCGGCGGCACCGACGGACGTCCTATCGGCGATCCATATTGGTTCAACGGACCTAACGGCGGCCCAACGGGCGTCGAACTTCCGACCGATGCAGTCCCCGGCACGTTCGCGTTGTTAGCGGCATATCCGAATCCGTTCAACCCTGCCACGCATCTCAGCTATTCGCTCCCTGCGACCGGCAGCGTCAACCTGAAGGTCTACAACATCCTCGGTCAGGTCGTCGCAACGCTGGTCAACGGTGAGATCCAATCGGCTGGCACACATGCGGTCGTGGTAGACATGGCCGGAAGGAGCTCGGGCCTCTACATAGCCGTGCTCGAGCAGGGAAACAGTCGCGCCATGCAGAAACTGGTGTTCGTGAAGTGATCAACCGGGAACCCTGGGAGAATGCGGCAGCCGTCTGCACCTCCCCGTGTTCTCTGCAACACCGCCCGTCGTTCGCCTGCGCGGAACGCCCTTTGCGCAGGCGGGCACGGGTGCATCTCTACAGCCGCATCTTGGCTCTCCTTCTCTGGAGAAGCTTTCCCTGGTCATACGCCTGCAGGGCCTCACACCAACGCCTCCGAACCCGATGACTGCGACGCCGCCACGCACTTCGCATCCCTCACTGTGGGTGCCGTCGTTGTATTTTGCCGAAGGGCTCCCGTTCGTGGCGATCGCAACGGTCTCGGTACTCATGTACAAAGACCTCGGGATCTCCGACGCCGAAATCGCCTTTTATACGACTCTCGTTACCTGGCCGTGGACATTGAAGCCGTTATGGGGACCGCTCCTCGAAATGTTCAAAACGAAGCGGTATTTCGTCATCGCGACCCAATTCGCCGGCGCCGCAGCGTTTGGCCTTATCGCATTCTCGCTTCCGCTCGAGGGTTTCTTCCCGTATACGCTGGCTTTGTTGGCGATCCTTGCCTTTAACTCGGCTACGCATGACATCGCCGCCGACGGCGTATATGTGAATGTACTCTCGGAGCCCGAGCAAGCGCGATTCGTGGGGTGGCAGGGGGCGTGCTACAACATCGCCAAGATCACGGCTCAGGGAGCGCTCGTGTATCTCGCCGGTTCGCTCCAACACGACTATGGGGTACTTCATGCGTGGATGATCGTCATGGCTGTCTTCGGCGTTGTCATGTTTCTGCTCGCCCTGTGGCACGCACGATTTCTTCCGTCTGGAGGCGCAGCAACCCGTGTCTCCACGGCGGGTGAGGCGCTCAGCACATTTCGCGACGTTGTCCGGACATTTGTTCAGAAGAAGTTCATTTGGTGGGGAATCGCGTTCATCGTGCTCTACAGGTTCGCCGAGGGGCAAGCGATCAAGATCGTCCCTTTGTTCTTTCGGGCGGCGCGCGAGTCGGGAGGTCTCGGACTTTCGACTGCGGAGATCGGCGTCATATACGGAACATTTGGAGCGGGGGCGTTCATCCTGGGTTCCATACTGGCCGGGTACTTTACTGCGCGGCGCGGCCTTCGCCGATCGCTTTTCGTGCTCTGTTGTTTCTTCAATATCCCGTTCGCCGCATATGCCTTCCTGGCCGCCATGCAGCCGGAAAGCTACATCGTCATTAGCGCCGCCGTCGTATTCGAATACTTCGGATACGGTTTTGGGTTTGTCGGGCTGATCCTCTACATGATGCAGCAGATCGCGCCCGGCCCGTACAAAATGGCTCATTACGCATTCGCCACGGGCGTCATGTACCTGGGATTCATGATTCCCTCGATGCTGAGCGGCTTCATCAGCGATTTTCTCGGCTACCGCATCTTCTTCCTTTGGGTTATGATCGCTACGATCCCTTCATTCCTCGTCGCCTGGTATGTGCCTTTCAAACAGTCCGAGAACGCCGAGGTGGCAGCATGAAGGTGTTCAGCTCAACGGGTTTCCGAACAGTCGTGCAACGAATGCGCTTCCTGTATCTTGGTCTCTTGATCTTCGGGTCGCTGCAGGGACAGGGAAGGGAAGTCATCGGCTACTATCCTTCGTGGAAATGGCGGTCCGGCAATGCATGGTTGTCGCCGGAAAACATACCCTACGAAAAGCTCACGATGATCAATTACGCCTTCTTCTCTCCGGCGCCCGACGGCAACCTGACAGGCGTCGATACCGTCGGAGATGCGATTATCCTACGGGGAGAAGCGGTCGGTGGACCCATTCCGAGGGCAAAGTCTAAAGGTCTTATCGAATACGCACACTCCTTCAGCGTCAGAGTCGTTCTCTCCATCGGCGGATGGGGAGATTCCGGCAATTTTTCAGCAGTGGCTTCGAGTGAAGCGGGACGACGCGCGTTCGCCCGATCCTGCGTTGACGCGATCAGAAGATTCAAATTCGACGGCATCGACGTTGATTGGGAATATCCAACGTATGCTCCGCACAATGGAAAGCCGGAGGACACGGAGAATTGTCTGAGGTTATTCCGGACTCTCCGTGATAGTCTGGATGCGTACGAGGACCGCGTCGGAAGGCCTATTCTCCTGACCGCTACGATTCCCGCGACCGACATGCATGCGTCCGGGTTCAACATGCCGGCGCTGGCTCCTCTCCTGGACTACGTCAACGTCATGACATACGATTTCTATGGATCGTTGGACCCGATCAGCGGTCACAATGCCGCGTTATTCGGAACGTGCGGGGGCGACAGCACCAGGAGTGTCGATGCTTCGTTGAGATTGTTTACGGAACACTACGGCATTCCGGCGTCCAAAATCACCTTGGGCATCCCGTTCTACGGCAAGACCTTCGCGATCTGCGGTGGTCCGTGCTCGCCATACGGCCGGGCCGATTCGGCGACGTCTTCCGTGAGGTCAATTGAGTATGCTGCCATCGATGGTACCATGCGTGGATTCTTACGCTCGTGGGACAATGTCGCACAGGTGCCGTTTGCCGTCGACACGACGCGCAATATATTTCTCACCTATGACGACGAATATTCCGTCGCATTGAAAGCGGAGTATGTGATCAACCACGGGGTGGCTGGCGTGATCATTTGGGAGATCACCGGCGACCAGCTTGGGCAAGGAAAAAGTCCTCTGCTCGACGCGCTCGCCTCCCGGCTCCTGAGGGCGAGGACGCCAAAGTAAGTCATGTACACTCGACGCCCGATCTAACAACGAAGGACCTATGCGGTACGGTTATTTCGACGAGACACGAAACGAGTATGTCATAGAACGTCCCGATGTTCCAGTTTCCTGGACGAATTATCTGGGGGTGAGGAACCTTTGCACGGTCATTTCCCACAACGCGGGGGGATACACGTTCTACAAGAATGCCGAACATCACCGAATAACGAGATTCCGTCAGAACGGAGTTCCGCTCGATCGGCCGGGCCATTACGTGTATGTCCGTGACGACGAAACGGGAGAATTCTGGTCAGTGTCCTGGCAACCGGTTGGCAAGGACCTCGCAAAAGCCTCGTATGAATGTCGGCACGGCCTTTCCTATACGTCGTTCCGGTGCAATTATCGAGGGCTTGATGCTGAACAGGTCATGTTTATTCCCATCGATGATGATGTCGAATTGTGGGATGTCCGGCTCAGGAATACCGGTGACCGACCGCGAAAGATCAGCATCTTCGCCTACGTTGAATTCTCGTTTCATCACATCGAGATCGACAATCAGAATCTACAAATGTCCCTGTATGCCGCCGGAACGAATTATGCGGACGGGATCATCGAATACGACTTCTTTTATGAGCCGTGGATGTATCACTATTTTACCGCGAACGTCGACCCTGACGGCTACGACTGCGTTCGCGATCGATTCCTCGGCGCCTACCGCACGGAAACCAACCCGATCAATGTTGAGCGAGGACAGTGTCAGAACAGCTGCGAACTTGGCGGAAATCATTGCGGCGCTTTGCAGAAATCGATAACCCTTCAGCCTGGTGAAAGCTCTCGGATCGCCTTCATGCTTGGCGTCGGTTCCCGAGCAGAAGCACTCAGGATACGGAACACGTATTCCAACGGCCGCGCCGTCGACCGGGCCTTTACCGCCTTGGCGGAATACTGGCGAAAGAAACGGTCCGTCTTCCGATGCTCGACGCCGCATCCAGGCATGAACACGATGGTGAATACCTGGACCTTGTTTCAGGCGGAAACGTGCATCGTGTGGTCGCGGTTTGCATCGTTCATTGAGGTTGGCGGAAGGACGGGTTTGGGCTACCGCGACACGTCACAGGACATCATGGCTGTCGTCCACTCAAGCCCAGACGCGTGCCGGTTGCGCATCATCGAGTTGTTGCACGGGCAAGTAAGCTCTGGATACGGTCTGCATTTGTTCGACCCCGACGTTTTTCGGCCGCAGAAGGACAGGCTTCCTGGCGTGAAGCTTCCGACCGTCGTGCCGACGCCGAACGCATCCGACATTATTCACGGGCTTGAAGACGTCTGTTCCGACGATGCGTTGTGGATCGTCGGATCGATCTGTGAGTATGTGAAGGAGACGGGCGATCTGGCATTCTTCGACCTTTCCGTGCCGTTTGCGGACACCGGCGAGGGAACCGTCTACGAGCACATGAAACGGTCGCTCGATTTCACCGCCGAACACACCGGCACAAGCGGTATCTGCAAGGGTCTCCGGGCCGACTGGAATGATTGTTTGAATCTCGGCGGGGGAGAAAGCGCCATGGTCTCGTTCATGCATCACTGGGCGCTGCGGGCGTTCGTCGAGGCTGCGACGGAACTGGGCAGGTCGGACGACGCGAATGCGTACGACGCCATGGCCGATCGCGTACGCGATGCATGTGAAAAGGAATTGTGGGATGGCGGATGGTATATCCGTGGTGTGACGCGCAACGGGCTCAGGATCGGCTCACATCGCAATGAAGAAGGAAAGATCTTTCTTGAAAGCAATAGCTGGGCTGTCATGAGTGAAGTCGCATCCCGTGAACGGGGCGTACAATGCATGGATGCGGTAGGGAAGTTCTTGTCGTCTCCCTACGGGCTGCATCTCGTCTGGCCGTCGTTCACAGCACCGAACGACGATATAGGATATGTTACACGAGTCTATCCGGGCATCAAGGAAAACGGCGCGATCTTCAGTCATCCGAATCCGTGGGCCATGATAGCCGAATGCAAGCTGGGACGCGGCGATAAAGCGATGAGTATCTATGATGCGCTCTTGCCGTATCATCACAACGACCGAATCGAAGTGCGTGAGGCGGAGCCCTACTCGTATTGTCAGTTCATCATGGGACGCGACCACAGTGCCTATGGCAGGGCGCGGCACCCGTGGCTGACAGGAAGCGGCGGATGGAGCTACACCGCGGCGACGCACTGGATACTCGGTGTTCGTCCTGGATACAAAGGATTGACGATCGACCCATGCATTCCGGGGGAGTGGAGGTCATTTGAGGTTGAAAGGAAATGGCGCGGAGCGACGTATCAGATCCGTGTGGTGAATCCAAACGGCGTACAACGAGGTGTGCAGACGGTTGTTCTTAACTGCCGACCGGTTGACATGCCAATCCCCCCGCAACCAGCCGGTTCCACGAACCGAGTGGATGTGACGATGGGTTAGCCGCGACTGGTCCTCCCGGGAACGTCCTCGCCGCACACTCGCATGGTTTCAGGCTGCAGTGTGAACGCCTACGACTTCTTGTTCGCCCGAGCACGCTGACGGAACCTTCTGACCTTTGCCGCATTGCCGCAGTCCTTCATGTCGCACCAGTGACGGCTTCCGTTCCTGGTCGAATCGACGAAGAGCCAACCACACCGATGTCCAGCGCATTGCCTCAATCGCGGAAGATTGGCGGACGTCACCAGTCTGGCCGCTGAATCCGCGACGACCCAAAGCATATTGTCGAGTGCGGCATCGGTATCCCACATCCATGCATAACCCTGCGTCGCCGCGCTGAGCCGCTGATGGCTGCGGGCGATGGAAATTTCCCGGTTCAGCAGGTCCGTATCGGCGCGGGATGGCGACCGGCCATGAAGAAGGTCGATGAAGATGCGATGGAGAACTTCGCGAAATGCAACGGCACGCTTCAACACGGCCGCCG
>Ga0154320_1105_pt1 | contig 8673 bp, 6 predicted proteins | sample RifGroA2_FD_115848 | JGI IMG/M metagenome (GOLD analysis project Ga0154320, IMG submission 115848) | Ignavibacteria bacterium GWA2_55_11 | reverse complement strand
CACGCGGTATATGAAGAAGGATGCGACCCCGCAGCGTGTCGTGCTTGTCGGAAGAGTGATGACGGTCGTGTTCGTACTTCTCGGATGTTTCATTGCGCCACAACTCGGCGACCCGAGATTTCAGGGGATCTTCACCTATATCCAGGAGTTTCAAGGTTATATTTCGCCGGGAATTCTGGCTGCATTCGTCTTCGGATTTCTCGTAAAGAAGGCGCCGCCGGCGGCCGGTCTATCCGCTTTGATCACGTGCGTCCCGATCTATGGAGGACTTCAACTGTTCTTCGGTGAAATTGCATTCCTGAACAGGATGGCCATCACGTTTGCTTTGGTCCTGCTCATCATGACGGTGATTACCGTGATGAAGCCACTTGCGCAACCCGTGGTGCTCCCGCGACGAGCAGAATTCGACATGACCGCGACGCCAAGAGCGGTCTGGTTCGGAACTTGCGTGGTAGCGATTACCTTGGCACTCTACGTCGTCTTCTGGTAAAACGATTGTTCTTCCGCCGGTTTGAAAAGGGATTGACATCCAGTCACGCATCCTCTATTCTTATGCAAAAGAGTCTGATTTCATTCGCCCGGCACCGCGTCTTCGGGCCCCACTCCCTCAAAAAAGGAGACAGTTTATGCGAACAGAAGTCGGCCGACCCGAGTGTTTTCAGACTCGCGCAGGTTGCGAAATCCCCCATCCGAATTTTCCTTCACAAATTTCAAAGTATCGGAACCTAGCACTCGCGTGCGGTCTCCTCTTTGCGGGCACGGTTCTGTGTGTCGGTCAGACACACGACACCTGGAGGACGTTGGAGTCGTTCGCGCACGGCGTAGATCGGGAGATAGTGGTTCAGGCCCAGCGCCATGAGGTCCGCGTCATCAACGCCAAAACAGTTGAAGGGTATTTCCGTTATGCTCTTACACTTCTGTGGCAACCCCCAAGGGGAACCACCGTTGAAGCAATGCGTGAAAAGTATGGGGTCCTTCGGAGAGTCCTCGTTCTGCTCTCTGATGGAAACGTGTACCAATTCGATGTCTCATACGATACGCCAACTGTGGTCACACTCCTTGGAAGGGCCCCAGGCACTGAGCAATGGCAGCAGATCGTTGGAGACGCAATCTATGTCGTGACGAGTTCAGGGAATGTTTACGTTACAAGAAATGATGGCGGGTCTTTTCAGATCGACACGGTCGGGCTCAACGGCGCTTTTGTCAATCACATCGCGCTCGATTCCACTCAGTTCGTGTATGCCGGAACCAAGAAAGGGTTGTTCAAGCAACATCCGGATTCAAGCATCTGGCACAGGATCGACTCTCTATATGCTTTGTCATTTGAACAAATCATTTACCCCGAAATACTGAGGGTTCATGTCGACAGACGAAACATCATCTTTGCTAATAGTCCATTTCGCGGCACGTTCGTTTCTGGGATTGATGAGCGGTATTGGAGTCTGAAAACCAATGGCATCGGCACCAGCCCCGTGTCCGATTTTAGCGATGACGCACGTGGAAATGTCTTTGCAATCACGTCAGGGTCTGAGGGGAGAATCTACAGGACCGCCGATACAGGCCGCACATGGATTCGCATCGATACATCGCTCTTCGGTCTGAGATTCGACCCGAGAAACTCGTTTCCATTCATGAATCTCGACGGCGACAGTACGATCAGACTTGCGACATCCTACGGTGTATTGTTTTCATCCGATGAAGGTAATTCGTGGTCCGAACAACTCGACGGCTCTCCGTTTGCCCATCACTATGCATATGTTCGATTGGGGAGCCGGACTGTTATCTCTACAGAGAGCGGCCTGTACTATCGCGAGCCCACAGACACTGGTTGGACCAAATCGTTCCCATCCAACGGATTTCTCGGTGGACTCTTGCCACAGAGAGATGGATCGGGCACTCTCTATACAACAGGAGAAGCTCCGAACCTGTCCACCGTGTCGATGTTCTATAAGAGCACAGATCAGGGGACAACGTGGTCGCTGGATACTTCCGGATACAAAAAACTCGTCGCCGGAGGGATATTCTATGTTGATGAATCCGGATATCAACACTATGCGGTTCAGACCGATCTGGGTTTCCGCAAATTCAGCAAACCGTCCGGAGGCACTTGGGATCTGGATACTGCCGGGATCAGGTCTGTTTCCTCTCAGGACAAAGCAAATGCGATTCTTTCAGACAGGATCGGCTCGGTCTATTTAGCGGGTAAAATCAGCGGCGGGACCATGTGGAAACGGCCGATGTCCGGCGGGACATGGTCTCGCGACACTGCCGGACTTGGAACGCGAGTCCCGGAATTCCTTACGGTCGACAAGCAAGGGAACCCTCTCGCAATTGTTGCGGTCGAGTACCCGAAGCATGCAATATTCAAAAGGACTGCCGGCGTCTGGACCCGCCTTGCTCATCCTGTATACGGTCCCTCAGCGTCGAGAATATCGGTCGACTCCTCCAACGCGGTTTGGGCGTCACTGTATAACGACCCCAACAACCTGTTGGGTGTTCAGGAGATCCGAAATCGGGGGGTCCACGTCACTACTGATAATGGCGTGAGCTGGTCAAAGGTGGGTATTGACAGCACGGTTCTCCTCGGGCTGGTTTCGTATGGCGATACAACGTATGCGCTTACGCAAGGCAGAGGTCTTTACGCGTTGACAACTGCGGGGGTGCTGTCACACATTGATGAAGAGCTGAAGGCCGGGTCGCTTCGGTTTGAATTACTCCAGAACTACCCAAATCCCTTCAATCCACAAACTTCGATTCAGTATTCGCTGCCATCGTCGGGAGATGTACGGCTCGAAATATTCAATATTCTCGGACAACGCATCGCAATTTTGAACGATGGTTATCAAAGTGCAGGTACGCATGTAGTTCGATTCGATGCCGGGAAATTCGCGGGCGGCATTTATTTCTATCGACTGACTGCCGGACCGGTGACGTTGATCCGTAAGTTGGTACTCTTGAAATAGTCCGGAAGCAAGGCGGAGGAATGTTCCCCCGGATCCAATCAGGGAGTGACCGACATGAATGATCTCACAGAAGCGAAAGGAGTAGGGATGTTGCTGACAGTGAACAACGAGCGGATCACCGAGCAGCAGATCGCCGATGAGATCGCCCGCCTTAAACCGAAGCACGACGAGATATTTTGCGACCTGGACGAGGCCGAACGCGATCGGCAATTGCGTGAGTGGGCAACCGAGAACATCGTTGACAATGTGCTCTTACGACAGGCGGCATCACTTCAGTTCGCGCCCGTCAAGAACGAGGAGCTCCACAAGGTGTACGGCGATGCCATACGGACGAACGGCGGCGAAAAGGAATTCACTGCGCGGATGAGTTCTCTGGGATTGGATCGCGAACAAGTGCTCAGGGACCTTGATCTCCAGCTTCGGACGGAGCAGTACATTCGCATGCTTCACCACAACATGCCAGAACCATCAGAAGATGAGGTCCTTCAATTCTACGAAAATCACCTCCAGGACTTTCAGATTCCGCAGCTTGTTCGGGCCGGTCACATCGTCGTGTATGTGAATGAATCACGTTCTTTGGAAGAGGCTGAATCGATCATTTCGGAGATCGAAAAGAAACTTTACCAGGGAGCTTCTTTTGAAGAGCTCGCAAACGCACAGTCCGACTGTTCCGACAATGACGGCGACTTGGGGTGGTTCCCCAGGGGGGAAATGGTGGAAGAGTTTGAAAACGCCGTCTTTGCATTGAAGCCTGGAGAAACCAGCGGTATCATTCGTACGCCGTTCGGCTTCCATATCGCCAGGGTCTACGACGTCAGACCCGCACGAGTACAGCCGCTCGACAACGTGCGTCATCTGGTCGTCGAGCGACTGATGTCGGAAAAGCAACAAGCAGCCGACGAAGCTGCGCTCGATGCCCTCCGCGCAACCGCGATCATCTCTCGGGCAGACCACCCGAGCCAAGGACAAGGCTAAAGAAAAGATATCCACCAAGAGCCACGAAGTCACACGAAGACAAGAAATATTCACCACAACTTAGTGCCCCTTAGTGTCCCAGCTCTTCCTCGTCTTGGTGGTCCTTCGTGGGATAATCTTCTACGTCGCGCTTCTCCCATGGTACCACGTTTGAAACAGTTGAGTTCGCTCCTCATAAAGCCCTCCGGACCGGATTGCAATCTGGATTGCTCGTATTGTTTCTACCTCGAAAAGGCAGATCTTTTTCCGAAGGCGATCCACCGCATGTCGCTCGATACACTCGAGTTGCTCTTGCGCCAGGCCATGGAGCAGAGCGGTCCACGGATCACCATCTCATGGCAAGGAGGCGAACCGACCCTCATGGGTTTGCCGTGGTTTGAAAAGGCAGTGGAATTCCAAGAGAAATATGGAAACGGAAAGACCGTGGGGAACGGTCTCCAGACGAACGGACTCCTGCTGGACACACAGTGGGCCCGATTTCTGAAAGAGTATCGGTTTCTCGTCGGTCTGTCGATCGACGGGCCTGAACATGTGCATGACAAGTATCGTCTCACGCAAGGTCGCAAGGGATCTTGGCATACGGTTGCCGAAAAGGCATCGCTGCTCATGGAAGAAGGGGTCGAAGTCAATTCGCTGTCCGTGGTGACTGACTATTCCTCGCAGTATGCGGAAGAGATCTACGAATATCTGAAGTCTCTCGGGTTTCGACACATGCAGTTCATTCCATGCGTGGAAACGGACCCGGTCGACCGGACAAAAGCGGCAGCATACTCCGTTTCGGCCGAGGCATACGGACGATTTCTCGTCGACATCTTCGATCTCTGGAAGCGCGATTTCGCGGATGGAATGCCGACGGTTTCTATTCGCTATTTTGATTCAGTGTTTCACAAGTATGTCGGTATGACGGCTCCCGATTGCACGCTCGGTCGCACATGCGGAACATACGTCGTTGTGGAGCACAACGGCGATGTGTATTCGTGCGATTTTTTCGTTGAACCGTCATGGAAGTTGGGGAACCTCGCGACTGACCGGTTGGTGGACATGCTCAATTCGGACCGGCAAAATGAATTTGGGAATTGGAAGGCCGATCTGCCGCAGATGTGTCAGTCCTGCAAGTGGCTCCGCAATTGTTGGGGTGGATGCACGAAGGACAGGATCCGCGACCCGCAGGAGACCGACCCAAATCATTTTTGCCGGTCGTATATGATGTTTTTTGAGCACGCCGACGGAGACCTCACCGAGCTGGCGCATCAATGGCGATCAGGGAAGTCCAGCGGGATCAGAGCGGAACCCGGGCAGGCTGCTCCGCAGATTCACGGTACCAAAAGCCGTTTCAAGAACTCGCTCACAGAAATGAATTAGCCACAAAAAGGCACCCCGGCCACGCCCGAGGCCGGTCGTGGCCGAGGGCGGGCAAAATGCACAAAATCGACTTTTGTGATTTATGTGCATTTTGTGGCAAGTATTAATGAGACTGCTTCTAGTCTAAGAAGTCAGAGTAGGCTTACGAGGTCCCCTGAATGATGTAACCGCGAATGGATGCGAATTCCTGAGGCAAACGAACTCACAAGCGAGAAACGAACTATGAACAGAAGAGAATTCATGCGAATCGCCGGTGTGGTCGCCGCCGGTACAACTGCTGCACGCGAGTATGCGCTGGGGAGCGGACTCCTGTCGCGGACTCTCCTTTCCGCCGGAAAGCCAAACATACTTTTCATACTCGCCGATGATTACGGGACGAACGAAGTTGGTTGTTACGGCGCCGACAATTATAAGACGCCGAATATCGACCAACTCGCACAAGGGGGTATTCGGTTCACCCACGCCTATACGCCATCACTGTGCGGTCCTTCCCGTGCGACGATCTTGACAGGACGATATGGATTCCGTACGGGGGCCTCGAATCAGGCTTCGACCGGCCGCATGAGTCCCTCGGTTGAGACAATGATCCCCACCGTGCTCAAGCATGCCGGATACGTCACCTCGTCGATAGGGAAGTGGGGACAGCTACCGCTTGGTCCGGGTGATTTCGGTTTCGACGATTACCTTAGGTATAGAGGAAGCGGAATCTATTGGAACACACAGGCGAATGGCCGTACATATGTTGTGAACGGCGAGACCAAGGAACTGCACGACAAAGAGTATATGCCTGATCTGATGCACAAGCATCTTGTGGATTTCATCACCAAGCACAAGGACAAGCCGTTCTACGTGTATTATTCCCTGTCGCACATCCACGGCGAGATCCTGCCAACTCCGGACAGCGTTTCGGGGAAGAGCGATGATTACACGGACAATATCGTGTACATGGACAAGCTCGTCGGCAAACTGACGGCGGAACTTGACCGGCTCGGGATTCGGGAGAAGACACTCATCGTTTTCTTTGGCGATAACGGAACGGTTGGCGGACGCTCACAGCGCGCAACCATTGGCGGGAAGACCATCAGCGGCTCAAAAGGATCGATGCTTGAAGGGGGAAGTCTCGTGCCGTTGCTCGCGAACTGGCCAAAAACAACACCGGCGGGAAAAGTCTCCGACCACATGGTCGATTCAACCGACTTTCTTCCGACATTCGCCGAACTTGCGGGAGCTCAGCTTCCTGCGGGAAAGATCATCGACGGCCGGAGTTTCGCGCATACGCTCCGTGGCGAAAAAGGGGAGTCGCGGGAATGGGTGTTCATCCAGCTTGGCTCGAAGTGGTATGTCCGGGATGCCGGATGGAAGTTGACACAGTCGGGAGAACTGTACGACATGAGTGAGTCACCGTTTACGGAAAAATCCGTACCAAAGGACTCGAAAGACGCTGCTGCGGTTGAAGCGCGCACGCGATTGCAGGCGGCGCTTGACAGACTGAATCCGGCTGGCGGCATTCCGGACGACGGAGGAGGGAAGAAACGACCTGCGAAGAGAAAGCGCAGGAAGTAATGCTGCTGTCCGCACTCGAGGCTGATCGAACATATGTTGTCCGGCGAGTTCTCACGTCGACAGCGCGGGAGTACAGATGACGCGAAGCGAATCCAGCGGTCGGTCAACTTTTACTACAGTCTGCATTTTAACGGCGATCATTCTTGGCGTGCTGTTCGCCTGTAAGCGGCAGGTTCCTGAGCCGGAAGATGACACCCGTGTGCCTTCGCCTTCGTTGGCAAGAGACTCAGTCATCCGTTCAATTCTGGCGCGAATTCAGCCGGACAGCATTCGCGCCACCGTCGAAGTACTCCAAGGATTCGGAAGCCGATTCGCGCTAGCGCCGAGCCGGGATTCGGTCGCCGTTTGGATCGAGGAACAATTCCGTCGACGCGGATTCGACCAGGTAGTTCGCGACTCCTTCCTCTTAAGTTATGCTTTCCGCGGTCATCTCACCGAAACGTGGCAGAAGAACGTCGTGGCCACCTTCAGAGGATCAAACCTCCCCGGCTCCACGATCGTCATCGGCGCACATTACGATTCCGCCACGCGACCGGATGACCCGTTGGTCACGACGAACGCTCCCGGAGCCGACGATAACGCCAGCGGTACTGCCGCTGTCCTCGAAATCGCCCGGGTCACCAAGGTAGCAGGGTGGACGCCTGAGATTACGGTCAAGTTCGTAGCTTTCGCAGCCGAGGAAGTGGGATATATGGGGAGCGAAGATTATGCAGGAAAAGCCAGGGCCGCCGCCACGAATGTCCGGCTGGCGATCAATCTCGATGTCATTGCCTACTCCGGTGCTCCGTCGGAAGGTGATTCTGTCGGGATCAGCTACTATCCGGACTTCCCGAATGTCACAGTTGTTGCCGCTTCGATCGTGCAGAAGTTCACCGTTCTTGTTCCGAACAACATAGGGTATTTGGTCTCAGACGATTCTCGATTCGTAGCCTGGGGCTACCCGGCTGTTGGCTTCATAGAAGACTTTCCGCTGTCTCCCTACCATCATTCTCGTGAAGACGTCGTCACCAACTGCAATTTTGAATATTGTGCAGAAATCACGAGAGCGGCGTGCGCAATGCTGGTGCAGTACTCTTTTGCCGATAACAACCTTCCGTAGCACTTTAAGGTCCGCTGCAAAGCCATCGCAATCACTCTCGCGATGTTTCAGACGTCCGGCCGTTCATTCTGTGACGGTGAGAGAGGCGTTCTTCCGTTTTATCAGATACCGTCGCACACCGGTCGACACCAGAACCAGCAGAATCGACGGCAGCCAGATCCAGATGAACTCCGACCTGATGACTCTCCATCCTTCACTGCTGAAAAAGTACGTCAGTCCGCCGATCGGTGACACTTCGAGCGGTCTCCAGGGAAAGAAATAACGCTGGTTGCTGAACGGGGAGAAGAAAGCCACGCCCAGGCCGCCGTTGGACAACGCGTCAGAGATGGCGTGCGAGAGCGTAACGAGAAAAAAGAAGAGGGCGTATCGCCACCAGCGCGGCGTGAATCGCCCGACATGCCGGAAGAAGAAATATGCCACAAGCACACCAAGAAACGCCGCAAACAGGATTGAATGCGACAGTCCTCTGTGGCCGAGGAGATGGCCATACGGGACATCGAAATAGAAAGCAATGACGTCGCCGTCGGGGAGTACTGAACAATAAACGGCCAAAAGCCAGAAGTTGAGCGATTCTTTTTCAGCAGAATACGCTTTTCCGAGAGCGATGGACGTGACGGCGTGACCGAATATTGACGACATCCCGGTCTCCTCGCATTGTGGGTAGTCTTCCTCCGAGAACCGGGAACATAGCATTAGTATCAGGCTTCTGCA
>Ga0154320_1006_pt7 | contig 8807 bp, 5 predicted proteins | sample RifGroA2_FD_115848 | JGI IMG/M metagenome (GOLD analysis project Ga0154320, IMG submission 115848) | Ignavibacteria bacterium GWA2_55_11 | reverse complement strand
AGGTCGGGAATTGTTTCAAACGCTCTGTTCAAGCCTTCCTCGCCGTTTGCTGCCTCTGCAACACGATAATGGTCTTCGATGTGTGAACGAATATAGCGCCTCATATCGGCGTTGTCTTCGATAATGAGAACGAGAGGTTGAGATTCATCGGTAACGCTTTCACCGATTTCAACAGATTCTTTCGGCAAGGACAATTCATGAATCGTCCCAGCGGGAGGTCGAACAAGTGCCGGTACTTCGCCCTCAATAATTTCTTCAGCTTTATAGCTCTCCTTTTCGATCGGCAACCGGACAGTGAACGTGCTGCCCCTTCCCTGCGCACTTTCGACCGCGATGCTTCCATGGTGTAATTCCACAAGTTCCTTCGTCAGCGCAAGGCCGATCCCGGTTCCTTCCTGTTCTCTCGTGTGTGTGTCATCCACTTGATAGAAGCGATTGAAGATTTTTTGCTGTAGGTGTGCAGGGATGCCGACGCCGGTGTCAGAGACAGCAATGGTGACAAAGCTGTAACGTGTGCCATTCTGAGGGAGTGGCGCCCTTCGCGCCACGACGGAAGAATCTGACTTATCAGATTCTTCGCTTCGCTCAGAATGGCATAAAACGCGGACGACGACTTTCCCTTCCTTTTCAGTAAACTTGAATGCATTCGACAGCAAATTGACAAGAATCTTCTCCACCGCATCCCTGTCGACCCAACCAAGGATGGGACTCTCTATTGCGTCGATGACAAACTCAATCCTTTTTCGTGCCGCCAGCGATTCAAACGAAGCCGCAATCGTTCTCACTGCATCCACAACATCCATCTCCCGCACACGCAAACTCATCTGTCCCGATTCGAGTTTCGAAAAGTCGAGTAATTGGTTCACGAGGCGGAGAAGGCGCCGGCTGTTTCTCGCAATCATCTGGCCGATTTCTTGGGGGTCTTCTGATTCCCCGGAAGCAAGTTGTTGCGCCGGCCCTTCAATAAGAGTGAGCGGCGTGCGGAACTCGTGAGAAATATTGGCGAAGAAACGGGATTTGAGCTGGTCAACTTCCTTCAGTTTTTCGGCTTGCGCGTGCTCCAATTCTGCTTTGTGTTTATGGCGCTGGCGATCCATTTCGTATCGACGCGCGGAGAAGAGAATAGATCCAATGGCGATAATGTAGCTGATATACGCCCACGTCGTGCGCCACCAGGGTGGAATAACAGTAACAAGTAAAGACAACCCTTCCTCATTCCAGATTCCTCTGCTATTGGACGCTCTTACTCTCAGAGTATAAGTTCCGGGATCGAGGTTCGTGTAAGTGAAATATCGTCGAGTGCCGGCATCTGTCCAATCGTCGTCGAATCCTTCCAGCTTATATGCGTAACGATTCTCTGAAGGAGAAACAAAATCCAATGCGGAGAACTCAAAGGACAAGACGTTCGCTGAATAAGGTACTTCGATGATACCGATTTCATGCGGTAGCTTGTCCATCAAAGCCGGCTTGCTTGATATGTAAAATCCCGTGAATGTTAAGGACGGAACTACAGAAGGTTCTTTCAAGACACTCGGGAAAAAACCGATGGCCCCGTTATCACCCCCAAAAATGAATTCGCCTGTTGAACTGGTATAAGCTGCCTCCACTACTCCTGATAGAAGGCCTTTGGAAGCAGCAAACGTCTGAAAATGCCCGTTGAATTGACGACGTTCGGTGAATCGAGATAGTTCGGCGTCAGTCATAATCCAGAGAGATCCTGTGGAATCCTCCTGAATTCCGCGCACAAATGCATTTGTGAGATTTTCTTCGGCAGAGAATGAACTCACGATCCCCGAAGGAGGGTCGTATTTCTTAAGCCCCTGATCTGTTCCTATCCAGAGAGCACCATGCCTGTCTTCGTGAATGACGTTGATGACGTCCTTCGTGATGGAAGACGCATTGTTCAAGTCCTGAATTTTTCTCAGAAATGACCGGCCGTTACGATCGAACTCATAGAGGCCTGCCCCCACTGTTCCCACCCAGAGAGAACCTCCACGACTGACCATAAGGCTCTTTACATTAGGTTGGCTTGGGCCAGATAAGACTTGCCAATTTGGAAGATATCCTTGGAATTTGAGCGTGCTTGGATCAAAGCTGTTCAACCCTTTGATCGTGCCAATCCAGAGAATGCCGTCCTCATCTTTTGTCAAACATTGAATAAGATCTGAGTTAATGGAGGATGAATCATCCGGATGATGCCGAAATGAGCGATGAGCTCCGGTGCGCGGGTTAAATCTGTAGAGCCCTCCGCCAAACGTCCCCAACCAGAAAATTCCGTTTTTGTCAATAACCATTGACCGAACCCTTGGATAGATTGTTGCGGGATTCGTGTCACTGCCGCGGACGGGAATGAAGACATCCCGCTTCCGATCATAACGGACAAGACCAGCCCGTTCTTTGATTCCGTCCAGGCCAAACCACAGGTTACCGTGAAGATCTTCCTGGATCGCATTAATGTGGTCGGTCAATCCACTGTTTCTGCTGGAAGGCCGATAGTGGAAAAACAGGGCTTTCATTGGATCGAATTTTCTCACACCCTGGCCAGTTCCAATCCAGACAATACCGCTTCGGTCGGTGAAGATGGTTCTCCCCGAAAACGCCCGGTCCGACGAGAGGTTTTCGTTCACAGATCGAGTGAAACTATTGACTTCTCGGTTGAATCGGTTTATACCAAAATATAGGGTTCCAAACCAGAGTGTCCCGTCCAAATCTTCCGTGACCGATGTGATCCAGTTACCGCTGAGGCTTGAAGGATTCGTTTCGACCTTGTCGAAATGGTTTAGAAACTCTCCATGATCATTTATCCTAAGTACACCGTTTCCCTTCGTACAAACCCATATTTCACCCCTGGAATCCTGGAAAAAGCATGAAACGGATGGTCGTATACCGCGCATGTGAGGAGGATTGAACGAAACGAATGTCGTGTCGTTTCCACGGCGGCGTACAATGCCCTGCGTCGAACCAATCCAAATTGACCCATCTTTTTGTTCAAGGATTGCTCCAATTGAATCACTTGGAAGGCCGCGCTGAGTTCGATTCAAATGATGAACGAGAGATCCTGACTCGTTATAAATAAATAACCCGTTGCCTTGTGTTCCAACCCAAATGTTTCCATCGCTCATCTGAACAAGGGCTTGGACATAGCCGGCAATTGACAATCTTGTTACTGCGTTTGTTGTGATGTCAATACAGTTTAATCCCGTAGGCGTCCCAACCCAAATGCGTTTGTTTCTGTCACAGAGAATTGTTTTGACGAAATTGAGATCAAGCGATCGAGGGTTCTTTGGATCATTCTTGAATGACAAAGTAGTGTATCCGTCGTACCTGTACAACCCGTCGCCAGTTCCGAACCAAAGAAAACCTGTTTGGTCCTGTGCAATGGCGTTCACAGTAACCGAGGGAATTGGGGGAATTGTGCTTAGAGGGTCAAATAGTGGAATGGTCGATTGGGACAGCGACACAGATGAGAATGCCAGCACAATGGTCAAAAGGGAAAAATTCCTTTGGCCTCCTACGCAACGCAGGTTCAAGATCATCTCTGCGGAGTCTTGGAACGAGGGGACGACATTAGTCGTTGTCCACCGAATTAAAATGGATGGCTTATGAGACTGTGTTACCAACAGTAACACTGGAGTTTGGACAACAAGGGGGGTTGCCTCCTCTCGTATTCTCTCAGGAAGAATCTCTGATTATGTACGGATTTTCATTTCCACCCGCAATAAGGAGCGATTTGTGAGGAGTTTAACCCATTTTGTGGACAGTCCGCCAAGCCATTGTACCAAGATGACACCCGGCTCATTCGTCCAGCCCTTACTCACCGAATAGTCAATCCTCAAACGTTGAACAAACTCACAGTCTCAAAGCGGAAAAAACAGGAACGCCCGGCGAACGACCGGGCGTTTCCTTTCCTCCGTTACTCCGACTCTCCGTCGACCTACTCCATCTGCGTGCATTCTACTGTTTGTTCTTCTGCGTTTGGTAATTCTTGTACTGAATGTCTTTCTTCGCCTTTTTCAAATCTCCGGACTTGACGCTGTCCTGGAACGAGCTGAGGCGCCCCATCTGCGCTCGAAGCGCATCGCCTCCTGCCCCTTGCGCTGAAGCTGCCGGTGACGCATTCAGGAACGCTTCCGCTTCCTGCAGTTCGGCGGCAGCGTCTTCCTCACGCCCTTCATCGAGCGCCTGTAACGCTTTCTCTACCCGCCTCGTCGATACGGCGACATCGGCTTTCGCCTGAACCGTCAAATCGCGATGCTCTTCCACGACCTTCTCGTCCTCGGTGTACCTGGCTTCTGCGGCGAATCCTTTTGTTGGAGCCGATACTTTGTCACTTTGGAAGGCGATCGTGCCTTCGGCAAGCGCAATGCTTCCCGATCCCTTCGGTGCTTCGAGCTCAACCGTCAGTTCGCGGTTTTCATCGCTGTAAAGGTCGCCCAAGGAGACAACGGTCTTTTCCCCTTCCTGCTTCCACTCATATCCGACCACGTCCTTGAGCCGAACGCCGCTTCCCAGCCGCAGTTCGATCACGGCATCGCGGCACACGACGGACGAAACATAGTCGAGTTCCTTCGCCATAATGGAGGCGAGCTGGCGGGGACTTTCAATGAAGTAGTAGTTCCCGCCGCCGTTCTCGGCAAGACCGACCATCAGGTTCTCGTTGTAGTCAAGTCCAACACCCATCGTCGTCATGGAAATGCCTCTGTGGCGGTATTGGCGCGCAATGCGGTTGAGTTCGTGCGGACTCGTGATGCCCTGATTCGCCAGTCCGTCGGACAAGAGGACGACGCGATTGACGTAGCCCTTTTGGACAAATTGTGAGGCGAGTTCCAGTCCCTGGATCATTCCGCCGCCAAGATTCGTCGATCCCCGAGGCTCGATCCCATCGATCAATGCTTTCAGTCCACGTTTGTTGCCAACGCGGGATGGATTGCGAAGGACATCGATGTAGTCGTCATACACGACAAGTGAAAAGATATCGTTTTCGTTTAGCTCGTCGATCAGTTTCTGCAGGGCCTTGCGGGCATATTCGATCTTCCGCTCGTCTCCCATCGAACCGCTCCGGTCAAGCACGACCGAAAGATTCAGCGGTTCGCGTCGACGCTCTTCGAATCTGGGAGTTCCGACCGTGAGGTGGACAAAGATCTGTCCGCCTCGGACGGAGATGACGGGCGTGTTCAGACGGGCTGCGATCGTTACCGTCTTGTCACCCGCTTGAGCCGCGCATGCCATCGCGGCCAGTGCGAAGATACTGAGTAAGGTTTTCATACTGAGACCCTCCTGATTATGTTGAGTGAATGTTTTACATTGATCTCTATTCACTATTCACTCTTTTATGCTATTAACTGCACAAAGGTAAATGACCGCGCGGATCTTCCAGTTCAATAGGGACGCCGAAACGCTGCGGCTCATTCAAAAGGGCGATCGGGAAGGCCTGGTGCGGTTGTATCGGGAGAATCGACGTCCCGTTGTGAGCTATGTCACGAAGAACAGCGGCACATTGGACGACGCCGAAGATGTCCTCCAGGAAGCGGTGGTTGTGCTGTGGGAGCGCATTCGGGAGAATACCTTCGAACTTCAATCGCAGCTGAGCACCTTTGTGTATGCGACGTCTCGCAACATCTGGCTCCGGAGACTCGCGCAGGCGCGGAAAGAGCAATCGGGAGATATCGATCCGGATTCGATCGCTGCTGACAATGCGGACCCTGAAGAAGAGGTGGACGGGCGAACGTCGGCAATCCGCGCTGCCCTGAACAAGCTGGGAGAACCCTGCCGCACCCTCCTGATGTTGTTCTACTGGGAGCGCCTGAGCATGGAAGAAATTGCAGCAAATATGGGATTCGCCAATGCGGACACGGCAAAGGCAAAAAAATACCAGTGTAAAGAACAGCTCAGAAGGCTCGCGGCGAAGGAGATATCATGGACGACGTGAACAATCACTGGACTGACGACGAAGATTTGCTGGAACGCTTCGTTTTGGATCGTATAGCGACAAAAGAACGCGATGCGTTGGAAAAGCATTTGGAAGCATGCTGGGCGTGCAAGATGCGCGTGGAAAACGAGATCGCAATGGCGCAAGCGCTGCGATTGGAGGGACGTTTCCGGCTAAAGCAGGAACTCAAGAAGTTGGTTGCCGGCGTTCCCCCTGTGCAGTCGGTCGGATGGAGGTGGGTTGCGGCGGCAGCGCTGCTTCTTGCTGTGGGAACGTGGCTGGTGCGTCGGGAACCTGTGCCCGACACGATAGTGAAGGATCAGGAAGTTCAGGTGGAGGAGGCGTCGCCTCGACTTGGCCACCAACCGCCGTCTGCTGCTCAGGGTCAACCAACCGATCGATTGGCAGAGCGCCGGCGGACGGATGTCGATCGCCAATCGACGGGGCCGGACCGAGCGGACGCGGCAGCAACCAGCGCGGGCGCGGGGACTGAACAGCGACGCAGGCTTCCGCGGGAGGAGCAGCCGGCGAGGGCCGCTGAAGAAGCGCTCATGGCGCTTGAAGGAGCCGCCGTACCTCTCGCCGACGCAGGGCCGGACATGGATGTTTGGGTAACGGCTCTTGTCATTGACGAGAAGGCAAAGAAGGGGGACACTACCGCGGCTGGGGAGGGTCAAGTACAACCGTTAACGGACTTTACCGCACGAGCGGCTCAGGCGCCTTCGACGGCAAAGAAGGGATTGGCCATGGAATCCGTAGATCGCCCGCAATTCAAGCTGAAGCACAATGTGAGTGTCCGTCAGGAATCGCAACTGGCGCTTCCAGCGACGCAACAAGCGACGCTTACAAAAGATGGCGGCGCCACGTTTCCCGCCAAATTACAGCAGCTGGGCGACACGCTTGTGGTGACGCTCTACCCAGAATCGCGAATCCAACAGGTTCGTCTTGATCAATCCGTGGTCGCCTCATCCGCGGACGATACGCTCTTTATTATGTTGGAGGGCCAATACATCGTCGTCCCGCTTCCAGCAGCCATACGGAAGAAATGACCGTTTAACCGACCAAGTTTTCCCCCGGCCAATTAACCAATCACCTGCTCCAACCTCTCGTAGAGAATGCAATTGAGCACGGCGTCGCCAAGCGTTCAGGTCGCGGCCGCGTCGAGATCTTCTCCACCAAATCAGGAAACGCAGAAGATGTTGTCGAGCTTCAGAATCGGAAATTGACACAGACAGCCAAAAGAAAAGGACTGCACATGACAAGGGCGCTGATTCGTACGAGTTCCGGCGTGCTTTCCGTTGTGTTACTTGTCGCGTTCTGTTCCATTGCCCAGGAAAACACGGAGGGCAGAAAGAGAATACGTGCAATTGATGCTCTCGTGGGCCAGTGGATAGTTTCGGTTGAGGCGCGGTTGTCGGCAAAAGGTCCGTGGGAAAACAGTCGGGGTAGGTCTGACATCGCACGGACAACGGGTTCAACCATTCTGGAAGAAGACTTTACGGGAACGAGGGAGGGGAGGCCATTCCAGGCAAAGTGCTTGCTTGCGGTCAACAATCTCACGCTGAAATTTCAACGAATCTTCGCCGATTCGGAACATGGTGCCCTCATCGACAATGAGTTTAGTGTGGAGAACATGAGAATGCCCGCCACGTCAACATCGTGGGATGTGACAGGCAGGGCCAAGTATGCGAGGATTTCCGGAGGCACGGTCAACAATCTCACTCTACCGCCAGTTGCGTCGTTCGCCGCACTTTCACAAGACAATGCAAGAGCAGAGGTCATCAATGCAGAATATCACTTCGCAGAGATGGCTTCGACCATGAATACAAAGGAAGCGTTCCTCTCCCACCTCGCATCGGATGGAATCGTCGTCCAGAAGGGGGAGCTCGTCAATGGACAGGAGGTCTGGAATGGCCGAACGCCAAATGCCACGCTGCTCTCATGGTACCCGACGTTTGTGGACGCCGCTTCTTCCGGAGACCTCGCACTCAGTACCGGCCCTTGGGAATTTCGGAAAACACGGCAGGACAGCATTGCCTCGGCATTCGGACAATTTGTCAGCGTTTGGAAGAAACAGGCGGATGGCGAATGGAAAGTCGCAATCGACATTGGCATAAGCCACGCACAGCCGACATCCTGGGAAACTCCGTTGCCCAGAATTGCCGCGGAAAAGAAACCTGATTCGCAACTGGAAAAACCGACCACTCACTCATCCGTCAATTCATTGGTCCAACTTGAGAAGACACTCGCGGGCCAGTATGAACTGGAAGGCCATAATGCATTAAAGAAATATCTGTCCGGGCAGGCGAGAATCTTCCGCCCTGATTCGTTCCCTGCGATCGGTGCAGCGGCATTCACCATGGTGTCGAGCAACAAGGGACTACCCTTCGAGCCCACATATGCGTTCACAATGATTGACGGTGAAATCTCCGGGTCGGGCGACTGGGGATTTGCGTATGGGAATGTGGTGATGACCACCCAGAAGGGGGACAAACAGGAAGCCGTGAAAGCCGCGTATATGAGGGTCTGGAAGAAAAACAGCCGTGGCACATGGCAGGTCGCGCTTGAGGTCATAGCTTTATAAAAGATGGTCTCGCAACGATCGCGAAGAACAACTCTTAGGCTCGATACACGACCGCAACGATGAGAAGAAGTTGAAGTTGTTAGAGACCATTGACAACCCTGCTTATTCCGTTCTTAAGCAGGATTTCGTTGAAGTTGATCAATAAACGAAGTCGTTTCCCGGAATTCCGAAGGTATGACAGGAGAATTTTCTTGAAGATGGGTGCTACGTTCTGGACAGACTTGATCTCTGCAATCACCTTATCTTCGACAAGAAGATCAACGCGAAAAGCCACGTCCAGCACAACACCACAAT
>Ga0154320_1070_pt9 | contig 8919 bp, 10 predicted proteins | sample RifGroA2_FD_115848 | JGI IMG/M metagenome (GOLD analysis project Ga0154320, IMG submission 115848) | Ignavibacteria bacterium GWA2_55_11 | reverse complement strand
TACAAATCCTGGCTCATCAGTTTGAAAATCCAAGCGGCCGCTTCCGCCCCGTACGACCCGGAAAAAGCGAACGTCGTCGATTTTCGAAGCTCCGGACTGTTGAAGGGAGCCCTTGAATCATTGGTGAAGAAAGAGTATTTGACCTTTGTGCGCGAGCCGAGCCAGGTGATCCATCTAATCGTCATGCTTGTGCTTACGACATTGTTTGTTGCGAGCATTGGAAATCTGAACCTGCGCATCCGCGTGACGGAGATCCAGTTGGTGACGTATCTCGTACTCTTCGCGTTCGGAGGTTTTCTCGTAAGCTCTGTCGCATTGCGGTTTGTATATCCGGCGGTCAGCCTGGAAGGAAATGCGTTTTGGGCGCTCCGAAGCGCACCGGTGCGGCCGGAGGCGATCCTGGCGTTGAAATTCGCGATCGGATTCTTCATCGTTTTCTTTCTGGCGTTTGTGGTTTCGTTCGCGTCGAACGTTCCCTTCCTTCGATTTTCAGGACGGACCCCGTTGTTGCCATGGTTTGGATTGTTCAGCGCGTTCTGGATGTCGCTCGCCGTTGTCGGTCTCAACCTTGGCCTGGGCGGGTACTTTGCCAACTACAATGAGAAAAACCCCATCCGTGTCGCATCGACACAAGGGGCGACGCTGACCTTTCTCTGCACGCTCGTTTTCTTGATTGTACTCGTCGTGATTTTTCTGTATCCGCTGTCGGTTTACTTCCAATCCCTGTTTATCTTCCGTCCATTCGACCGGTGGAGCATTGTCGTTCCTGGAACGCTTGCCGGCATGATTTCGACGGCTGTGTGCGGCGTTTCATTCGCCGTAGGATTGCGCTCCCTCCGACGCGACTGGTGATTGCAACTCAAACTGCCGACCGCTATCTTGGACGCACGAATGGATGAGCTGACGATGTACGGTCTCTTGCAGCGCGCGCGACAATTTGCCGATGAGGGGAAGTGGCTTCATGCCGTCCAGGTGTACACATCCATCATCAATGAGGAGCCCGCATGCGACGACGCTTGGATAGAGCTGGCATCGGCGTACGCCGCGTTGCACAAGCCGGACGCGGCCGAAGTGCTGCTGATGGAGCGTGCCGCCGCCGCCGAGAGTCCCGAGCCGTTTCTGTTCATCCTCGGGTCCATTCTCTACCGTGCCGGCCGGACAACGGAAGCGTACCGGCATTTTGCGCGCGTACTCCGGGTCGAGCAGCGACTGGACGCGAAAGTCAGGAGTCGTCTGCATTACTTTCTCGGCGCCATCTTCGGCGAGCAGCACAAGTGGTCGGTTGCGGAATATCATTTCCGAACGGTCGTACAGGTTGAACCGACATTTCCGCGGATCCATGAATCGCTGGCGGAGGTGCTGTTGAGGCGCGGACAGATCGACGAAGCGGATGGACATCTGCGCCTGGCGTTGGCGGAGGAACCGTACAGTTGGACGGGACATTATCTCCGCGGGCTTCTGGAATCCCGCCGCAGACGCTGGGAACAAGCGCTGGAATCTTTCGTTCAGGCAGTCGATATCGACCCGCATGAACCGCGCGGGTGGCACAAATGCGGCGAAACGCTGATCGCTATGAGGCGGCTGGCGGAATCGGAACACTACTTGCGCAAGGCCCTGGAGCTGAATCCCGCGATGATCGACGCGGTCGTTGAATACGGCTATCTTGAATTGGAACGGGGCGATTACGTGCGGGCGGGCGAATGGTTCGAAAGGGCGCTGGCTGCCGACCCCGGTCATCGTCGGGCGCTTGCCGGAGCGAGAACGCTGTCACGTACAACGCGCAGGAGGGACGGATGAGCGTGCGGTGCTTTCGAGCGGTGCTGTTTGCGTGTGTGTGGCCCGGCATGGCCGTCGCGCAGTGGTCCAGCGACAGTATTGCGTACGATGCTGGTGCAGAACGATCGTTCGTCGCCGCGATGAGGATGTTCCAGGCCGGGCTGTACGATTCATCCGCGACGCTTTTCCTCCAAAACCTGAAGGATTTCCCGCGCAGTCACAGAACGACGGGGGCGTACATCATGGGGGGAAAGGCGCTGTATGCATCGCACCGGCATCGTGAATCGATCAGGCTGCTCAAGGACCTCATCGATCTCTTCCCTTCCTCGGCATACGTCGACGACGCACAGTATTCGCTCGGGCTGTCATTCTTTCGGATGCTACGGTACGAAGACGCCGCGAATGAATTCCTGGCGGCACGCGAATCTACGAACGACACGACGCTTGCTCGCCGGTCCGAACAGATGTTGAGCGAACTGGCCACGGAACATTTGTTGGGAGGTCAGCTCGATGCTGTCCGGACTGCTGCGAAGGACACCGCGGTCATCGTGCTGCTGGCATTGCGACGAGCACAACAGTTGCAGTCGGCTGGCGATCAGCGGTCGGCGGTAGATGTGCTGAAGTCGGTTGCCGGTTTTCCGGATTCGGCCGGACATGTGACCGAGGCGAGAACAATGCTGGCGCAGCTTGAGGCGGGCCGCACAATGAAGATCGGTGCGATCCTTCCGCTGATGCTTGCTTCCGATCGGCCGGGTACGAGAGAACTCGGCATTGAATTTCTCGAGGGGATCAGATTCGCCGTCGACGATTTCAACCGGCGTTCTCCCGTCAAAGTCACGCTGGATGCCCGGGATTCCGAGCGGGACCCTTCTGCTGCGGCGCGGGTCACTTCGTCGCTGTGCGGGGACGAGAATGTTGTCGCCATTGTGGGGCCGATTTCCAGCAACGAGGCTTTCGCCGCGGCTGGGATCGCGAATGCCTGCGGCGTACCGATGTTGACGCCGACGGCGACGTCCAACGGCATCTCGGCGATCGGACCGTTCGTGTTCCAGGGGAATCCCGATTATGACATTCGCGGCCGCGCCGTGGCCGCGTATGCATGGAAGACGCTGGGTGCGCGGAGGTTTGCCGTTCTTGCGCCGACGGATGCGGTCGGCAAACTTATGGCGGACGGATTCGTGGAAGAGGTCCGCCAAAGACAGGGAGACATGGTCGCCGTTCAATGGTACTATTCCGGCGCGACCGATCTCCGGTCACAGCTTCAGGAGATGCGAAGGACGGCGTTGAAGAAGAAAGAGGTCCCTGTCGTGAACTTCGCGAAGAACATCCGGCATCAGGATGTCGTCGCCATGTCCATGGCGGGGGCCAGCCAGAAAACGCTCGATTCGCTGATGGAGATCGGCGGAGCGATGTCGGTCGATTCATTGTTCGGACCGTCCGGGAGACAGATCGCTGATTCGTTGAGACTGCCCGTGGAGATCCCTACGATTCCGTATGACAGTCTTGAGATCGTGGTGGACAGCATCGATGTGATCTTCGTACCGATCGCGTCGTCGGAAGAGATCGCCGTGGCAAGTTCGCAGATCAAGTTCTACAACTTCACTGCAAGGATCCTTGGCACAGGCGATTGGAACGATCCGGCCGAGCTTGACCGGAATCGGCGCTATGCCGACGGCGTCATTTTTCTGGTGGATGCGTATCTCCAGCCGAAGGATTCCCGATTTCAATCGTTTGTCGCGCGGTATCAGGCAGCGACAAAGCGTCCGCCGACGGTTAACGCATTGTTCGGATTCGACGCCGCCGACCTGCTGTTGCGCGTGATCGAAAAGGGAGCGACGCTGCGCACGGAGATTGCGGAAGGCTTGTCGCAGGTCCGCGGCTATAAAGGACTTCATTCGACGATCTCGTTCTCTCCCCAGCGCGTGAATGCTGCATTGACCGTGCTACGGTATGGCAGAGGTTCGATCGTGCACGAAGGGGAAATAGATCTGACGGTTCCGGACGAAACTTCCGATTCCAGCCAACCTGAGTAGAATTCATCTCAGAACCGGCGGCTCGGGGCGAATGATATGATGTGTTGGCTTCTGGATGAACACCTTTTGATCCACAGTGAGAGGGGGTAGTATGACGGTGCGCCGCCATTCGATCAAGCAATGGCCGGCTTCGGAACGTCCGCGAGAGCAGTTGTTGCTGCACGGTCCGCGCTCATTGCGTGACGCCGATTTACTGGCAATACTGTTGCGAACCGGGCGACGGGGAATTAATGCGCTCGACCTTGCCCGTGACCTGTTGACGGAGGCGGGAAGTTTACGCGATCTGGCGAAGATGAGCCATCGGGACTTCATCGCGGGGGGATCGGGACCGGTGCATGCCGCCACGCTCGTCGCGGCATTTGAACTTGGGCGTCGCTGCTCGGCCGATGCCGGCGTGGACCGGCCGGTTCTGCGATCACCCGAAGACGTTGCATGCCGGTATGGGCCGTTGTTACGTGACCTGCGACACGAAGAATTCTGGGCCGTTCTGCTTAATTCCGCTAACAGGGTAGAGGCAGACATTCGCATTTCCAGTGGAACCCTCAATGCCTCGTTGGCGCACCCGCGCGAATGCTTTGCCGAGGCGGTCCAACGGCGCGCGGCGAGCGTTATATTTATACACAACCATCCGAGTGGTAACCCGGAACCTTCACACGAAGACTTGGCGTTAACGCGTCAACTGTCAGAGGCGGGTCGGATCCTTGGAATCCCGGTTCACGATCATGTCATCATTGCGGGAGAAAAATTCACCAGTCTTGCCGACCGTCACCTTCTGTAACCCGAAACAGGCCACGAATTTCAAAAATTCTTGACATTCGGTCGAGAACTCCGTATACTCTCGGGAGACGGATCTTGATCGATCCCGATGAACTGCAAGGAGACCCACTCATGAAAAAGCTGTGCACGCTAGTCCTGCTCGGAGCGTTCTCCGTTTCGATGCTCACCGGATGCGGCAGTAAACTGTCCGACGAAGAGCTGAAGCAACTGGAGGATCTCAAGGCAGAAGTAACGTCTCTGGAGAAGGAGATCGCGAACAAGGATGCGGAGAAGCAGGCGCTTCTGAAAGCGATCGCAGATAAGGATGCGCAGTTGGCCCAGTGCATGAAAGACAAAGACGCCCTGAAAAGCACGCCGGGCGGAATGTGATCACAGGGAGACGACGAACATGACGATAACACGCATATTGTCCGCCGTACTCCTGATCGCGGCGTTTGCTGTCAGCGCCGTCGCGCAGGAATTGACGAAGGACGAATGGCAAAAACAGATCACCGAACTGACGTCGAAGCGGAATGACCTGAAGAACAGGCTTGCGGCTGTCCAAACGGAGATCGATAATTTAAAGAAGCAGGATGCCGACAAGGCGGCCGCATTAAAGACCTGTCAGGATGAGCTGGCGGCCATGGTTGGTGCGGAAGAGGCTCCTTATGCAGCTTCGCTCGACAAGATCGACGCGCGTTTGAACGAGTTGTCACGTCTGTCGAACCAGGACCTGTACGCCCGACGGGGCGAAGTGGACTCCGTGCAGAAGTGGATCGACGCCGCCAAGCAGCATCGACTGAGCGTCCTTCCGAAGTATGCAGATAGACTTAAAGACCAGCAGAGCCGCGTCGATGCCCTGAAGCGAACCCTGCAGCAGATCCTTGAATCGGGTCAGGGTATGCAGGCGTATACGGTCGGCACTTGGGCGAAGGACAGAGACTGCCTCTGGAACATCGCCAAGAAGCCGAAAGTGTATGACAACGCGTTCCTCTGGCCGAAGATCTGGCAGGGTAACCGGGATCAGATCAAGAATCCGGATGTGATCCATCCAGGTCAGAACCTGAAGATCCCACCCAAGGCAGCGTTGACCAGTCAGGAGAAGTCTGCGGTCCGGTCATACTGGAATAAAAAGCAGGCCGCCGCTCCGGCTGGCGGAACGAAGTAACGAACGGAGCTTACAGCGAGTATTCTGCTGTTGAATGAGACCTTCAAGACGAACGCCCGCGCGCCACGAAAGTGTGCCGTGGGCGTTCTGTCTTTTCATCACGCCCGGGAGGACAACTCCGCAACTTGACTGAACGAAAGCTTCAGCTGACCGGCATTGACCCCGTACAACTCCTGGGGTTCAACGATGCCCACCTACAACTCATTGAAGATCAATTCGATGCCACGGTATCTGTGCGCGGCGACCAAGTGACATTGCGCGGCGCGCAGCAGGATGTGGCCAAGGTCGAAAAGATCTTCAAAGAACTCATCTTCATCCTCAACAAGAACGGAAACCTCGGACCCGGCGATGTGGAAACGGTCATCGACCTGGTCACCGTGAACGGCTCGACTCCCGCCCTTCCTCCAGGCGAAACGTCCGTCGACGACCCCGAGAACGCCATTCTGTACACGCGGATCGGCATCATCAAGGCGCGAACGCCCGGACAAAAAGCGTATCTGCAACAGGTTCGGAAAAACGATATTGTTTTTGCGATCGGACCGGCGGGGACTGGCAAAACGTATATGGCTGTCGCTATGGCTGTCGCCGCCCTGAAGAACAGAGATGTCACGAAGATCATCCTTGCCAGGCCGGCAGTCGAGGCCGGCGAAAGCCTCGGATTCCTCCCCGGCGACTTCCGCGAGAAGATTGACCCGTATTTGCGTCCCCTCTACGATGCCTTGGACGACATGCTATCGGCCGAGAAGCTGAAAAGCTATCTCGAAAAGAGGATCATTGAGATCGTCCCACTGGCATATATGCGCGGCCGCACGCTCCACAACGCTTTCGTCATACTCGACGAGGCGCAAAATGCGACCGCCGTGCAAATGAAGATGTTCCTCACGCGGCTGGGCGTACACTCGCGCGCCATCATTACGGGCGACACCACGCAGATCGACCTCCCGACGAAAACCGTATCAGGGTTAGTGCAGATCCAGGAGGTTCTGAAGGATATCCAGGGAGTGTCGTTCTCGTATCTCGACCGCAACGACGTTGTGCGTCACCGGCTCGTGAAGGACATCATCGACGCATACGAACGATACCAAAAATCCTTGAACGGCGCCTCGGGCACGGGAAAGGGGGATGTACGAACCTGAGCTTACGGGTCATGCGCCCGGAGCCCGCTTCGTAGATTCCCAGATCCTGTCCATTTCTTCGAGAGAAGCTTGTTCAGGTGACCTTCCTTGCTCGCGGAGGGTGTCCTCAACAACTCGAAACCGGTCGCTAAATTTTTCCACCGATCGGCGAAGTGCCTCTTCGGGTTGCACGCTCAAATATCGCGCATAATTGACGAGGGAGAACAACACGTCGCCGAATTCCTCCTCTATTTGCGACGAATTGCCTTCGTTTTCCGCTTCGTGGAGTTCCCGCAGCTCTTCCTCCACTTTCGACCAAACGTCTTCTTTCCTGTTCCAGTCGAACCCGACCTTTGAGACCTTTTCCTGCAGTCGGTGGGCGCGCAAAAGAGCGGGGAGTGCGGCGGGCAGGCCGTCCGTGACCGACCTTCGGCCCTCGCTCATTTTCGTCCGTTCCCAATTGCGCTTTACCTCATCTGTTGCTGCGAACGTCGCTTCGCCGAAAACATGCGGGTGCCGTCGAACGAGCTTATTCCGGTTCCACCGAAGGACGTCGGCCAGATCAAAGGCATCCGATTCTTCTGCGATGACTGCATGGAGTGTCACATGGAGAAGGAGGTCTCCGAGCTCTTCCCGCAGATGGGGCATGTCTCCGTGGTCGATGGCTTCCAGGGCCTCGTAGGCTTCTTCGAGGAGGTGGTACTTCAGCGATGCATGGGTCTGTTCTCTGTCCCATGGACATTCCTTTCGAAGTCTGCGAACGACTTCGACGTAGGCCCGAAACTCGTCCGTTACCGACTGATTCATACGTGCTCCTTTGGAAATACCGTCACCAAATGTTTTAGAAAGTTGAAATCCACGGGCCACAAAGTCACGAAGACACCAAGAAAAGAATGGGGTCATTCTACGTCCTTCGTGTCTTGCCCGCCTGAACGGAGTGTCAGTTCAACGGTCGGGCGGGGTGCCTTCGCGGCAAGATTTTATAAGTTCTTCGGCGTGCTTTTACGTGCTCAGATGGGGGAACTTGGGCAATTATCCCCGTTGAAGCAATCGGTTGTATCTGTTAGGCTTGTTTCGTACATTTCATGTAATGTATCAAGAGTTCGGTGCCGACAGAGGACATTCTGGGGGCACCGCAGCTCGAAGGTGTAGGTCATTCGCGGGGCTGTAGCTCAGTTGGGAGAGCGCTTCGTTCGCAACGAAGAGGTCGTCGGTTCGATCCCGATCAGCTCCACTTCCGACCACCAACGCTGTTCATCGGCATACGGCGCATCGCGAAAAAGACTTCGCCGCTCAAAGAGTGGATCCCGGAATTGGCACAAGGAGTATCGTCAATCATCCCTTCAAGCATTTCGGAGGTCAAGTCCTGTGCAACGGAACGTTGCCTAACCCCGCCAGGTCCGGAAGGAAGCAACGGTCGGCAAAAGGTCCTGTGTGACGCAGGGAAGCTTGACCTCTGTATTTATTGGACATCATTTCTTTACGCGATGGGCCTGATCATTGGGCTCATCTCGTCCCGCATGCGTCTCGGCCCGACGCGGGCCGTGGAACGCTCTTCTTCCATCACCACCCAATTCGTCCGCCTTCTTCCCGCAAGGGGAAGCAGGTTGGCGTCCGGGCGGTTCGGAACGGCACACGCACGAGTGTTTTCCCCCCGACGGTCTCTCGCCGGCGCAGGGAGCCTTCCGCTTCGCACCGGACTCACACATCGACTGAAGGCGCGTCATGTGCGCCGAACGGCATCGATGGACTGCAGCCCACTGCGAGCGAAGCGGACACTCCATACCTATGCGCAAAGAGATCATCATCAATTCCACTGCTAACGAGCACCGCGTCGCCATCATCGAAGATGGAAGACTTGCGGAGCTCTTTGTAGAATCCCCCGGCAAAGAACGGAATGTCGGCGACGTATATCTCGGTCGCGTGGCCAAGGTCATGCCCGGCATTCGGGCCGCATTTGTCGACATTGGCATGAGCCAGGATGCTTTCCTCCATTTTTCCGATATCGGTTCGTTGGAAGACTTCAACGCAATGTTCGACGACGACGACGAAGATGAAGAGGAGGGAAACG
>Ga0154320_1055_pt4 | contig 9331 bp, 5 predicted proteins | sample RifGroA2_FD_115848 | JGI IMG/M metagenome (GOLD analysis project Ga0154320, IMG submission 115848) | Ignavibacteria bacterium GWA2_55_11 | reverse complement strand
GCTCTCTGCTCTGCTCGATGCCGCCGCGTATCGCAAGCTTATCGGCAAATAACTGTCCGTCGGCGACCCCCAGCCTCGCTCGAGGTGTGCAATGAGTACGCCGACCCTTCGACTCTTGGACTCCCCTGGATCGCTCGGGGAAGACGCTCGTTGAGAGTTCAGGAGGGTCGAACTGTCCACCTCGGCCCAGGCGGACGCCTCTCTCACGGCTGGCTGTCTTGACGAGACGAGGAACGACGTCGCATGAACATTCGATCACGCCTTTCCCTCATTATCGGGGTCTGGGCCATTCTCGTCGGAGCCGTGGCTCTGCTCGCTTCGTTCTATCTCGGCTTCCGTTCCTCCGTGGAAAAGGAGAAGTCGACCCTCCGATCCTTCGTTGTCCAGGATTCCCTCCTTTTTGTGACGGATCGCCAAGCCTTCGAACTCATCAGTAACTGCCTGCGGACGCTCGCCGAGCCGGGACAGTTCGATCTTCAGCGCGACATGTTCCACAGGACTTCAGCCTCACTTCGTTCGACGCGCCGGGCCAATGACTCCTTGTTTGCCAAATCCGTGCATACCGGCAGCGCGGTGGAGGCGTATGTGAGCATGCTCGATAGCGTCCTGACAATGCTCGATGAGTATTTCGCCCCATCCACCGCTGCACGTGTACGCGCGACGCTTGCCCGATCGTTGCTTTCGGTCGATCCTGCGTCCATCACCTGGCGGCTTCACACTCGTTTTGAAGAGCTCCATGAGCGCAACCTCGAGTCGGCCGCCATGAGAATCTCCGGAATTGACGCCGAAGTCGAGCGCCGTTACTCGGTGTGGGTGTTGTTCTCTTTCGCTCTTATCATTGCCGGCCTTGTCTTGGCAGTCTCGCTGACGGTTGCGGACCGGCGAAGGTCCCTCCAACATCAACGCACTGAAACTTTACTGCGTCACACGCACACAGCACTCGTCGCGTTCGACATTGGCGGACGTGCGACGTTGGTCAACGATGCGTTCCGTGAATGGCTGGGGATGGGTCCGGTAGGCGGGCAAACGATTGACCGCATGGAATACTTCAAGCCTCGAGGCGCCGGCCAGAACGTCACATCTGTATGGAGCGACGTCGTCGATGCATTGCGTACGGGACTGACGTGGACGGCGGAGGGGAGCGTGCGGCGCGAGTCGGGTGAGGTGAGAGACTGCACGGTCGTCGCCTTTCCGGTCCATTCGGCATCCGGTTTGTTGGCGGAATGCATCGTCTATCATGCAGACACGACCGAACAGCGCCGCTGGCTCCAGCATGCCGAAGAGGCGCAGCGTCAGTATCAGCATATTGTGGAAAGCTCACTCGACGGGATCGTAGTGATCCAGGATGGCAAGCCGGTGTACGCCAACCCGACTGCGGTCAAGCTCTTCGGGTTTGCCAGTGCGGAGGAACTGCAGGTCGTGCATTTTCTCGATTTGCTCGGTTCGTGGGGCAAAGCTCAGCTTGGCGGCGACCTGAAGAAACATTCGCCGGGGGATGAGCTGCTTCGGGACCATGAACTTCGAGGATTGACAAAGCAAGGTAGGCTGATCGACCTCGAGGCGAATGCCCAGGTGATTATATGGAACGACCGGCCGGCTGTTCAGGCTTCGATTCGCGATATCACTGAACGGAAGATGCTCGAGCGTGAGCAGGCCCTGTGGTTGTGGGAGCAGGAAACGCTGACCGAGATCGATCGCAGGCTTGTGGGCGTGGTCGACCTTCAGAGAATCCTCGACGGGATATTGCAGCATACGATGAACTTGACGAAATCCCCATGGGTGGGCGTGCTGATGCGGGAAGAAGGGTCGACATACGTCCGATGGCGGGCATTGAAGGGAAATCGGACTTCGCCGTACCTGAATCCGTTCGACCCCGGTCCGGGTATCCTGGCGATCCTTGCCAATGCAGAGCCCCTCGTGATCCAGGAGCTTGCTGAAAACACGCGCTTCCATCTTTCCACTGTCCCAGGGATAGCAGAGGAAGGCATTGTCTCGTCCGCGTGGCTGCCGTTGAAGGGAGAGGGCGAAGTACGTGGCGTGCTGACGATTGGATACAGGAATTACCATGATTTTTCGGGTCGGGAAATGCGGTTGCTCCTGTCTCTGGGTGAAAAAACGTCCATAGCGCTTGCGAACGCGACGTTGTATGAACACTTGCTGGAGCGCGAACAGGAGCTGGAGATGTTGTCGGGTGCCCGAGTGAAGGCGCAGGAAGAGGAACGACGTCGGATCGCACGCGAGATCCACGACGGCCTGGGCCAGATGCTGACGGCGATCAAATTGAACCTGGAGATCCTGGAGGACGCCGTCGATCTCGCAGGCGAAGAGCGGCGGAGGGTCACGGATATGAAGAGCCTTCTTGACAGCGTCATGCAGGAGGCCCGCGAGATCTCGTACAATCTCATGCCCAGCGTGCTCGATGATTTCGGTCTGGCGCCGGCCCTGCAACTTTTGTGCGAACGTGTGAGCAGCCGCTCGGGCATTCAAGTGACGTTCCACGCCCATGGCATGCAGGATCGCTTGTCTCCGACTGAAGAGATATCGCTCTATCGCATTGTGCAAGAGGCGCTCAACAATGCAACCAGGCACGCGGAGGCGACGGAGATCGGTGTGCAGGTCATTCGGCACGACCGCATGATACGGCTGACCGTTGAGGACAACGGCCGCGGGATGCCGTCGGCGAGTGCGCGCCAAAGGCGCGTGGAAGGGGGCGGTATGGGTCTGGCCAGCATGCGGGAACGGGCAAGTTCATTCAACGGGACCCTCACGATCGACAGCTCGCCCGGGAAGGGTACGCTGGTCGCGGTGGAAATTCCGCTTGAACCGGAAGGACAAGGGAATGGCAAAGATCAGAATCCTGCTCGCTGACGACCATCCTCTCGTCCGGTCGGGACTCGTGAATCTGCTTGAACCGCACGGCGAGTTCGAAGTCGTTGGAGAAGCGGGAGACGGCGAAGAGGCGGTGGCAATGACGAAAAAGCTGCGTCCGGACATTGTCGTCATCGACCTTTCGATGCCGAAGCTCTCCGGAATTGAAGCGACGAAACTCATTCGTCAGCATGTTCCGGCCACTCGCGTCCTGGTCCTGACGATGCACGAGAACGAAGAATACGTCTACCAGATCTTCAGATCGGGGGCAGGAGGGTACATCCTGAAGAATTGCGGCAAAGAAGAACTTGCCGCCGCGATCCGCGCAGTGGCACGGGGAGAAAAGTTCTTCAGCCCCCGCATTTCGGAGATCATGGTGCAGGCGTATTTGAAAAAAGCCGATGCCCGGGAGGAGATTTCTTTTCCTTCAGGAGAAAGTCCCCTCACACGACGTGAACTGGAGGTCCTCTCATGTGTCGCCGAGGGTCTCACGAATCAACAGATCGCGGAGGTCTTGTTCATCAGTCCTCGCACAGTTGAGACGCACAAGACCAATATCATGCAGAAGCTCAATATCAGCGATTCAGCCAAGCTTATTCGCTTTGCCGTTGAAAACAAGATCGCCGGAGAGCGTAAGAGATAGTCCTGACATTTTGTGAGAAGTCCTGTCTACGGGACTTCCCGCCCCCCGGTGCGCTGTATCCCACGTCACGCACAAACCGCCGATTCCTGTATGGATTCGGCGGTTTCGTTTTTCCTCCAATCGAGCTCGTGAAGCTCAGTACTTCCCCGTAGGTCCCTGCGAGGTTTCCCGTATTCCCAAAAATACGGTTCACGTACAATTCGCCTCGACTTCCTGCCCGTTAAGTTGTGTCAGCACATTCACTTAACCCATTCACATTTCAGAAAGGATCCTTCAATGAAAAGGATCAGAGTACTCATCGCAGACGATCATGTTGATTTTCGACGGGTCGTCCATGAATTCCTGGACAAACTGCCGGAAGTCGCCGTTGTAGGCGAGGCCTGCGACGGCATCGAGGCAGTGCAGAAGGTCGAAGCGCTTGCGCCCGATGTCGTGCTGATGGACATCGCCATGCCGCGATCGTCCGGATTGGAAGCGACCAGGATCATCAAGCAGCGCTGGCCGTCGACGCGTGTCCTCATCGCGACGATGCACGACAATCCGCTGTACCGCATTCAGGCTTTGGAAGCGAAGGCAGACGGATTTGTCGTCAAGACGTCGCTGAAACTCTCGCTCGAACGGGAGCTTCGTGCCCCGGGCACAGAACGAAGCCGAGTAGTTTCATATCCCCCCCAGCCGTGACATCACCTCAACCTACAAGGATTCCAACATGAGCACACTCCGCATTCTCCTCGCCGACGACCATCCCCTCGTCCGGGCCACTCTGGCGGCATATCTGCGTTCGCACGACGGCGTAGAGGTCGTCGCAGAAGTGACGAACGGGTCGGCAGCCGTCGAAGCAACGATGTCGTGCAGACCCGACGTCGTCCTGATGGATCAACGAATGCCCGAACGCAACGGCCTGGACGCAACGGATGCCATCAAAACGGCCATGCCGGACGCCCGGGTGTATGTTATGTCGTTCACGACGGACTTGCACTGCGCCGGCTATGCACGCGCTGTCAGCGTGGATGGATTCATCGACAAGCGCACCTTGAAACAGTCTGTCGAGGCTATGCTTGTGGTCGAACGTTCGCTTGCGAAGAAGGCAGTCGCAGAGACGGAAGCAGCCTGACGGAGCATTCACGCACAATCACGTGCGACTGAAACACTCCATATCGCTGCTTTCGGTCATTGCCGGACTTCTGCTCGTTCTGCCGGCCGTCGCGTTTGCTCAAGTGACGGTGACGGCTGGAAGCGGAGGTACGAATCTCTCTGCCGATAAGGCGCAGAATGCCACAACGCCGGCCTTCACCACGCTCGGGAATATTGTCATTACCGAGACGACAAAAGGCTCATTTTCCGGCTCGGGGACGCTGATCCTTACCGCTCCATCCGGATGGCGGTTCAATTCGCCCGGTTCGGTCACAACGACCGTCACCGGCGGTTCGGGTGGTCAGAATGTCACGGTCACCGGAGTCTCGGTCTCCGCGAGCACTGTTACTGTGACCCTGACGGTCTCCGGCACGACGAAGACCGATATCCTGACGATCATCGGCGTTGCTGTGCAGGCGACGGGCGGGGCAACTCTTCCCGCTACGGGGAATATTCTCAGGACTTCCGCGAACCCGGGAACCGCAACGATCAGCGGCATTATCAACGGCACGACGAACTTCGGCTCGCTTTCCCAGATCGCAGGGGCTGCCAAAGTGCTGGCCGTGGCGACACAGCCTTCGGCAACTGCCACCGCCGGCTCAACATTCGCCCAACAACCCGCAGTAGCGGTCCGCGACCAGTTCGGGAATACCCTGAACGCGGCGAACGGCAATGCCGACAATACTACGGTGGTTACCGCAGCCCGCAATGCCGGGACGGGCACGCTCCAAGGAACGTTGACTGCGACCTCTTCCAACGGGACGGCGACATTCCTGAACCTCTCGCACAATGTCGCTACATCCATTTCCATCGATTTCACCGGGACCGGACTCACATCGGCAACCTCAAACACAATTGTCGTGAGTCCGTCGACAGCAACGAAGCTCGTCTTCGGGCAGCAACCGTCGACCACCACGGCCGGTGTGGCGATTTCACCCGCAATTACAGTACAGATGCAGGACGCCTATTCAAACAACGTTCTCAGTTCAGGGATCTCAGTCTCCATGACGCTTTCCACCGGTACCGGATCGTTGGGCGGTACAACATCCCAGCTGACGAATGCTTCCGGTCTGGCGACCTTCAACGATCTCAGCATCACAACCAGCGGGACAAAGAATTTGACCGCTGCGGCATCCGGTCTCACATCGGCCGTGAGCAACGCATTCGACATTAATCCTTCAACAACAACGCAAGTGTCGTTTGTCCAGGAACCGACGAACGCTCAGGCGGGCGTGACAATCAGCCCGTCGCCGACGGTGCAGTTGAAGGATCAGTACGGAAACAGCGTGCTTACGTCCGGCGTGTCCGTGAGCATTTCGCTCACATCCGGCACAGGAAGCCTCGGTGGGACAACGACCCGACTGACTGACGCCGCCGGTCTTGCCACGTTCACGGACCTGAGCATTGACGCCATGGGTTCGAAGCAGCTGACCGCTGCGAGCAGCGGCCTAACGTCGGACGTAAGCGCTGCATTCTCAGTAACAGCCGCATCAGCGTCGGCACTCGCCATCGTGCAGCAGCCGACAACAACGAATGCGGGCGTTCCGATTAGTCCGTCCGTTACCGTTCAGCTGAAGGATGCCTTCAGTAATAACGTGACGACCTCGGGTGTCTCGATCACGATGTCGCTCACGTCCGGGATCGGCACTCTTGCCGGAACAGTCTCGAGGAACACAAACGCTTCCGGTGTCTCCACATTCGACGACCTCAGCATCAATCTCGCCGGATCGAAGACGCTCACTGCATCGAGTTCCGGCCTCACCTCTGCCGCGACGAATTCCTACACGGTACTACCGCTCGGCGCGTCCAAGCTCGCATTCCTCCAGCAGCCGTCGGCCGCAGCCGCGAACGATACTATCACGCCGCCCGTCACTGTCGAAGTCCGTGACGCCTTTGACAACAGGGTCGACACGGCGGGAATATCGATCGCCCTGACGCTCACCACAGGCTCCGGAACGCTGAGCGGTACGACCGTCAAGGTCACGGCGGATACGGGAGTGGCGACCTTCGATACGCTCATTGTCGATCTCATCGGAGACAAGAGGATCACGGCGAGCGCGAGCGGATTGACGTCCGCGGTCAGCGATACGTTCGTGATCGCCGCTGCCGGAACGGCAACGAAGATCGCGTTTGTCCAACAACCGACGAATGCGGTCGCCGGTCAGACGATCGCACCATCTGTCACGGTCCAGTTGAAGGATGATGCTAACGTAAATGTCGCTTCGTCGGGCGTCTCGATCACCATCTCGCTGAGTTCCGGTTCCGGAGCGCTGAGCGGTACACTCACACGGGTCACCAATGGCGGTGGTTTGGCAACGTTCGACGACCTGAGCATCAATTTGGCTGGTTCGAAACAACTGACCGCGTCGAGCAGCGGGCTCCCGGACACAACGAGCGCGAGCTTCGTTATTACTCCGTCCGTTGCGACGAATCTCGCCTTTGTTCAGCAGCCTTCGGCTGCGGCCGCCGGATCTTCAATCTCACCTTCGGTCACAGTGCAACTGAGGGACGCGTACGGGAACGATGTCGATTCCAGCGGTGTCGCGATCTCGATAGCGCTGACGTCCGGGACAGGAACATTGAGCGGCACAGCGTCGCAATCAACGAACGGCGCAGGTCTGGCGACATTCAATGACCTGAGCATAGACGTCGCCGGATCGAAGGAATTGACCGCGAGTCATGGTTCGCTGACGTCGGCGGTCAGCTCTTCCTTCACGATCAATCCCGGCGCATTTACGAAACTTCAAACCCTCGTCCCGGGAGAAACGGCCTCGCCCGGCGTGGGGAGCGGAAAAACAGGAACACCTTCGACGCGCACTGCAGGTACGTCATTCAACGTGACCGTCAATGCCGTCGATGCGTACTGGAACGTCGTCACGACCGTTACAGACGTCGTGGGCATCACATCAAGCGACGCAAATGCCTCTCTACCGGCAAATGCTGCACTGGTCGCCGGTACGAACACCTATAGCGTGACCCTCAAGACGGCCGGAACGGCGACTGTGACGGCGACCGACATCACCGACGGCGGAAAGACGCCAAGCACCAGTCCGTCGATCACCGTGGTCGCCGGAGCCTTCACAAAGTTGCAGCTTTTGGTTCCGGGCGAGACTGCGGCCCCCGGCACGGTGTCCGGGAAGACCGGAAGTCCGTCAGCACGCACGGCAGGGACCGGATTTAGCGTGACCGTGAATGCGGTCGACGCGAACTGGAACCTGGTCAGTTCGATCGCGGATATCGTCGGCATTTCCTCGAGCGACGCGAATGCGACGCTTCCCGGCAATGCACTGTTGTCGTCAGGGACCCAGACCTTCAGCATAACACTCCGCACGGCGGGTTCGGCGACAGTGACGGCCTCCGATGTAACCGATGGGTCGAAGTCCCTGAATACAAGCCCGACCGTGACCGTCAATGCAGGGGCGTTCTCCAAGCTCCAACTCCTTGTTCCCGGTGAAACTGCAAGTGCCGGTTCAGTTACAGGCAAAACCGGCTCGCCGACCACGCAATTCGTGGGGGGACAATTCTCGGTCACAGCGAACGCCGTTGATGCGAACTGGAATCTCGTCTCATCGACCGACGTCGTCGGCATCACGTCGAGCGACGGCGCAGCAACGCTCCCCGCGAACGCGGCAATGGTCGCCGGGACACAGTCGTTCACCTTCTCATTCGGAACCGCGGGCACACAAACGATCACCGCCTCGGACATCACCAACGGTGTCATCTCGCAGAATACGAGCCCGTCAATTACGGTCAATGCCTCGGGGACCGGCATCGTCACGGCGGCGACGGGCGGTGGAGCGGTCTCTGCCGACAACGTGGGCGGTGCGTACACAAGCCTGACAGGTCCCCTCTACACAGAGACATCGAGCGGAAATGCCGGAACAGGCACGATCATCCTGAACGCTCCTTCCGGGTTTGCATTCGACACGACTACGCCGTTGCCCACGGTGTTGGTCACGAGGACCGGCGGCGTCGGCGCCGATACGCGAAACATTAACAATGTCGCAGGCGGGACCAGTGTTGCGGTGGGTTCGGTGACGTCGACGCAAATAACGTTCACGGTCACTGATGTCAGCAGCAACGGTGTCACGAACTCACTTACATGGCAGAATGTGCGGATACGTCCAACCGCCGGATCGCCGCTCGCCACCGCGAATATCACGAAATCCGGAACGTCAACAATGACCGGCGTTACCGCCGGCACGACAAACTTTGGAACGCTCACGGAGGTTGCGGGGACCGTAACGAAATTGATCATCACGCTCCCCGGGGAGACCTTCACGTCCGGCAGCGGCAATTCCGGCACTCCATCCGTCCAGACCGCAGGAACTAACTTCACAATCGTTAGCATCAGCGCTACCGATCAGTACTCAAATGTCACGACGTCGTACAACGGGGTCAAAACTCTGAGTTACTCCGGCCCCTCGGGAGAAGGGACGTACACGACGTCCGTTTCCTTCACTTCAGGTCAATCGACGACAACGCTCACAACGAACCTGAAGAAGGCCGAGACCACCACGTTGTCGGTCAACGACGGTTCGATCAGCGGTCCGGTGAGTTCCTCACTTACTGTCCAGACCGGATCCTTCTCCAAGCTGCAAATCCTTGTGCCGGGCGAGTCGGCTGCACCCGGGACTTCTTCAGGGAAGACCGGAAGCCCGTCCCCACAGACCGTAGGGTCCTCAT
>Ga0154320_1115_pt4 | contig 9928 bp, 7 predicted proteins | sample RifGroA2_FD_115848 | JGI IMG/M metagenome (GOLD analysis project Ga0154320, IMG submission 115848) | Ignavibacteria bacterium GWA2_55_11 | reverse complement strand
CCACGCAACGGGTTCCTTGAGGGGACGGCCGGAGACCAAGAGAAAGCGAATTCCCTGATCCCCCGCCTGCACCGTCACTTCGTCGCCGGTGTCGAACAGGATCAGCGACCGGTTGCCCGGTTCGTCGTAATGGATCGCTTCGTTGGCGGAGACTCCTTCATTGAGAATCCCGCGCGGAGTTGACGCATCGCGGAATTTCCCGGAGCCTTCAAAGATGTACGCAAATACATGGCGCGTCGCATCGACAGGGAGCGTCTTCCGTTTTCCTGGAGGGATCCAAACATCGAGATAGCGCGGATCGGCCGCCACGCCGTCTACGGGTCCCTTCTTCCCCCAAAATTCCCCGCAGATCACCCGCACATGCGTTCCGTCGTCGTCCCTTATTTCCGGAATGTCTTGTGTGTGCACTTCCTGATATCGCGGGTCGGTCATCTTGAGGTTCGAAGGCAAGTTCGCCCAGAGCTGGAATCCGTGCATGCGTCCCCGCGGATCTCCTTTCGGCATCTCCTGATGCAGGATCCCGCTCCCCGCCGTCATCCATTGCACATCCCCTGCTCCAAGCGTTCCCTGATTTCCAACACTGTCCGCGTGATCCACGGCTCCCGCCAGAACGTAGGTGATCGTCTCGATCCCCCGATGCGGATGCCAGGGAAATCCCTTCTTGTATGCTTCCGGATCGTCGTTGCGAAAATCGTCGAACAGTAGGAACGGATCTGTGACTTCCGTGTTGCCAAACCCGAACGCGCGGCGAAGATGCACGCCGGCCCCTTCAATGGTGGGACGGGCAAGAAGGATGTCTTTGACCGGTCTGATGGACATAACAAGGAAAAAGCTTGCCCCGAGCGCCTGCCGTGAGCGAAGTCGCCCTTCGATTACGCTCAGGGCGACCCTGAGTTCATCGAAGGGTCGAACGGTAGTCGAGGGGGAGTAAGAAAAAAGTGAGAGACGCAAAACGCTGAGCGCATGGCGCAGAGCGAAAGCCGAATGGCGCTATTCGCGATACGCGAAGCCCTGAGGGCTATACGCCGAGCGCTTTGCGCTTCGCGCTATGCGAAATGTAACATCCGACCGGTAAAAATGGAAGGGGGGGGTGAAAAATGTGGGAATGATGGAATTTTGGAGTAATGGAAGGGTAATGCGGGATGAGGGGTGAGGGATGAGGGATGAGGGATGAGGGATGAGGGATGAGGATTGAGGAATGCGGTTAAATCGGAGAAGGGCTCGATTTTGCGACCCGGAATGGATCAAGCGTCTGGCAGCCGGCGATGAGTTTGGCCGATGTAGGCCGATTGAGACGGATCGACGCCGGCGGAGTGGGCAAATTCTTCCCATCGCCGAACGCTCGTCGTCACCTCCTCGAGAATATCCTTCCATTTCTTGACGCCGAATGTCGAAGCAACGGCTTCGAAATCGGCGCGGACAAACTCGTCACGTTTTCCGTTGACGCTCATCTGATGGCGGTTCGTCCATTCGCCCGAGGGATTGTACGCCCAGATGACATCGAAAGCCGGCGCAAGCCGCCAGGTGCCGGACTGATCCATGAGGAATGCGATGTTGCGCGTGTGGTCGTCTTGATTGCGGGCGAGAACGTTGAACACCATGCGCCGATACATCTGCGCGACGGCCGGAGCACCGAGGTTCAGCCGCTGGATCGCATCGAAAGCGCTCTCGTAGCCGTAGGCACCGGGGGCGTTGAAATCGTAATGTGCCAGCGCACACAGGGATTGCATGTGGAGCTTTCCATTCGCCGTCGTTCTGTCGAAGCGCCGCGTCATGAAATGCGCCCGTCCGTGCTCCTCGAAAAGACGGCATTCCGTCATCTCGATCCCTGCTTCCGCCGCCATGCGATGATAGGCATACTCCACTCTGCCGAATCCTTGGGGATCGCCGAGCGTCTCATCGCGAACGCCGTCGAATTTCAGGATCCAGGGCTCGAAACCCGGCGGCGGCGGGACTTGTCCCGACCGGACTTCTCCCGTGCTTCGATTCCATGCTATGACCGCCTTCGCGCGAGCCCCGCCGGCCGATGTACCGACACGGATGATGTTGTCGAGCGCCTTTGCTTTCTCATCGAGCTTGACCATGAGTTGCGCGCGATTGCCGACGACGGTGCGTGCGAGGTCGGCAAGCTCCGAGACTTCAAGCGGAGTCGCCGCCTGCGGCGCGCGTACGAGTGCCGGACGGAATTCGAGCGCCCCCATGCCTCGCGAACCGATATAGCAAAGCCGCTCCACAGGCGAAAAGTCGCTCGGCGTTCGGCCCTGTTGTTGAAGCCAAAGATCGATGAGCAGGTTGCCGTATCTGTCGGGCAAGACATCGGCCAGCAGGCCGGGTAATCCGCGAAAGGTCTTTGGGGGGAGTTGCGGGAAGGAAAAGATTCCGCTTCTTCGCGGCATGGTCAGCGGGGCGATGTCGAGACCTGCCGCGATGAACTCGGGCGTGAACTCGAAGTTGGCCGTGGTGCGTTCATCATCCCAGGCGACGGCGCCGATTTCGCGCCCCCACATGGTCACCATGGCCGCATGGACCCGACGAATGGAACGGGACATGCGCTACACCCCGCTTCCGCTTGATGATCGAGGCCGGGATGCTCTTTGGCGCACCCTCCCTTCCATGCGCGCCAATTGCAGCGGACTCGGTCCGGGTTCCGGAAGTAGGGCGTTGAGTTGCTCAAGCTTTCCAAGAGCGCGGATCACGCTCATCAAGGTTTCGAGAGAACTCCCCTGCCCGTGTTCGAGATTCTGCAAGGCGCGTTCCGCAATGCCCGCTCTTGCCGCAAGCACGGCCTGAGATACATTCTGATTGAGCCGCTCCCTTTGCATCCGGGCACCGATTTCCTCCAAGACGGCCGGAGTGCTCAGTGATGTGAAATCCATGTTGTCTCCAGGCAATTGTTGCCACTCTTTACCTGAGAATAATGCAAAACTGAACAACAATTGTCAATATAAAACGCACTATTGTGCGTTTATATCAATAAATTAGCCATTTACACGCATAATAATGCGTTTAATCATGACAATAGATTCAATTAGGAGAAGACGTGGGGAGGGTTATGGAACGGTGAAAGACAGAATGCTCTGGTCCGACGAGTCAACGCGTGAGAACGATTTTGACGTCTGCCCGCCGATTCCCGACCTGCAGCCTGACAACATAGACGCCGGAAGGCCAGCCGCGTCCCGTGATTGCACGGACATGACGTCCCGCCATTTTCCGACCTTCGTCGAATACCGCGACCTCCCGGCCAAGGATATCGTAGACTATCAAGCGAACGTTGGCAGCTTCGGGCAAATCGTAGGCGAGAGTGGTCGACGGATTGAAGGGATTTGGGTAGTTGGGAAAGATCTGGAAATCTCCGGGCAGCGGCGGAGCCTGCCCTTCCACACGCGTCGGCGTGAGGTTTACGGCGATGCGATAGACGCCCGATGCCGTCGAAACAAGCATCTCATCGCCGTCAACGAACAGCGCGAACACATTCTCGCCGGAGAAGGAACTGTCCGAGCGCCGCCAGGAGTCGCCCCTATCGGTGGATACGAACAGCCCATTCTGCGACCCCGCGAAAAGCTTCGGCGGAAAAGCGACGATCGAGTTCACAAACCAGTTCGTCAATCCCGTATTACATTCAGTCCAAAGCTCTCCCGAGTTTGTGGAACGATACACGCCACCGCCGGAACCCGAGCATGCGAACAACGTGTCTCCGATGAACGCAAGTCCTTCGATGTACGTCCATGACAAGCCGTTGTTCCGCAGGCTCCAATTCACGCCATTGTCGTTGGAAACATAAATTCCTCCCTCCGCACCGGCGAACAGAAGAGAGTCCGTCGCCGCAAACGTAAAAACGCGTTGGGCCGAAGTTTCCGGGTTGTTTGTTGTCGACCACGTTGCGCCGCTGTCGAGTGAGCGAAACACTCCGGATGCATTCGTGCCTGCAATGAGGACCGAATCGCGGAACATCAGAGCCTCGACGACCGTATCCGTCAAGCCGGACGAGCTCGGTGTCCATGTCGATGTGGAATCGTTGAGGCGATACACTCCTCCGCCGCGGATGCCCACGAAGAGCTGCGAATCGATGGCTGCGAGAGCCTCCGCGTCTGTGTTCGCAAGCCCGTCATTCACGGGAAACCAAGCTGTGTCTCCTGATGAACGGAACACACCTCCATCGGTTCCCGCATAGATCGTCGAACCACTGGAGAGGAACGCCTGCACTTTACCCAGTCCGGTCCCGAGAAGGACCCGATGCCACGACGCGCCGTCGTTGTCGGACCGGAAGAGCCCGCCATTCGTGCCGGCGAATACAATGGAATCACGTGTGGCAAGCGAGATGATGATCGGGTTCGTCAGGCCGTCCATTGCGATCGACCACGTCGCTCCTGAGTCGGGCGAGACCACCAGTCCGTAGCCGGCCGTTCCCGCGAATATGTGAGTCCGTGACAAACTGACGCAATTCGTTCCGTACAGCGCATATTCCGGCGGAAAATCCTTCTGATGCCAGGTAGCACCAAGATCCGTCGAGAAGCCGACACCCGACCCCTGCGTCAGGACCATCATCGAATCCAAGATAGCGATCCCGGGCGTATAGGAAGGCGAGACCCATGAGGAAAGCATGGACCAGTTGGTTCCGAAGTTGATGGAGCGATATACGCCTCCGCTGGTCCCGGCGAATATCGTGTCGCCGGCCGCAGCAAAGGTCATCACATACATCGCATCGGTACCGAGGCCGGTGCTTGCAGCATTCCATGAAGCACCGTGATCGGTTGACCGGAAAATTCCTCCCCACGTTCCAGCCAGCGCAACAGAATCATTCGCAAAGAGGCCGTAGATATTGAGGTCCGTCAACCCGGCATTCGACGGATTCCAAGATTGCCCGTTGTCGGTCGATCGGTAGACGCCTTGTTCCGTGCCGACGAAGATTATGCTGTCTTTGACGGCGAAGGACCAGATCGAACTTGTCGGAACTCCCTCCGAACACAGGCTCCATGTGGCGCCGAGATCCGTCGACCGGAGAAGGCCTGCGGAGTACGTGCCGATGTAGATGATGGAATCGCTGAGGAGAATATTCCCGACCGGAACGGATGATGGAATCCCCTGGGATGCGAGCTGCGTGGAGACACAAAGGGACACAATTAAAAGGAAACTGAGGGAACTGTGGGTCGGACTCATTGGCGACTGCTTCTTTGGTCGTGAGAATTGGGACGATCGGGATAAGGACTTCGTAAAGACCATGGGGTGATCTCCCCTCGGCTGAAATGGATGGATAAAGACGAACTGATTCCGGAAGAGAATGCAATCAGAGGGTTGTCATCAAAAATTCTTCGACGCCAAAACACGAACGTGACCGTACTGTTCTGCATTCCCGGAAAGTTCCATTTTTACCGGACCTATGCCTTGCGCAAACCATATTCGCATGACAATGAATGCGGCTACTGGCGTACTGCTTATGGTCACAGTCTGTCGGACCTCCAACAACCATGTTGAAAACGACCCGACAGCGGTTTGGATTGTCTCAGTTCCAACCCACTGTCCGGTGTACGTCATGCCGATAATGGCCGAAGATCCGGCAATCGTACCCACGTACGATTCAGTAAAGCATGTGTAGGAGTTCCGAAGCCCCTGTCTGGGATCCATGAGAAGGATATACTGAAGCGAATCGGACCTGTTGATCGCAAATATTCGATAGAAGTACCCCAGGTTCATCAGCATCCGAATTCGAGCGGTCGAAGGGTCGCGGTCAAAGAAGTGCGTCATCGTGATGGTCCCAATGCCGCCCCCGGGAACGTCGGTCGAATCCGCAACGATGATGCCGGTACCGGAGACATTGACCGGGGGGTTTGGATAGACGGAATTGATTGATGTGACCGGCCCGATGGTCAGTCGAGCAGTATAACCCGGCTCAGAGCTTTCGATCTTGGTTCCCGTGCTGGAAGCGGTCAGGTATCCGGAATAGCTGAGCCTTTGTCCCACCACAAGAGGAAAGAGATTCTCAGGCACTCCTGATATCTCGACCGGAAGCGACGGCTCACTCCAGTTCGCCGCAGAAAACGTCCGCACCCGATAGGCATAGAGCGGGCCGCTTGTGAAGCCGAGATCGATGTATTCCGTCTGATTGGCTCCGACAGTGCCGATCTGTTCGTAAGGACCGTTGTCGACGGCGCGATCGATCGCGAACCCACGTTCCACGAAGGTGTTGTCCGTCCATGTCAATTTCAGTGAGGTGGACGATAGTATAGTGCATTCAAGTCCCGTCGGGGGGGCGAGATTGTAATGGACCACAATAGTGGCGGAATCGGAATAGCCGGAATAGCGGACCCCTGTAAAGGTCCGGACGCGGTACACATACGTCGAATCAGACCGAAATCTTCCAGTGTCGGAATACATGGCAACATTCGCCGGCGTACGGGCGATTTCGACAAATCCCATGGCATTTTCGTTGCGCTCCACGGCATATCCCGATTCGACATCAGAGTTATCCGTCCACCGGACCACGATGACCGTGTCGGCAACTGCGGTCACACGAACATCGGACGGCGTTTCAAGGTCAGGGAGCGGCGCTACCGCGGGTTCCTTGGCGCAGGAAACAAGAGAGAGACAAGCCGCGATGACGACTGCGAGAAGATCGACGGAAGCAGGAATTCGCATGCAACCCCCGGGCTGTAAGTTGTCGCAATAGTGATTAAAACCTATCTCAAATCTCAGAAACGGGACGTGGTATCAATCGGGCGGGCGGGACTCGCAATGACATGGGCCAGCATGGACGCAATCCATCCGAAACTTCGCGTCATGCTCCGCAGAATCACCTTAGAAATTCTTCGCAGTTAGCACGCGAGCATGGCCATACTGCTCGACATTCCCCGACATGATCATCTTCACCGGACCAACGCCTTGTGCAAACCAGAAGTGGAGGACGACATTCACGACGACGGGCGTCGTACCCACGCTGACAGTCTGCACAACCTCAAGCTCCCATGTCTTGAAATTTCCGACCGGGGTCTGGATGGTATCTACCGAGACCCACTTCCCCGTGTATCGCAACTCGACATCGATGAGATCTCCGCCTACCAAAGCCGCGTACGTGTTGGCCAAGCACGTATACGATTGCTGAAATCCCTGTCGGGGATCCGTCAGGACCATATATTGCAGTGAATCGGACCTGTTGATGCCGAATGCCCGAAAGAAATACCCGACGTTCATCAACATGCGATGACGGGCAGTCGCAGGATCGTAGTCAAAGAAGTGAGTCATCCGGAGACCGCCGATGCCGCCCCCGGGGACATCGGTCGAATCCGTGACGATCGTGCCGGTGCCGGTGACATCGGTCGGAGGGTTTGGATACACGGTATTGATCGCCACGACGGGACCGACGGTCACATCAGCCTGGTATCCAGGCTCGGAGCTTTCGACCTTCGTGTCCGGATACCGGATCAGGTAGCCGGAATAGCGTAAGACATGTCCGGCGGTAAGCGGAAACAGGTCCTCGGGGATCCGGACGACGTCGATTGGGAGGGACGGCTTGCCCTGGTTCGCCGCGGAAAACGCCCGCACCCGATACGAGAAGAACGGACCATACGAGAACTCGTTATCGGTGAACGCCGTGTGATTGGCGATGACTGTGCCGATCTCGTAGAAAGGTCCGTCGTCGACGTTCCGTTCGATCGTAAAGCCCCGTTCCAGGAGGCAGTTGTCCCTCCATTCCACTTTCGCAGAAGTGGACGACAAGACCGTGCACACAAGGCTCGTTGGAGCGGACAAAGAATAACTGACAACAATGGAGGCCGAATCGGAATAGCCGGATGTGCGATCAGCCGTAAACGTCTTCACGCGATAGACGTACGTCGATTCCGCCCGGAACCTTCCCGTATCAGAATACATCGTCACGTTTGCCGGCGTTCTCGCGATCTCAACGAATCCCTCCGCTTTCTCGTTCCTCTCCACAGCGTATCCTGTTTCGATATCCGAGGCGTCCGTCCATTCGATCTGGATGAGCGTATCGGCAATCAGCGTCGCGCGGACGTTTGTCGGCGTTCCGAGTTCCGGCAGAGGCGCGGTTGCTTGCTCTTTGGCGCAGGAGAAAAGACAGAGACACCCCGCGAGCGCGAAGTGAAGAAGAATGTTGGAATGAGGATTTTGCACACTACCCCCGGGCATGTGGGATGCTTCAATGTAGTAATGCAAAAAAGAACAAGACAGTCCCCGAAGAAAAAAGTGTTCTCAGATATGAGAAGTAAGCAGCGAGTAGCGAGCAGAAAGATTGACGCCATTCATTCCCTTGCAGAACATTTGCCCCTTCTTGACCTCTTTGTGACAAATCTCCTGATGTAACAGCGCAACTTGTCATCGTCCTGAAAGGGTAACGCCATGACAACACGCGCTGCGATCTTCTCTCTCCTCCCGATATTCCTTCCCGGGCTGCTCAATGCTCAAACCAGTCCGGTCCGTCGGACGGACAATCCTTTTCCCATCACGGTGAACGGATCGGCCATGATGAGTTACGGCCTTCCCGGCATCGGCTACGGAGTTCTCGTGGGAGTCACGGGCGGGGATGCTCTGAGTGTCGGTGCTCTGTGGGAACAGAGCGTGCGACTGACGGCATCGGGGGGATCCTTGTTCCCCCTCCCCCTGCCGACCGTCGGCTCCCAGACAACCCAGCAAGGCGGGTACATGGGAATGCTGATGACTTCAAAGACAGTCCGGAGTTCGTTATTTCTGCGAGCGGGATCGGTCCGCGAAAAGACAGTTAAGCGGCCGGCAACGTTTCTGGGACTTTCCCTGCACCTGACGTTCGATCCACGCCACATTGCCCATGCGTTCGTCTCCTTCGCTGCCGACCGCAGTTCGCTCGGCTGGATCGGCAAGGTGGGGCTCGGAGTTACAATAGGTGCCTAGGCGGGGCGAATCCAGGACGCAGAAATACGGCGGCTGTTAAAAGATTCACCACAAAGGACACGAAACAAGACGCACCACTTCCTGAACCCAGTGCCTTCTTATCTTAGTGTCTTTCGTGGTGAAATTCTTTTCTACCGCAAGAACACGATCCTCCTCGTCCGCACTATCTTCATGAACGGATTGTTCACAGGCACGGCTTCCAGACGGCACACATACACGCCCGTCGCTCCACGCGGCGTCCATTCGCGCACGAGATAACCGGCTTCAAATTCGCCGCCGGCAAGGTCGTCCACCGCCTGTCCCAATATGTTGAACACCTGCAGCCGGACGTGGCTCCCCACGGGCAGGCTCACGCGAATGGTTGTTGACGGATTGAACGGATTCGGATAATTCGGCAGTAACGCAAACTCCTGAGGTACCGACTGTTCCTGAACCGAGGTGGGGGTCACTATGAACATGCGCATTTCGCTAAACATACCCCACCCACCGACATTGTACGCCTGCACACGCCACCAGTATTGTCTGCCGGAGACGAGGTTTCTGAGCACGTAGAACAGCTCTGTGATCAGTGTATCCCGGAATGGCGTTACAAAGGCCGATGTGCTGTCGACTTCCACTGCATAGTGCGTCACATACGGACTCGACGCGTGCCAACGAAGTTCCAGCGTATCCGACACTGAATTGGCATAATGCGGCGGCCCCTGGAGCGCGACCTGCAAAGGGAGCGACGATATTGTCTGGAACCAATCGTAGCTCCACGGCCCCGCCTCTCCGCGATAGATGGAGCGCACCGTTACGGCGTATGCGCGGTCAAACTCCAACGGTCCGACGACGTATGACGTGTCGGTAATGAGCGAGTTATCCATGATAAGCGAATCGCTCGGGAATGTTGTTTTCACCATAAGCTCATACGTGTCGGCATATGTCCCCCTCGACCATCGGATGCATGGATAAATGGCGCTCGGATAGATCATATCACTGACCTCGACATACGAAGGAAGGCCATATCGCGTTCTGAACGACCACCGTTGACTCCAGTCCCCGGACCCTG
>Ga0154320_1112_pt2 | contig 10340 bp, 10 predicted proteins | sample RifGroA2_FD_115848 | JGI IMG/M metagenome (GOLD analysis project Ga0154320, IMG submission 115848) | Ignavibacteria bacterium GWA2_55_11 | reverse complement strand
AACCAAACCCCGCCCACTATACTTAAATCCAATATGGGCGGGGTCCTCGTTCCATCTACGAACTTGCTTCGCAAGTTCGGATGGAACGGGACTGAGCTACGATCCCCCACAAAATACGTGCTGTTTTCAGGCCTAGATCATTGATTTTGGATGTCGGCCTTCCCCCGATTGACAGCAATTGGTATTCGTAAATATAGCCAAAAATTGAAAGGAGAGCAAGCAGTTTAGCTTTTCAGAAGGCCACCATGAACGACAATCCTCCACCGATCGAAACGTCGCCAGAGCCCGAATACACCGCCGGATAGTACAGTCGAGCAGTTGCAATCATATAGTTCGACGTCACGTCCGAAGGCGAACGGTAATCAGCTCCAATGCCAAATCCAAAAGAAACTCCCGACTCTTTGGAACTCCCCCCGCCAATCCCCGTCGCCGGACCGATTGTGATATCCATATCCGGCATCCGCGCAATGCGGTACAAAAGGTCTGAGCCTATCGACCACTTGGTCTCCCCGTTGATGGAAATGATCCCGCCAGTAAACTGGAATGAAGTCTTTCCCGAAATGTGGTTGCGCATGGAAAGCCCGGTCCCCGAAATATTGCTGACATGGAGTCCGAACGCGGTCGTTTTTTCACTTGCATCGGACTGTGCCAAAAGGAAACTTGGAATACACCACGTGAGGAAAAGAAGTGCCAGAAACGGCGTTTTCATGCAGCCTCCCTTTTGTCGTGCGAATCAAACCCGTCGATAGGTGTGAACAAAACATAGTCATTTTGCCGCCTAATCACCATGCCGCCTTTTGCATCCCCGTTTTTCTTTTCATAGCATTCGACGTTTCCTTCAACCTTCCAAAATCTGAGAACGGATGAATGCCCTACCGTTTATACTCGGCGCCCTGTGCGTTATGGCTATCTTTTATCGCTACTACAGCGCCTTCCTGGCGGCAAAGGTCCTCGCACTTGACGGGACCCGCACAACGCCCGCCCATGTATTCAACGACGGACAGAATTATCAGCCCACGAACAAGTGGGTCCTGTTCGGGCATCACTTTGCTGCGATTGCCGGAGCCGGACCTCTTATCGGTCCAACACTCGCGGCTCAGTTCGGCTTCCTTCCCGGATTCCTTTGGCTCCTTATTGGCGTGGTGATTGGAGGGGCGGTCCATGACTTTGTCTCCCTGGCCGCATCCCTACGGCGGAACGGCCGATCGCTCGCTGAAATCGCGCGCGTAGAGATCAGCCCTCTCGCCAGCATCGTCGGGTCTATCAGCATTCTCATCATCATCATCGTAAGCCTCGCCGGCCTTGGACTAGCCGTCGTGAATGCACTCTACGAGAGTTCCTGGGGGACATTCACCATTGCCATGACGATCCCCATCGCAGTGTTTGTCGGATTATGGATGTATCGCATACGGCCGGGACACATTCTTGAAGGAAGTGCGATCGGCGTCATCTCAGTTCTTCTTGCGGTGGTTGGGGGAGCGTTCATTCCCGGCTCGTTCCTCGAGCAGTATTTTCTTCTTTCGCGTCAAGAGCTCGTGATCGCTCTGGCACTGTACGGCTTTGCGGCATCGGTACTTCCCGTGTGGCTGCTGCTCGTCCCGCGCGACTACCTCAGTTCGTACATGAAGCTCGGTACTGTGCTCGTGCTCATCATCGGCGTCATCGTTGTGGCTCCGGAATTGAAAATGCCCAGCGTCACCGACTTCATCCATGGTGGCGGACCGATCATACCCGGCACACTCTTCCCCTTCATGTTCATTACGATCGCATGCGGCGCGATCTCGGGATTCCATTCGCTCGTTGCGACCGGTACGACTCCGAAGATGGTCGGCCACGAACCGGACGCACGCATGATCGGGTACGGTGCGATGTTGATGGAAGGTATTGTAGGAATTGTCGCCCTCATCGCGGCCTGTTCACTCCACCCAGGTGATTACTATGCCATCAACTTGTCGCCGGAGAAGTTCCAGCAGCTTGGCATGGCGACGGTGAACTTGGACCTACTTTCGGCGGAAGTGGGCGAACAGGTCGCCGGCAGGCCCGGCGGAGCCGTTTCCCTCGCCGTCGGGTTTGCACAGATCTTTACCGCGCTCCCGGGAATGGCCTCCCTGATGTCGTATTGGTATCACTTCGCCATCATGTTCGAGGCACTGTTCATTCTCACGACGATCGATGCCGGTACGAGGGTGGGGCGATTTCTCGTCCAGGAATTCGTCGGCAAGGCCTGGAAGCCGTTCGAGCGGACAACGTGGATCCCGGGGAACATGATCGCCACGAGCGTCATAGTGTTCGGATGGGCCTGGTTCATTTGGAACGGCAGCATCAGCATGATCTGGCCGATGTTTGGCACTGCGAATCAATTGCTGGCGGCCGTCGCTCTGTGTGTGGGAACGACCTACATCATCAATTCCGGCCGTGCACGTTACGCGTGGGTGACTGCCATCCCCATGGTCTTTGTTTCGACAACAACGCTGACGGCGGGATATATGAACATCGTTCAAAATTTCTGGCCTCTTACGGCAACGTCCGACAAAGCCACACAGGGATACGTGACTTCGGTCCTTACGGCCATCATGATGGTATGCGCGGTGATCATCATCTACGAAGCACTGAAAAAATGGCATCGGGTGCTGGTCCAGGGAAAGGACCCGTATGACGGGCAGGACATTCCGGCGACGAAGGTTTCCGGCATGGTCATGAGGTGCTGCTGAGAAGTGTTATTTCTGCCGATAATTCGCTATATTTGGACCGTTCATTTCCATTCCTGATAAAACAAATCATGACGAAGACCGCCGCAGCTCAAGCTCCGGCTTCCGCCTCCAAGACTTTAGGACTCCCAAAAGACACGCTCCTGGCCTGGTACGACGACATGTTGCTCGTCCGTCGTTTCGAGGAGAAGGCCGCACAGCTTTACGGCATGGGCAAGATCGGTGGATTCTGTCATTTGTACAATGGACAGGAGGCCGTGTGTACCGGCGCCGTTGCCGCTATCACGCCGGATGACTACGTCATCACTGCTTATCGTGACCACGGCTTGGCTCTGTCGAAGGGGCTCGACCCGAAGAAATGCATGGCCGAACTCCTGGGAAAGCACACTGGCACGACCAAGGGCAAGGGCGGATCAATGCACTACTTCGACCGCGAAAAGAATTTCCTGGGCGGCCATGCGATCGTGGGAAGCCAAGTTCCGCTCGGGGCAGGCGTGGCTTTTGCGATCAAGTACCGTAAGGAACGGAAAGTCATTCTCACGTTCATGGGAGACGGTGCAACGAACATCGGGTCCTTCTTCGAAGGGATTAACCTCGCCGGTTTGTGGCAACTTCCCGTCGTTTTCCTGATCGAAAACAACCGGTATAGCATGGGTACTTCCGTCCAGCGATCATCTCCGGTCGAGGATCTCTACAAAAAAGCGCTTGCGGTCGACATGCGATGGGATATTGTGGACGGCATGAACGTCGTGGAGGTGTACAAGAAGGTCAAGCAGGCAGCCGACCTCGCAAAACTCGAGTCGCGCCCTTCCCTGCTGGAGGTTCGCACGTATCGATACCGTGGGCATTCCATGTCCGACCCGATCCACGGGCATTACCGTACAAAAGAAGAAGTCGAGGAACTTAAAAAGCAGGATCCCCTGCTGCTATTCGGCTCACTCCTGCAGGAGGAAGGCCTGGTCACGCAGGAATATTTTGACTCGGCGGAAAAACGGGTCAAGAAAGTCGTCGAGGAAGCCGTCGAATTCGCGGAGAACAGTCCTGAACCGCCGCTGGACGAATTGTGGAATGATGTTTATATGCCATGAGTACGTCAAGAAGTAACCATGTTACAAGATTCAACCGCGAATGAACGCGAATATATTCTTCTAGATTGGGTTCAAGGATTGCCTCATATATCCCTGTTCGCGTCCATTCGCGGTTAGTCTTTTATTCTTTAACCATAGACACTACAATTGAATATGCCGGTCGTCAGTCTACGTGAAGCGTTGAATCAGGCCATGGATGAGGAAATGACCCGGGATGAACGGGTATTCCTTATGGGAGAAGAAGTGGCCCAATACAACGGTGCTTACAAGGTGAGCCAGGGACTCCTCGCAAAATGGGGAGCCCGGCGTGTCGTCGACACCCCCATCGCCGAAGAAGGGTTTGCCGGCATCGGTATCGGCGCGGCCATGGTCGGGCTTCGTCCCATCGTCGAATTCATGACATGGAATTTTTCTCTCGTCGCCTACGACCAGATTGCGAACCACGCCGCAAAAATGCTGTCCATGTCCGGCGGCCATTTTCATGTGCCGATCGTGTTTCGCGGTCCGGGCGGCGCGGCACACAATCTCGGTGCAACGCACTCGCAGGCCCTGGAATCCATCTACGCCCACATTCCCGGACTGAAGGTCGTCATGCCGTCCACTCCTGCGGATGCAAAGGGACTTTTGAAGACTTCTATTCGTGACGACAACCCCGTGATCTTCATCGAAAGCGAAGTCATGTACGGCGACAAGGGCGAGATCCCGGACGGCGAGTACACGATCCCGCTGGGCGTCGGCAATGTTCTCCACGAGGGAAACGACGTCACGATCGTTTCCTGGTCGAAGATACTCCAACGCGTCACCATACCGGCCGTCAAGGAGCTCGAGAGTCAGGGCATCAGCGTCGACCTGATCGATCCACGGACCATCAAGCCGATGGATTGGGACTTGATCGTCAGGTCCGTCAGAAAGACGAACAGACTTGTGATCGTGGAAGAGGGATGGCCGTTCAGCGGCGTCGGTTCACAGATCGCTTTCGAAGTGCAGCACCGGGCTTTCGACGACCTCGACGCACCCATCGAACGTGTGCACCAGGAGGACGTTCCGCTCCCGTATGCAAGCAATTTGGAGAAGGCCTCATTGCCCAATGTAGAAAAGGTACTCCGTGCAGTGAACGCCGTGTTATATCGAAGCTAAGACAACTTATTCAATTCGCTTTTATTAGCGTTCATTCGCGGTTTGTCCTTAAGATTACCACCGCCCGCTTCATTAAGACCTGACATCGCCATGGCCACCAAAGTCCAGATGCCCAAGTTGAGCGACACGATGACCGAAGGGGTCATTCTGAAGTGGCGCTACAAGGAGGGAGACAAGGTCAAACAGGGAGACGTCCTCGTCGAGATCGAATCGGACAAAGCGGATATGGAACTCGAGGCGTACGATTCGGGCATCCTCCGCAAGATCTTCGTCGCCGAAGGAGGGAAGGCTCCTATCGGTGCTCCGATCGCCATCATCGCCGGAGCGGACGAGGATATCACTGCAATGATGCAGTCGGGTCCGGCGGCTTCGGCAACAACGGAGAGCCCCAAAGCGGCTGTGCCGGCGGCAGCGGCCCCGCAAGCGCACGCAGCTGCTGCACCGGTCCAGCCTTCTGCAACAGGTCGTGTCAAAGCTTCACCCCTCGCGCGCAGACTCGCCTCGGAAAACAAGGTCGATATCGGCCGCATTCCCGGTAGCGGTCCCCTCGGCCGCGTGGTGCGCAAGGATGTCGAAGCGGCTGTGGCCCACGGTACGTTTTCCGCGGCACCGCCATTCAAGCCCGCTGTGCGCAAGCCGACTCAGGATGTCCCCCTCTCCCCCATCCGAAAAACAATCGCCAAGAAAATGGCGGAGAGCAAGCAGACGGTCCCCCATTTCCAGGTCACCATGGAAGTGGATATGGAGCCCTGCATGGCGTTCCGCGACCAGATCAATTCTCTCGGCGACGTCAAAATCGGCTTCACGGACATATTGCTGAAAGCGTGCGGCTTCACACTTGCCCGGCATCCGCAGGTGAACGCCACGTATCTTGGCGAGTCTATGCGGCAGCACGGCGACGTTCATATTTCAGTTGCCGTTGCGCTCGAAGACGGGCTTGTCACGCCCGTCGTCCGTCATTGCGACCAGAAAACTATTGAGGACATCAACCGCGAATTGCGAGACCTTGTCGAACGGGCGCGCATCAGAAAATTGAAGCCGGAAGAGTATGCAGGCGGCACGTTCACCGTCAGTAACCTGGGCATGTTCGGAGTGTCACAATTCGTTGCCATCATTACGCCGCCGGAAGGTGCGATCCTGGCCGTAGGATCCATCGTTGAAAAACCTGTTGTGAAGAAAGGAGTTGTGGTCGTGGGGCACACCATGAACATGACGCTTTCGGCCGACCACCGCATCATTGACGGAGCAGTTGCCGCCCGGTTCATGCAGGATCTCACAAGGATCCTTGAAAACCCGGCAATTCTGCTCTTCCGAGCCTGAAACCGGACCACACATACTCCGAAAAACCCGGCCGAGCGTCGGGTTTTTCTTTTTGCGATGAATATTTCAACGCGCCTTCGAATACCCGGTCCAGCGCTGTCCCTGATGGCGTTCTGTATTGCGCTGAACGTCTCCATGGGGCAGATCGCCTCACTCCTGAAGATTCCGCTGTATCTCGACATGGTCGGGACCATCCTGTGTGCGGTATTGGCAGGGCCCGCCCCAGCAATGATCACAGCCATTGCTGCAAATATTCTCGCGGCTCCACTCGGCAGCCCGTCGATGATCTTCTTTATTCCAGTCGGGATCACCGTGGCGCTTGTGTCGTCGGCGTGGGCTCGAGTTGGCGCATTCCGAAGGTGGTGGACGGCGATCGCATCCGGCATCGTACTGGGAGTCATTTCGGCGACAGTGTCCGCACCGATTGCCACCTTCGTATTCGGCGGAGTGACCTTTGCCGGAACCGACCTGCTCGTGGCAGTCTTTCGCGGGGCCGGTTTTCCCCTGCTTCAGAGCGTCTGGCTTCAGGGACTCACTTCTGACACCATCGACAAAGCGATATCGTATTCCCTCGTGTCATCCGTGATCGCCGGATTGCCATCCCGACTCCTCCTTCGGTTCCGGTCACGCAAGGATAGACCAGACGTTTCCATGGAGAGCTGAGCATGATACGAGAACCTCGCACAGCCGTGGTCCTCATTGTTGCAGCGGCCCCTTTGATGCTTTCCCCGCTTGGATTGGCGATACTTATTTTCATAGCATGGCAACTTCCGTTCACCCCGTTCTTCAGGCCCAATTCGGCCCAGCGGAAATCCGCCTGGGATCGATTTCAACGTTCTTCACTCGCGTTCGTTGTCGTTGCGGTGGTCATCAACGGAACTTTCGGCGCAGGAGAACGGATGTTCCAAAGCCCCGTCGGCCAACTTTCGATTGACGGCCTCGAATTCGGTCTTCAGACGTCATTGAGGCTTGTCGTCATTACAACGGCTGCGATACTGTACATTCTCCCTCTTTCATCGTTGGACCTCGCCAATCGACTCCGAAGTTGGCGCCTTCCAGCGGGTATACCCATCGCCCTTCTTCTGGCATTGCAGATCCTTGAACACCTTCCCGGAGACGTTCGCCGCATTCAGGATGCTCAAACCTCCAGAGGAATAATGATCCGCGGAGCCTTCCTGCCAACGTTGCGTGGGCTTCGCATGCTCGTGTCACCTTTGATCTTTCGCTCTCTCTCGGCCTCCGTCGATCGTGCGGTGGGGTTTCAATTGCGGCGCCTCTATCTTTCCAACTTCCCAGGCACTTCCCTACCTATCGCTTTGCGGCCAGCCCCGGGATTACTTTCTTTGGCAATGACAGTCATCGTATGGTCCACGTTTCTCTTCGGTATCTTGGTATGGATGGGAATTGCGCCGTACGTCATCTGACGGTCAGGTACAACGGACAAGAAACTCCAGCACTCGACCGGCTTTCTTTTACGCTCGGTCCGACCGACCGATGCGCAGTGGTCGGCCCGGCAGGCGCCGGTAAGACCTCACTCCTACACGCCATGTCCGGCATTCTCTCAGGTCAGCCGTATGTAGACCTCCAGGGTTCGATAACGCTTAACGGAGAAGAAGTGCTAAGAGGCATTTCCGGGTCCGCTTTTCCCCTTGTAGCGCTGCTGCCGCAGGATCCGGCGGTCGTGTTTTCCGACCTTGCGCCGGACGTGGAAAGCGAAATGCGGCTGACACTCAGGCAGGCCGAACTGCCGCAGGAGCAATGGGAAGAGCGGCTGGAACGGACCGTCCGCGCATGCGGCATCGGAGGGTTTTCCCGTCGTCACCCGCGATCGCTATCGGGCGGCGAGACCCAGCTTGCCGCGTTGGCAATCCTTCTCGTTGCCGGCTCTCCTGTCATTTGTCTCGATGAGCCGTGCAGCTCACTCGATCAGGAACGACAGGTGGAACTGTCTCGACTTTTGAGCGCCACGCTTCACGACCGCGCGATCATTATCACGGAAACGACGCTCACATTGCCCGTACTGACCTGCCGATCGATCATGGTTCTGGACAAGGGCCGTGCCATATTTCAAGGAACGCGGGAGCAGTTCTGGGAACAGTTGTCGGAATTTGCAGAAGTCGTGGACTTGGGAGGTTGGGCTGAAACGCGCGACGCCATCGGTCTGCTCAGCGCCGACGATTTCGACCGTCTGGTGGAGGGATTACTGTGATCGCGGAACGAGTCTCCTTTGGGTACTCGGAAGACCTGCCCGTGCTTCACGACGTGTCGCTCACGCTACATCCGGCGTCACTCACCATCCTGAGCGGACGCAATGGATCGGGCAAGAGCACACTCCTCAGGTTGCTCAGTGGTCTCCTTTCACCATCGGACGGAACGATCAGACTCAACGGACGCGATATTCACGCACTTCCCCCGCCGGAACGTGCGCGATCGGTCGGCGTTGCCTTCCAATTCGCCGAAGACCAGCTCACGGAGCGCACAGTGGCTCGGGAGATCGCTCTTGGCCTACGCGCTCTTGGTATTCCGGAATTCGATCGTCGTACCAGCGAGTCGTTATCGGCTTTTGGCATGAGCGATTTCGCCGACCGGCATCCGTACGATCTCGAACCCGCGCAACGCAAGTTGCTCACGATCGCCTGTGCGCTTTCCTCGCCCGCACAGTGGATTCTGCTCGACGAGCCGTTCGCGGGGCTGAGCCGCGCTGAGATCAATTGGGCTCTCGTTACGCTCCGCGCTGCGAAACAGGATGGCCGGTCAATCATGCTCGTCGCCCACGACCCGACCATCGTCATGAGCGAGGCTGACCGGCTGGTGGTAATTCATGAGGGGAAGATCGCTCTCGATCGCACGAAGCTGGAGGGGTTTTCCTACGAACACATAACTGCGACGACCGCTATGCCGATGCCGGCTTCACTGCGTCTTCGAATGATGAGAGAGAAGGAATTGAAGGCAGGAGGCTAACCACGACCTAACGCAAGTCGGTCGACAGTTTGAACAGCACCACCCGGTCGTTTCCCCTATCGGCAACATACACGGTCTTGTCCATGAACGCCACGCCGGTCGGTTGTCTGAATTGTTTGTCGCCGTTTCCCGTCCCCCCAAAGGAATAGAGTTCTTTCCCCTGCGAATTGAACCGGTACAGGCTGTCCGTCGAAGCGTCGACGACGTACAGATTCCCCGAGGGGTCCAGGGTCACGTCCTCGGGGTACGTGAACTTGTTGTTCACAACAAGGTCGACTTCATTTGCATCAGGAAACTTGGAGATGAAGTTTGCCGTCTGCCCTTCAGTGGCAAAGCGGATCCACTGCACTTTTTGAAGAGGGACGATTGAAGTATACTGCACCTGCGAGAAAACAAACTCCACGCTGCGACCGGTTGCGACCGTCGTGATGCCCGTAATCTTGTGGATCGACATTAAACCCGTACCGGTGGGGGCAAAATTCTGGGTCACCGGCGTTATCAACTGGTCGTTCTTCGAAAAGAACAGGATAGCCCCGTCGCGATCAACCGGATTGGTATTCTTTGGCCCGAATCTGCTCAAGTAATACGTATTGTCATACAGAGTCGCGACTCCGGTGTACCGTCGTGTGGAATCGCCTGGTTCAAAGAAAACACGTCGAGGGGTTGCCGCACTGATGATGTGACCTGCCGAAACAAGGTCCAAGCGGTAGACGGCGGCAAACGTGGTGGGCGTGGAATGACCCGCGAGCAACGTATCAAATTCCGCGCACACGATGAGTTGACGGCGATAATCCTGCGCAAGTGCGATCGGACGACGGATGGATTGCGACACACTGAGGCGTGCGCCGGCGGCATTCAACATCACGATCCTGTCGTTGTACGTGTCCGCAACGTAGATGAACCCGTCACCGCCTGCAAGGACGTCTTCCGGACTGTTGAATTCGGTCCAGGGAGGGTTGATCTGCACATACGTCGTTTCACCGATATTGCTCGACCCGCCTGTAGCAAGCAGGCCCGTATCGAACTCTCGTTCGCTGCACCCGGCAAAGCAACCTGCAATAGAAACGACGACGATCAGAGATTTCACAGTCGAGCACCCATGGATATGCGGTGCACCCCGCCAAGT
>Ga0154320_1060_pt6 | contig 10858 bp, 9 predicted proteins | sample RifGroA2_FD_115848 | JGI IMG/M metagenome (GOLD analysis project Ga0154320, IMG submission 115848) | Ignavibacteria bacterium GWA2_55_11 | reverse complement strand
AGAACTGATTGATGCCTACACGCCGAATACTCCGGTGTTCGTGAATCGGTATGACGGACACATGGCATTGGCGAACTCGTATGTGCTGAAGATGGCGGGCATCACGAAGGATTCACCCGACCCTCCGGGGGGCACGATCGTGAAAGACCCGAGGACCGGCGAGCCGACCGGCATTCTCAAGGACGAAGCGATGTCTGCGGTGTACCGGCATATGCCCGACGCATCGGGCGAGGAAATGGAGGAGGCTGCTCTACTGGCGTTGGCGGAGGCAAGGAAATTCGGGCTCACGAGCATCCAGGATATGTCCATTGCGTCGCATGTGAAGCTGTATAGGCGGCTTCACGCGGCAGGGAAACTGAGTACCGGCATATGCCCGACGCATCGGGCGAGGAAATGGAGGAGGCTGCTCTACTGGCGTTGGCGGAGGCAAGGAAATTCGGGCTCACGAGCATCCAGGATATGTCCATTGCGTCGCATGTGAAGCTGTATAGGCGGCTTCACGCGGCAGGGAAACTGACTGCGCGCTTCTATTGTCGTCTGCCGATCGGCCAATGGGACGATCTCGCCGGGTCGGGGATCACCGTCCCGTTCGGCGACGAGTGGGTCCGGCTCGGTTCGCTTAAAGCATTCGCGGACGGTTCGCTCGGCTCATCAACCGCGCTGTTTTTTGAGCCGTTCACATCCGATACGACAACCCACGGACTCCCGAGCGACATCCTCCAGGACGGGCGTCTCGAAAAGTGGGCGACTGACGCGGACAAGGCAGGACTTCAGCTTTCGGTCCATTCCATCGGAGACAGCGCGAACAGTCTGGTCCTGGACATGTTCGACCGCATTCGTAAGGCGAATCCATCGCGGGACCGTCGCTTTCGCGTAGAACACGCACAACACGTGCATCCCAAGGACTTCGCTCGCTTCCGCGAGCTCGAAGTCATCGCCTCCGTTCAGCCCTATCACGCCATTGACGACGGACGGTGGGCGGAGAAACGGATCGGTCACGAACGCTGCAAGACGACCTATCCTTTCCGCACATTTCTGGACAGCGGCGTGAAGATGTGCTTCGGAAGCGATTGGACGGTGGCTCCGATTAATCCACTCCTCGGCATATATGCGGCCGTTACGCGTCGAACGACGGACGGAGCGAATCCGAACGGTTGGTTCCCGGAGCAAAAGATATCCGTGAAAGAAGCTGTTGAGGCCTACACGATCAACAACGCCTACGCGGCATATGAAGAGAAGGAAAAAGGAAGCGTGGCTGCGGGAAAGCTTGCTGATTTCGCGGTCTTGTCGGAGGACATCTTCTCGATCGATCCGGTCAAGATAGAAAAAGTGGAAGTGGAGATGACGATTGTGGGGGGAAAGGTGGTATACGAGAGGAAAGTTCAAAAGCGTTAACATTGAACATCGAACACGGAATGATGAATAATAAAGTCCTTCGTACAGCTTCGAACTTGGGATCGATGCACGCAGGCATTGTTGACGAGTCGGGAGGGAAAAAGGAATCTTCGCGAAGTCGCAGTTCATGGCCTTTTGCATCAGTGCGTGACCTCTTTTTCCGCAGGCTGCTAGGCCATCGCACTCTCTCTTTCGAAGTTCCGTGTTTCGTGTTCAGTGTTCATTCTTCCTCTTTTGGATTGACAGATGATAGCTTCATCATCTAGAGTAAGCGACCTCCAGTACGTCAAGGGCGTCGGCCCTCGCCGTTACGAGGCCCTTGACGCCATGGGAATCCGTTCGGTCCGGGACCTGCTCTATTATTTTCCGCGTGATTATCTCGACCGGAGCAAGATCGTTCCGATCGGCGACATCCGGAAATTCATCGAAGCCGGAGAATACATCACCGTCGTCGGACAGGTGCTGAAGCAGGAGGCCCGTCGGACAAAGAAGGGAAATCGCATCATCTTCCTGCTGACGGTCGGCGACGAGAGCGGAAAGATTTCCTGCGTTTGGTTCGAGGGATACAGCTATTATAAAGACGCCTTCACCGTGGGCGAAACGCTGGCGCTCTCCGCGATTCCCGGTCGTGACAAACTCGGACGGCCGCAGTTCGTCCATCCCCAATTCGACCGACTGGCAAGCTCCGAAGAAGACGAGCCCGACTGGGGGAAGCTGTTCAATACCGGGACGATCATCCCGAAATATCGGTCGACGGCCGAACTGTCGCGTATCGGACTTGACAGCCGCGGTTTCCGGCGCATAGTCCGGAATGCACTGCCTCAAGTCTCCCGCGTCGTTCCGGAGATTCTTGATGGCGACCTCCCGAAGCTCGAAGGACTCTGGCCTCTAACGCAAGCCATTCAGAAGGTGCATTTTCCCGGCTCTTGGGATGAACTTGCCAAGGCGCTTCAGCGGCTGAAGTTCGACGAGCTGTTCTTCCTTCAGTTAATGCTGTTTCTCCGCAAGACGCATGACGCTCTTCTTCCGGGAATTGCATTCGCCGGGGCGAGTCCCCGCCAGCAACTTCTCCGTTCAGCATTGCCGTACACGCTCACGCGTGCCCAAGAACGCGTACTTGGCGAGATCGAAGCGGATATGCGCCTTCCGCGCCCCATGAACCGGCTTCTGCAAGGTGATGTCGGGAGTGGAAAAACAGTCGTTGCGCTGTCGGCGTGCTTGCGAGCGATCGACCACGGCTACCAGGCCGCGTTCATGGCTCCGACAGAGGTCCTGGCGGAACAACATCTGCAAACACTTGCGGAGATGACACGCGGTTTGAATATCAACGTCCGGCTCTTGATCGGCGGCCAAAGAAAGAAATTGCGTGAAGACGTCTTGGAGGATATTCGGCGGGGGTCGGCACAATTGGTCGTGGGAACACACGCCCTCCTCGAAGAACAGGTGGATTTCCCGAACCTGGGTTTTGTGGTGATCGACGAACAGCATCGATTCGGCGTTGCGCAACGGTCTGTTCTCCGCCAGAAAGGTACGCATCCCGATCTGTTGGTTATGACGGCCACCCCGATCCCCCGGACGCTGGCCATGACGCTGTATGGCGACCTGGATGTGTCCACGATTGACGAGCTCCCCGCAGGCCGGAAACCGATCGTCACAGCCGTCCGGACGGAGGAGCAGAAGTCGAAGGTTTTGGAATTCATCCGGGCGGAGGTTGGGCGGGGGAGGCAGGCATACATCATCTTCCCCCTTATTGAACAGTCGGAAAAGGTCGACTTGAAGGCTGCGACGGAAGAATATGAGACATTCCGGACGAGGGTCTTTCCGGAATGCTCCGTCGGTCTCCTCCATGGAAGGATGAAGGGGGATGCCAAGGAAGGGGTGATGCATGATTTCCAATCCGGGAAGGTCCAGATCCTCGTCTCGACGACGGTCATCGAGGTTGGGATCGACATTCCGAACGCGACGGTCATGGTCATTGAGAACGCCGAGCGGTTCGGCCTGTCCCAATTACACCAGCTGCGGGGACGTGTCGGGCGTGGAGCGGACCAGTCATACTGCGTTTTAATGTCGAAATCAGCGGAATATCGACGATTGTTGAAGGACCTTGACCCGTCGGAGCTGCGCGAAGAAGAACGGAGCGCCGAACGGCGCCTGAAGACGATGGTCGAGACGAACGACGGGTTCCGGATCGCCGAAGTCGACCTGGAGTTGCGTGGTCCGGGCGAACTTTTCGGCACGCGGCAGAGCGGCGCGCCGACGTTGACCGTTGCCGATCTCGTGCTCGACCGCGATCTTCTCGAAAGGGCGCGCGATGCAGCGTCGCGCATCGTCGCTCATGACCCTCAGGTCCGACTTCCCGAGCATCGACTCATCCGACGTCACTTCGAAGATCATTACCGTGATCTCTTCGACCTCGGCTCCGTGAGTTGAGTCGTCGACCGATTCCCTGCGAACCTCTCCGACACGTCGTCGACCGTCGCTGATCGTCGAAAAAACTTGACAACGGCTCGTAAAACGTTATATTAGTATCAGCCGTTGGTTGTTCATTGATACAACGACGATCGTTCACTATCGAAAGGTACATGACGCTGCTTGGGTACCCCACTGCACGTCGCTCTCGTTTATAACATCAAGCACGAAGAGACGAGAGAGCCCTCGGGCGACGAGGGAGAACAGAGCGAACTTCGGAATGACGACAGCGTGACCGTCGCGTTACCGAAGCCGCGAGTGACGACCGATGATACATATGCGGAATGGGACACGGAAGAGACCATTCTCGCCGTGCGTTCCGCGCTGGAGCAGCGACATCGCGTCAGCCTCGTTGAAGCGAACGAAGAAGCGTACCCCACGCTTCTCAAGCTTCGGCCGGATATCGTTTTCAATGTCGCCGAAGGATTTCGCGGAGCCTCCCGCGAAGCTCAAATTCCAGCAATGCTCGACCATCTGGGAATCCCCTACACAGGGTCCGATCCCCTGACGCTCGGCATTTGCCTCGACAAGTCCCGCGCAAAAGAGATCCTCGCGTATCATAACATTCCGACGCCGGCCTTCACCGTCATCGACCGGCTGTCGCAACTTTCCCGCCGTACGATTCCACTTCCCGCGATCGTGAAACCCCTTCATGAAGGTTCGAGCAAGGGGATCATGAATGCGTCCGTCGTGCGGACGCCAGCGGAATTGCGCGACCAGGTCCACCGCATTCTGGAGACGTACAACGAGCCGGCACTCGTCGAAGAATTCCTCCCTGGCAGGGAGTTTACCGTCGCGGTCATCGGCAATGGAGTCAATATCCGGGTGTTACCGCTCGTAGAGATCAAACTCGACGCATTGCCCCCCGGCGTGAATCCCATTTGGTCGTTTGAAGCAAAATGGATCTGGGACACGCTCGAGACGCCGCTCGACATTCACGAGTGTCCGGCAAACATCACAACAGAGTTGGAAGCAGAAATTTCTCGGTTGTGCGTTCGTTCGTACGAAATTCTCCGATGCCGTGATTGGTGCCGGATCGATGTTCGTCTTGATGCGAAAAACCGTCCTCACATCATTGAGCTGAATCCTCTGCCGGGAATTTTGCCGAATCCGGACGACCATTCGTGTTTTCCGCAGGCAGCTCGTGCAGCCGGAATTGAGTATGACGCAATGATCAACATGGTTCTCCATGCGGCTCTTCAGCGAAACGGTCTTGCATGAGGACTTGCAAATTTCACCAATTCAGGGAATTCGCATTTCTGGGTTTACCATATCTTCTTGTCATTTCATCCTCTATGAGCGACGCCTTAAACCCTGCAGGAATGATCTTTCCGAAGCCTCATGCTTCTAGTAACTTGGAGCGTTGATTCATATGAGGAAAAAGGTCCATGTCGCCGTAGTATTCAACGAACCGACGATTGCAACGAGTGACGGTCGAAAATACATTTCGGAGCATGGAGAATTGCGCGCCGTGCCGACGCATGCCGAAGTTGTGGTCCAAGCTGGAAAAGCGACGATCGACATGTCGGAAGTAGGAGTTTTGGAAGAGCGAGAGCATGTCGTGCAGGCGTTGAAAGAAAGCGGCTACAAGACTTCCCTCTTCAACATGAACGGCGACATCAAGCGATTGATCGCTTTCCTTGAAGAAAAAGAGCCCGACATAATTTTCAATCTCTGTGAATCGGTCGGTAACGAATCGATTCACGAGATGCATGTCGCCGGAATCTATGAATTGATGGGCGTGCCGTACACCGGCGCCCCGGCATTCGTGCTCGGCACATGTTTAAGCAAAGTCCGCACAAAAGAGATCCTCGCCGCTCACGGCCTGCCGACTCCGAAATTCGCCGTCTTCAAGTATGCCAACACACTCAACCTTGACGATTTTTCGCTGAAGTTCCCCGTCATCGTCAAACCCTCCGGTGAGGATGCGAGTATTGGCATCGATAACGCATCAGTGGTAGAAAACCTCGCCGCACTGAGAAAGCGGATCCGATATATCTTCCAGACGTACGGGCAACCCGCTCTCGTGGAGGAGTATATCGAGGGAAGGGAACTGAACGTGGCGATCATGGGAAATGCCCGTCCAATCATTTTGCCCATCTCCGAAATCGATTTTACCGGTCTTCCGGCCGACTACCCTCGCATCGTCAGCTACAATGCAAAATGGATGGAGGGAACGCCTGAATATACCGGCACGCGGGGCGTTTGCCCGGCACCGATCCCGGCCGATGTCGAAAAACGGGCCAAAGAGATCGGTTTGAAGGCGTTCCGCCTGATGGGCCTAAGGGACTATGGACGCGTTGACATGCGCCTCGATGCCAAGGGAAACCTACACATTCTCGAAGTAAACCCGAATCCCGACATTGCCGATGACGCCGGCTTCGCCCGCTCAGCACGGACGTACGGACTTACTTTCAACGAGATTGTCGCCCGGATCGTCGAATATGCCTGGGAGCGGACACCCTGACCTTTGATGCCGATACGACCGTTTGTTGCGTCCGATCGCGAACCGCTACGGGCCATTCTGCAAGCAACGGGCGTCTTCCGGAAGGAAGAAGTCGAAATTGCCGTCGAATTGATGGACTTGGCTTCCGAGGAGCCGACGCAGACCGATTATGTGCTCAACTCGTACGCAGACGACGACGGCACGGTCCGCGGATATTATTGCATCGGACCGACGCCTGGAACTGCATCGACGTACGACCTCTATTGGATCGCCGTCGACCCGGGAGTACAAAAGAGCGGCATCGGAACTCTCCTCATGAAGCATTGCGAGGAGCTCATAAGTTCGAAAGGCGGGAAGTTGATCATCGTCGAGACATCGTCGCTTCCGCAGTATACACCGACGCATCGGTTCTACAGGCGTCATAAGTACGAATCGGCCTCCCGGATCCGGGACTACTATGGACCCGGGGACGACTTGATGGTCTTTACGAAGCACTTGTAGGCTCGGATCTTTGCAGCTCGGGTACAATCATGAACACTCAACACGGAATGTAGAAGTTGGATTCTTGCAGCCTACGTCGTAAGGCTGTTCATCAACACTTGAAAATTCACTTTTCCGTGTTTCTTGTTGGATGTTGACTCTTTTTTAATTCACCGGAAGGAGGACGTACCCTTCGCATGGAACTCTGGCAAGAGATGTTGCGTCAGAGCGTGGACAGCTCCAAAGACCTTGTTGAGCGTTTTTCGTTCGACAAGGAGACCGCGGAGCGTCTGAACAAGCTGTTCCATATCCGCGTCAATCCGTATTATCTCAGCCTCATCCGGTATCCTGGCGATCCGATCTGGCTTCAATGCATTCCGGATGCCGTCGAACTTGAGGATGACGGCGCGCCCGAAGACCCGCTCAACGAAGAGGCGGATAGTCCGGTTCCGAGCATCACGCATCGTTATCCCGACCGCGTGTTGTTCCTGATCACCAGCCAGTGCTCGATGTATTGCCGTTTTTGCACGCGCAAACGGAAAGTAAGCGATTCCACGAAGATCAACGCTCGATGGATCCAGGGCGGGCTCGAGTACATTGCTGCCCATCCGGAGGTGCGGGATGTTGTGCTGTCGGGTGGCGATCCGCTCATGGTTACCGACTTCGCGCTCGAGCGTGTGCTGGCCGGATTGAGGGCTATTCCACACGTCGAGATCATCCGCCTCGGCACAAAGATGCCGTGCGTCCTTCCCCAGAGGATCACGCCCAAGTTCGTCAAGATGATTCGCAAGTACCATCCGATCTACGTGAACACGCACTTCAACCATCCGTGGGAATGCACGCCGGAAGCCGAAAAGGCGTGTGCTATGCTCGCGGATGCCGGATGTCCCGTTGGGAACCAGGCCGTGCTAATGAAGGGGGTGAACGACGACCCCGATGTCATGCTCGAGTTGCACCGAAAGCTCCTCAAAATGCGCGTGCGGCCGTACTACATTTATCAGGCGGACCTGACGAAAGGAACGAATCATTTCCGGACCCCCGTTCGCGTTGGTCTGGAGATTATGGACAAACTCCGCGGCCACACGTCCGGCCTGGCGATTCCGTATTACGTCATCGATGCTCCCGGCGGAGGGGGGAAGATCCCTCTCCTGCCGCAATATGTCCTCGGGAGAAACGGGAAGGATATCATCCTCCGAAATTACAAGTACGAGATATTCACCTATCCCGACGTTGAAGAGGCGCGCATCGAGCAGCATCCGGTGGAGCAGAAGTACATGAGGAAGAAGCGTTCGGCGAGGCGGAAGACGCCCGCCCCCGCAGAAACAGTGAGCGTTTCCCAGGAAATGCCTGCTGGGAAGTAAAGTTCGAATCGGCTATATTAGGGCCCGGGACTCTCATCCCGGGCCTTTTTATTGGACCTATCTGAAGAAGAGATTTCCCCACGAAGTTCACTAAGAAGGATGAGATAGAAATGCAAGAAAGTGTCTTCGTGTACTTCGTGGGAGAAGTTTCTAATAGTGGCTCTTCACATCAAATTGGGACCTACACTCATGACGACTGAACGACTGCACGAGATCCAGCAGACCCTCCAAAGCTCGGGAATCGACGGATGGCTCCTCTATAATTTCCGCGGATCGAACGTTTTTGCCACACGCCTTTTGGCGCTTCCTTCGCATATCATGTGCACGAGGCGCTACTTCTATTATATACCGGCGAAGGGGGAGCCCCGAAAGCTGGTCCACCGAATCGAAGAATGGAACCTGGACACGGCTCCGGGTGAAAAGACCGTGTATCTGAGCTGGCAGTCGCTGGCTGAAGGTGTGAAAAAGATCCTTGCAGGTTCCCGTTCCGTGGCGATGGAATACTCGCCAAACTGTGCCATTCCCTATGTGTCGAACGTCGATGCAGGCACGATCGAGCTCGTTCGGTCTGCGGGGGTCAGCGTTGTATCGTCGGCGAATCTTGTGGCGGCTTTTGAGGCAGTTTGGACGGAAGAGCAGCGGAGCGACAATTTCGTTGCAGCCGGTCACCTCCGTGAAACCGTCGATGCCGCGTTTGCCTTTATTCGGAAACGGATCGCGGCCGGTAAGAAAACGACCGAATACGACGCGCAACAATTCATGCTGAAAGAATTCGGCCGCCACGGAATGTGGTCGGAAGACGCCCCGAACTGTTCCGTCAACGCGAACAGTGCAAACCCGCACTACGAACCGACAAAAAAGGTCCATAGTCCGCTGAAAGAAGGGGACTTTGTCCTTCTTGACCTATGGGCCAAGTCGAAAAAACCGCACTCCGTATACGCGGACATCACGTGGACGGGATTTATCGGCGAGTCCGTACCGGACGAATTCGAGAAGATATTCCAGGTCGTGAAGGGGGGACGGGACGCAGCCCTGATGCTCGTTCAGGAGCGGTTTCGCACAGGGATTCCCATATATGGTTGGGAAGTCGACGCCGCTGCGCGGAAGTACATCTCAGACAGCGGGTACGGCGACCAATTTGTCCACCGGACGGGCCATTCGATCGGAGAGGTCATTCACGGCAATGGCGCCAACATGGATAATCTCGAAACTCATGACGAACGGCGTTTGCTACCGGGAACGTCATTCTCAATAGAGCCCGGCGTGTACCTCCGGGACAAGTTTGGAGTTCGAAGCGAGATCGATGTGTACATCACCATGAAAGGGGAAGTCGTCGTCACCGGCCTTCCGATGCAGGAGCACGTTGTCGCAATTCTTGGAAACAGCGGCTCAAACGTCCGCCGGAAAATCTCGAAATCGGGAGGAAAGAAGTCAAGAACAGGCAAATCGGCGAAGCACGGCTCGAAGAGAGGCCGATAACAAGGCGGAACGGCAGCATATCCATGCGCAATCGATGTTAAGATTTCCCATGAATCTCCATTCTTATCGGCTCGCGGAGGTTCGTGGGATTTTATTTGCGGCTTATCAGCCCCGAGGACTTGACAAGTCTTGAAACTTGAACTATATTGGAAACGTTAGAAACGAAAATAGTTTCCATGAAATTCGGGCTGCCATTCGGCCCTTTTTTTGAACCTCATTGGAAACTCATAATACCAAAAAAGTTTCCAAGGATATTTGTCATGGGCGAAACAGAAGAAAAAGAACGAATCATCACAGCGGCACGAGACCGGTTCTTCGAACACGGATTCTCCAAAGTCACTGTGGACGAGATCGCTTCCGACCTCGGAATGAGCAAGAAAACCGTGTACAAATTCTTCCCGACCAAGGAAGACATTCTCAAAGGAATTGTCGCTCTGATGACGGGGTTTGTTGAACGAAAGATCGAATCAATCGTTGCGTCCGACAAACCCTTTGAGGACAAGCTCGCCGAAGTGCTCGCTGCCATTGGCGGCATCGTCCGCCGCATTTCTCCCGTCATGCTGGACGACATGCGCCGAAATACTCCTGCAGTCTGGCGGCAACTCGAAGCGTTCCGGAGTGAACAGATCTTCCCCAAGATCCGCCGCCTCATGCAGCAGGCAAAAGAGGAGGGTGTCCTTCGGCCGGATGTCAATGTCGACCTGTTCTTCCTGATGTTTCTCAGCGTTGCCCGGGGAATCGTCAATCCCCAGACGCTTTCCGAACATTCATTCTCAGCGGACGAAGCATTCAGCGGCATTTTCCGCATTCTCTTTCTTGGAGCCATGTCGCCGGCTTCCGAACAACGTTACCGCGCCGTCGAGAACATCCTTGCCGCGCATTCCAATCTGAGGTCCATATGAAACTCTTCCTTTTGCTGTTCTCAGCAATCACTCTTGCTGCATGCGGCGATTCCGACGATGGGCGCATCGAAGCCACCGGTACAATGGAGGCGACCGACGTCACGATCAGCGCCCAGGTATCGGGCACGCTCGAAAGCATCCGCGGAGATGAAGGGATGTCGGTTGCCGAAGGCGACACGCTTGCCGTCATAGATCAACGCGACCTGCTTCTTCAGCTCCGTCAGGCCGACGCAAACCTCGCGGCCGCCGAAGCGCAGTACAAGCTCACGGTCATCGGTGCACGCAGGGAGGATGTGACGCAGGCAGAAGTCACGTATCATAACGCG
>Ga0154320_1038_pt10 | contig 11124 bp, 8 predicted proteins | sample RifGroA2_FD_115848 | JGI IMG/M metagenome (GOLD analysis project Ga0154320, IMG submission 115848) | Ignavibacteria bacterium GWA2_55_11 | reverse complement strand
CGCTTCTTGGGAACAGTGCCACAGAATCCTAGATAGAAGAGATTATGAAATACATTGAACGATGATTAGCCACAGAGAACGCAAAGAACACAGAGTTGAGTTTGTTGTTGCACTTTGATACCCGCCTTATTGTGATAAGATGACAAAACAAAATATGATCTGGCCTATTTCACGCGATTATTCCCTCTGTGTTCCTTGTGGCCATTTTTACTCCATCCACGGACACAACACCGGCTTCTCCCTCGCCGGTGTCCCTTCCCACAACCTCATGCACTTCGACGTCTGCGGTCCAGAACTGCGCATCCGCGCCGTCACAAGGTCCGTCAGGCACTTGATGAATAACGGATGGTCGTTCAATGCCGGCATCATCTCCAATTGCTTAACGCCGAGATGCTCCGCTTCTTCGCGGAGCTCGATGTTGATCTCGTGCAGTGTTTCGATGTGCTCGGTGACGAAGGCGATCGGTACGATGAGGATCCGTCTACGTCCCTGACGCAGGAGTTCCTCGACTATGTCGGTCAGCGCCGGCTGAAGCCATTTCTGCGGACCGACCTTGCTCTGATACGCTAGACGATGAGGCGACGTCCAGCGTCCCCGAGCGACCACAGCTCTTACGGTCTCTTCAATCTGCAGTTGATACGGATCCCCTCGTTTGATATAACTGAGAGGAACACCGTGCGCGCTGAACACGAGTTCAATGTCTTTTGGATCCACACCGGAAAACCTGCGGTATGTTTGATTGATGTTCGCGACTACGGCGTCGATCATCGACGGATGATTCGGATAACAGCAGATCAACTTTGTTGGAACGTCCAATCCACTCAACATCGCCTGTCGCCGCCATTCATTCACACTTGAAAGCGTTGTCGACTGCGAGAATTGGGGATAGAGGGGAAGAAGGACGATCTGCGTAAAACCGCCCTGTTTCACCTGTTGAACGACGGCGTCTGTCATCGGATGCCAATAGCGCATGGCAACAAAGACCTTTGCATCGGCTCCCGCAGCGTGGAGCGAGACCTGCAGAGCTGCCGCCTGGCGGTCGGTCAATTCCCGAATGGGGGATCTTCCGCCGATCGCCGCATAGTGCTCCGTCGCATGAGGCGCGCGATTCTTCGAGATCCAACGGGCGAGAGGTTTGCCGAACAGGGAGGAGCCTGGAAAATCAAAGATGTCGGGATCAGAGAAGAGATTGTAGAGGAACGGTTCGACGGCATCCAGAGAATCCGGACCGCCGAGCTGAAAGCAGATTACTGCAGTGCTTTGGGAAGTCAAATGAGATCCTCACGCAAAAGATTCTTCCACGAATGCACACGAATACAATTCGTGGAATGTCTTTACTGTTAGATCCAAGACTTTGGTTGTCTCAAGACTGCCAACAGCTTTTCCTCGCTCGACCCGGGCTCAGGTACGGCATTATAGTCCCATCGTGCCAGCGGCGGAAGGGACATCAGGATCGACTCGACGCGCCCTTCTGTTTCAAGTCCGAAAACTGTGCCGCGGTCGTAGACGAGGTTGAATTCTGCATAACGACCACGACGCTGCAGCTGCCAGCGTCGTTCACGTTCGCCGTACGTAGCAGCCCGCCGTCGTTCTACGATGGGCGCGTACGAGCCGAGAAATGCGTTCCCACACTGTTGGATGAAGCGGAAGTGCGTGTCGAAATCTCCGCGGAGGTCGTCAAAAAAAATCCCGCCAATGCCACGGGATTCACCTCTGTGCTTGACCGTAAAATATTCGTCGCACCATTTCTTGTAACGGGGATAATATGAGGCATCCGCTGTGTCGCACGCTGACTTCCATACTCCGTGAAAATGCCGTGCATCTTCCTCATACAAATAGTACGGCGTCAGGTCGGCGCCCCCACCGAACCACCAGTCGCCGTTGTCTGCTTCGAGAAAGCGAAAATTCGCGTGTACCGCTGGAACATGGGGATTCAATGGATGAAGAACGAGTGAAATACCGGAAGCTGCAATCTCCCGGGCGTCCATCTTCAATCTCCCTGCGGTGGCAGCCGTGAGCGGCGTGCGAATGGAGGATGTATTGACTCCCGCTTTTTCAAAGACAGCGCCTTCCTGCAACACCCGACTTCGACCGCCCCCTCCGTGCGCATGCTTCCACGTATCCTCCCGAAAGATACTGCGACCGTCGATCTTCGTCAGCGCCGAACAGATGCTCTCCTGCAAACTCTCAAAGTACGACGCCGCACGCTGCGAGAAGCCTGAATCCATCGTCAATCCTTCTCCGATGATTTCTCTTCTTTTTCATCTCCCAACGTACTGATGAGTTCGTTCCACTCGAACCAACGGTCGCGTCCCAGTATCCACTTTTCCATCCAACGGAATTCAGAGACCATTTTCACCAGCTGATTCCGCATATCGGGAATTCCGTGGGACGACCCCGGATACACAAAGTACTCCGTCGGTATGCCGAGCTGTCGTAGCGCCATGTGTAACTCATCGCTCTGTGGACGCGGCACGCGCGGATCGCCGTCGACGACGTGGATCAGTGTCGGTGTCTTCGCGTCGCGAATGTATTTCAGGGGCGAAACATCCCAGAATTTCTCAAAATTGTCGTATGGCTTGCCGCCGAAATAGAACTCCCGGTTTCGCTGAATGTCGCTTTGGGCATACATTGACGTCCAGTTGACGGCCCCGGCGCCCGACGAGATTGCCTTAAACCGGTCCGTATGCGTCAGGATCCAGTTCGACCAGTGTCCTCCGGCGCTCCACCCCATGACACCGAGCCTGGCGCTGTCTGCAACTCCTTGTGCAATCACATGATCGACTCCCGCCATGATGTCCTCGTATCCTTGACGGAAATAGTCACCGCCAATCTGCATCCGGAACTTCTCTCCGTAATTCGACGAGCCGCGATAGTTGGGAAGCAGGCATGCGAACCCCGCCCCCGCAAAGACATGCGAATAATATCCGTATCCGGCGTTGAAACTGAGCGTGACCGCGCCGGCCGGTCCGCCATGGATCTGTACGATGAGAGGATACCGTTTTCCTGGCTGTGCGCCGACGGGTTTCACTAGAATGCCTTCAACGACAGTCCCATCCGTGGAGGTCCATTGCACTGCCTCTGTCTCTCCCAGAGCGATATCGCGCACATGCGGGTTCGCATCCGTAAGGCGCTTCCAGGAACCCCTCCGTCCGATGCGGTCGATCCGGTCGACCGTGTAATACTCGTTTGGTTCGGTCGGTGACGACGACGTGATCAAGATCTTCTTCGTCTCGTCATTGTACGAAGCATACACAACGCCGCGTTCGTTCGTCGCCTGACGCACAACTCCGGTGGCAACGTTCAGCGCGAAGACCTGACTCGTCGCTTTGTATCCTTCGTTGAAATAGATCGTGCTTCCGTCGTCCGACCAGAATCCCACGCTGACATCGATGTCGAATCCGGACCCGATTTTCCTGAACGGCGCATTGCGATCGGCGGTCTTTCGCACGTAAACACGCTGCGCGCGGAAGTAGGTGAAGTCCTCGTCCGCAGAAAAGGCGATCGTGGCGTTGTCGGGTGAAAAACTCAAGGAGCTTTCGTCGATTTCGGTGTTGTTCGTCAGCCGCTCGATCGAGCCCGTGGACCGTTCCAGCAGATACAGGTCGGCGTGATTTCCCGACTCCGTGATCGTCCGGGTAAATCGGTCGTTCACCGTCCCGCTGAATCCGATCCACTTGCCATCCTTCGACATTGTCACAGAGCCGACGCTGTACGCGTCGTCGTCGGTGAGACGTTTCTCTTGCTTCGTGGCAATGTCGACTTCCCAAAGGTGGGACGGAGCGGTCATTTCATTTCGCACACGCACGTCGAATTTCTGATCTTTCCGTTTCTTGTTCGCCGCGTCGACACTGTCGGGAGTTGTAAAGAGGAGAGAGGAGCTTTCGGGCGAGAATGCCCACCAGGAGATAGGAGTCTTCTTTTTCGTTACTTGCGCCGGCTTGCCCGACTCAAGCGAATCGACGGAGACGATCCAGAGCTGGCGCTCCTCTTCTTTTCCGGCCGTGTACGCCAGCCAGCGACCGTCACGGCTGAGCGCAAACGACCCAATGCCTTCCTTGGCCTGTGTCACCTTTCGTGCTTCGCCGCCATCGATGCGCATGAGGTAGATCTGATTGTAGGTCTTTCCTTCGGGGGACTCCCGGCTGGAAAGGAACAGAAATCGTTTCCCGTCCTTCGTCCACACCGGACCCGTCTCATTCTTGTCGGCCGTAAACGTCATCTGCCGCGAGGATTTCGGTCCCTGTTCGACGTCGACAAGCCAGATATCCGTAAACGGCTTTGCTTTCTTCCAATCGGGGACGGAAAGCACATAGAGGAACTCTTGGCCGTCAGGACTGATTGCGCCCCCCTGTGCGCTGCGCATGTTCATGACATCCATGAAAGTCATTGCACGCTTCTGTTGTGCGTCTGCATAGCCGACAAGCATGGAGCACATGAGCAAGACAGCGAGTGAACGGATCATAGAGACCTCTGAAAAGGAAGAGCGATTGGAGGTGAATAGTGAATCGTCAATTGAAAAGCGGTTCCTGGAATAGCAAACTACATCATCACTCGAAGTTCCGTGTTGAATGTTGGAAGTTCATTCTTCAAGAATGATATCCAACACTCTCTTCCTTCACTGCTTTCACGAACTCCCGCGCGTGTTCCACCGGGATATCCGGAAGTATGCCATGGCCGAGGTTGAAGATATGTCCCGAACCCTTGCCGAATTTTTCCAGGACCTGCCGGACGCCCCGGCGAATCACATCGCGAGGCGCATACAGCATCGTCGGGTCAAGATTCCCTTGCAATGCCGTTGTGCTCCCGATGCGCCGTTTCGCGTCCGCCATATCGGTCGTCCAATCCAGGCCGACGACTTCGGCACCTGTGGCGGCGATCGCTTCGAGCGCATGACTGCAGTCCTTGCAAAACACGATGATCGGCGCTCCGGCTTTCCGGACCTGATGCACGATCCGTTCGATGTACTGCAGAGAGAATTCACGGAACATGTCGGGTGGAAGAAGACCTCCCCACGTATCGAAGATCTGTACCGCTTGCGCCCCTGCCGCTATCTTCGCCGTTAGATATGCAGAGACGGCATCGGCGAGCTTTGTCAGCAGCATATGGGCATCTGAAGGGTTGCCGTAGATGAGCTCTTTGATGTGCCGGAACGTTTTCGAACCGTGGCCCTCAACCATGTACGCGGCGAGCGTCCACGGCGACCCTGCGAATCCGATGAGCGGCACGCGTCCGTTCAGCCGTTGACGCGTAAGGCGCAGCGCGTCCATGACGAATTTCAACCCTTGCTCCGGGTCGGGCAAGCGGAGCCTGTCGATGTCGGCCCGGGAACGGATGGGCTCCGGGAATTGCGGCCCCCCTTTCCCTTCCTCCACGATGAGGTGCATACCCATTGCTTCGGGGACGACGAGGATGTCTGAAAAGATAATGCATGCATCGACGCCGACAAGGTCCACAGGCTGGATCGAAACCTCCGCGACCAGTTCAGGGGTCTTGCACAAGGTCAGGAAATCGGTCGTTGCGCGTACGGCGCGGTATTCGGGAAGATAGCGTCCGGCTTGGCGCATCATCCATACCGGGGTTCGCTCCACCGGTTGACGGCGGCAGGCGCGGAGGAAAAGATCGTTCTGAACGGATGTCTGCATGGTTGGAAGAGAATTCGCATTCACAGTTGCGAGCGTTGCGAGAGAATATGCGCTCAAGGGCCCTACTGTCGCTCGGGATTGAAGAACCGCTCAATTGCTTCCGCCATCGCTTCCGCGCTCGCGCGGTCCGGCAGGATGGTCGGTTCGATGCCCAACGACCGAGCGGCATTTCCAGTCGTTCGGCCGATCACGGCTACCGGTGTTGTACCAATGCACTTGGTTCCAAGCATTTGTACGAACCTGCGAACGGCCGACGGGCTGAAAAATGTCACTGCGTGAATATCCCCGTTCGCAAGCGCGTTCCGGATCTCATCGAGTTTATTTCCTTCGGGAGCCACGTTGCGGTAGACAACGATCTCGTCGACCGCCGCCCCCGCAGACCGGAGGAACGACGGCACGACATCCCCGGCTATATCGCTTTTCGGGAATAGGAACATTCGGCCAGCCAATGACTCGTTGCCGAGCGATTCGGCTAGCGCCTCGGCCGAGTGCACCTCGGGTGTCAATGCAACGGTCAAGCCGGCCTCCTCGATGGCCTCTTCTGTATGCTCGCCGACCGCGTAGATCTTACATGATGCGAGCCGGGCGATGGCCTCGGGTTGCACCTGTTCTATGCGATGTAACAGCCGTTCCACGGCATTCCTGCTCGTGAAGAAGACGCCGTCGTATCGGGCGAGGTCGAGAATGGCCTTATCCGTCCCCTCCCAAGAAGCCGGATCGACAATTTCGATGGTAGGTAGTGAGCGCGTTTTCGCGCCGCGTCTGTTGAATACTGCGGCAAGCTCCGCATTCGCTTCAGCGGTGCGAGTGAGCAGAATTGTAATACCTTGCAGGGACAAAAGATCGGGCGCTTAGTAAGAGATAAAGAGATTCCCACGAATCCGCGCGAATCTTCACGAATGACGGGTGAAAAAACAATTCGTGCTGATTCGTGGATATTCGTTGGTATTTTCTTAACAACGCACGGGAGATCGTTGCTCAAGTATCGCTTGGCAGCACGGGAGGCGCATTGCGCCGAATCTCGTCGAGGATTTCACGCGCACCTTTATCGAGCAGTTGCCTGGCGAGCAATGTCCCAAGCTGATCGGCCTGTTCGGGAGGGCCAGAGATCGACCCACGTACGGTTCGTCGTCCGTCGAGGCTGCCCACAAGAGCATCGAGCCGTAATTCCCCCCGTTCGATCCGCGCATGGGTGCCGATCGGTACCTGGCAGCCCCCTTCAAGATAACGAAGAAAGGCCCGTTCGGAAAGGACGGCTTGCTCGGTTGCGGCGTGGTGCAGCGTGTGAACGATCGTTCGCGTGTCGTCGTCGTCGGAACGGATCTCCACGGCGAGAGCCCCTTGACCGACCGCCGGAAGCATCACGTCGAGCGGCAGGATCTCCGTGACCCGTTGCTCCCAGCCGAGCCTTTTCACACCGGCGAAGGCGAGTACCATGCCGTCCCAGTCGGAAGCATCAAGCTTGCTCATGCGTGTATTCAGGTTGCCGCGGATGTCGACGATTTTCAGGTCCGGACGATGAGCAAGCAGTTGCGACTTCCGCCGCAAGCTTCCTGTTGCGATGGTCCCTCCAGGTGGGACGTTCGCGAGCGATTCAACGGCACGCCCGGGATTTGCGATGAAGACGTCGCGGACTTCCTCGCGTTCTAAGACAGCCCCAATGGCGAGCCCTTCGGGCAGATTTGTCGGAAGGTCTTTCAGACTATGCACGGCAAAGTCGATGCGTCGCTCCAGAAGCGCATGCTCGATCTCTTTGGTAAACAGTCCTTTGTCGCCGATACGGGAGAGGGGTGAATCGAGGATCTTGTCGCCGAGCGTTTTGATGACCTCGACGCGGACAGCGAGGTCGGGTATGGAAGCAATCAGTCGTGACCGAACATGGCCGGTCTGCCAGAGGGCGAGTTGACTTCCGCGGGTACCGAGAACGAGCTCACGCGTCGTCATCGCGCTTCGCGTTGTCATGGTCGAGTCCAAAGATCCGTCGGATGACGTTCACCGAGAGCAGCCGCTCGGTGGGCCCGGCGTCGTGACCGTTGCGCATGTACGCGATAGGCGTGTGCAGGATCTTATTAACGATGCGCTTGGTCACGAGCTCGACAAGTTCCCGGTCCTTCTCCCCAAAACGGTTGATGTTCTTCTCGACCTCTCCCTTGCGTATCGTTTCCATCATGGCTGTCAACGCCTGGATGGTCGGCGTGGACTGCAACGAAGCGTGCCAGAGTTCCAAGGAATGCAGCTCGTCGGCAACGATCCGCTCCACTGCAGGGATTTGCGCCCGGCGTTTGTGGACGTTCTCATCGACCATAGCGGTCAGCGTGTCGATATCATAGAGAAACACGTTTTCGAGCTTTCCGGCCGCGGGGTCGATATTGCGGGGTACTCCGATATCCACGAGGAACAGCGCGCCGGTATGGCGATGCTCGAGTGCGCGCGCAACATCGTCCGCCGTCAGGATGTGCGTGTCCACGCGCACCGAAGCGATGACGATGTCTGCGTCGGCGAGTGATTCACGGAAGCGGTCGAAGGGAATGGTCGAGCACTCCAACACGCGAGCCAGTTGGTCCGCGCGGTTCTGCGTGCGGTTGGTGATGGTCAGTGAACCGATGTTCTTTCCCCGCAGGTGTTTCGCCGTCAACTTTGCGGTCTCGCCGGCGCCAATCACGAGCGCCGTCTTCTTCCGGAGGTTCTCGAAGATCCTTTCGGCGAGTTCCACTGCCGCGTAGCCGACGGATACCGCGCCGGTGCCGATCGTGGTTTCGGTGCGCGATCGTTTGCCGGTATGGAACGCCGACGGGAACAGATGGTGGAGAAAGAATCCCGCTGTGCCGGCGTTGACGGCAAGCTGATATCCTTCCTTCACCTGCATCAGGATCTGCACATCCCCCAGGACCATCGATTCGATGCCGGAGGCCACACGAAAAAGATGTCCCGCGGCTTCCGGCCCGCGGTACACTGAAAAATGACTTTCGTGTACCACCGACCCCGCGTTCTTTTGTTTGATCAGCTCCCGGATGAGGGATTCGTGCGGCAGCCGGCCGTCCGTAACGGCGTAGAGTTCCGTGCGGTTACAGGTTGAAAAGAGGACGGCTTCGGAGCAACCGAGTCGAAGCGTTTCCGGAAGGGTCTTCACGATCTCTTCGGGCGAGAGCCACAGACGCTCCCGGACCTCCACAGGAGCCGTATGGTGCGATATGCTCAGGCAGAGCAGGTTCATGCTAGTTAAACCGGTGGAAGCCGGACAGCAGCATGTTCACGGCTGTCAACGAAAAAATGGAGATAACGAACCCGGAGATGGCCACGATCATCATTTTGCGTCCCTTCCAGCGCGTGGAGCGGCGGGCGGCGAGCGCGGCGCCATACAGCAGCCAGATGAACACCGTGCCGATCAGTTTCGGGTCTGCATAGCTGAAATCCGAAAACGCCTGTGGGAGCCAAACGACGCCGGCGAGCATGGCTGCGGCCAGGAAAAAGAACGCGAGCCAGATCGCCATGACGGACATGCGTTCGAGGTTTTCCAGGCTCGGAAGCTTACGATAAACCGCTCCGAATCGGGTCTGCTTGATCTCGTGATACAACATGAGATACAGGAAGCCGTACACGGCAGAAAGGGTGATAGCCGAATACCCTGCGAGCGCGGCAGTCACATGGAATCCGAAATAGTTGCTGCGGAGGATCTCCGGTACTTCGAGCAGGTCCTTTATAAAGAGGGAAGAGACGAGCTGGAAAAAGAAGGGAATATTGAGGATGAAATATCCCGTCTCCCGATTGCCCGTGCGAGACTCAATGACATAGTATGCGGCGCTTGTCGTGAATGCGAGCAGCGTCAGCACTTCATAGACCGTTGTCGCTGGAGGGTGGCTGAAGGCAGTCGTACGGGCGGCCAGATAGACTATGTGTGTTCCGATCACACTAAGGAGAATCCAACGCTTGGACGACTTTGCCCATGGGGTGTCGGCGAAGAAAGCCTTGCCATAGGCATATACCGCAACGGCATAACCGAAGGGGAGCAATATGTTCAGAAATGAGATTATGTTCACTGAAGAAAGGCGATTCTGTGTCAAAAATTAGACAAATGTCGTACCAGACACAAGGAGGCATTTTCGTCAGGATTCGTTCTCAGTACTAGGAGGGGTGCGAATAATCAGTTCGGTGTTTCTTGCGTTTCGGAAGTCGACGTGCTATATTTTGAGGCCCTCGAGGCGGGGGTTCAACTGCTCTTCTGACTTCGAACTGACCCTATTTACATGGAACGAATCCTTTCTTTCGTTGACGCCAACAAGGAAAAGTACCTTGGTGAGCTGAAGGAATTTCTCGCGATTCCAAGCGTGAGCTCACAGTCGGCGCACAACGCAGACACTCGACGCTGCGCAGAATGGGTTGCGGCCCAGATGCGCACGGTCGGCATGAACAATGTGCAGATATTTGAGACGCCCGGTCACCCCATCGTGTACAGCGAATGGCTTGGCGCTCCGGGCGCACCGACGGTGCTCTTCTACGGACATTACGATGTTCAGCCGGTCGACCCGGTGAATCTGTGGACATCTCCGCCGTTCGAATCGACGATCCGCGACGGCGATCTCTATGCGCGAGGTTCGGCCGACGACAAGGGACAAATCTATATCCACTTCAAAGCGATCGAAGCGTACACGAAGAATGGCGCGCCGCTTCCCGTCAACATCAAAATGCTCATCGAGGGAGAAGAAGAAGTCGGCAGCGCTAACCTTGAGGATTTCGTCAAGGGGCACAAAGACCTGCTGAAGGCCGATCTTGTGCTCATTTCGGACTCTTCGATGTTTGCAAAAGGAGTCCCGTCGGTCTGCTATGGACTCCGCGGACTTGCATACATGGAAGTGGAAGTGGAGGGTCCGAACACTGACCTCCATTCCGGATCGTTCGGCGGTTCGGTGCATAATCCCGTACAGGCGCTGAGCGAAATGATTGCGTCTCTTCACGACAAGAACGGACGCGTGACGGTAAAGGGATTCTACAACGACGTACGCTCTTTGACGAAAGCCGAGCGGTCGGCATTCCGGAAGCTTCCGTGGAACGACAAATCGTATGCGAAGAAACTCGGCGTGAGCCAGCTCTACGGAGAAAAAGGATTCACGACACTGGAGAGACTCTGGGCCCGACCCACGCTCGAATGCAACGGCATCTGGGGGGGCTACACCGGCGAAGGAGCGAAGACCGTTCTGCCGTCAAAAGCGTTTGCCAAGATCTCCATGCGCCTCGTTCCGGATCAGACGAGCGCCCAGGCCGCGAAGTTGTTTGAAAAACATTTCTTGAAGATGGCGCCGAAAACTGTGTCGGTAAAGGTCCGTGCCTTGCACGGCGGCGAAGCAGCCATCACCCCCATCGACAGTCCGGGCGTCAAGGCGGCGGTTGCTGCCCTTCAAAAAGGGTTTGGGAAGAAGCCGCTCTACCAGCGCGAAGGTGGATCAATCCCGATCGTCGTACAATTCAAGAACATTCTGGGCTT
>Ga0154320_1122_pt1 | contig 11405 bp, 9 predicted proteins | sample RifGroA2_FD_115848 | JGI IMG/M metagenome (GOLD analysis project Ga0154320, IMG submission 115848) | Ignavibacteria bacterium GWA2_55_11 | reverse complement strand
TCCCTGGGGCGGGAGTCACTTTTTGACGGATCGACCCGATTCTTTCTTGTCCCGATCGGTTCCGGACAGGGGCATAATCTCTCCCTTTCCGGCCTTCGATTCACCTCGGCCATAGCTGAGCCTGGAAAACCCGTCGAAGTGGAGGCGACCGTAACGCATCGGGGCACTTCCGGAACGATTCCCGCGAACGTGAGCGTGTTCCTCGACGGAGAACGGATGGACCAGCGCGTGTCGGATATTGTGTCGGGCTCGTCGCGTTCGTTTACGCTCACTGCCACCCCGCGCCGCAGCGGTCTCCTGACAGGCTCGGTTCGACTGGACGGAGACGAATTGGACTTCGACAACACACTCCACTTTGCTCTTCGGCTTCCTCAGGAAATCCGTGTCCTGTTGATCGGTTCCGAGTCCGATCTGAAATATCTTCATCTAGCCTTGGCAACCCGCACCGGTTCAGTTACCACTGTTTTTCGATTGACGACAGTCGACCCGGCACGAATGACGGCCGCCGGCTTGAACAGTTATGACGTCATGTTCCTTGCCGCCGGCGCTCCGATCTCCCCGGACCTCCTCACGCGGCTCCAAGCGATCGTTCAATCGGGCGCCGGGCTCGTTGTGTTTCCCGGCACGCCGTCCGCCGTTGCCTCGTCCTTCGGTCCGGCCCTTGCGGCATTTGGCGCGACGGCCATTGACGCATCAAACGGCGCTTCTGTCGCCAGTGGTTCGTTCCTCACCTTTACGTCTGTCGATCTTGCACATCCTCTCGTCAGCGGAATGTTCGCTGCCGGCGGAAGCCGGCCTTCGGGCGACCGCGCACGCCAAGCCCCCGAGTCACCCGAGATTCTTCGCAGGGTTTCCGTACGCATGCCTGCGGGGACCGCACCAGTGATGACCCTCTCCGACGGTCAGGTCTTTCTTGCAGACCTTCGCGTCGGAGCTGGACGCGTGCTGATATTCACATCGGGAATGACGCGAGAATGGTCCGACCTGCCTGTCCGCGGGCTGTTCGTTCCCTTGATGCATCGGACCGTCTCCTACCTTGCCCAAGAGCAGGCTGTGCGCGCTATCGCTCGTACGGGCACGGAAGTGGCGGTCCCCCTCTCGCGGACCGCGAGAGGAAGGCTGCGCATTGTTATGCCGGACAGGCAGGAGATCGCCGCAACGCCAACGATCACACCATCCGGTGCGGCCGTATCGTTCAGGGAAACTCGCTTACCGGGAGTATACAGCGTCATGGAAGATGGGGCAGAAATCGACCGCTTTGCGGTCAACATTGCCGCGGAAGAAGGTGATACCGCTCCGGCGGACGAAACGCGCGAACGAAAGCTTTGGGAAGACATCGGCGTATCCCCGGACCGAGTACGCAGGCTCGATCCGGTCGTTCCGATTGAGATTTCGATCCGTCAGGCCCGCTTTGGGACAGAAGTTTGGCGTTGGTTCCTCTCGGCTGCACTCGTGCTGGCCGTGGTCGAGCTGTTGCTTTCATCATATCTTCGAACATCGCGCGAGCAGGGAGGGGCATCATGATAGAACTTGCCGGGACGGGCCGCGAGAGGTGTGTGCTCGTTGGAGTATCCACGCGCGCTTCTTCGCGTGAAATGCTCTCGGATTCTCTTGACGAACTGGCTCTCCTTGCCGACACGGCGGGGGCCGATGTTGCATCGCGCGTCGTTCAGGACCGCGATCGTTTCGACCCGTCGACTTTCATCGGCAAGGGAAAGGTGGAGGAGCTTCGCGCGCTTGTGGCGAATGAGCACATACCGCTGGTGATCTTCGACGACGACCTCTCCCCCGTGCAAGTGCGGAACCTTGAAAAATCTCTTGAGGTCAAGGTTCTCGACCGGAGCGGCCTCATTCTCGACATCTTCGCTTCCCGGGCAAAGTCGAACGAATCAAAAACGCAGGTCGAACTTGCGCAACTCCAGTATTTGCTTCCCCGATTGACCCGGGCGTGGACTCATCTGTCCAAACAATTCGGCGGCATCGGCACGAAGGGGCCCGGCGAGACGCAGATCGAAACGGACCGCAGGATGATCCGGACGCGTATCGGTCACCTCAAGGACAAGCTCGATCGTATTGGACAACAGCGGGACACACAGCGCAAGAGCCGGCGGCGTCACATCCGGGCGGCGCTGGTCGGTTACACGAACGTGGGAAAGTCGACGCTCTTAAATCTCCTGTCGGGGTCGGAAGTATTCGTTGAGAATCGACTGTTCGCAACGCTCGACCCAACGACGCGGTTCGTCGATCTTGGGGGCGGGAACACGATGCTGATGACCGATACCGTAGGGTTCATACGCAAACTTCCCCATCATCTCGTCGCGTCGTTCAAGAGTACGCTGGAAGAGACGACGGAGGCGGACTTCCTCATTCATGTCGTCGACATTTCGAGCAAGAATTTCGAAGAGCAGATCGGCGTGGTGAAGGAAACGCTGGAAGAGCTCGGAGCGGGGGCGAAAACGACGATCATGGTCTTTAATAAGCTCGACCGGCTTGTCGACCGCAGCATCATGCCGGCCGTCGTCCAGGAATTTCCGCGGCACGTGTTCGTGTCCGCAACGAGGGGCATCAACATCCTGGGCTTGAAAGAGGCTCTGCTGGACCTCGTGCGGATGGAATTCCGGGACATGACCGTCCGCATGCCCCAGATGCAGCAACGCGCTATTTCACAGCTTCACGATATCGCTGAAGTCCTTGAACAATCCTACGTGGAACAGGAGGTCCTGCTAAAAGTCCGCGTCGCCATCCGGGACGAGTACAGCATCCGTCAGCTGGTCAAGGATGCTGAGGGGTCTTTGGAATCCGTTCAGGCTCCAGGATAACCGTTCCTTCAAAAGCCCGCCGCACTGCTTCCGCATCTCCCCTGCTTCCCACAATATCACCCCAGTGCATCGGAATGACGACTGAGGCGTTGAGCGAGCGTGCAACCTGGCCCGCCTCGATGCCCGACATCGTGTAGGTGCCGCCGCACGGCAGCATCACAACGTCCGCTTTTGCGCGGACGATCTCCGGTATCGCGTCCGTATCGCCCGTGTGATAGATCCGCTGTCCCGACGACAAGGTGACAATGTATCCTACCCATCCGTTCTCCTTTGGATGGTACTTTCTCCCCAAGTTGTACGCGGGCAACGTTTCCAGTTTCCACCGCCCGGCGTCAATCTGAACGCCCGGCGTGACGACGATGCCTCTACCCCCGACCTTCTCCAGTGTGTCCTGAGTCCCCACGACGATCGTTTCCGGCTTCCGGATGATCTTCACGTCATCCGGAGAGCAATGATCGTAATGCGCATGCGTGATCAGAATGAGGTTCGCCTGTGGCGCCCCTGGCTGAAGCTTCCAAGGATCAATGTAGACAAGCGCGCCGGCATCTTCGATCAGAAAGGACGCGTGTCCGAGCCAGTGAATATGGGAGATGTTCATAGCGGTTCGTCTTATTCTTTACTCCCCCGGTGTCGTTTCGACTTGAGCACCGTCCGTGCTTTGGCGTACCCCGGTTTGATAATATCGTAAATGATCGCAATTCGCTTCTTGTACGGTATGAACGCGCTCTTCATGGCGTTAATCGTCAGCTTTTCCAGCTCATCCAGTCCAAGTCCGAATTCCCGATGCGCCGTCAGATATTCGTCGGTCAATGTTATTCCGCTCATCAGTCGGTCGTCGGTATTCAACGTTACGCGGAAGCGATAGCGATGGAATATGCCGAACGGGTGATCCTCAACGCGCTTGACCGCCCCCGTATGCACATTGCTGGTCAGACAGATCTCAAGCGGAATGCGTTTGTCCAAAACATACTGCGCCAGCGTTCCCATGCTCAGAACCTCGCCGTCCTTGATACGCATGTCTTCAATGAGGCGCGTAGCATGGCCAATCCTGTGGGCGCCGCACCATTGGACGGCTTGCCAGATCGATTCCTTCCCAAATGCCTCGCCGGCATGCACCGTAATGTTGAAGTTCTCTCTCTGGATGAAATGGAAAGCGTCGACGTGTTTCTTGGGAGGGTAACCTCCTTCTTCTCCGGCGAGGTCGAATCCCACAACGCCTTGATTTCGAAAATCGACGGCAAGCTCGGCCACCTCCAGCGACGCCTCAGGCTTCATATGCCGCATGGCACAGAGGATGAGACCAGATTCCACGCCGAATGTTTTCCGCCCCAGTTCGAGCCCGCGCAAGACCGACCTCACGATTCGCTCGTGATGGAGTCCCTTACCGGTGTGAAAAACCGGGGCAAAGCGTGTTTCGAAGTAGACGATGCCGTCGTTCTTCATGTCCTCGACGGTCTCGTACGCCACACGCTCCAGGGCCTCTTCGGTCTGCATCACGGCACATGTGTGCTCAAAGCCTTCCAGGAACAGCGGCAGGCTTCCCCTTTGCGCACCCCGCTGAAACCATTTTCCCAATTCCTCCGGGTCTGTCGTCGGAAGTCCGCCGTACTTCTGGTCGCGTGCAAGCTCGATCACTGTGGCCGCCCGTACTCCCCCGTCAAGATGGTCGTGCAAAAGGACCTTTGGCAGCGAGCGCATAAAGGAGGGAGTCATCGGGTCATGGGTGGAACGTTTCATGGCGGTCACGAGAGTGGTCCAACAGCCCGTTCCACTGCGTTGAGCAGGAAACCTGACTGGAGTTGTTGAAGGATGACTTGGATATCGTTGTGGAGCACCCTGTCGCGGTCGGCGAACGGGACGGCCGAACGGACGGCCCTGTAAGCGGCTTCCGTCCCTTTCCCGGCGGCAAGGGGCGTTTCGGATTTCCAGCGCCGGGCATAATCGAGCGCCTGGCAAGCGCACAACAATTCGATCGCCAGCACGGTTTCCGCGTTCTGGAGAATTCTCCACGCCTTTTGGGCGCTGATCGACCCCATGCTGTTGTGGTCCTCCTGATTCGCCGAAGTTGGGATGGAATCCACGCTCGCCGGATGTGCGAGGACTTTGTTTTCGGACACCAGCGACGCAGCCGTATATTGAGCGATCATCAGGCCTGAATGCAGGCCCCCTTCCATTGCCAGGAACCGCGGAAGGCCGCTGAGCGATCCGTTGACAAGCCGCTCCGTCCGTCGTTCGGAAATATTGGCGAATTCTGCAAGTGCGATAGCGAGGAAATCGAGGGCCAGAGCCATCGGCTGTCCGTGAAAATTTCCACCCTCCAGATGGACGCCCGACTTCGGGAAGATGAGGGGATTGTCGTTTGCCGAGTTGATCTCAATGGCCACTTTGTCTGCGACGTACGAAATGGCGTCGCGCGACGCTCCGTGCACCTGCGGACAACACCGGATGGAATACGCGTCCTGGACACGCTCGTCGCCGTGTCGATGGGATTCGCGCAGTTTGCTACCTTTCATCAATGCCCGGAGATTGTTGGCAGCGTGCATCTGTCCAACGTAGGGTCGCACGGCATGTATGCGCGCGTCAAACGGGGTGTCGCTTCCGCGGAGCGCTTCGACGCTGACCGCGGCGGCGATGTCGGCAATGCGCACAAGTTCCAACGATCTGTGTACAGCGAGAGCAGCATAGGAAGTCATCATCTGCGTGCCGTTGATGAGCGCCAAACCCTCCTTTGCCGTCAATTTCACGGGAGCTATGCGTGACCTCTTCAGGGCTTTTCCCGCCGACTCCATGCTCCCGTCGTTTCGCCAGACATTACCCCGGCCAAGCATGGCTAGCACGAGGTGCGCCAGTTGCACGAGGTCGCCACTCGCCCCGACGGAGCCCTGCGAAGGAATGACAGGAATGATATCGGCGTTTACCATAGAACAGAGGGTATGCACTGTTGCAACTCGGATACCGGAAAATCCTTTTGCCAGAGCATTGACCCTGAGCGCCATCATGGCACGTACAATCTCACGGGGGAGCGGCTCGCCAGCACCGGCAGCATGACTCAGGATAAGGTTTTCTTGAAGTTCCTCAATGCGATCGATGTCGATCCTGACATTCGCAAACTCACCAAATCCGGTCGTCACGCCGTAGACAGTTTCACCTTCGCTGAGCCATCGCTCCACAAGCGCCCGGGAGGCCGTCATTTTCTTCACAGCGCGCGGTCCGAGCGCGACACGACTTTTCCGGACGGCGATCTCCCAGAGTTGCTCGACGTTCAGGTCAGTGCCATTCAGTTGAATTGCCATGGGGGGAAAGTTAACGGTGGGAATGACTGATTGTGCAATGTACCCCGAATGTGAAATACTTACAACACGCGAATCTGAGCGGTTTGATTGACTTTCGAAACGAAACTGAGTATCATCTCATCAGATAGAGGCGGCTTTTCGGTTTGTAATTCTTACCAAACCTGGCTACGGACCGACCACCTACCCCACCTACCATTTATGCCCGAAGAAGAGAAGATAAGGGTACTGATTGCCGATGACGAAGATCCGCTGCGCATGACTCTTGCCGCGTGGCTGACCGACGAAGGCTTCGATGTTAAACAGGCGGCTGACGGACTCGAGGCTATCAAGAAAGTTCAGGGAGAGGATTTTGACATTGCTCTACTGGACATCAAGATGCCGGGGGCAAACGGACTGGAGGTACTCCGATACATCAAGAAGAATTCCGCGGCGACCGAAGTGGTTATGGCTACCGGGATGAGCGACGTCGGAATGGCGGTTGAAGCGATGAAGCTTGGCGCACGGGAGTACCTCACAAAGCCGATCGACATGGATCAACTGGTACCCCAACTCCGCAATCTCATCAAGAAACGGGATGCGGAAGACAGAATCCGCAAGCTCCAGGCGGAGCACACGTCGCGTCTTCTCTACGATCTCCACAATCCCATCGCCGGCCTGAAACAGAGCATCGGATATCTCATGAAAGGCATGGCGGGAACAATCGGCGATCATCAGAAAGAGCTTCTGGGCTACATGACCTCGTCGATTGACAAGGTCATTCTGCTGCTGAATGACATGATGGACCTGACGAAGCTCGAAGGGGGCCGCGTCCGGCTGAACAAGGGCATTGGAAGTCTCGGAATGACCGTTCAGACGGTCATGAACGAATTTCGCGTTCCCATCCAATCGGCCAAGATCACCCTCGATGTCCATGTAGAAGACGAGCTGCCTACACTGGAATACGATGCGGAGAAGATCGAGCAGGTCGTCAAGAATTTTCTGACCAACGCACTCAAATACACGCCCGAGCAGGGAGCGATCGTCGCGCAGGTACGGAAGGTTGCTCTCGTGATCGAAGAGGGCCAGCAGCCGAGCGAGTATGTCTTGGTCTCCGTGTTCAACAGCGGTCCGGGAATCCCTAAAGACCGGCTTGGGCTAATCTTCGACCGGTACCGGGACCTTGTCGCCGGCGGCGACAACAAGAAATCTACGGGTCTCGGCCTGATCATTTGCCAGCGGATCGTCGAGTCCCACAACGGCAAGATCTGGGTGGAATCCGAGGAGGGAAAAGGGGCGACATTTTCATTCGCCCTCCCTGTGCGGTAGGAGCATGAACCCTCCGGCGATGCATATCCTTGTCGTCGATGATGAAACGGATTTCCAGACTGTCATTCGCTCCACCCTGGAGAACGAGGGGTATCGCGTAACGACTGCCGGGGACGGCGCCGCCGCCATCAATCAGCTGCAAGCTGCTTCGTTCGATCTGGCCCTTCTGGATGTGCGCCTGCCGCGCGTCGACGGCGTGGAAGTTCTCCGGTTCTTGCGCGATCATTTCCTCGATACGCAGGCTGTGATGCTTACGGGCGTGAACGATATCCGCCTTGCGGTCGAGTGCATGCAGCTCGGAGCCTATTCGTACATACCCAAGCCCTACTCTTCGATCGAACTGTTAGCAGTAATTCGTCGGGCGCTCGAGCGGAAACGCCTCCTGCAGGAAAACCGTGTCCTCAAGGTTGAACTCTCACGTCACGCGATGGCGGAAACGATCATCGGCCGCAGCAAGCCCATGCTCGACGTCCTCAGTGTCGCATCGCGCGTTGCTCCCACCGATTCGACCGTACTCATCCAGGGACCCAGCGGCACCGGAAAAGAACTTGTTGCCAGCTTCATCCATCGCAACAGCCTTCGAAAAGAGAATCCATTCATCACCATCAATTGCGCCGCCGTGCCCGAAACGCTCATCGAGAGCGAGCTGTTCGGCCACGAAAAAGGGGCGTTCACAGACGCCGTCGCCCAGCGACAGGGGCTCGTCGAAATGGCGAGCACCGGAACGTTGTTCCTGGACGAGGTCGGCGAAATCAGCACGATGATGCAGCCGAAGTTGCTCCGGTTTCTGCAGACCGGGGAGTTCCGCCGCGTCGGAGGCAACAAGGCCCTCAACTCCAACGTTCGGGTCGTCTCTGCCACTAATAAAGACCTGCGGAGCGAAGTCGCTGATGGACGATTCCGCGAAGACCTGCTGTACCGGCTCAATGTGATCACCCTCGAGGTTCCGCCGTTACGCGACAGGAGCGAAGACATTCCACAGCTTGTCGAACACTTCCTGCGCAAACGCGTGCGGTCGAAAGCGGTAAAAATGATTGACGACAAAGCGATGGAGCTGCTGATGCGCTATGACTGGCCGGGAAACGTTCGGGAACTTGAGAACGTGATCGAGCGCGCCGGCATCCTGTGCCGCGAAGGAATGATCCGGGTTGAGGACATTGCACTTCCGGCAGGATTGCATCCGGGACGGCGGGAGCAGAATGGAGACTCAATCCTTGGGACAGCCGTCGGCATGCGGGAGATTGAGAAGGCCCATATCGACGGCGTCTTGAAACTTGTCAGTTGGAATAAGAACACGGCGGCCGGCATTCTTGGCATCAGTTTGAAAACGCTCTACACAAAGATCCAGCAATTCAACCTGACCCGGGATTGACCGCCCATCCCGATCCTGCTCTACACTCGCTCTCTCCCGCATGCATCTTTGGATCCTCCGCCATGGAGAAGCGCTTCGGCCTCCCCACGTTGATGATGCCGACAGACCGTTAAGCGACGTCGGCATGCGGCAGGCAAACGCCGCCGCAGTTGCAATCAGCAAGCTGGAAGTCCTTGAGGAGATATGGACGAGCCCATTGCTCCGCGCCAGACAGACTTCCGATGCGTTTGCGAGGGCGTGTACCGGCGTTCCGGTCCGCGTCGTCGAAGAACTGGCGCCGGGGACCCGCCCCAGAACGATCGTAGACCTCCTCCGGACATCGCAAACAAAGTCTGTTCTGCTCGTCACGCACGAGCCGCTGAGCAGCGATCTGACCTCCTTTCTTGCCGCCGGCGACGGTTCCCTCCATGTCGAGTTCACCCCGTGCACGCTTGCTCTCCTCGCGTTTGGCCGCGATATACGCAAAGGCGGCGGCATTATCAGGGCATTCCTGCCCCCCGAAGCAATACTCCATCAACGCATCACGCATAGGAGTTGATCATGCATGCAAGCGCTTCCTGGTGTATCCTCCCTGCCTGTGTACTGATGACGTCGTGCGGACCGAACGAGGATCGTGTTCGCGCGATGATCGCAGACGAATTCGCCCGACAGGGAACAAAATCGTTCATTGTCCAGGCAGAAACCATCGGACCGTACAGCCCGGCGATACGGACAGGGTCGTTCGTTTTCGTGTCGGGTCAGATAGGTCTCGATCCGGCGACAGGGGCGCTTGCCGGGAATGATATCCAAGCGCAGACCCGACAGGCGATGTCTAATCTCCTGACAATACTGTCCAAGGCGGGATGCGACTCTTCCGACGTTGTGCAGTGCACAGTCTACCTCACGGACATGAAGGAATTTCCAAGCATGAATCAGATCTATGGTGGGTACTTCCAGGAAGACCGTTACCCAACCCGGACGACCGTCGAAGTACGTTCCCTCCCACGGAACGCAAAGATCGAGGTGGCCGCCGTCGCATACGCACCGCAGCTCCCGCAATGAATCCGCCACGACGTGATATCCATGCGCCACGTGGTTCTTCGCTCACCTGCAAGGGATGGGTGCAGGAAGCCGCGTATCGGATGATCTGCAACAATCTAGACCCCGAGGTGGCCGAACGTCCACAGGATCTCATTGTGTACGGCGGAACCGGCAAGGCGGCAAGGAATTGGAAATGTTTCGACGCCATCCTCGACACCCTTCGCACCCTCGAGAACGATCAAACGCTCCTGGTCCAATCGGGAAAACCGGTCGGTGTCTTTACGACGTACGCAGATGCGCCGCGCGTTCTCATCAGCAATTCCATGCTTGTCCCGGCATGGGCGACATGGGACGAATTCCGCAGACTCGAGGGGCTTGGGTTGACGATGTATGGGCAAATGACGGCAGGAAGCTGGATCTACATTGGAACCCAAGGAATCCTCCAGGGAACGTATGAGACCTTCGCCGCCGCGGCGGCACGCCATTTCGGGGGAACGCTGGCGGGACGATTCCTGCTATCCGCCGGTCTTGGCGGTATGGGAGGCGCGCAACCTCTGGCCGCGACGATGAACGGCGCCGCGTGCCTCGTCATCGAAGTCGACGAACAGAGGATCCAGCGCCGGCTGGAAACACGCTATCTCGACCGGAAAGCAACGTCGCTCGAGGAGGCGCTCGCCATCATTCGGGATGCCGTACATCGACGTGCACCCGTGTCTGTCGGCTTGTTGGGGAATGCTGCCGAGCTCATTCCGAAGATTGCCCGGGGCAAAGTGGCACCGGATATTGTGACTGACCAGACATCGGCACATGACACGCTAAACGGTTACGTCCCCGCGGGCATGCCGTACAAAGCTGCGCTTGCATTGCGAAAGCAGGACCCAAAGAAATACATTGCATTGTCCGGACGGTCCATTGCTGCACATGTCCGCGGATTGCTCGCGTTGCAGCGACGCGGCGCCGTGGTTTTCGACTACGGGAACAATATCCGCGGGGAAGCGCAGGCGCAAGGTGTCCGGGACGCCTTCCGCATTCCCGGCTTTGTACCTGAATATATCCGACCGCTGTTCTGCGACGGCAAGGGTCCCTTTCGTTGGGTCGCGCTGTCCGGCGATCCTGAGGACATTCACAGAACCGACCGCGCGGTCATGGAGACTTTCCCTCACAACACAGCGCTGTGCACCTGGATTGCGAAGGCGCACAAGGAGGTCGCGTTCCAGGGGTTGCCCGCCCGGATCTGCTGGCTCGGATACGGCGAACGGGCCGCCATGGGCCGCATTTTCAACGACCTTGTCGCGCGCGGCGAGGTGTCGGCGCCGATCGTGATCGGCCGGGACCACCTTGATTGCGGAAGCGTTGCCTCTCCGAATCGCGAAACTGAAGGTATGCGTGACGGCAGCGATGCGATCGCCGACTGGCCGATCCTCAACGCTCTGCTTAACGCCGTGGGGGGCGCGAGCTGGGTGAGCGTTCATCATGGCGGCGGCGTCGGCATTGGACGTTCGATCCACGCAGGCATGGTGGTCGTGTGTGACGGAACCGCCGAGGCGGCCAAGCGGCTGCAACGTGTCCTCACATACGACCCCGGCATGGGCATCG
>Ga0154320_1111_pt1 | contig 11442 bp, 8 predicted proteins | sample RifGroA2_FD_115848 | JGI IMG/M metagenome (GOLD analysis project Ga0154320, IMG submission 115848) | Ignavibacteria bacterium GWA2_55_11 | reverse complement strand
CGAAGGACGAATTCATAAAGTCACCGCTCCACCGTGGATAACGGATGCCATAGTCTCCGCTGGGAGAACTGTTGGAAAGCCCGTCAGCCCGGATCCACATATTGATATTGTTGATCGACAAAGCCGTGTACGACGGAGTCCCTGCAACGCGCACCCCATTGTGGACAGCGGTATGCTTGGCGGTTGAATGCTGAGCTCGACCGATCAATGCCGAACCAAGTACGAGCGCTGCAAGTACGCATGCGCGACAACGAATGAAGCGGGTCATGATCGAGAGCTTTCTCCGTGGATGTTGAGATATCTTACCGACTCGGGATGACAACGAGCTTCAGAGTTTTCGAATGACTCAAATCCGGTAGTTCAACGTGACATATGTATACGCCGCTCGCTACGAGCCATCCGTTCTCATTCATGAGATCCCATTCAAAGAACTGCGATGCGTCGTCCTTTCTGAGCGTGCGAACGAGATGTCCGGCGAGGTTGAAGATCCGGAATACGGCTCGTTGCGGAAGATTGTTGAACGTCACGTACTGGCGTTGTCGTCCGCCGTACATGGACCATCCGGCGATCTCGGCATAGTAAGGATTGGGAAAGACGCCGATCCTTTTGACGCTTTCGATCTCGACTGCGCGTCCTGACGCAGGGGCCGGCACTGTGTATTCAAATGTATCCGCCGGCGAAAGGGGGCCAGGCGACATGGAGATGCCCAACATGACGCTCCCTTCAACAATAAGCGGCTCTTCTCCCGTTTGTGCGAGTCGTTGTGCCGACGCCACAACTGTACCTTTCGTTCGATTCTCCAGAGACCAGACCAGCGAGTCTGTCACCGAAGGCTGAAATGTGATACGATAGGTATCCCCCGTCCCCTCGAGCGGATCGATCACTCCGGGAATGACGGTTCCAGTCCCATTCCCCGCAACATGCCGGACGGCAAGCGTATCGCCGTACGATTGCGATGGCTGCAACCCAAACGGGATCCTGGGCTTGACTTTGAAGATGACGGGCTCGGATTCAAGGCTGACCGGATAGGCGACCGATGCCGTTGAGACGTTGTATGCGGTCACGGCGAAGTCATATTCTTGACCATTCGCCAAGGCTGTGTTCGAGGCGCCGGCCCTTTCGGCGAGTTTGTCCTGGGTGATGTTCAGAGTCCTTTTCACGCCGGCATTGACACCGGCTTGCAGAAGAACGGGGATCACCAAGCCGGACGTATGATCGAAGCGGTCTTCGACGATGTCGCCCACGCTGTTCACACGGTCAAACGTAGCAATGCGAACGCCGTCGGAAAGGGCTGAATGTTCCGAGGGGAGTTGATAGACCGTGTAGCCTTCAAATGCATACCTGCCGGCGATCACTTTGTCCTCCGTTGCATGCACGGCCCTCGCATTCGATCCCCACTCGAGGAAGATCGTTCGGTCATATTCCACGGCCCGTACTGCCGGTGTGTCTGGCGGGATGGGAACCTGGAACTCGCGGTCGAAGATCCCTTGCATTACCCTATCGTTAGCGCGCATGGCGCTAATGCTTGAGACGCGATCGCTTCCCAATCCAAGAACGACGCCGACATAGAGTTCCTGTGTGTCACCGGGAGCGAGCCGGAAAGGACCGGTACTGATCACAAACCGTCGATCGCCCGGTGAAGGTGAGTACGTCGTTCCCATACCGTCGAGCCAACCCGAATGAAATACCGGATCTCCAGACACAGGATAGAATGAAGGGCCAACCTCAACGGGATAGGACTGGTATGTATCGGCTGAAGAAATTGATGGGAGATCCGCATACCCCCTCAAACTCTTCCACCACAAACCAGTGACCGCCGAATATCCCTCTGGTGCTTCAAAAAATGATCGCTGGATCAAGAAAGAAGTCATGGAAAGATTGCGAACATCTTTCCGAAATCTCAGCCCGACAATTCCAGAATCTCCGGCAGCAGGCACTGTTGGCCCGGCTAGAATGTCGTATGCGACAGCTGGTGGAGGCAGACCAAACCCGGCGTACTCTCCGTCACTTTGATTCGCATTATAGGCGTATCCCATATGGCGTACCGTGTCACATCCTACGACATCGTCTCCTGCATTGCCGAGATCTGCATCTGACCATTGGGCGATATACATGCTGTCGACCCAAAACGCTCCGAGTTGATCGCCGGATGCATCAGAGGTATCGACTCCTCCCTTGTTGATCAGTCGGTGACGTTGAAAATAGAAGTCTCTGTTTGAGCTCCCCTCCTTGTATGCCCAAACAGTTTTTTGAACTTCGAGCCCGAGCGGCAAAGATCCTGCAAACGATATGCTTTCATAGACATCCAAGTCATTGTATACCGTCCACAGGACCTGGTCGGCCGGAAGCGACAGGTCGGCTCCGGCAATGCCAGGTTCATCGTAGTTTCCGGCGATAAGGCTGTCGACGGTGAAGAGCGGACCAGCATTGGGATCGGTATTGAATGCGGGGGGCGGATCAAACACGCCATCACGATTTCTGTCAATGAACGGAGCCCCTTTGTGAACGGGCCATTCCAGCCAATCCTTGGTGTATTGTGCTGTCACCTGAGCCATCATCGTTTCTGTTGGAAACTCACTCCGTAATTCGTTCACCGCTTGGGCGTCGTATGCCAGATCTGAACTCGAAAGCGAGGCATAGTCTCTTCGTATGCGATAGACGCGAACGTCGGGTGCATCGATGTTTTCGGGTGTTGCACCCGCCCCAAAGCCGATCACAGCTCCCGCTCGCGTACCGATGCCGTATGTGCCTCCTCCTACCCGAACATTTTGATTGTATTGCGACGAAGAATACGGGACGGAACATGCCGAATCGCGGAACATCTTCCCTCCCCAGACAATGCCGTCCTGGTAGATCGCCGATCCTGTTTTGGCCGGGAAGGTCAGTCCGTCGTCTCCCCCGGGCGAATGATTCGAATGTCCGTCGCTGCGCATCCACGAAGTCAAATTATTGATCGAGAGGACGGCGTACCTGAGTGTGGCGGTGGATTTCATCTCGCGCTCTGCTGCGCGGACGTCAGGTTTGGTACGGAGTTGCCCCTGCGCAATTATGGAAAGCAGTATCGTGAGCAACACTATGTCGATTACTCGAAGCATTTCAGCCGCGCTGTGAAGGAAACTTATGACGATCACATACGAATCCTGACTCCGAATTGCAGTTGTCGCGGTTGGCCAAACAGGTCGTTTCCCGTTGCTTGGATATAGGCCCAGCGGTTGGAAGAATTCAGCTGTCTGTAAAAATCTTCATAACCGGCAAATTTTTCGTACGACTCTTCGTACAGACTCGTGAGCCAACCATCCGAGGTTGGCGATCCTGTCGTCGGATAGACATTTATGACATTCTTCGTGTTCAGGATATTCTTTGCGAGGGCGAAGACCGTGGCTGTGACGGGTCCCAACTCCACATCGTATGCCAAAGAAAGGTCAATGGTGCCGATCCACGGAGTTCGAGAAGCTTTCAGAGGTTCCACCCGACTCTGTGTACCGGCATTCTGCAATGACTTGACGCCGACGTTCCATGCGGTCGAACTGCAACCGCACGAGATAAAATCTTCCATTTCCTTTGTGAAAGGCACGCCGGAGAGAGCTGCGGCAATGATCTTAAGCTCAATACCTTCTGCTACGGATCCTTCGGGTCCCACATAATGTAGTTGCGCCTGTACTTGAACCTCACGTTGGTAGTCAAGCGGTAGCATGATTGCAGGAAGAAGCATATTCTCCCCCATCAGTTCCTGTTGGTTGGAACGTGGTGCTGAGCCGTTTCCCACCTGTCGCGAGAATCCAATACTCAAGTCAAGTGTTGCTCCGAAATTCGTGTGTGTCTGAAGCCTCAGATCCAGTCCCATGCTTTTGCTTTCGCCGGAATTTACCCACGAGGGATATGGTCGGAGCAGTGGATGAAGCGTCACAAGTCCGAGGCGGACCTGATTCTTCATGTGCTTGAAATGAATGCGGGATGAAATACTGAAGACATCGTTCAGGTTCCAGTCCAATCCGGCTTCCGTATGCTGCGTCCGCGAAGCCTTTACGGGGAACGACAGGACATTCGTTCCATAGTTATTCGATGTCCGGGAATCTTCATTGAGAAGGCCGGACAAAACGAGATTGTCGTGTTGAACCTGGTTCTGCGGCAATATGTTCGTGTATGAGCCGCTTGCGGCAAACAGTCGGAACCGATCAACTCGAATTTCAATGCTTCCTCGTGGCAGAAAGTAGACTTCAACCGTCGACGAATGGAACTTACTCTCGTTGATGAAGATGTAGTAATACCAAGGGTCAAGATAGTAGAGAGGACCAAGCATACCGTCGCTGTTGGGTTGGTCACCCGGATCCCACGTCGGGATATTGTTCGAGATCCATTGAGTCCGGAAGCCGAACCGCAATGTCATCGCGTCATCCACAATGCGATTATCGACGTCCACCGCCGCGAACGACGGCCGTCGCGGTGCATCAAAACCGTCGTCGAGCTCATTCCCTTCCACGGAGTATCCGATATTTCCGCCAAATCCCTGATATGTCAAGAACCCGTATTGTTTCCAATGAGCCCGCTTGTCAATTTCCGATGTAAACGTTCGATCGTTGTCGCCGTCTTTATCAGTGTCGAGATACGACCTGAGGCTTGAGATATTTAAGACGGAGAATTTGCGAAGCGTCCACCATTCGGTTTCACCGCGCAGGGTAACGTCCCACGCGGGAGTCATGCGTATTTCGGCACCGCTTGAGATCGCCCTTCTGTTCTGTCGTTCTTTCCAAAATGAGTTGTTGGGGGTCGATGGGTCGTTGAACACGAAATTGTGGATGGTCGACCACGGATCGGGCGGAGTGTATCGCGACCTGAAGCCGGTGTATCCAACGGAAGCATTGGCGGCGCTGTCCGGAAAGATCTGCCAGTTGTCGCCGAAATCGGGGTCACGGAGACCGGCCTGGCGATCGTAGACCGAGACCTGAACGTTCAACTTCACTGATTCGCTCAATCGATGCGAACCTTCCACTGCGACGAACGTTGCTGATGTGCGAATCGTTGGGATGCGATCGAGCCGAAAGAAGTTCGTTACAGCCCCGGGCCAATCGACGTCCTTTCGATCTTCCGTCGACACATTTCCGAAGACACGAACGGCAGGACCAAAGGCGGCTGATCGGAGATTGAACTGCACGATACTTCGCCCGGAGGACTGTCCCGGGATCGCGTTCCGGTTCACCACGAACGGACCGGGCAATGGAACGCCAGCCGCCCGATTATACCATTGGCTATACTCATCCGACACAAGGTCGTTTCTCATCGGTTCGAGATACATGGGAAAGCGATTCGACTCGTGCGAGAACTCGGCCGCAATGAAAACGTCCGATTCCAGCGGCAGTGGTCCGCCAAGCGTCATGACGGCACCAGAAGTTCCAAACGAGGACGTGCGGAAGAATTGCTCTCCTGCGCGGGCAAACCTGTCGGAAAAGTAAGCCGCCTCGACCGACCACCGCTCTCCGCCGTTGCGAAGCTCCATGTCGATCACTCCGCCCCCGGAAGCGCCGAGGGTTGGTCCGTAGGCACCGTTGTGGGCCGTTACGTTTTCCAGCATCTCCGGAAGGAATGGAATGCCGGGAGTGTTCGACCATCTGTTCAGTATAGAAATGCCGCCGAATCTGTACTCTAGCTCGCCTTCGCGGCTGCCCCGTGCATAGAGTCTGTTGTTCACGGTTGCGATGCCGGGAACCAGAGAGAGCAGTGACGTGAGCGACCGGTCGGGCTGCATGCGGATGTCGAACCTGGTGAATCGTTCAGATGACCACGGTGTCGAGGCGTCAGCGGTGACGGAGTCCGGCGGCGATTCCTGTGCGCTGATACGCGCAGTGATGAGCAAAAGAAGAAACGTCCCTCGAGAGAAGATTTTCATTGTCTGAATCCCCTAGAAAAGCTTTTACTGCCAGCTACGTGTCGTATAATGTGCCGATTGCTCTGTTGGCATGCCATGCATATCGACAGTTCTTTTGCATGTGCTCTTCCCAAAAATGAAACTGCTTTCCGAAACTTCTTTCGTTGTTCTTCAACTTCCCCCCTCCCGCATCCCCGACTCTATGATCCCCCCCGTTCACAGAGCCAGGGTGCGGGCTGTTTAAAAAGATCCAGCCGCAAGAAGTCGCAAAAAGGCCCTCGACTACGCTCGGGCCAAGGCGCAGAGAGCGCAAAATCCCTTTGCGTCCTTTGCCCGCCCTCGGGCGAGGCCGGGGCGCATTTTTGCGGCTAAGGTTTTGCTTGATCGGAGTTCGAGATTCGGAAACGACAAGGACCCCGCGTTCCGCAGGTACCAGGACAGCACTCGGCGGACCGCTCTGAGGATGGAGCTGTGAAGAAGCGCTCATATCGAGCGCCGAAAACGGTGGTTCGCGCAGCATAGCGGAGTTCTCCGTGTGGGAGCGGACACTCCTTACTCTCTCCCGAATTGCCGGACAAAGCCGGCAGCGGTAGGGAGCCTATGCGTCAAGACCGTGTGATCGGTACCCGAACCGTGACGTGCGTCCGGAACGAATACACCACACCCTTCCCGATATGAGCAACGGCGTGCTTCATGGGTGCACGATGCCACCACCCCATACAGCATCAGCCGATGGGATTCAGCGGAAAGGTCCGATGTGGTTCACGCAAATGGCGGGTGAACTGAGAAAGGCAGGCTCAACGAGCGATAGGCTCCCTCCTCTGTCGGTGGACGTATGTGATCGTGATCTTCATGATCGACTGATCTCCTTCGTCTGCAGTACAATGGTAAGCACGCCGACAATCTTTGTCAAGAGTTCGAACAAAGTTTTTTTACTTGCCCCCTTCGGGCCATGCTACGCCGAGCATGCGTTCGTATGATGCCTTTTGCGTTGCGGTCGGATTCTCAATTCTTGTAACTGTGTACGAAGGTATCGCCTGCATCAAGAGCTTCACGTGAATTGTTCTCAAGCGATCGTCCCGAAATACCGTAAGCTCCACTTCGTCTCCAGCCTTCATGTCGCCAACGCGGGCAATGACATCCTGTGTTCGCACGCGATATCCGTTGAGCGCTACGATCTCGTCGCTCACATCGAGTCCGGCAGCGGCCCCTGCGCCTCCGGCGAAGACGCGGAAAATGCGCGGACGGTCGCCGGCATCGGACATCTGCACTCCGAGTGAAGGACGCACGTCGTCTTTCGGCTTCAACACAAGTCCGGCAACGCTCAACGCGTCTTCCCACGGCAGAGGTTCCGTCCCGTAAATATGTTTCGCAAAGAATTCCTTGAACGATCCTCCTCCGAAGTCCTCACATGTGGACCGGAGGTCTTCAACGGTATATCCCCTTTTCCCGAGCGGGAACTTCTCAAACATCGACCGGAGCACATCGTCCATCGACTTCTTGCCCCCCGTCCGTTTAAGCAATTCCAGGTTAAGCACGGCTGTCACCTGTGAACCTGCACTATAATAATCGGCCTCAGTATTATACGACTGTTGAGTATTCCTCCAATATTTTACCCATGCGTCGAAAGAAGATTCCGTGACCGATTGCATCCGGTTGCCGGGTCGTTGACGGTTGTCGCGCACCATGCCTGCGAGCTCGCCGAGGATCTCGTCCGCGGATAGCATACCGGCCCTGAGCATGATGATGCCGCCGTAGAAATCCGTACCGCCTTCCGCCAGCCAGAGTTCCTGGGTGTAGTTCTCTTTGGAGAAATCGTACGGCGTGATCCCGGCGGGACGCAGCTGTTTTACATTCCACGTGTGAAAGTACTCATGCGACACGAGTCCAAGAAATCCCTTGTACGAATCCGGATTCTTGAACGTGAACGGCCGGGTCCCCATGATTGTGGAGTTGATATGCTCTGTTCCTCCTCCTGCCGACGGACTCACGTGAAGCATGAAGATAAACTTCTGATACGGCAATCGTCCCCACAACTCCTTGTTGGCCTTGACGATCTTCCGTCCATCCTCGATGAGCTTTTGCGCATCATAGTTCCCTTCCCCAAAGATCATCCAGATATGCTTCACCCCTTCGGCATCGAATTCAATATCCTTATGGTTTCCGACCTCGATTGGACAATCCGCAAAGTATTCGAAGCTGGGGGCGGAAAACTCGTTCTTCTTGCCGGGGACAGCATCGAGTCCAGTGGTGACATGCCACGTTCCGTACGGTTTAACGGTCAACGTCAATGGCTGCGCCTGATGTTTCGGAGAATACATGAAGGCCGACGCGGGATCGACGAAGGCATGCTCGTCGTTCAGGCCGCGTGTGCGCATGTTGAATTCGTTCGCGTAGACCTTGTACTTCGCCGTGACTCCTGTCGCGGAACCTTTCGAAAGCCGCCAGGTTTGCTTGTCCGTCTTCTCCCACGCGATCGCCTTGCCCGCTCCGTCCATAGCTGAGAAGTCAACGACGCCGCCTGCGAAATCGAAGATCATATACCGTCCCGTGCGCCATGCGGGCATCTGAATGTCGACGGTCTGCTCGGACGATGCAAGGCCGGTCAACGAGAATTCAACTTCGAGAAAATGACTGGGGGGATTCGACATCCCAAGTGTGTAATGGATGATGGGTTGCGCATTCGCGGACATGACGGCGATGAGAAGAAGTGGGACAATACGGAGAAGATGGCGCATGAAGACTCCTGGATTGAATAATGAAGAGCCTGAGAGTGTGCCCAGCCCCTCGACCCTTCGGTAAACTCAGGGCTAAAGTGCTGAGTACTGAGTGCTGAGAAAGCGGTATTCTGCAATACGCTGGGAGATGACTGTTGTCTGATGGAATCTCGTTCTCCGGCTCCCTATTTTGTGTGATCGTTAGGGCTTATGCATTGCCATGACTTCGGCCGGGGAGAATTTCACGAGCTTGACAGCGCGCGCTGTCTGCCGGCTGTTGCTGGGAACAACGAGCATAGCCTCTTTTGCGGAATCGGCTTCGACAATCGCCCATCCGCAATGTTCGCCCCCCTTGCATCCCCAGTCGAAGTGGGTGATGAATCCCGCTGCCTCAATGGCGACGATCGCTCGTTTGCAGTCAGCTTCGGTGTGTGGAGAGATCACCAAGTACCTGTCCATGCTTCCTCCTATCGTGGCCCATAGTTCTTCTGAATGTAACACTCTCTGACATGTTTCGCATGGAAAATGAGCGATGAATCCCTCCGTTCGGGTAAAAATTTGCTGCATTTCCTCAGTGAATGAGGCCGAGTTGGCAATCCGTGCCGGCGCGGATGCCATCGGTCTCGTTTCCGCAATGCCGAGCGGACCGGGCCCAATCGAGGAAGATCTCATTGCGGAAATCGCACGAACGGTGCCGCCGGGCGTCGCGACGTTCCTCCTGACGAGCAAGATCGATGCAGAAGAGATCGTCGAGCAACATCATCGGTGTCGGACGACCGCACTGCAGCTTGTCGATTTACTGCCTTCGGGCTCGCATCGCAGACTTCGTACAGCACTCCCGGGCATCAAACTCGTGCAAGTTATTCATGTGGCAGGAGAAGAATCTCTGCGACAGGCCCTGGACATCGCCCAAGAAGTCGATGTCTTATTGCTCGATTCAGGTCGGCCAAATGCCGCAGTGCGGGAATTGGGTGGAACGGGGCGCGTGCATGATTGGAGCGTCAGCAAGAAGATCGTGGAGTCGTGCAAGGTGCCGGTCTATCTCGCCGGCGGGTTGCGGCCGGAGAACGTCGCCGAGGCCATCCGCACTGTGCGGCCATTCGGCGTGGACGTCTGTTCAGGAGTGCGTGTTGGAGGAAGGCTGAATATCGAGAAGGTGGAGGAGTTCATGAGAAATGCTCTACGACGAGACTTGTTAACCGATTCCCTTTCCCGCAAACTCCCTCGCGGCATCTGAACCGACCCACCGAGCTGCCGAACTTCCAGATGCTGCAAGCCTGCGGGCAACCTTCATCGCCTCTTTTCCCAGCCTTCTATTCCGCTTCCCGATCTGTCGCAGCGCCCAGTTCACCGATTTCTTGACAAAATTTCGCTCGTCAGTTGCCGATCGTTCAATGACCCGAAGATATCGGCGGAATACGGAATCGGCAGCCTCCTTGTCGTGAACGGCCAAAACCGCCATCATCACAAATCCCGCCCGCTTCACGAACTCGGCCTTGCGAACGCACCAACGAACAGCTGCTTCGTGTGCAAACCGCGTCTTCACAAAGAGGTGGAGGCATACTCCGTCGCACACGGCCCAATTGTCGAACTCCCGCACCCATGCATTCATTTGGCGGCGCGTCACAAGTTTTGGGTCGTCTATGAACGCGGCAAGGATACGGGCTTCGAGCCAACCGCTCTTCCACAATTGGTGGGCACGTGCGTGGTCACGGCCGATGTTTTTGGCCAGTAACCGCAATGGCCCCGCTCCGACGCCGAAGGCTTTCTTCGACGTAATGCCGAATCGGGCCATGCCGGCGATGTTTCGTTGCGTGCCGAGCCGGCGGAGTCGCGTGAGAATTATTGGGAGCGATGCGGACATGGAATCGGTGTTCGTGGAATCGTCAATCTATTTCTTGGCGTCATGGCGGTTTATCTTCTATCCTTGGGAAGCACCAGTAGGGCTCGCGTACAGGATTTTACCGCCAAGGCGCCAAGGTCTCAGGTACATCACAACACACCAAGACGGTTTGAGAAGCAAAATCGAAATGAGAATCACGAAATACGAAGGAAGTTCGAAAGATCAGCTGCTGTAGAACCCAACAGAAATCCAAATGTTTAAGGCGTGTCCTTCCAGCTTCTTTCGCATTGCGCATTTCGCATTTCGTATTTCCCGAATCTAACTGCCTTCCGTTGCGTCGTTGCCTGCCCGCTGGACTTCATGCTCTCCACGGTCAGGCGGGCGAGAAATATTCTTTTTCTCAGCTCTTCCCCGCCTCCCGGATCCACTCCAGGTTCTTCTGCGGAATGAACCCGTAATTATAGAAATTGAAATCTCGGATCCCCATCTGTTTCGCCGTAGCCATTCGGCTGAGGAATTCTGATTTGCCGCCGCTTTCCGGAAGTCCCACCTGAAATCCCACAATGACTTCTTCTTTCCCGACCAGTTTTTGCATCGTTCCAAGCGGGTCGCGTAATGCAGGTCCGTCTTTGACATATCCCGGCATCAACACTCCTCCGGTGATGGCGGCAACGCGTCCGGCATCCATGGCGACCATCTCCCGGGCCGTTGCATCGAATGTCGCAAGCGGACGAAGAACGGTCGACCTGCCCTTCACGCTCTCATGCAATTCCTCCGCCAGCGAAACGATGACCGAACGACGCCATTCCTGAAGAGGCCCGAAAAGGTCTTGGGGCAGTTCTTCAAGTGTTTTATACGACGGCGCTATGCCGGCATCGGCAAATACGTCTTCCATTGTTTTGCGAACGAATCGTTGAATAGGAACGAGGTCGACGCGCCCCTGTGAGCGCTTGAAACACGCGGGGCAAAAACAGAGTCCCAGCATGTAGCGATGGGCCCCTGTCAACGCAATTCCTTCC
>Ga0154320_1094_pt3 | contig 11587 bp, 9 predicted proteins | sample RifGroA2_FD_115848 | JGI IMG/M metagenome (GOLD analysis project Ga0154320, IMG submission 115848) | Ignavibacteria bacterium GWA2_55_11 | reverse complement strand
TTCCAAGCGCTCCCGCCACTTCGTTCGTCATGCTCACCTGCACCCCACCGCCGTAGTATCCGCTGCCATCCGTCCAGTTCTGAAGCCATGAGCCGGTGACAGTGACGAGCGGGTGAATCAGGTAGGAGGCTTGGACCGTTCCATAGTGTCTCGCCACGTTCAATATCTCCCCCCGCAACAGCCGCTGGATGTCGTATCTGAGCTTGTCCTTCCGTCCCTCTCCATTGAACTGCATTTCAAACAGCGCATACAGCCGCTCGGTAAACTGGTTGTCAACGCCGAAGATCCAACGGAGATAGTTGTTGTTGAAGGCGATCATGTTCGCCGAGAAGAGCATTTCGAAGCGGAGTCCCGCGTCGAATGCGCTCCCCGCGGCGTCGACACCAAACGTTGTCCGGGAGTCAAACACTCCCGCGATCCCCGCAAGGTCGTATCCTTCAAAATTTGTCCTCGCGCGAATGCCAACGTTCGCGGACTGGTCCTTCTGCGGATTCCATACCACCGTTACGTCGCTGAATTGACCGAGCGTAGTTTTCGCCACGACCGCATCCGCACCGTCCTTCTCCACTTTGCTGAAACTTGTCGGACTGATCGGATTGAACAGGTCGGTCGGATTCCAGACTCTTCCCGAACCCCACGCGATCCGCTGTCGTCCCACCGTTACTTCCATTGAGGAGAAGGACATTCGGAGATACATTCGGTCCACAAAGTGACGGATAAACCAGCGGGACCCCGTGGTAAGGTCCCAGGAGAGGTCAACCAACTGCCGGCGTGCAGCGGTCGGAGAGCTCAGCAATCCCAGTGTGTTAAACGTGTAGGCGGCGCTGACCTCATGCTCAAGCATAAAGAACGAGTTCTCTCCCCAGGAAAGAGAAGGCCGTAGCCGCACTCGCGTTGCATCCACAGTCTGGTCGCGGGAGATGCCGGAAAGCTGGGCGATCGCTGCGTCCAAGCGCTGATACACGGGAAATTGGACGACGTAGCCGGAGAATTCCAGCGCCGGCTGGGCGGTAAGTAAAGAGGGAAGAGCTGTGATACAAGACATCGCGCAAAGACGCAATGAGAGCAAAGTTCGCAATGAAAGAATGGATCCATTATTCATGGCGTTCTCTGCGTCTCAGTGTCTCTGCGTGAGTTCTTTTTACCGCGAAGCCGAATCGGATTGTACGCGGCCGTCATGGAGAAGCAGTACTCGCCTTCCGCGTTCAATCACTTGTGGATCGTGGGAAGAGAAGATGAACGTGATGTTCCGCTGCTTATTCATGCGCTCCATGAGGTCAAGGAGCGCCGCCCCCGTGGCGGAATCGAGGTTCGCCGTCGGTTCGTCCGCCAGCATCAGCGAAGGGTTCGTGACGATCGCGCGGGCGATCGCAACCCGCTGTTGCTGTCCGCCGCTCATTTCATTGGGCCGCTTATCAGCAAGCTCGGCAATACCCAGCTCCTTCAGCACGCTGAGCGAGCGTTCGCGGCGTTCTTTTTCCGGTACGGAGAGGAGCATCATCGTAAATTCCACGTTCTCAATCGCCGTCAAGACGGGAATGAGGTTATAGGCCTGAAAAATGAACCCGATCTTCCTCAATCGAAGACTCGCAAGCTCGGATTTCGACTTCGATGCGAGGTCCTCCTGTTCAAAGAGGATGCGTCCGGACGACGGCTTATCGAGTGCGCCGATGAGGTTGAGCAATGTCGTCTTTCCAGACCCGGATGGACCTGCGATCACGAGAAATTCCCCGCTCTGCACGCTGACATCGATCCCCTGCAGCGCATGGACCGGGACTCCGTTTTCGGAGTAGGTTTTGTGGAGGGATTCTGTGCGGATGATTTCCATTGTCTAAATGCGGTAGGTCGGTAAATGGAGAATAGAAAACAGAGAATAGAGAATGGTCAATAGCAAACCGGTTGGAACTTCACTAGCTACAGATTTACAAAACGGTTTCCTATTGTCTATTCACCATTCACTATTCACCCGTCTCCACACCTACATCTTTCACACGTATTTCATCGCTTTCACCGGCTCCAGCTTCACCGCCCTATACGCCGGATACAGCGAGCCAAGAACTGCGAACAATGGAATGACGATCAATGCGTTTGCCAGTACATCCCACGTCAATAGGGGATACACGACCGCTCCAACGCCCCATGATTCAAGTCCTTCGGAGAACGCGCTCAGGTCCAGACCATCCTTCGCCAGCCAGAGATAGATCGCGTATCCCAGAAGAAAACCGATGACGGTCCCAAGAATGCCGAGCAACGACGCTTCGAGGACAATCATGCGGAATAATCGGCCGTCTTTCATGCCGACGGCCTTCAGAACTCCGAACTCGCGGATACGCTCGAACACCGACATCAGCATTGTATTCACGATCCCAAAGATCAGCGCGCACCCGATGATCGCATAGAAGATTACCATCGACTGCGCGGTGACCTCCACCTGCATGACGAGAATCGGAAGAATCTCGGCGTAGGTGAGGACTTCATACGCACCACCCAACTCGCTCTTCAGCCGCGATTGCACCTCCTCCACCCGTTCCCGATCATCCAGGAGTATCGCAAATTCCGACACCTCCGATCCCAGCGTGAGCACCTGCTGAATGTTCGGCAGCGGAGCGAACACGAACGATTTGTCGAATTCCGAGCTCACGGTCTTGTACAACCCCGCGACCCGGAACATTTCCGAGCCGACATGCCCGTCCGTCGCAGAAGACATTCCGACGAGCTTATCGCCCACGCCGACACCCATTTTCTCGGCCAACGCCTCACCAATAAGGACCTCGTTCGGATGTCCCGACAACTGACGCCCTTTAGTGATCGAAGCGCTGATCGTCGTTATCTTCTTTTCCGCTTCCGGATTGACACCGATGAGCGAGACACCCGACGACGTTGCGGCCCCGCTGAGAAGTCCGAAGGAAACAACCCGCTCGCTGAACGCGCGCAGGCCCGGCGTTCCGGTGAGCACTTTCCGGACCTTGTCCGCATCGGGAACCGTGCTTCGGATCTCCGGATTTTCGTGGAATCCTTTCCGATGGATCTGGATATGCGCTACGTGCGAGCCGATCTGGTTCTCCAAGACTTGTTGGACCATTCCCCTGCTCACGGTGTCCATGACCACGGCAGCCACGACGCCGACGACAAGCGAGGAGAGGACCACGACAGACCGCCGTGGATTCCTCCACAGATTCCGCCATGCCAACCGGAAGGTCATCATGTGTATCGTATCCCTTTCAACGGTTCGAGACGGACAACCTTCGACACGGGATACAACATCGCTACCAGGGACACGACAACGATCGAGAGAGTCATATTGATGAAGATGGAAGGACGGAGCGTCGACTCGATGCGGGGCAGGAATCCGTAGACCTCGTAGATCTCTGCGAAGTCGCCCGTGAAGACGATGGGATTCGCGACGAAATAGGCGTTGATGCCGAGCCCGCAAAGGTTTCCCAACGCGAGCCCGATGCCGATAATGGCGGTCGATTCCAGAAGGACGAGCGTAACGAGCTTGTGCTGCGGCATGCCAAGGGACAGGATGATCCCGAACTCGCGGAACCGTTCCGTGACGGACATCAGCACGGTGTTCGTGATCCCGAAGGCCACGACAACGATGAGGATGCCGAGCGTCAGCAGACCGCTGACGCTGTCCATTTCGATGCCCTGTTCAAGGTCCTTCATGACGCCGCTCCAGGGAAGGACGACGAGTCCTTTCCCCGTCAGCGACGACCGAAGGTCGGCCGCGACCGCCGGAATGTCCTCCAGGTCCTCCAATCGCAGGGCGATGACCTGGACCCTTCCATACATGACGAGGAGTTCCCCCGCCGTATCGATTCCCACGAATACGGCCGCCCGATCGAATTGCGGCATGCCGGTCCGGACCGAGCCGACGATCGTGAACCGCAAATTTCCGAGAGATCCGTCAAAACCTTGCGCCAGAACGACGATCTGATCGCCGACCGAAGCTTTGAGGTTCTCCAGGAGTGTTTCACCGAGCACCGCCTCGTCGGTTGCACTCCCGCTCAGGAAGCGGCCCGCGTGTACTCGCGTGGAGAGCGTCGACACCGATTTCTCCCGGTCCGGGTCCACACCGACGATCATTGCTCCCTGCGCATTTTCCTTGAACGTCGCAAGTCCGTCCCCGATCACGCGCGGTGCGTAGCCTTTCACAAGAGGATTACCGTTGAGAGAATTTTCTACTGAAGGATCGAGCCGAAAACTTTTCTGGAGCGTCGGGTTGTCCCGGTAGCCTTCGGCCTGCACCTGTATTGCGCCGATGAAGAGGTCAGTGAAGTGCTTGATGTTCACGTCGTACGTCCCGAGCTGAATGCCGCGCATCGCGATCGACAACATCGCGGCAAACGTCACAGCCGCGATGGTGATCAGCGACCTTCGTTTGTTGCGCCAGATGTTGCGCCAGGCGAGCCGTGGAAGCATTGTAGGTCTAGGAGAAAAGAGGCGTAAGGCTCAATATGAAGAAGAGATTGTCCACGAAGGGACGGAAAACTGCCAACCGACAATTGCCAACCTGTGCGGCTTCAGAAAACGTAGCTTTGCGCTAGGTAATCCGCATTCCGCAATCCCCAATTGGCTGCACCAATCTCCCACTCGCTTAGTGTTCTTCGTGGTTCGCTATTTCTTAGTATTCTTCGTGGTGAAATTTCCTGCAAAGCACTACCTTGGTTTCCCCCGCTCGAGCTCACGGAACGAAAAGACCCTGTCGCTTATCGGAATGTCCATTTCGATGCTGATATATTCGAACGTCGTGCTGTGTCCGGGTTTAGCGTCGTTGACCATCTTCATGACCGCGGGGATACGCTTCGAGCCGAATTTCCTGACGTCGGTATAGACCATCGTCCTCGTTCGCGCTCCCTTCTCGTCGAAATATTCCGTTTTGACCGGAAGATAGTCCTGTTGCCGGATCCAATGGAGGAGACGGCCCCATACGATCGGAGCTTCGGGTTTCGGACGGAGCTCGATCTTCCAGGTCGCCGCACCGTCGACCGTCTCTTCGCCGGCAATCGACATCGTGTAATCGTCCACGATGCTCGACTCGCGTACGAGGTCGTCGTTCGTAAAATCGGAACCGTTCCAAGACTGCAACATCATCGACGGCGGGACCTTGATCGTCGTCTCTGTGTTGCGGAGATACATCCAGAGTTCGTTGCCGACTTTCAGCGTTTTGTTCCCCGCCTCCCGCCGCGGCGAAGTAATCACCATCAGCGCCTTGTCGTTCCCTACCCACCAGGAATCCATCTCGATCGTTCGGGTGTAGTCGGGAGTCTGAATCGTCATCCGGAACGTGCCTTTGGAGGACTTCCCTTTCAGGTAGTCCTCGGATCGTTTGACGATCTCGTAGGCGGATTGCGATTGGACCATCGAAGGGACAAGCACGGACAACAGAAGAACAGCCGAGCGCAAGAAGGGGTATTTCATACGTGAAATTATCGGAGGACTTCGGACGTCATACAACACTTCAAGAAACACAAAAATGCCTAGATATGGAACTCCCCTCAGTGCCGTGGTGCCGGCCTTTTGTCATTCTTGCTTCACCTCATTTTCAACTTTCAAGAACGACCGCAATCCATTGATGTTTTCTGTCATCTTTTTCTTCCAAAAGGATTCCGTCCATCTTCCCGGCCCTGGATCGCTCGGGCACACTGATTCGTTTTTGCTCTCTCATATCATTGCCCCGGAGCATTGACAATTCTCCCGATTTGTTCTATCGTTTCATACTCATGCCGCGCCAGGCCGTATCCTAATCCGGAATGGAACTTCTTCAGAAGATCCGATCGCACGTGATTGACATTCGTGGGAGAATATTGCCATATCTCCTTCGCGTGCGAAGCTTTGTCCAGCGAGACAATCTTACTAAACTTCGTTCCAGCCGGGCCGTTCAGGAGATGGTTCAAGGGGTCGGGGCCACCCGCGTTGCCGCGCGCCAGGCTTGGACGACAATTCTCGAGGTCGTACTCCGCTTGCAAATCCGCATCAAACTCAGCCTGATCGTCGCCTCTGCCGTCGTCGCCACGACGCTCATCATCAGCACGATCGCGATCAATCTGCAGCAGCGCGAGTCACGTCTCCAGACTCAGGTCCTGGGCATGCAGATCGTCCAGAGCCTCACGGCGGTCGCCGAAGACAATCTCCTCCTGAATTCCGTTCCCGTCCTCCAGGACTATGTCAAGAATTTCGGCAAGCGTGAGATCCCCGGACTGGAGCATTTGTACGTCATCGACCGAACCGGAGCGATCGTGGCGCACATTTCGTCAGACAGCGTCAACCGTCAGGTCAGCGCGGCCGACTTCGACCTGCTGTCGGCGGCCGATTCCGCCACGGCTGTCGAGACCGAAAGCGAATTCAGGTTCATCCAGGGGATTTACGTCAGTAAACACGATGGCAACCAGGTGCGCAGGATCCTCCTCGGCGGCGCATCGGCCGGCTTCTCCAAAGCCGTCCTGCTCGCGCCCATCGAGGAAATGCGCAACAAGATCATTCTTGCGTCGTTCGGCGTCGCCGTTATTTCAATAGGGTTCGTGTATTTCATCTCAAAGCGGATCGTCCATGTGATCATCGTCCTTTCTGACGCCGCTCGTCGGGTCGGGTCGGGTGACCTGAAAGTGACGGTGATGACCAAGGCCAAGGACGAGATCGGCATGCTGGCCCGGGAATTCAACCTCATGGTCCTTCAGATCCGCCAGAAAACGGAAATGCAGAAGTTCGTGTCGCGGTCGACGATGGACATGCTGTCGGGTGGCAACGAGGCCACGCTCGGCGGCTCACGGAAGATGATCGTCGCCATGTTCACCGACATCCGTAATTTCACGTCGTACTCCGAGAAGCACTGGCCGGAGGAGGTCGTCGACACGTTGAATCATTATCTCGACCTTCAGACGCGCGTCATCCATGCGCACGGCGGCGTTGTCGACAAATTCCTGGGGGACGGCATTATGAGCGTCTTCACAGGAACCCTCATGGCGCAGAATGCGATCGAGGCGGCCATCGATATACAAAAAGAGGTCTCCGAATTGAACGGAGGGCGAAAGAAGTCCGGCGAGATCTGCCTGCAGGTGGGCGTGGGCATTTCCGCGGGCGTGGCAGTGCTCGGCAGCATCGGTTCAAAGGACAGGATGGATCACACCGCCATCGGCGACACCGTCAACCTTGCCTCCCGCCTCTGCGGCCTGGCCGGACCGGCGGAGATCTACGTTACGGACGACGTCGTCAAGCGTATCAAGAACGCGTTCCCTGCGAAGTCGGAAGGCACACTCGCCATCAAGGGCAAGCAGCAGCAAGTGCCGGTCTACAGGATCACGTATGCGCTTGCATCGTGAGAGAACTTCGTATCAGTGGTTTCTTCCGTAGCTATCATACAGCCCTCTCAGCGGAGCTTTCGACGAGTAGCTCTACGAAAGCACTTTCCTTTTTCCTCACAGTAGTTCTCAGCCTCTTCTTTGTTCCCTGTGTTTCGCCCGTCGCGTTTGGCCAAGCGCAACTGGCCGGAGCCCGTGAATACGCTCTCGGGCACTCCTCGTTTTCCTACCTTACCAGCGCCGGTGCTCTGTACGTCAATCCCGCCGGACTCGCCCGTCTGCATGAGAACGAGATCCTGTTCAGCACCGCCCGCTTTCGCACGCTCTCCTCGATGACCGGCGCAATCTTCGTGCCCGAGGTCGGCACGTTCGCCGTCGGCTCGGTCCCCGAAATTCTCAGCACGACCGTTGCACTCGGTTATGGCGGCATGGTGGGCGACTTCAACGCCCTGGGCATGTCGGTTACCGTCACGGAGAAGAGGCTGCAAGGTTGGCAATTCGGTTTCGGCGGCAGCGCACATTTCCTCGGCGACACGCGGAGGTCCGGCGTGGATGCCGGCGGCAGCGCCTCGTTCGGAGCTTTTCCAGCGGTTCTTCGGATCGGTGCGGGTTGGTGGTTGATGGAAGGACTTATGCGCGTGCAGTACGGCCTGACGTCGCGAATCATGCGGGGCGGAACAATGGGCATGGAGGTCCTCGCATCCGATGCGGTCGGCGTGCAGGTTGGATTGGCCGGGATGAAGGATGTCGTTGCCGGTCTTTCGTACACCGCCTCGAACATCGGTGTGCAGCTCGGAACGGGCAAGGACGGCATCGCTTTTTCCATGAGCATTCGCTTCGGCGATGCGGCCCAGTCGCGGCGCTCGGAGTTTGCCTCGCGCGGCTACGATGCGTTCACAGACAACATGTACGGCGAAGCCCACCAGTGGTTCCGGCAAGCGCTGAACTATGATGAATACGATGCGGACAGCCGGTCCATGGCCCGGACGTCGCTTGAACGGCTCGATTCGTCGGTGGTCAACCTCCTGGCGACGGCGAAGAAGAGCGAGGAGAAACGGGATTTCCCCGCAGCGATGCGCGCGTACTCAACCCTGATGCGGCTCAACCCCGAGCGACATGAGACCTCGGCGGAAATGTCCGCCGCCGAGGAACGACTAGCAACGTACGTGCAGCAGTTGATTCAGGCGGGAGACAGTCTGCGCCAGCGGCGTGACATGACGCGGGCACGTCGAAACTATGAGCTTGCGCTCGAACTCGACCAATCGAACGCAGCCGCATCCGCGCGCCTCGACGAACTGGAGGACCTGTCCAAGGAGAACGTGAAAGCCATTATCACGCGGGGGCGCGGATTTCTCGACAGAGACCAGACAGACGAGGCAGAGCGGGAATTTCAGAGAGCCTTGGCGATCGAACCGAAAAATGCGCAGGCACGGGCGGGCTTAACGGCTGTCGCAGCCACGCGTTCCGGACGCGTGCTGGAGCGGGGCAAAGCTGCGTTCGACGACGGGAAGTACATGGACGCCCTGGAGATCTTTGCCGCCATTGTCGCGAAGGACGAGCGTCAGCAGGAAGCGCGGCAGTATCTCGACCAGACGAGGGAGAAGCTCCGTCCCGAGGTCGAGGCGTATTTCAAGTCCGGGCTGCAACTCTACGTAAAAGAGGACTACATCGGTGCGCTCGCCATGTGGGACCGGGTCCTTCTCATCGACCCGCGGCATGGAGCTACGCTGGAGTATAAGAAAAGGGCGGAGGAAAAAGTGAAGGCGCTGGAAAGGCTCAAGTAGAGCTCGGACTGTAGACAGTATGCAGTAGGCAGACGAGAGAAAACAGAAGCCGGATGATAGTCCGGCTTTTGCATTGTATGGAAGGCCTATGTCTCGGTTTGCCACTGTTAGTCCCGCGAGGTTCTTTTTTTTTGCTCGCCGGAGGATGAATCCTCCGTCTCTTTACATACACGAAGCCCTTCGGGCTTGAGCAAAGTTCAATGCTTCATCTTCATTGGATGCGCTTCTGTATTGAACACCACTTCATCCAACGACATCACTCCCTTCTCGGCAAACAGCAGATACAGATACTTCAGCGTCTCCGCGAAAAAGAAGCTCTCCATTCCATCCGCCTTCTCCTTCGTCGTCACATCCTTGAGATAGGCGTAGCCGGCTTCGGTCTTGCAGTACGCTTTAAGGTTGCGAAAATACGTCTCCCCCATTCTTCTGTACTTTACGTCGCCGGTATAGTGCCACAAATAATATGCGGATTCGATCGTCTCGGGGCGGAGATAATATTCCTTGTTGACCGCCTTCATGGTTTTATAATCGAAACCTTCCGGCTCTATTCCGTAGACGTTCCACATGCTGTAGTTCGATTCCTGCAGGCGTTTTGCCCTCTCCAGGTCTCCCCCCAGTGCCAGGACCGCGGGAAAGAACGCTTCCAGCGATCCATAGACGGTCCCGTTCCGTTTTCCGGTTTCCATGTTCACGCTGCCGTACCAGAGCATGCCTTCGGAGGTGTCGGCGATGTACTGGTGGACGGGCTGCATGTAATCTTCATACATCTTCTTGCACTCTTCGTCTCCGAACAGTACCCAAGCTTTCAGCAAGTATTCGTAGTATGAATCGATTGCTCCGCCGATGTGGCTGGAAGGGTTCTTCCAGACTCCCGTTTCGACATTCAGCCAGGTACCGATCAGCCCGATCTTTGACCGACGTTTGAACAGTTCCACGAGAGCTCGTTTCGCCTTGTCATAGTAGACCGGTTCGCCTGTCAGCTTGCTGAGCGTTCCGAATTCGATGAGCAACGTACCGATCTCGGCCGGATTATTGACCGAATCGCGGATCTGTCCGGTTTGCAGATGGACATAGCGGTACGGCAGGCCATTGGATGTGTTGAATATGGGAAGAAGTCGTTTGCCCAAGTCCTCTGCGAGCGTGAGAAATCGTTTGTCGCCATCAAGCTGATAAGCCGATAATAGTCCTCCCAGCAGTCGAATTGTGATCTCGAACGCTTGAACTTCGATATTCTTGTTGAAGGAGAGGCTGTCGAGGATAAGCTCTTTTGCCTCCGCTGCTTCGGCTTTCAATCCCATCAACACCATCGTATCGAACGCATCGACCGGGGACATGTAGAGAGATGTGCCGTACCAGTCGCGGGGCTGTTTAGTGAGCGGCTTGAGCGCATCGTGTCCCCAGGCGTAGTGTTTGTAGCCGTTCCAGGCGTGGAGAAATTCGGTTTTGACGGAGTCGGCGTACGGAGAGCGAGATTGAGAAAGAAGGACGGGACAGAGGGAAAGCAGGAGGAAGAACGTGAGGACGAAAGAACGGAAGAAGGACTTCATATGGCACTCTGAAGTGGTCAGTGGACGGTGGTCGTTTGGTTGTGGTCAGTTTGGGGCGATGAACTGCGGATCGTGACGACCATGCGATTCGCCACTAGCCACCGATCATTAACCACCATTTTCCCGCAGTTACTCCCCTTCCTCTCTTCACCTTGAAAATTCTCAAAAAATCACTAGGAAGCTATCTGGAATATTCGCATATTGTGTATGTCAAACAACAGTACACCGTCTGTTCTCTCTGTCTGAATCGTTTCGTTGCATTCGTCGATTCAGGACACGCTGCTGAACCGCTCAAGGCCTTTCAAGGTCGTAACGCCGTCAGTCAGTTGTTGTTCGCGAAGTGACGCTCGCGAATGATGTGGTGAGAAAACGAGTAGTCCGGCGTACACCTTGCCCGACGGTTGAGTCGGGTCGTAACATTCTACGAAAGGACTTGTTCCATGGAAAAAGGAACAGTCAAGTGGTTCAACGCAGCCAAAGGTTTCGGATTCATCTCCCGCCCGGGTGGCGAGGATGTGTTCGTGCACTTTAAGGCGATCACCGGTGACGGCTACAAAAGCCTGAACGAAGGTGACAAAGTCGAGTTCAACGTCGAGCAGGGTCCAAAGGGCCCGTCGGCAACGAACGTGACCGTCGTCAGCTGACGAACCAAAGCAGTAAAGCCAAAGCCCCGCGTAACAGCGGGGTTTTGCTTTTTATAGCCTGGAGAATTGGGGATTTCGGATTGACGATTGCGGATTATCTGGCGTTGGACTTTGGTCTCCTGCAGTTTCCTTCTTGGCAGTTGGCAATTGTATGTTGGCAGCTAGTTTCCCGTCCCTATTATCCGTCCCTGAACTCCTTCATCATCGCAGCACTGCCTACCAACAACATCCCTCCCATTGCCGCATACGGTAAGCTCAAGTACTCCTTCGGAATTTCCGAGTTTCTCAGCAGCACCCCCATCGTGATCATC
>Ga0154320_1065_pt2 | contig 11694 bp, 10 predicted proteins | sample RifGroA2_FD_115848 | JGI IMG/M metagenome (GOLD analysis project Ga0154320, IMG submission 115848) | Ignavibacteria bacterium GWA2_55_11 | reverse complement strand
TCCATTCAGAAGTCGTGCAACGTCTTCTATTATTCGCTTGTGATGAAGCTCGGCTTGAAGAAGTTCTCGGAATATTCTCATCTCTTCGGGTTTGGCCAACCGACCGGGATCGATGTGGGAGAGGAAACATCGGGGCTTGTACCGAGCGAAGAATATTACGACCGCGTTTACGGGAAAGGAAAGTGGACGCAGGGAAATGTCGTCAGTCTCGGCATTGGTCAGGGAGAGTTTGGCGTGTCGCCGCTGCAGATGGCCCGCTACATCGCTGCGATTGCCAACGGAGGCACGCTTTGGCAGCCGCACGCGGTGTCGGGCATTCAGAATAAGCAGATCAACCGGATGAATGAAGTCGTGCCGTCCTCGAAACAGGTCGGCATCGACCCGCGCTACCTGGCGATTGTGCAGGAAGGGTTGCGGCGGTGCGTCATGGAGCCGGGGGGAACTGCGGGTCTCGCGCGCATTCCGGGAATCCCCGTAGCCGGCAAGACGGGCACGTCCCAGAATCCTCACGGCGAAGACCATGCATGGTTCGTTGGATACGCGCCTGCCGACACGCCCAAGGTAGCTATCGCCGTGCTCGTTGAGAATGCCGGATTTGGCGGAACAATTGCTGCACCCATCGCCGGGTATGTGATGGAGCACTATTTGAAGGGACACGTCGATAGACCAGTGTGGTTACCGAGGATAAAGAAGTCTACCGTGGATTCAGTGAAGAGCGTGGCGTCATTGGGGAGAAAGCCTCGTGAGTAGGGAGTATGGAGAAAGCTGTGGGCAGAAGGTTTGTCGGGGAGAGTTCGGTGCTGATTACTGAGTGTGATGAAAGATGATGGCCTATCGGTCGCCTTCTCGTTTGGCAGGTTTGGAATGTTTGGCTCGTTTGGCATGTTTGGATCGTTTGGCTCGTTTGGCATGTTTAGTGGTCCCGCCACACAGCGGCGGGATTCGCAAATCGACATGTAGTTAGCACACAACGCTAACTCCAGTCGATTTGGAATTTGGCCCGTTTGACTTGTTTCATTGACCCTCATTTATGAACTCATTCAAAGAATATTTCGACCTTCGCATCTTCATCGCCGCGTTGGCGCTCGTGGGGATTGGATTGTTGTCGATCTATTCTGCGACGTTCGACATCAACAACTCGTTCCCGCGGCAGGCCATATTCGCCGGGGTCGGGTTCGTGGCGATGATCGCGAGTTTCGTCATTCCCCTCAAGACCATCCAGCGGCTTGCCGGAGCGTTCTATGTCTTCATCATCGCCGTCCTGGTGTTTGTGCTCATCGTCGGCGCGACCAAAAAGGGGGCGAAGTCCTGGTTTGCCGTCGGAACACTCGGTGGACAACCATCAGAATTTGCGAAGATTGCGACCGTCATGGCATTGGCCGCCTGGTTCTCACGCCCTGAAGTTTCGATCGCCCGGCTGAAAGACTTTCTCGTAGGAGTCGGCATCTTTCTCCTCCCCATGGGCCTGATCCTCGCGCAACCGGACCTTGGAACGACGATCGTGTTTTTTGGAACGCTGCTTCCCATGCTGTACTGGATCGGCGCATCGAATTTCATTCTCGTATCCGTGCTTCTCCCCATACTCGTCGCGGCAGGAGCGTTGTTCGGCACGGGAGAATTTCTCGTCGCCGTTGCGCTGAGCGCTCTTGTGCTATATCTCCTGCGCAGCAACAATTTTGCGGCTGCAATCGCATTCGGCGTAACGATAGCCATCGGACTGAGCGTGCAGATCGTCTATGATCGCCTTGCTCCATACCAGCAGCGGCGGATCGCCACATTCCTCGACCCGAACGCCGACCCGCTTGGGGCGGGGTACAACGTCTTGCAATCCAAGATCGCTATAGGGTCGGGGGGATTGTTCGGCAAGGGATATTTGCACGGAACGCAGACTCAGTTAAATTACATTCCGGAACAATGGACCGACTTCATCTTTTGCGTGCCGGGAGAAGAATTCGGGTTCCTCGGCGGCGTTCTTGTGCTCGGATTGTTTGCGCTGATGTTGTTCAGCGCATTACGAACGGCTGGCCAGTCGCGCAACCGTTTTGGGAGCATACTCGCCGTCGGCATTGCGAGCGTGTTGGCGGTCCACATTCTCATTAATGTGGGAATGGCGATGGCCATTCTTCCGGTCATCGGCATACCGTTGCCGTTCCTTTCGTACGGAGGTTCGGCCCTGGTTGCGGACATGATGATGGCGGGATTGCTGATGAACGTATATGCGCATAGAAAAGAGTATTAGAGCGTAAACAATCCAAACGTGCCACATTTCCAAACGTACCAAACGGTAAAGCGCTCGTAGAGTCTTCGGGCGTTTGTTTTTTGGCTGCCAATCGAATTCGAACAGCGAAGGCACGCTAATAAACGCGAATGAGGGGTGTTCTTCTTTAAACGCTTTTCTATTGACGACCTTCGACTGGTTCGACCCTTCGGGTGACTCAGGGTCGCACTGAGCGAAGTCGAAGTGCGACTACACTCACCAGAACTTCGCTCAGGTCAAGATTGACTATTCACTATTTACCCCAATTTTTATTCGCGTTCATTCGCGGTTGAATGCTTCGTGGGTAAGAACTATCCACATCGATTCGTGTCAAGGGTCACCACGGAATGGAAGATTCGGGTGCATCCTGTGGCGGTCAATTGAGGTCCCGTTCATGCTCAATGTTCCGTGGATAAGCGTCGGTCTCGACCCTGACGCCTGGAGGATGCTGCTTACCGCAAAACACATCGCGGTGAACCATACATATGCAGCTTCCCGGCTTCCGGGATATCCGATTCCGGAGTTCATGTTCTCACTCGTCGCCTCCGACCCCGCCTGGGTCCCGTTGGCGATGACATTTATCGTTTCCTGTCTTGGATTCCTCTGCTTTTATTTTCTCGTCGAGACGCTCCGATTTCCCGACCCTGCACTCATCACTGCCGCGTTTGCCTGCGTGCCGGTCGTCCTGATCAACAGCATGGCGGCCATGGATTACATGTGGGCCATGACCTTCATTCTCGCGTCCTTCTATGCGGCCGCGAAACAATGGTTCACATTCGCCGGCATTCTGTTGGGCGTTGCTGTCGGTTGCCGCCTCACCTCCGGGGCCATGCTGGCGCCGCTCCTGCTCCTTGCCGCTACATCCACAAATGAACTGTCTCTACGACGGCGACGTTTGATCACCCTCTGTGCCGGCGCGTTCGTTGTTTCCCTGGCGTGTTATGTGCCGGTGCTCCAGAAGTATGGGCTAGGCATGTTTTCTTTCGTATCGCCGGGCGAGCGGTCCCTGATGTTTGTGATCAAGACCGTCGCCTTCGATACCTTCGGCATCGTCGGAACGTGCGCGCTCGTCGTTGCGTCATTCCTTGCCCTCGCCGGCAATGTCCCGTATGTTCCACCCGTCGGCAAGGCGCGGGTCTGGAGCACCGCATGCCTCTTCGTCATCGGCCTCTATGCTGCGGCTTTTGCCGTCCTCCCTGCCGAGGCCGCATATCTCATTCCCCTCATACCGTTCCTGCTGTTGTTGTCGATGTTCGTGATGCCGCGTCCCCTCTTCCGCCTCGTCGCATATGGATGTATACTTTCCTCGTTCCTGGTGAGCGTCGATGCGACAGACCGGCCGTGGAGCGTCGGCACTTCTCCGCTTTCGGCCGAGGTGCATTTCGCCGGCCGTACACTGTCCGTCGATGTTTTGCGCGGCCCGCTGATGATGGACTGGATGAAACGTCAGAGCCAACTCGAGTACGGAGCCTCGATCTTGCGCTGGGCACGCGGGCATCGATCACGCGCAGTTCTCGTCGTCGGGTTCTGGGAGCCCATGCTGGCATTTGCGTCGGATGGAACCTACACTGAAGAATTGGAGGATCGGATCACGCACGGTTGGGTCGCGCTCGTCGGGTTCCTGGACAAAGAATCAGCCGCACGCTACAAGCGCGAGGGATACGAATTCTATCATCTTACGGGACAAGATGCGTACAACCTTCGCGTCTATGGCGTGGACCTCGGGGCGCTGGAGAGCAAGGAAGTGATCCCGTAAAGAAGATTACCCACGAAGTTCACGAAGAAAATTCATTTACGTGTTTGCTTCGTGAACTTATTGGTTTCACTTCGTGTACTTCGTGGGATCTGTTTGGAATTGAGACCATAAGCCTGTATTTTGCCCCGCACATGAGCCACACGAGAACATGATCCTGACGGACAAGCAGATCCTTTCCGAGATGAAGGCGGGGTCGATCGTGATCACCCCCTACCGGCGGAAGTATCTCGGCTCAAATTCCTACGATGTCCATCTTGGCGCCTGGCTGGCGATGTATGACGACGAGATCCTCGACTGCAAGAAGCACAACACGGTCAATTTCTTTCGCATTCCGAAAGAGGGCATCATCCTCGTCCCCAGCAAGCTCTACCTGGGTGTGACGGAAGAATACACGGAAACCCACCGGCACGTGCCGTTTCTCGAGGGAAAGAGCAGTATCGGACGATTGGGCATCGACATCCACGCGACGGCGGGAAAAGGGGACATCGGATTCTGCAACACCTGGACGCTCGAGATATCCGTCCGCCAACCCGTTCGCATCTATGCCGGCATGCCGATCGGACAGTTGATCTACTTTGAAGTGAGCGGCGAGGTGGAGATTCCATACAGCAAGAAAAAGGGGGCAAAGTACAACCGCCGCACGATCAAGCCGGTTGAGTCGATGATGTGGAAGAACTTTCGAAAGCGGGGATGAGAAGGGAGAAGGCACACGGCAGACAGGTGCAGGCGAGGAAGCTGGTGATTGCACGGTAAAGGATTAACCGCCAAGGACGCCAAGAACGCGAAGCACGCCAAGATGAATTTCCTAATCAGTTTCTTTCTTTGCGTGCATGGCGGAACGAGTCATCAATGGACCTTGGCCTTCTTGGCGGTACTCTTTTTCATGAGTCTCCGGAGATTTGATGCAGTCAGCAGAAGGCCGGCAAAACACATTATCACAAATTATTCTCTGCGACCTCTGCGTGAAATTCTTTTTCCCAAGTATCAATGAGCTTTACTGATCGCCTCCGTTCTATCCAGCTGCAAAAGCGTTCCCTCCTCTGCGTCGGGCTCGATGTGGATCCCGCCAAGCTGCCGCAATCTTTAAAGGCGGAATCCGACGGCATCATCAAGTTCATAACTGCCATCATTGAAGCTACGAGCGATCTCGTCTGCGCGTATAAGCCGAACCTGGCCTTCTTTGAAGCGATGGGATCGACAGGATGGGAGACTCTGTATCGAACGATGTCGCTGATGCCGAAGGATGTGCTCTCCATTGGCGATGGCAAGCGTGGGGACATTGGCAACACGGGGGAACGATATGCAGCAGCACTTTTTGATGACCTGAAATTCGACGCCGTCACCGTAAGTCCTTACATGGGGCGCGATTCGGTTGAGCCGTTTCTCACGCGTCCAGACAAAGGCGTCTTTCTCCTTGCCCTGACGTCGAACCCCGGATCAAAGGATTTTCAGCGAAAGCGCGTCGGAAAGACTCCCCTCTTTGAGTTTGTCATTCGAACTGCACGCACGTGGGACACAAGCGGCGCACTCGGTTACGTCATAGGAGCTACGCATCCCCGTGAATTGAAGAAGGTCCGCTCACTCGTGCCGAACGCTCCTCTGCTGATTCCCGGAGTCGGCTCTCAAGCAGGCGACCTTGAGGCCGTCGTGCGCTACGGATGCTCCCGCGAAGGTGACCTGGCCGTTATCAATGCGAGCCGGTCGATCTTGTATGCGTCTTCGGGGGATGATTTTGCGAAGGCGGCGCGCATGGAGGCGCTGAGGCTGCGGGACGCCATGGAAAAAGCGAAGAGCCTTGTGAAAAGATGACCGCCAAGGGCGCCAAGAACGCAAAGACCGCCAAGATGTTATAGATATTCACTAACTCTCATCCCCTTTGCGTCCTTTGCGTACCAGCTATTCTCCGACCTTTGCGAGCTTTGCCTGCCCGCCGGTTCTTGGTCTTCAAGTGGGCAGGCGGGCGTGAAACTCTTTCAAAAGATAACCGCCAAGGCGCCAAGGTCTCTTGAATGGCTCACACGCCAAGGACGCAAAGAAGGAGGGAGAGTATGATGGAAAAGCGGGAAGAATGATTAGCCACAGAGAACGCAAAGAACACAGAGAAAAACCTTCATCTTTGTGATCTCTGTATTCTTTGTGGCCAATTATTTCCTCTTAGATCTACCACTCTTTGCTTATCTAGTCCTACACATTCAAATCCTTCTTCGTGCCCCTTCGTGGTCCAAATCTTTTCAGCATCGTCCTTATACTTCTTCTTCACTTGCCTCTTGTACCTAGCTCTACATCTCAGCTGAGGTACACGCTGTCCGCGTTTCACCCGACCGAGTCCCTGACCTACAAAGTAAAATGGAGCTTCATTCGTCTCGGCACGCTGACCGTTCAGCAGGAACCGGCCGACACAACTTTTCCTGAATACATGAACGTTTGGCTCAACGGCGAGTCGTCCGTGCCGTTGGTCGATGTCTTCTTTAAGAGCGTCTCGTTGCTGCACCGTGACAATCCAACGAGCTGGCTGTATGAACTGCAATCCGGCCGCTCCGCCTCTGTGATCACTGCCTATATCTACGATCCCGAGAATATTCGAATGTTCGGGATGGAGTACGCGAACGGCGAGTCGACGCGCCTCGATACGCTCGCAGCTCCGGTTCCCTATTACGACGGTGTCGGGCTTTTCATGTATGCACGCGCCGCGAGCGGGTCCGATACGAGCGTCTCGCTTCCGACGATCATGGATTTTCAGATGGGGAAGACGAACATCACGTTCACATCCCAATCGGACTCCGTTGAGATCGATGCATTTGACGGCTATGTTCCCGCGTACCTCTTCACCGGCTTCACGGAGTGGACCGGAAGTTCCTTCGCCGGCATGACGGGAGATTTTCGGGGGTGGGTATCGAGAGACTCAGCGCGTACAGTGTTGCGGGCGGAGGTGAAGATTGTAATAGGGTCGGTGGTGATAGAGCTGGAACGGGGAAAAACGGGAATAGTGGAATAATGGAATGGTCAAAAGCAGGAATATTGGTATGGTGGAATGATGGAATCGTAGGGCCGAGTGGCGGATGGATGGAGTATTGGAGGAGTGGAGTGATGGAGTAGGCTGGATCAAGACCTGGACGGAGTGTTGGAGAAATGGAGTGATGGAGTGAGGCCAGACTAGGACCGAGATGGAGTGTTGGAGAGTTGGAGTGATGGAGTGAGGCCGGACTAGGACCGAGATGGAGTGTTGGAGAGATGGAGTGATGGAGTGAGATGCGCACGTTGGCCGACGAAAACTCTCTGCGGCCACTGTACCGGCTTTCCCACAATTGAGAAGAATCGCAGAAGTTACGATTTCAGCGTGATCGTCGGCTTGAATTGCTTTTAGCTCTGCACGGGTCTATATTTCCTCACAATCTTAGAGGGGTTGGGAGAAGGGTTCGGTTCTCGCGCTGTCGGCCTCTACTATTGTCTTGGCTTTCGAATATTGTTCTTCCTCATGAGTACTACTGAAGACAGTTTTTTCGAAGAGAAACGTGCCTGGTCAAAGATTAAGGATGACATCCTCGCTAAATATCTGCGCCCTTATCTTCAGGCCGTAACAAAGCTTGACCCTCCCGTTATTATTGTAGACGGCTACGCAGGACCGGGCACATTTGGAGAAGAGCACATTGATGGGTCTCCTTTGATAATAAGCAAAGCGATAGAGAAGTTCGGCGGCAACAAGACCCAAGGAATCTTCGTTAACCGCGAACTCGACGATCATCAATCTCTTTGCCAAGCTATTCGTCCCTATTCCGATGCCGGAATGGTGCGTGCGCACCGTTCCGATGCACACGATTTTCTCCAGCAATTTGTTCGGGGTTTGTCAAACGAGACCGTTCTATATTATCTCGACCCCTTCGGCATGAAGGGTCTGGATATGGAGCTTATCAGGGCGCTGCTCAACCGACCTCCCTCCATTAGCACCGAACTCTTGGTTAATCTCTATGTCCCCCAGCTTCATCGGTACGGCATAGAAGAAAATGATGGGAATCCGGAATTCCAATGGAGACACGAATTATTGAGTTCGGTTTTCGGTGGAACCTATTGGAAAGCCATTCTGTGGAACGGATTACTACTTAATGAGGCCAAAGAGGACGCTATTATTGAAGAGTATAAGAGGCGATTACGACAGTTAAGCCGTTATGTGGTTTCTTGCTCTGTGCGTGAGAGGGAAGACAAGGTTCGGAAGTTTGAACTGATGCACTGTTCACGCTCTCCGTTGGCGTTGGAATTGATGAATGACATCATGGCAGGCGCTTACAATGACTATATGCATTCAGTAGTCCTCCAAGATCTTCCACTTTTCGCGGCGACTATGCGATCGTGGAGAGATTCACGTCAAGACGAGAGAAGCAGTATTAAGGAGGTTATTTTGGAAGTCACTAGGCTGCGTCCAGGAATTCCTAAGCAAACGCTCTGGAGAAAAATAGTGGAGGACCATTTCAAACAGTTTCTCAGTTCCGATTTCAATCAGGCGTTATTGGAGCTACTCGATTCAAATCTCATCAGAAGTCCTGACTTAAAGCATTCCAAAGGGATAAGCAAGACCTGTCGCCTTTACTTGACCTAGTCCACAAACCATCACTATATTGCAGTCATGAGCCAAAACTCGTCAATTGAGTGGACCGATTCAACGTGGAATCCAGTAACTGGCTGTGACGTCGTTAGCCCTGGTTGCAAAAACTGTTATGCGAAGACTTTCGCAGAACGATGGCGCGGTGTGCCCGGTCATCCATATGAACAGGGATTCGATCTGAGACTCTGGCCAGATCGATTAGAGCTACCCTTGAAATGGAAGGAACCAAGGACAATCTTTGTCAATTCGATGTCCGATCTTTTTCATGAGCGTGTTCCAGACGAATTCATCCAGAGAGTATTTGATGTCATGATTCAGGCTGATCATCATGTCTTCCAGGTGTTGACGAAACGCTCGGAAAGGATGAGGTTGTGGACTCGTGCGCGTTATCGGTTTATTAACGAACGATCCTTAAAGCCAATCCTTCCCAAGCATATCTGGCTTGGTGTTTCGATTGAAAATCAGACATTCACAAAGCGCATTCCACATCTTCTTGACACTCCGGCTCGGGTCCGATTCCTCTCCATTGAACCGTTGCTTGGGGAGGTAAATCTGTTCGCGAGATTCCTAAGAGGTATTCATTGGGTCATTGTCGGAGGCGAAAGTGGACCCGGTGCCAGACCTATGAAGACAGAATGGGTGAGAGCAATCCAGCGTAAATGTGATGAGTATGAAGTGCCTTTCTTCTTTAAACAATGGGGTGCGTTCAATAAGGACGGTGAGCGGGTTGGCAAGAAGGCAGCAGGTCGTCGCCTTTCTGGTCGCACTTGGAACGCAATGCCGGCTTGATTCATTCGCTTGTCAAGTCTAAAGCGGCCGCATTTGCACTCTCAATAGTGTGGATGCGGCCACTTTCTTTTCTGTCCCCATTCGTCGGCAACTTTTCAAGCGGTTTCGACGGTTAGGTTTTAAAGCGTGGCGATTCATTCCTCCAAGACTCCAACACTCCATTACTCCACGCCAAGTCTTTCCATACGTATTGGCTTTTTCCCCCGCGTAAGCTATATTCTGCTTCAATGTCTGCCTGAGGGGGCTCATGCATTCCGCGCGTATCCACGAGCGCTTTCTCCGTTTCATTTGGAACAATCAGTATCTCCGCACGGCAGCTTTGCGCACAGTCGATGGGCGCGCTGTTGTCGTTGAATACACCGGACGTCTGAATTTCAACGCCGGACCCGATGTCCGGGCTGCCTGCGTTCGCATCGGCGAAACGAGGTTCGTCGGCGATGTGGAGATCCACCGCACGATGGCAGAATGGTACCTTCACAGCCATAATGATGACCCGGAATACAATAGCGTCATCCTCCATGTCGTGCTTGATCGTCCCACGTCGCAGGAACGGACCGTCGTGCGAAGCGGGCGTGACATTCCCGTGCTGGTCCTGGGCGATTTTCTTGCGGATACGCTCCGCATCGTGTGGCAGGAGGCGATCCTCAACGAACGTGCTCACCGAACTGCAACAATACCCTGCTTTCAAGAGAACGACACGGTTCCCCGCGACGTCATTGAGCCGTGGCTGGACCGCCTTGAAGTGGAGCGGCTCGAGATCAAGCTCCGCCGGTTCGAAGAACGCCTCCGCGACCTCGCGTATCAGCATCTCCTTAGCGTCCACGAAGTTCCGCGCACCTGGGGAGACCCGCCGGACGAAGACCATCCCGACAATATCCCTTCTCCATTTCCCAATCTGACCCGCAGCGATCTCGCGCGCCGTGAATTGTGGGAGCAGATCCTGTATGAAGGAATTCTTGAAGGTCTGGGTTACAGCAAGAATCGAAAACCCTTCATCCGGCTGAGCCAGATGTTGACGCTCGCCGTCTTTCGGCGCCTGGGTGCCGACGTGCTTCAATCAGAGGCTCTGCTCTTCGGCGTTTCAGGATTGCTCCCCGAATCAGATGACGAACTCGACGATGAAGCGCAATCGTACATTTCCTTATTGAAGAAGGAATGGAAATCGCTGAAGTGGAAGTACGCCGGGGACCTACTGACCCCGACCGACTGGACGCTATCTCCAACCCGTCCCACCAACGCCCCTTCGCTCAGACTCGTTGCTGCGCGGGAGATCGTCCGGAAGATCTTCCAGGAAGATCTCTTTCGCTCAATGGTGCAATGCCTGAAGGACCGGTCGGAACCGAAGAAGAGCCGCGTCGTGCTCCATGCACTCCTGGAGACCGCACCGGGACCTTTCTGGGAGCGGCATCTCTCGTTTTCCCGAAAGACCTCAAAGCCGGTCACACCGCTCGGCGATTCCCGCAAAGACGACATCATCGTGAACACGATCCTTCCCATCGGGCTTCTCTACGCCCGCGTCTTCCACGATAATTCCGTCCGTGAAGGAACGTTGCGCCTTCTTCGCTCATTTCCGCCAAATCAGCCAAATGCGCTGACCATTCGCATGGAGAAGCAATTGACGAAAGGGCGCGTGGCCTTGGATTCCGCGGCGAGACAGCAGGCGGTTATTCAGCTGTTCAAATACTACTGTGAGGAAGAGAGATGCGGGGAGTGCGCAATTGGGAAATTCCTTTGGGGGAGAAGAAGAGTGATTGACGAATGACGAGCTACGAATGTAGAAGTGCGCTCTTAACTGAGTTCTGCGTAATCCGCAACCCGCTTGCTCGAGAACAGCCTTGTTGTCGGCGGGCAATGACGGCTGCTAAATGTCGGTTCTACGATCTCTGGCGGCAATGCGTTTTAAACTGCTTCTTTCTCTCGTCTGCCCCTCGACTCCGCTCGGGGCGAGCCCATTGCATACTGCATACTTCCGATAGTCTTCCTTATCCCATAAACTTTTACTATTCTCTTCTATTCACCCCGACGCTCCCCCACCGCCGTCGCCATCTTCCATCTACCGGAGACTGTTCCATGAGACTCTCCATCCGTCTCGTTGCGTTCCTTGTTTCCCTCCCGATCGTAACCTTTGCACAGACAAGTCCGACGGTCGGACTTCGCGATAACACGCCAACAGTCCATGCTTTCACCGGAGCCCGCATCGTTACCGCTCCTGGCAAGGTCATTCCGAACGGCACGCTCGTCATCCGCAAAGGCGTCATCGAAGCCGTCGGCGAAAAGGTCGCCATCCCCGCCGAT
>Ga0154320_1078_pt1 | contig 11780 bp, 19 predicted proteins | sample RifGroA2_FD_115848 | JGI IMG/M metagenome (GOLD analysis project Ga0154320, IMG submission 115848) | Ignavibacteria bacterium GWA2_55_11 | reverse complement strand
CTCTGTGAATGTCTCCAAATGAAGCTCTCTCCAGGGTAATGTTCTTTATTGTCACTTTCTTTTGGAAAGTCCCGTCCCGCCCAGACTTGCAAAGCAAGTCTGTTGGCGGGACGAGGACCCCGCCTTCTTTGAATTATATTGTAGGCGGGGAAATGGTGCGCGAGATCGGAAGGTGAAAGAAATAGGTCCTCGAAAAGAAGTAGCTTAGATCGCAACCGCTCAGTTCATTCACGACCTCCCGTCGCAATTCCGTCACGTAAGGTATTGTGCAAACCTGTAGAAATGTGAATTCGGGACGGAATTAGTGGATTGCGGATTGGTGCTTGTCTTTCACATTGGGTGCTCACACCAGCCGTATCAGCTTTCCTTCTCGTTTCACGATGTTCTTGTAGTCCTCGGCCGCCTTGAAGCTCCCTTCGGGCTGCAGGCCGGGCTCGCGGAACGACTGTCCGCTCCAGAAGAGAAGCCGGACGCTGTCCTTCAGCTATTTAATGAGATTACCGCAGAGACGCAGGGAATTATGTAGATAAGCACCAAATCACAAGCACAAAATCCCAATCATCTTGCCGCTCTTTGCGACCTCTGCGTCCTTCCACGACCTTCTCCTGTTCAACAAAAAGCGTGTGTGTCGCTATGAGATGAGACAACCCTCGGATCGACATGATATGGCGGTAGTTCCGGAAGTGCCTCCGACCCGCCGCTATCTCGGAAAGGAAGATCACGAGCTTTGTGAGCCATCCTTTGAAAAAATGATATGGGCCGGGATGGAAATCGATCAGGAGGATGTAACCATCTTCCTTAAGGACGCGCTTCATCTCATCGATCCCTCGCGCTCGCGACGCCGGGTCCATCTCATTCATTTCACTAAGTTACGCCGAGGTCGCTGCTTTCGCTTCCCACTTCGGAACGTTGACGCCTTTGAAAAGAAGCCAAAGGCAGAATGATACCTCCCCAACGAAAGCCGGAACTACGATGGCGGCGAATATCTGGTTTGCGAAGCTTGGAGCGAGAACGAGCACGAAGCCATTCGCCAGATAGGCGACGCCGCCGATCTGATACAGAATACCGATAACCCTTGGAAAATAGGTCGATCTGAAGATCAGGTACCCGCTGACCAGGAAAAATGGACCGAAGAGGAGGAGGCCGATGCCAAAACCGAAGACATGCGATTTGAGCGACAGGCTCGCCATGGCGTTGAGTTGTTCCGGCGTGAATGCCTTGAGATACCCGGCATTTCCCAGCGGAAACAATGCCTCGACGAGCTGTAACGAGTAGGCAGCGTTCACCGCGGTCGCTATCAGACTGAAAAATGTCGCCAGCAATGCGAGATCCCTGCTGACCGGTCTGAGCAAAACATAGAGGACAAGTGTCAGGGCAACGGTGCACATGATCACGATCATCTCGCCGGCAATGCCCAAGCGCCACAGAGACTCCATCGACCTGAGGTTCGCGGCCGTAGCCGTCGCATCCCCCGGCACGACGATGCTGCCCTTGACCAACGCCTCGTTGAAGATGCCGACGAAAATGGTGATCAGGTAGAGCACGCCTCCGATTCGTGCATACAGTTGGGGGGATGTTTCAGCGGTACGATGCGTCATGACAATACTCCTATCGCGGTTCGATTGACGATTCACTACCCTCGACCCCTCGACAAGCTCGGGTTGAAATTCACGATCAATCTGCCTTCGTGTTCTTCGTGGGGTAACTCTTTTCCACGCAATGAGCTCCGACGTCATTGTGAAGTCCGGCTTTCCAAAACCTCTTTCGCCTTCGCCAGATCTGCACGGATGATCTTGCCGATCATCAACCGCATGAGCGGCTGTAACATTCTAAAAATGCCCTGCGGTGAGATCTCCTCGCGCATCGTGACGTACGTTCCCTCGTTGCGCGGCTCACATTGAAAAAAGTCGTTAAATCCTGTGATCGGGGCGCGGGTGATGGCGACGCCCGTGCCCGCGAAATTCTTGTTCTTCTCAAAGGCCGTGCATGTGTACTCAAACTTCACCTTTTGGAACGTTGGCATTGGCGGGTGTTCCTCGATCAGATAGGTTGTGCCAACGGCCTTTGGTCCATCGCTCGTCCGTTTGACCGAGAACGTGGTGGATCCCCACTGTGGGAGGTTTTCCTTGTCGGAGAGAAATGCGAATACGTATTCTACCGGACGGTTGATGAACACGGAGGACTCTACGGCAAACATATGAATTCCTTTCGTTTTTGAGTTGGCTTCTCATCATTGTCGTGTTCTGCTGCGTTGTCACTTCCTTAAGATCTTCTCCATTGTCCTTCCTTTTGCCAACTCATCGACCAACTTGTCCATGTAACGAATCTTCTGCATGAGTTTGTCTTTGATATCTTCCACACGATATCCACAAATCACACCTGTAATTTTTGAGACATTTGGATTGATGTGTGGCGCTTGGGCGAAAAAGGTTTCAAGATCACTCTTTGTGTCGATCTGCCGCTGCAACGATTGTTTCGTATACCCTGTCAGCCAAAAAATAATGGCATCCACCTCTGCTTTTGTTCGTCCCTTTTTCTCCACTTTTTGAATATACAACGGATAGATACTTGCAAAAGGGGTTGAAAATACTCTCGCATTATCCATTGTGTTTGCCCTTAGAGCCCACTTCAAAAATGTTCTCGCAGTGACCGCAACGTTAGAATTGGATTTACCGCCAAGGCGCCAAGGTAAGTGAGGTGGAATGCGGTCGGCCCATCACCAAATAATTAGACTAGAACATTTTCTTGGCGTCTTGCTTGCCCGCCTGCTTTATCTTTTGGCGGGGCGGTTCTCTCATTCATTGTGAGGCCGCTTCCAACCAAGGTTTGCCGGCAACGGTTCTCGGCGGCATCAGTGATGTTGTTCCTGGAGCCGGTAGAGCCTTCGGGTTCCCCGGAGTCCCTTGAGCTGATGTTCGCCGGCATCAGCAAATGTGAGATGAGAACCTTCAAGGAGCGCAAGCGTCGAATCGGAAATCAGTACCTCCCCAGGACCTGCGAGGGATGCAACCCGTGTCACAACGTGGACTGCGATTCCACGAACATCATCCACATGGCGTTCGACTTCTCCCGAATGGACTCCGGCGCGGATGTGAATGCCGTCTTTCTGTGCCATTCGACCGATGGAAGCTGCGCACGCAACCGCTCGCTCAGTGCCGTCAAACATTGCCAGGAATCCATCGCCCGTTGTCGTGATCTCGCGTCCACGAAAACGATCCAACTCCAGTCGAACGCGGTCGAAATGCTGCGCCAGCAATTTCTTCCACGCGACATCTCCTAATTGCGCAGCGATCGGGGTCGAATTGACAATATCCGTCAGCAGGAGTGTTGTCAGAACGCGTTCACCAGAAATAGCTGGTCGTGCCCAGGCCGCGCCATGCCGGAATTCAATCGCCACCGCCGGCTCCTCTCCAACAACCCAAGAATCATGACCTGGTGGAATGTCATACACATCGCCAGGCCCGATGGTGCATTCGGTACCGTTATCCAGCATGGTATGCATGCGACCAGAAAGTATAATGCCCTGATGATGAAATTGGCAGCTCGGAGTTCCAACACGGGGCTTTGTGTCTTTGGACCAACGCCAGCCGGGTTGATTGACCACCTTTGCCACGAATGTTTCATCCAGGACAACGATCAGCGCGTTGAAGTTTGGGAACGAAAGAGTCTCGTCCGGCTTCTCAAAACGCTTTGATATGATCTGGTTCATCCAGCCTCTCCTATGAATTGAGTGCTGAGGTTTCCGCCGGTGATAGCTGAGCCTTTTCGAATGCTTCTCATTACACGCGATGAATCATGTGACCGCCGCGCATGGCGCATATCGTTTCGCGGCATAGCACTTTATCGCTCGACGATCTTCCAGTAGGAATCCTTTCGAACGACTTTGCCATTCCGAAACTCCCAATGATCACAACCCCGCACGTTCAATCGAACCCCTGAAGTTGTTGTTCCGGTGAGTGTCCATTCCGACACTCCCATATTGGCCGCCACCCAATGACGGTCGTCTCCGTAGTGAACGTCAGGAATGCCCTTGAAGCGACCCGCAAGAGCCTCGCGCACCTGATCTTTGCCGACGAAGCGTTGTCCCCAGGGTTCAGGTCCTCTTGGAAGATCAAAGGAGCAGTCATCAGCGAAGAACTCCATGATCGCATCGAGATCATGTCGGTTGAATGCTGCGAGTATCTGCTTTAGTGTTTCGATGGTGACCGGTGGGACCAATGTTCACTCCTTTACGGGGATCCGGGCTCGATGAAAAGACTACCCACGAAGAACACGAATGCAGTGAATAGTAAATAGAGAATAGAAAATAGGAAAGCGAGGGCGCGGGTAAAGCTGCTTCGAAATAGAAGATTACCCGCGAAGAACACGAAGAAGAAATGGATTCCTTTCTTCGTGTTCTTGGTGGTCAGAACAATGCCTTTTGCTGTGCTCTTAAGTACCAACCCTTCCTTCGTGCGCTTCGTGGGTCACTCTTTTTTCCTCAGCCTCGCCTCTTGTAATGCAGCGCCACAGCCCCGGAGCCGAAGGTCTTGGACCCAACAAGGTCTAGCATAACCCTCTCCTCCAGCTTCACGGTTTCGAATAGCCGCGGTCCTTTCCCGGCAACAACCGGGTGAACCACGAAATAATACTCGTCGATCAAACCGCGCTCCGAAAGCTGGGACGCGATGCTCAAACTGCCTACGCTAATGTCTTTTCCAGGCTGCTGCTTCAGCGCGAGCACCTCTTCCGCAACGTTTGCGCGCACGAGTCTCGTGTTGTTTCCCTCAACCTGTTTCAATGTCGTGGAGAAGACGACCTTGTCGAGCGCGTCGAACACGCGGGCGAACTCATAGGTTGCACCTGTCGCAGACTGGTTCCTGGCGACATCGGGCCAATAGGGGACCATGAGTTGATACGTGATCCGGCCGTAGAGGAGGACGCCCGCATTGCGCAGCAGCCCGGTGAAGTACTTGTGCAACTCCTCGTCGGCAATCATGTCCGTGTGGCTGCAGTACCCGTCAGTGGTGATATTGATCGCAAAAACAACCTTTCTCATAGGGCTCCTTGTAGAAGTGATCATCAAAGATCACCTCGCAGCGAGGAGAATATTACTCGCAGCGCCCGCGGCGACCGCCGCGTTTGGATTGTTCTGTTAGCGGTTGACAATCAAAAACAATGTTTCGCCGCGGTCGTTGCGCCGCCGCGAGAACAATATTATTCGCCGCTCTTATCCGAAGAATATGCCGGTCGGATCCTCATCAACCGCCTTAAGCATGCTCTCCAGATCGCTGGATGGTTTGGCGATTTCGTACAAATGCCATTTGGAATTTCGATCCGCGCAATACAGCGTCCATCGGCCGCCGTCCTTTTCGAATCGGAATTGGGCGATGGGATTATGAATCCACACCTCCGGTTTGTCCCATCGCGGTCGATCCTCGAAGAGCGTCACCGAATCGCCGCGGAACTCATGGTGCATGCGCACTTGGTCCCGCACGTGCGGGGGAACACGCCGCTCGCAGTACGACGTCATGATCGCGTCAGCCTGATGTCTCACAGTATCAGAAAGTGCCACTCTGTTTGCCGTTTAGAGATCATTTGTCGTCGTCGATGTACGGAATGTCATTCGCCTCCAACCAATCGATAGCAATCTCGCGATAAGCGGCATGCCGAAATTGATACCAGGCCTGAGCAATTTCGAACTCCTGAATAGCATCTTTGAATCGGCCGAATGCACCGGATCCTCGAATGAGATCGAGGAGAGCAAAGCGCAACTTTTCGTCCACCTGGGATTGGCAGAACCGCTCGATGATGGCATAATCATGGATGTCGTACTTGCTTGGAAGCTCAAGGTAGTTGTCCGAATGGAGGATTTCGCGTGCAATGTCGACAATTTCCCGCTGCCAATCAGGAATATCGTTGAGGGGTTCTTCGTTTTCGACGATGGTGATTTCATCGTCGGAAATCGAGACAGTTTCACCCGTTCGGTTATTCAGGTAGGCGTGCCGCTGATCCGTGAGCGTTTCCAGTTCATCGACCACAGCCTTGAGCGAAGCCTGCGGAACCATGGGACGATTGCCCTTCAAACAAGAGCTGCATGACGTTTAACGTTTCGCCGCACAACGCAACGGTTTTGAGAGCTAGATGAAGGCGCCGGACGCCGCTCGTAACAACCCATTCCCGCAGAGGGAGGCGCTTGTTGTGCGAGCAAAACCGAGGAGCCCGCCGACCACCTCAATGTTGAGCTTGCCAGCCGCAGCTGCGGTTGCGCGGCGATGCGATTGTGAGTAAATTTGCATGTGCCTGAAATCAGTCGGTTCCTTGGGATAGTCATCGCAATGTTCTATCGTGACCACACTCCGCCGCATTTTCATGCGCGATATGGGGAGTTCGAGGTCACGGTCGAAATCGAGACCGGCATCGTGAATGGGAAATTCCCTTCGCGGGCGCTGGCTCTGACACTCGAATGGCACCGGCTGCATAAGGACGAATTACGCTCCAATTGGGAACTTGCAAAGGGCCATAATCCTTTGAATAACATCGCACCACTTGAGTGATCCTATGTTCCCCAGAATCACAGAAGCTCGTCACGTTTCCGACTACATCGTTTGGCTCCGTTTTGAGGACGGAGTCGAGGGTGAAGTGGATCTGCGAGAAGAACTCTGGGGTCCCATATTTGAACCTCTATTGGATCCCACCTACTTCCGCCGCTTCAGCATTCATCCCGAACTCCAGACGATTGTTTGGGAGAATGGAGCTGATTTCTCGCCGGAATTCCTCTACAAGCAAGTCCGCGCAACCGCCTGATCTGTTTTTTCCGCACGGTGCACGTTGCGCATAACGATTGCGGCAACACCGTTTACCCGCCATGTGTATTGTCTAGCCTGCCCGCCGTTTGAAGCGCTCAATGTGCACTACAGGCCGGCATATGTGTTTGACTGCAGTGAAGCTGACATCGACTCGGTTGAAGGGTCACTTGTCGTCGTCGATGTACGGAACGTCATTCGTCTCCAACCAGTCGACTGCGATCTCGCGATGTCGACAATTTCCCGCTGCCAATCATGAATGCCGTTGAGAGGTTCTCCGTTTTCGACGATGTTGATTTCTTCGTCGGAAATCGAGACAGTTTCACCCGTTCGGTTATTCAGGTAGGCGTGCCGCTGATCCGTGAGCGTTTCCAGCTCGTCGACCACAGCCTTGAGCGAAGCCTGCGGAAGCATAGGACGATCGGCCTTCAAACAAGAGCTGCATGAGGCATAACGTTTCGCCGCACAACGCAATGGTTTTGAGAGCTTCGTATAGCCGCCGGACGCCGCTGGCAACGAACAATACTTGCTTCGGTCCGCAAACGGCTCGTCCTCTGATTGCATTCCATCCGGCTTCTCAAATCCGCCTCAAAAGAGATCGAAAAGCTACCGGGTCACTGCCAGTCGAATCCTGGATAGGCTTGACCGGCTTTCGACCAATCTCGATTCCACAAAGCTCTTTCCCCTCAAAGGCGACCTCGCAGGGCTCTACAAACTCCGCGAAGACTCGCACCGCATCATCTTCGAAATCCTGAAATCCGAGAACACGATCACCGTGCACGCCATTGGGCACCGTCGCGATATCTACAAGCGTCACTGATTCCCTCCTCAGCGCGCGCGGCATGGCGCTTAACATCCGCGGGCATTACGCCGTGCTTAACAAATGTAGTGAAACGGAATGGTTAAGCATGGAGCGAACTCTATAATCATTTTCAGAAACGTGAGCGTCGTAATGCCCGCTGTTAGCCGTAGTGCCACTACTTTTGACAGTCTAGTTACCCGCTGAGCGTGAGAAGCGTGCCCGTCAGTTAGTCTCCAGCGACTACCTAGCTGACTCGCGTGACCTCGTGGCCAGCGGGAACTTTCACTTCGGTAATTGAATCCACCACGGTGCGAAATCGGACATCGAAAACCGCTCGTCTCATTTCCCAGTATCTGCGACAACCCGGCTGCGTCGCATACACGAAGAGCATCTGCTTGTTGTATTCCCACACTTCCGGTTCGATCGATTCATTTAGAGTATGAAGATACAGGTTCTCAAATACTTTGAAGAGACTGAACAGCACCGCAGCGAGTCGGGCCCGGTCTTCTTCACTCAGCGATTCCCACTGCGGATCTTTGGAGCCATGCTGGAAAATCCAGGCAAGCCGATCGTCCTGAGCAAGCATGTGATTGAATTCCATCAATTCGCGAAAGACTGAGTCACGCGTGCTCGTGACCATCGCCTGTGTGTTGGCTCGAACTTCGCGAGACACATATACCAACGTGATGACAACAGCAACCGCGCCCAATAATTGCCCGATCGCGCTCACGGCTTCCCAGTTCATAAGTCTTTCTCCTTATTTGTGATGATCATTGGATCGGGCGGTTTGACCGACGTCGTTCTCGTATGAGTGGCATTGCGGCTAACGATTTCTATGTTACAAAAGTAAGCCGACAGGGCCTTCCCGCAAGAAGATGGGCGCTCCAGCGAACTGGATCGGCCAACAACGTTTACCCGCCATTTGTGTGGCGGGCCGGCCTTGAGCGTCACTTCATCAACGTCCCATAGCCCCGTGGCGCGAAAGGCTGGAGCGGCCATGTTCAAATCCTGTTGAGCGCCGTTGTTGGCCGTGTTATGTGCAGCGCAACTCTATACTCCAGTTATGCAGGCGGCGCTCAGTGGCGTGACTACTTCGCGCCGTTGATTTTCCCGAGCATCTCCCAAGCATGTTGCTTGGTGTCATCTGGGGCTGTTGAAGTCAGAATCGCTTTATAATTGTAGACTGCTTTGGCAGTATCGTTTCCCGTTAGGTAGGTGCCGGCGAGTGAAGAATGCATACGCCATTTTGGGATTGCCTGATAGGAATCGTTGTTGATAAAATCTTCGAGAAGAGCAACGGACGAGGCTGTATCGCCTTTGAGAGTGTACGCGCGGGAAGTGCTCATGAGAATCGAAGGCAGCCAACTTGAGTCAGATGTGCTCAAAAAGTATTCATGCGATTCGAACATTTGCATCGTACTGCCCCCAAGCGAAATGACATCATCGTACCTTTTGTCAGCCCAGAGTGGAGACATTGATTCGGCTCTCAAGCCGACCTTCATAGGATATTCTTGAATGAGTTGGGAATACACTTCAAAAGAGTGCTTGCATTCTTTTCTCCGCTCCAAGAGTTGGGCGAAGTACGTCCCGCCCTCCAATCTGACAATCCTGCCTTTGTGGAAGGCTGTTGAAAGATAATCGTAGGCCTTTTCTTCTGAACCATTGAGTCCGAATAGCCAAAGAATGGGTTTGAGAAACATTGGAACGTCGGAAGTCATTAGATTCATCATGCCGGGGCCAAGATATGCGTCATAGCATTCTGGGCATAGCTCAATCAAGTCCTCGTGCATGTTAAAACCCTTCTTCGCTGTGCCGACTGCTCCGAAAAGACTGCCCTCAGCCATTTTGGCAATCCCCAGGTATCCAAGCGCTCCACCGGTGTAAAAAAGAGTGTAGGCGTCATTGGGTCTATCTTCGAGCCTTCGTTCGCCCAACTCAGCCGCACGCTCGAGGGATTGCTTCATCCTGCTAACTGCAATCTTGTTAAATCCGGGGATCACAAAGATCTCGGAATAGTATCTCATCCCTCGTAAAAAGAGCCATTCAAGGGAAGTTGAATCTCTGGAAAGCTGAGCTGCAATTATTTGATCCGCTAACTGAAAGTTATTTCGGTTAATTGCGTCGACAACGGTGATGGCTAGGCTGTCGACGACAGCATCTCGAATCGGGGTTTGTTGCGCGAAAGCAAAAGAGTGTGTGAGCACAACCAGAACCGAGAATCTCCAGAATTTCGAGTTCATGCCACTATCCTCCTTCAAACGGAGTGCCGCCCGCAAACCTTTGGATGAGTTGCGTTGCGCGTGTTATGCGCAGCGCAATTCTATACTCTGGTTTGCCCGCACGCATTCTACGCAGGAAAGGCAATGACCGATTGTGCCGCATGCAATCCAAGAACTTGGGCGCCGGAATTCTCTGGCCACCCGCATCTTACTGGATTACTGTTTAAAGGCTCCAATCTGACATAACTGTCTGGATTAAGTTCGAAGTATTCGTGCCAATTGGGAAAGGGTGCAAATACCCTCTCAGACGTCACGATGAAAGCAAAGGGATACACCTTCATGACATTGAAGAGAGTGGGCGAAGAATTCACCACCAACAACAGATCTCGGACAATTCGAATTTCCGGAAGCGTATAAGGAAGTACATAGAATCCAAGCTGCTCCGGGATGGGGTCTGACATGTTCTGCAGAGCTCGTACGAACAAGTCCTCAGTTGTCGATCGTACATGGGAAGTTTTTGCTGAAAGAAAATGTCCGAGTATCCCCCTAATGACAAGGTTCGGACGATATGAGACACCAAATTGCTCTTGCGAAATGTTGTCATCCAAGAAGGGTTGAACAGTTCGGAAATAGCGTCATCGCAGTGCTTCAGTGTTATGTTGTTGCATTCCGTGCATACAGTCCGATACTTGATGCCATTTTGTGAAAAGCCCAGTGGTTTTGTACTTGAATCAGTCATGAAGTTGAGGTACGAGATAAACCTATACCTACCACGGTTGCCAGTGCACTTGGGTGGGACGTGCTCTTCTGAAAGCGCAGAAAACTCTTTGAGGCAAATATTGCAGATTCCGTCCGCGGGATCCTTTTGAAGCAGAATCTCCCCAAACGCCTCGGAAGACAAGTCGTTTGCGTACACTTGCTTACCATCTGGAGTGTATCCAATGATCTTCCGTCCAAATCTGGCGCTTCCATTTGTCATGGTGTGTGCGGGCAAACCTTCAGATGAGTTGCGTTGCGCATAACGTTTCGGCCAACAACGCAGCGCCCCGCAACCCCGAGTGAGCGAAGCGAGTCGAGGGGCGGGGCGTTGAGCGAACTCAATAGTGTTTCTCCAATGAGTGAGCGACGTTGTTGGGCGTGTTATGTGAAGTGCGCCGCCACGTCACCTGGTTAGGTCTTCGTGTCTCCTCAAGCTTCAAAATCCTTCTGTGCGAGCTGTGACTGCCGGATGATAGATTTCAGAGTGCCGATTCGGATTTCCTTGTGATTGGGGACCGGGACTGTGATGGTTGAAGTCTCGGTCCTTTTCTGCATCACTATGTGACTTCCTCGTTGCCTGACTTCCGCGAATCCGTGCTCTTCCAGGATTGCGCAGACCTCCCGTCCTGAGAGGATCCTGATCCTACCCAACAGCAACCTCAAGGCGGGTGATGAACACTTCGCCGTGCATTCTGTCTCGAATTTCCTGGGGCGAGGCCGATTCGAAGAAAAGTTCGAGGGCCTCCTTCAGGTTTAGTCGGGCTTCCTCAACCGTACTTCCCTGACTGGCGATATCCAATTCCGGACAGAGGGCAACGTACTGATTGTCCTCGCGCTCGATAATTGCCGTGAATTGCTGAGTATTCTGCATTCTGATCTCCTGATTCATGAAGCGACATACCGCATTGTACGAAACTTCACAATTCCGAACAATGAAGCCGAGATAACTCAGCCGTGGCGGCGCATTTTCACATAACGTTTCGGGCAACAACGCCGGCCTGAAGCACCACTTCATTAACGCTCAATAGCCCCGTGGTGCTGAGGGCTGGAGCGGCTAAGTTCTCATCGAGACGAGCGTCGTTGTTGCCCGTGTTATGCGGCCGTGACGCGCGCCGTACAGCAAGAATCCTGCCCGTGCAGGTTGAGCGACTTGTTAGCTGGCGCAACGGATGAAAAGCTAGTTACGAAAGCAGGCCGGCAATGATAGCACCAATT
>Ga0154320_1095_pt6 | contig 12812 bp, 11 predicted proteins | sample RifGroA2_FD_115848 | JGI IMG/M metagenome (GOLD analysis project Ga0154320, IMG submission 115848) | Ignavibacteria bacterium GWA2_55_11 | reverse complement strand
GAGCTTCGGATCGCTTACGGTAATCCCCGCCGGTTGTGCAATGCCGAGCGATGCGCCGTGGAAGAGGTTACCCGCGTAGATCATGTTCACCGGCGTGTCCGCGTATTGGATCAGCGGTCCGTACGTGGAACGGACAATGTTGTTCGCTATCACGCAATTGAGCGGCGGGAGCGTCAACTCGGTGTCCTTTCCCGCGCCGATCAGCAAATTCACCTTGCAGTCGACGAACGTATTGAATGCGATGAGGGCCCGTTGCACGCGGAAATACCGGTTTAGGGGGCTGTCGGGCACGCCGTTCATCACCGGAAGGGCGGATTTCATGCTGCTCCCGGCCAGGTCGGCCAAATAATTATTGACGACCACATGATCTTCACCGATAACACGAATTCCGCCGGAATCCTTCACCTTGTTGCCAAAGAAGAAGTTTCCTTCCACTCGACATCGGTTGCCGTGACGCAATGTCAGCGCACCCGCGCATGAGTCAAAGGTGTTCGCCCGGTACACATTGCCGCAGGATTTGTTGGAAATGATCTCCGCTTCACCATTGCACCGGTTGAAGTAGTTCTCTTCGACCGTGGTGAACGAATCGTACATCGACCAGTCGCTTGTCCCCACGCGGATCGTTTCGCCGCCATTGATGCCAAGCGGAGGGCGGGGACCAAAATGATTCCGGTCGATGCGATGATAATTCGGTGTCGGTCCGAGCCAAACGACCAGTGTCGTTCCCGAATGTCGTTTTCCCGCGAAATAGCAGTGATCCACTCTATTGTAAGAACCGTACAAAGAGACCCACTTGTAATCTGTGAGGCTGTCGGGCGGATTGTAATCGACGATCGATGAGTTCGTCAATCGGCAATGGTCCGATCCGGTGCCGTTGGGAGATCGAAATTCAATAACAGAACCTGACGGGCACACTCCGTTCTCAAACCGAAGTCCATCGACCACGAGCCATGTTCCGGCAATGCGCACATAACTTGTACCGGTGATCACCACCTGTCCGGGTATTTCCGCTCGAAGGACGATCGGATGAAGAGAATCGCCGTTCCCCTGGAATACGATCTGGGCATTCATCCACGTCCCGTTTGTCATGACCAGCGTGTCGCCCGGAAGTGCCGACGCCATGACGGAGGCGATCTGAGCCGCGTTCGACACGGAATACACGTCGGCCTTTGCGGAGAACGTGACGATCAAAGAGATTATAAGAGGCTTCAATTGCATGAATCTGTTAAGAAAGATTTTCCCACGAAGTACACGAAGATATAAGTACGTAAGAACGAGAGAATGTATTTAACCCAATTTCTCCTTCGTGCACTTGCCGTTCAGGTCTACCTTGCCTTCGTGTCCTTCGTGGTAAATTTTTTGGGTTGCACGAGGCCTAGACCTGCAAGAGATGTAAAGCAAACCCGCCGACCTCCGCTTCGAAATAGATCGCCACGAGCTTCCCATCCTTTTCTGACTTCTCATCCGCCCGCATCTTGTATCCTTTTCTCTCCAAGTAAGCCGCTGCGCGATGAATGAAATTCGTTCCGACGGCGAGATGTCCGTGCTCTCCGAGATACATCCTCTTGAGGAATTCGAACTGCGTTCCGACGAAGATCGAGGAATTTCCCTCCTTCACCGCCATGCCGGTGATGTCCGCGATGAGCTTTGCGCCGGCCATCGCCCGTTCAGCGTCCGGGGCGTTCATGCCGACATGTCGCAGCTCGAACCCGAGCATTTTCACAATCGCGGCGGAGGTTAGGGACCGGATCTCATCGAATTTCTGGGCGGCGATCAGTTCCTGTTTCACCATCCAAGAACCGCCGCACGCGAATACATTGGAGAGCTTCAAGTAGGAGAGAAGGTTGTTCTCGTCCACACCTCCGGTCGGTATAAACGAGATCTCTTTGTACGGCCCCCCCAGCGCTTTCACATATTTCGCCCCGCCTGCCTGTTCCGCCGGAAAGAACTTCACCACCTGCAACCCCAGACCTATTGCACGCTCCACGTCGGAGGGCGTCGCGACACCAGGCGTTATCGGAATGTTCTTCTTCATGCAGTACTCGACGACAGACGGATTAAGCCCGGGAGAAACGATATATTTCGCCCCCGCGCCAGTAGCCTTGTCGACATGCTCTGTCGTTAATACGGTGCCGGCACCGAGCGTCATGTCCGGAAACGCTTTTGCGATTGCTTTGATCGATGCCTCGGCCGCAGTCGTTCGGAACGTCACTTCGGCGCAGGGAAGTCCGCCTTCCACGAGTGCACGTGCCAGCGGTACGGCATCTTCTGCCCGATCGATCGCAATGACGGGGACGATGCCGAGAAGGTGAATCTGTTCAAGTACCGGAGAGAGCAAGGACATTGCTGAGGGATTGGCTGTGGTGATTGTCAATTTTCGATTTTCGATTGCCGATTGCCGAATACGCCCGCGATTGTCGAACTGCGCACTGCTTTCTGATCTCTGATCTCTGATCTCTGATCTCTGATCTCTGATCTCTGATCTCTGATCTCTGACTTCTGACCTTTGCTTTCTGCCTCTACTTCATCATCACAATCTTCCGAGCATATCCTCCGTTGGGGGCTACCAACCGCACAAAATAGATCCCGGAAGCGTGCTGGGTTGCATCCCAGACAACGCGATATTCTCCCGCTGGACGTATCTCGTCGACAACGCGCGCCACCGTCCGCCCGAGCAAATCACATACATCGACCGACACTTCGGTCTCGACCGGAAGCGTGAAGACGATCGTCGTTGCCGGGTTGAACGGATTCGGATATGCGCTGAGCTCGTATGCTGTTGGAACGATGCCGACGAGCGCTTCCTTGTCGACGACCGAAACAGGAAGCGGGGCCGGCTCTTCTTTGATGGAGAATCCAGCGAACCTTACCGCCTCATCCCGGAGGTCGGACGAGGAAAGCAAGCTTCGGTAGATCCCCCATTTCGGACGTATGAAGTCGTTGTCCGAACGGATCGTCATGATGTTGCCATTCGTGTAAGACAAAATCGTGTCACCGGTGATCACGTTGCGGATTGTCATTGTGTACGAACCCGACGACCCGACCGTCATCACTTCGGCGCACTCCACCCAGGTTCCTTCGAACGACAAGAGATTGACGATCGCCACCTTCGTCGTGTTGTCGTGAATGAGTTCGAGCTTGTTGGGGCTCCCCTTCCGAGCGGTGAGGGTGAAGAGCGGATTGCCATCATTTCCACCGACCGCTTTGATCTGATGGAGGTGCGTGAAATTCGGTGACGGCTGGAATCCCGTTGGAAGCCGGAATTTCCACGTGTATGTGAACGTCTCTCCGATTGTACCGAGGAGTGAATCGGGCGACTGGTCGTAGGTCTTGATCTCGATCCGTTGACGGTCGAAGTTGATGCAGCGATCGTTGTCCGGCGTGACATGGCTGTAGAATTCGAATACATGCTGACCGAGGTCCGCATCCCAGACCTCGGCGATGTGTCTGCCGAATTCCGGATGGACGCACTCGGGGTTCTCGACGACATCGCCGCCGGACGGAGCGAGGACGCTATTGATCAGCTCGTACGTATTCCCCGGTCCGTCGGCGTTCAGGATAGCCTGCCCGAATACCGGCGCGGAACGGAAAAGTAGAAGTCCCCAGCAAAGCACAAGCCATTCACAGGTCTTCGGAATGAGGTACCATCTCCTCGTCAGGCCGGTCGTTCGTCTTCTCTGTGCCTTTATGTGACTCATATCAGCCATTCATCCGCATCCCCCATTACGCACTTCCATTCCAATATTCCACCATTCCACCATTCCACCATTCCAATATTCCAACTCATCAGACTTACCGAGCAAGCCACCCCCCATCCACCACCAACACATGTCCATTCACATAATCCGATGCGGATGAAGCGAGGAACACAACCGTCCCTTGAATGTCCTCCGGCATTCCCCAACGTCCCGCAGGAATGCGTTCTGTGATCTGCCTGTTGCGTGTCTCGTCGGACCGAAGTTTCTCCGTATTCTTTGTCACCATATACCCGGGAGCAATTGCGTTGACGTTCAGTCCGCGTGCCGCCCATTCATTCGCCAGCGCCTTGGTTACCTGGGCAACTGCGCCTTTACTCGCCGCGTACGACGGAACGGTGATCCCGCCCTGAAACGAAAGGAGGGACGCCACATTGATGATCTTGCCGGCTTTGCGCTTCACCATGTCCCGTGCCGCAGCCTGTGACAGAAAGAACAGACTCTTGGCATTCAGGTTCATCACTTCGTCCCAATCCTTTTCGCTGAAATCGAGGGCCGGGGTACGGCGAATCGTTCCTGCATTGTTGACGAGGATATCTACCTTCCCGAATTCGTGCACGGCTCGCTCGACGATCGAAGCTGAAACTCCCGCATTCGCCAGGTCTGCGGTCATCGTGACCGCCTTGCGTCCCACGGCACGGACTTGTTGTGCAGTCTCCAAACGTTCGTTGTGGTCGACCAAGAGCACATCGGCTCCCGCTTGAGCAAGGGCCAATGTCATTGCGGCGCCGAGCCCGGTGCTTGCTCCGGTCACGATGGCGGCCTTGCCGCCGAGGTCGAAGAGATTTTTCATGCGTTCACTTTTGTGCGTTCGCTGCCCGCAGGTCCACGCGTTGTATGGTTCCGCCGAAATAATAGACCGCTCCAACGCCCAGCGGCACCAGCGCCGCACCCATCAGAAAGACGGGAATATAGCTCACCGAGCTTATCGCAGGGATCAGCCAGGTGCTGAACACCAGCGTGCCGACGACCGCGCTCATGCCGCCCAAACCGGCCAGCGATCCGACAGACTTACCCGAGAAATAATCGCTCGGCAACGTCTGGATGTTGTTGATCATCATTTGGAATCCGCCAAGCACAACGGCTATCAATAGAACTGCCATCAGAGGCGTTGTCGCCATCGCCGCCAATATGAAAGCAGGGAACGTGATGCACCCGCCGACAACGATCGCCCGCTTGCGCGCCTTATCCACCGACCAGCCGCGGCTCATCAGGAATCCGGACATCCAGCCCCCCGAGAGACTTCCGATCGCAGCGCCCAGATATGGCATCCACGCAAACAATCCGATCTGTTTGATGTCGAACCCGAATTGTTCTGCCAAATAGATTGGAAGCCAGTTGACAAACATCCACCATATGGGGTCGACAAAGAACCGGGAGACGATGACCGACCAGCTTTGCCGGTACGAGATCAGCTCCTTTACCGGAATGATCCGTTCGCTTTCAGGGGATGCATTCGTTTTTTGTCCCGCGAGTATGTGCTCTCGTTCGTCGTCCGAGATCCACGGGTGACGTCCGGGCTCGGCCTTGTTGAGGAACCACCAGGGAATGATCCAGACAATGCCGAGTGCAGCCACGACGACGAAGGTGGCCTTCCAGCCGAGCCAGAGATACAGGAAGGCGATCAGCGGGGCAGACATGACGGCACCAAGCGAGGCGCCGGCGTTGAAAATGCCCTGTGCAAACGCGCGCTCTTTGATGGGAAACCATTCTGCGCTCGCTTTTGTGGCTCCGGGCCAGTTGCCCGCCTCGCTCAAGCCGAGCATGGAGCGAAAGAACGAAAAGCTTGCTATGCCACGGGCGATCCCGTGAAGTCCGCAGGAAACAGACCAAACGAAAATGGAGAGCACGAATCCCATGCGGGTCCCGACCCAGTCGAACAACCGTCCCGATAACGCCTGTCCCAATGCATAGGCGATCATAAACGAAGCGACGATCGTCGCGTACTGGTCCTTGGACAGATCAAGCTCTTTCGAAATGTCGGGCCACATGACCGCGAGCGACGTCCGGTCGATGTAGTTGATGACCGTAGCCGTTGCGATCAAACCGATGATCCACCAGCGAAGTCCCGGCACATGCCGTTTGGCCATGTCGGTCACTTGGCCTTGGATTTTTTCGCGGCCAGGATATCTTCCCGGCAGGGCGTGAACACATCGACCAGCGAACTCTCTTCCAACGCCACGACTCCATGCTCGATGTTCGGAGGTATGAAGTAGCAGTCCCCTTTTTTCAGGGTCTGTGTATCCTTCCCGATCTTGACCTCAAATGAGCCGGACTCGATGTATGTCACCTGGCGGTGAGGGTGTTTGTGAACGTACCCTATCGATCCTTTCTGGAATTGCACGGCGATCATCATCAACTGGTCGTCATAGCCAAGGATCCTTCGCTGAACGCCTTCGCCCACATTTTCCCACTTGATCTTCTCTCCGAGGACAAATGTTTTTTCGGTCATGGACATGTGATGTTCCTTTGAGTTGGTTCAATCATCGCACACCGCAAGGCGCGTGGCGCACTCCGCCTTTAACCAGGTAACCAATCGGCTAACGCCTTCCCTCGTTCTTGTCCAATTCATAATTGCCTTTCCAGTGCCAAGTTTTACCGCCGGCAGATATCTCGTGCTCCGCTGAATCCGATGCAGACTTGTTGGTCGTCATGAATGTCCAATGGAACCCGTCTTTCCCTTCGATGTCGACGACCGTTCCTTCATCCGTCGACGCGAGCACATGGACCGACGCGACCGTCGGGCGTGCTCCGATGGAGAATTCCTTCGTTCCGTCGAACAAGCCGTGCGGCTCAAGCACGGTTGCGAAAACGGTTGAACCGCCCTTTCGCCGGAATATGACGCCCGGCTCATGCCGCAGGTTGAAATTCGGGTCACCCGCTCCAATCCGCGTGAAGAGTACCTTCGTGCCACTGTCTGCCGCTGCAATCAACGAGTAATAGCGGTTTCCGTTCAACCACGATACGCGCACGGGACCGGAGGCGTTGCCTTCGGCTTCGAGCCACAGGTGTTCGTACCCGTTCCTGCTGCCGAGCGACTGTTGTTGTTCTGAATGTGATGTCGTCGGAATGTTCGCGTCGAGCAGATGACCGAGATAATAATAGGGCAGGTCGTACTGGTGTTCACGGGAAGAGACAACCCGAATGACGTCGATGATGAGAGGATGGGCGAATCGGCTGTCGGGAACGAGCGCCACCGTCCGTTGCATTGCAACACCCGGAGATGCTTCCTTCACCGATGCGCTCATTACCTGCAATGACGGATCTGCCGTGGAAAAGTAATGTTTGTCCGCATGATGTCGTTCAGAGACCGATTCTTTTCCTTCATACTGCGACTGTTCGTCGACCGTCACCGTGTTGTGTGCGATCGTTTGGCGCGTCCAGGTTTTTGTTTCGGGCAAATATCGCCCGCCGTATTTCGGCTCCACATTGATGAAGCGGGCCGCTCCATAGTCCTGCAGGATCTCGGTCCCTTGATCATAGTACAGCAGCGAAAGTTTGTCGTAGTGCCCGTGCGACAAACCATGGCCGGTGTATTTCATCAAGACGAGCGACTGATCGATCACCGGTCCATACCGCAGAACTCCAACGCCTCCCTCGTTCCCGTCCCCGCCGTCCGAATATTCAACGCTGGCGTACTGGAAGGCCGGAATGAGGGACGAACTCTGAAGCGCCTTGGCGACAGACAGACCGGCGCCGTTCAACAATACTTCGCCGTGTTTCTGCGCCACCCACAGCAGACCGGGATCCGCACCGTACCGATCATACACTATGTTGGTCGCGATGATGAGTTCGGGGGAGAGGAAGGATTTTTCCTTCAGCGCATCGTTGATGGGTATGAATGCTCCGTTTGTGTAGGACAACTGCAGGCCGGAATAGAGCGCCTTCCGCAGGATCTGGTCGTGAAACTCGAAGATCTTCAGCGATGGTTCGTTGTTTTCAATGACCTGCGCCAGCACCATGAACGGCATGATGGCGTAGCGGACGTAATACGGTCCTTCCGTGTAAAAACCGTCGGGCGAAAATAGCAACTCCATCTGACGGAGAAACCCGGCTTTCTTGTCTTTTTTCGACCCGTACAGCGCTTTGTCGACGAGATCCCGGTCGTTCATGGTATAGCCGGCCATCGCCACGGCAGCGTCGATCCATGTGCCGTGATTATGGATCCGGTCGAATTCCGATGTGTGCTCGCGGATGAAGTACTCTGCCAATGGCCTGAAGAGCTTCCCTTCGATAGCGGACCTGTCCGACGCCGGAAGCCAATCATATATGCAGTCGTACGCCTGCGTCGCATGGACCATCCATACGGTCTCGTTCAGCGACTGCCAGAACAGCCGGCCGTATGATTCGCTCGCGGCCATCGGATGTTTCGGCAGGGTCGGCCAGAGGTCCACGTATTTCATCAGCATGTCCCGTATGAATTGCGCATACCGGACCTCCCCCGTCACCGCATACAGAATGCCGGCAAGATGCATCTCCGTGTAGTTTTCCTTGTGCCGCTGATGCGTCACGCCTCCGGCATCGACCGGACGCGGAACATCCATCGGACGCGCAAGCGCCGCTTCGACAACGCGCTTCGCCCGCTGGAACGTCGTGTCGAATACGGGCACCTTGCCCAACGCAGCTTTCATCTCAGCCGCCTCAGCCTTCGTCAGCATCAGACGAGGATGAGATGGCTGAGTGCTGACGACCGCTACCACTGCGATACTGGACACAATTGAAGAGACAATGCGTTGAATGGTCATTTCAGATTCTCTAATGGACTTATGATATTGTCTGTCACCTTGTCCCGGGATAAAACCCGGGCCAAGTTTGAATAAAGTCCTTCGGACTATTACCGCCTACAATTCCATCATTCCATCATTCCATCATTCCATCATTCCATCAAACCGCACTTCTAAGAGAAGAAAATCCCTCCATTCACGTCTATGCAGGTTCCGTTTACAAACGATGATGCGTCGGATGCCAGGAATGTCACAAGCTCCGCCACTTCCTGTGCCTGGCCTTCGCGGCCAAGAGGAGTGGCGGCGGCGACTCGTTGCCGCACTTCGGGTTTCGTGAACGTGTCGTGGAAGGTCGTGCTGATCATACCTGGACATACCGCATTGACTCGGATCTTTCTCGGCCCCAACTCCTTCGCAAGTCCGCGGGTCATCGTCATCACCGCGCCTTTGGAGGATGCGTAGGCAATGGCTCCCGGACCTCCGCCGTCACGTCCCGCCTGCGATGCAAAATTGACGATGGAACCACCGTCGGCCATATGCGGCAGCGTGTGTTTGGTCATGAGGAAAATGCTGCGCGTGTTGATGGCAAAGAGCTGGTCCCAAAATGCCGCGTCCATCTCGGCCACCGTCTTCCTCGCCACAAGTCCTCCGGCGACATTCACGAGGATCTGGAACGGTCCGCCGAAGCTCTTCTTCGCTCCATCCACAAACGCCTTGATGCTTTCCTCTTTTGTGACGTCGCAGGGAAATGTGGCCCCCTTGCCGCCGGCTTTTTGTATGAGCGACAGTGTCTCCTTTCCCAGTTCATTGCTTTCGAAGTAGCTAAACACCACCGAGGCGCCAAGGGAGGCCAGCTGGACGGAGATTGCTCGACCGATATCGCGTGCGCCTCCCGAAACAAGAGCGACTTTGCCGTTGAGTGTAGCCATACCGTTCACGTTGAGAGAATGATGATGTGAAATGTCACAGCTGCATGCCGATCTCGATGGTTACGGCATGTGATGCGCTTGTGTTAAAGTTGACGTTCGAAGTCCATGCATCGTGGTATGAAAGCGTAGAATATTCGTATGCCAGATTCATGTTGAAGAGCCACACGTGAAGCCCGGCCCCCAGGCTGTACACGGAACCGCGCACAGGGTCGTCCGTGATAGCGGCCCCTTCTCCCGCGAACACTTGTGCATCTTCACGATAGCCGGCCCGGAGGCGCATGGCATCATTGACTGCATACTCTGTACCAACGCGGAAAGTCTTCGCTCCAAGCCACGGCTTGATGCCCGTGCCACCCGCCGGAGTATACTCTGCCTGTTCGAACCGGTTTACCACATAGTCCACTCCAACTGTCCATCCTCCCCGTGGATAGAATGCGAATCCAACGGCATACGAGAGAGGATACCTCAGCCTGTCCTCGCCTGATTGGTCTGATGCAGATATGACACCCATCGTGTCGATTGTTGTGGATGAATTCCACGTTCTTGTGACCGTCGACGGGAGTTGAAGAGAAACACCGAACGCAAAATTAGAATTGCGAAAGGCGGCGCCCAGATGGCCAAGGACACCCGCGTATGTGGACGTGCCCGCTGTTGTGGCGAGATAGCGAACAGAATCGATGTAGTATACGTTGAACGATCCGGTTGCGCTGGTCGTCAATCGCAACCGCCCGCGTCCGACAGACCGCTCTTCATCATCCGAAGAGCCCGTGAGGAGTGTTGCCGAAACACCAAGACTCACGTGCTCGCCAAGCTTCACGGCGGCACCGGGGGTTATCCCGTATATGGATCCGGTACGCTCCCGGAAGTGCTGGTACCATGCCACCTTGATCGTTTCTCCGAGAGCCGGGCGAAGCATCGGTTCCGGGCGGTATGATCCGATGTATGGAGATAACGCATTGTTGTTCTGGAAATAATGATCGAGGTTCACCGCTTCGGAGAAGCCCGCACCAACCACGATGTTCGCGAATCCCAGGTCGATCGGCATCGCGCCTACGACCGACAGTGGCCGCACCGAGGACGCATTCTTCTCCCAGTTCGGCCCGATGTTATCGTAGGAGCGCTCGAGCGGCTTCGTCGCCGTGTCCACAATGCCCGACATCCGGTTCTCAAAGATAAGGCTGAGCGTCGCGTAGGCCTTGTCGGGATACCACTCCTGCTTTTGGTCGCGATCGGTGCTCGTTGTGACGCCGCCAAACCTGATATCGGGAGCTTCGAGCCCGGTGAGGAGCGCAGGATTGGCAAACAAGGCTCCGGCACCCGAAGCTGCGCCGACGCCAGCCCACCCCATGGCGCGCATGCGCGCATCAGGGGCGACGAATCGGTCAAGTCCGTAGACCGTCAATGGATTCGCCACACCTTGGGCTGCTGCCTCTTGCGCCAACGCCGCGGCGCACATTACTCCGCAGAGCGCGGCGGTTCGCATCACGGATCGTGTTTTCATCAGAAGTGTACTCCAAAGCTAATGCGGTGAGCGGCGCCGAGATATTCACCCATACCGGCATAACTGTAATCGAGCCGGAATTGATATCCCTCGACCGCAGATCGAACGCCGCCACCGTATGTGAATCGTTCGTTGTCGTAGTTGTTCTTGTATCCTGCCCGGATCGCAATGAGTTCTGCGAACTCATATTCGAGTCCGAAGTGCATCTGTTGTGCGTAATCGTTCGGTTGGAAAATGTCGTAGGCAGCGGTCAGCCGGTTCGTTTCGTCCGCGCCGATCAGGCCGTTCGGTCCGTAGAGATCCGCGGCTGTACCGAACCGGAGCGCCATGGGAGCGGGAAAAGTCTCTTCGGCAAATTTCACCTGCGGGCCGAAATTCTGGACCGACACACCGATGCGGATAGATCGGAAGCCCGTATTATAGAGCATCCCAAAATCGAGGAGGAACGAGTTCGCGTAAGTCTTGTAGGTCTCTGTTGCCGTACCTCCTCCGGACACTGGCACAATGACCGACCCGGTCGTCGCACCGTACAGCGATTCCTGTACGAACTTAACGCTTACGCCGATGCCGAATTTGTCGGTCATCGGCCGGGCATATGTCACGCCGACCAGGTAGGACCAAGGTGAAAACTCGGCGCCCGTAAGCCCCGGATTGTATTTCTGGGACGTACCCGTTCCCGAGAAGCCGAGATGATCAACCCGCGTCTCTTCGATGGTCCCGAAATCGACATACTGAAGCTGCACGCCGAACGTTCCCCAATCTTCAATGGGAATCGCCGCGGCGATCGCTCCCTGACGAGTGTCGAACAGCCACATGGTCAATGTGGAGGTTGCTTCGATGCCGTTGCTCGTGGAAAGTCCGGCCGGATTCCAGAACACGGCGTCCGCGCCGGTGGCAAGGGTCGCGTATGCATCGCCCATGGCTGTGGCACGGGCGGTCGGCATGACCTTGAGAAATTGGAGCGACGACGTCCCCACTTTTTGTGCCAGCATGGACCCGGGAAAAGCGAAGGAAAGTGCCGCGATGGCAATGATAGTCTTGCGTGTCATGGCGTTTGTCCTCCTCACCGGATTATGACGAATTTACCGTGGGTCCGCTCGCCGGTCGGCGTGTCCACAACAAAGAAGTACAGGCCGGACGCCATCAACTGATTGTTGCGGGTGACTTGAAGATACTCTTCGGAATAATTTCCGGAGTCATGTTCGATCGTTTCCACGAGTTGTCCGCTGTAGGAGAAGATGCGGATTGTGCAGATCCTTGGGAGGTTGTAGAATCCGATCGTACCTGAAGGGTCGTTGCTGGACACTTGTCCCCCAAAGCCGGAATTCACGAAGAAGGGATTTGGAACGACGACGACCTTTTCCAGCCTGTCCGTTCCCCCCAGCACCGTATTGTGCAGTTTAAGGTTGCCGGTTGAACGGGACGATCGGTTCCCCGCGACGTCCACGGAAACGACCGAATAGAAGAACGACTCGCCGACCCGCGTGGTGGAATCTTTTATGCTGTACTTGCCGGCGGCGAAAAATCTGGGGTCGTTCGCGCCGACGCTGTCCAATCGCATCCAGGGCCCGAGCGGATGGATCGACTTAAACACTTCGTAATGACTGAATGCGGCCGCGAGCCTGGGGGACGAAAAGGTCTCCGGCGTCGAGGCCCATTCGACCAGATTATGTGCCAGCACGTCGCTGCGGACGGTAACCACGGGGGCAAGCACCACGAGCGGCAGTTGATACATACCCTGGGCGGGAGACCGTTCCGGCCAATACTGCACGGTGTCGTGTGAGATGTACGGCTGGCCGGTATACGCCTCGATCGCCCGGTCCGCTACTTCACGCATCGTTACGGTGTTGGAATTGACGTACTGCGGGAGCGGATACGTCGACAGATAATTGCTGCCATACGT
>Ga0154320_1097_pt1 | contig 12891 bp, 10 predicted proteins | sample RifGroA2_FD_115848 | JGI IMG/M metagenome (GOLD analysis project Ga0154320, IMG submission 115848) | Ignavibacteria bacterium GWA2_55_11 | reverse complement strand
CTCCAACAGTGTCTCCGATGATGCCATCCTCGGCATCCGCACGAGCAGTAACGTCGAATTCCGCCGGACGGAATGCCTCAACGCGAAAACTGACGCCGCCAATGTGCGACCATTCCTCTTTCCCTTTTCGCATTTCGCTCCGTTCCAGCCTCACAGCGTAATATCCAAGCGCTCCGCCCGGCGGGACAGGAACGGAGACCGCAAATGACCCAAATGGAGAAAGCTTGGGTTGTACCTCAAGCACATTCTCGTCGCGCGGATCCTTCACGGTCAATCGCAGCTTCACGTTGTCGGGGATCCGCCATTCGCCGCTGCGGAGCATGCGGACGATCCCCTTGAGATCCGCAGATTCGCCCGCCTTATACAGGCCGCGGTCGCTGAACAGCGACGCCTGGTATGATTCACCCCGAGGATTCCAGTCATACGGAATGCTGAACTGCCACGGCTCGATGCCGTCCGACCAATCGGACGTAAGGAAGGCGACATCGGCGCCGGAACTGACAATCGCCCACACCCTTGGACGTTCCCAATCGTTCGTCGACTGGATCTGAAGCTCCGACCAACCGGGTGCGTCAACGAGTCCCTGGGCATTTGCGCTCCCCCGCCAGACGACGCGGTTATTGTCGTCGCGCAGCTCGACCGAGGCATTCGGGACGGGAGATGCATCCTTCAAGCGTGTCACCCAGAGGAGGATGGATTCCGGGGAGAATTTTCCGGTGATGCCGATGTTCGTCACCTGGAACATCGCCTTAAGGTATTTCTGTCGTTTCAGCTTGCTGTCGACCTGTACTGCAACTATTCCCGTCTTTCTTTCTCCAAGCACGTCGTCGAGATTGAGGAAACGAACAGCCTGTACATTCCGCTTTCCGTTGATCGGTATGTCCTTGAAGATAGTGAAGAGCTTGTCCGGACTGATCGCGTCGTCATTCCCCTCCCAACGCCGCCATGAACCGATCGCGCGAAAAACGGGAACAATCTGCGACGTATCGACAATCCCCATCATAGCCTGTACAGAAGACACATTGAGCGACCGGAACGGGTAGCGATGTTTTTCGTAGGCCTCGATGATGCCGATGCCCTGTCCCATCGTGACATACGGCTCGTATGCGAGCGTCGTGAACGTGAACGTGTGATCGGTGGTGATCTCGTTGCCGAATCGATCTTTCAGTCCGGCTTTGAGGACGCCTGTATACGACCGTTCGGCGGCGAATTCGAAGGGAAGAGAAACCGTTTCTGTCGTCCAGTCGTATGATTCGTAGTCGGTCCTCGTTGTCAAGGGCGGAGTGAACTCCAGACGTTTCAAGACTTCGTTCACCGGGACCGGAGAGGAGAAGAAGAGGACGAGAGGATACATGGGGTCGATTCCGGCAGAATCCTTCACGCCAAGGAATCTAAGGTCGTTATATGTGGTGAACGACGACGTGTACTCCAGGTCCATCGGCAATAGTCCTTCGGAGCCGGTCAGTGTACGGGCGCACCGCAGGGTGATCGATGCCCCCCTGGGAAAGGGCTGCCCCGGAGTAATGAGCAGCGAGTCCGTCGAGCCGGTCTCTGTTCGGCCCGCAGTGTATGCGGGAAATGTGCGTGAGCCGTCGTGATCGAGAGTCAACGAAATATGCTTGCTCGCCTGCGCAGGGTCGACCGGTTGATTGAACTTGATCCGGATCGCGTGGTCCAGTTCGACGAACCGTTGACCGTTCCTCGGCGTGACGCCGAGAAGACGTGGCCGGGGAGTTTCGAACGTCCAGACAACATCTTCGGCGAACGACTGACCGCTCAGGCTCTTGGTCCCGGCCGGAATGCGAAGCGTGTATCCCGTTGAATACGGAAGCGTGTCTGCGGGTTGAAACGTGAGTGTGGAGGACCCCATCCACCGGTATTTTCCGGGTATGGGCGGGTCAATGACGAGAGGTCCTTCTCCCCTGTCTTTCGGAACAGCCTCGAGCGGGACCATCGGCTGGTTGAATGTGACCGTAATGGTCAGGCTCTGGTCGATGGAGGTTGTTGCGCCTCGCGGGGACTGAACCACGACACGAAGTCCCTCTCCGGTCTGAGCGCCTGCGATCGGATGCAAGAGGCACAACAAGAAGCACATTAACACAAATTTCATTGCGGTCATGGCGACTTTGCGACTTTGCGTGATTTCTTTTCTCATGACAAGAACTCGAAGGTATCTCATGGAGGCCCCTTGCATCGGCAACGGCGGTTGAGGAAGACGTACCGGCAGACTATATTGCATCGAACGAACTCAAAGTAACGCCGATTTCTTTCAACCTGCAAGACAACTGAAATAGTTCACTATCTTAACGAAAAGAGAACGCCGGGTGATGAGCCCGGCGTTTGTGTTCTTCTACAGCCCAGAGTATGCGTCACTTTATGAGCGTCATCCTTGCCGTAGAGATAAAGGGAGAACCAGCATCATCGACTGCCGTCAATCTGCAGATATACATTCCCGACGAATACATCGTGGCATTCCATGTCCGACTATGCGGGCCTTCACTCATTCGCCCGTCCTGCAAAACCTCAACCACACGTCCAAGCATGTCGTAGATGATAAGTTGCACGATTGCAGAAGCTGCGTGTACTCTTCGTCTGATGAATACGCGGCTATACCCACACTGGTCGCTTCGGCAGCGCTCATTGCTGAAGGAGGTATGGGGACGTCGGCATCAATCGGATAGGCATTAACAAAAAGTTCATGCGGTTGCGCATCGACGAGAAATCTCTCAAAGGAATAAGGTCTATTGGTTGCGGTAATTCCGCTGCCGGTACCATCTGAAGGAATTCCGTAGATTAGCCGGGCTTTTTCCTGGATATACTTGAACGACAAGAAAGAGCTGATCTCCGGTTCGTCTCGCATATACAGGCGCTTCACCAATGGGTACGCCGAGACGTGCTGTATGGTGCCATTCAGACTCGCATCATGCGCACCGGAGAACAGTTGTTGACCCAACGCATCTTCGACGATCACTTTGTCCAGCCACGTCGTCAGATTTCCGTACCAGTAGACCCGTATGTCGATGCCATCACAGGTAAGGAGGGCCGGTTGCGCCGTCCTGGCCATCAGCACTCCCTGCAACAGCGGTGTTGGGAGAGGATCGGGGGAGTAGGTGATGTCAAACTCCAAGGTCTTTGTTTCGAGATCGTCCGAAGAAAAATCGCTGATAGCTCTCAGTTCCCGATACGCCAGCAGAGTACTACTATACTTGCACCAGACTTCTAGCCTTGCCACAAGGGGATCACCTGATGGCGGATGGTCGCGCTTCAAAATGAAACTTGCGGTGTAATGAGTCTGCCCGTACCTGTATTCGTTGTCGGGCACCGCATCTTGAACCATGTAGCCAGATGGATCAACGCCACTTTCCACCTTCCAAAGAGTATTATCTCGTTGGCCCGTCTTTGTGCCAAAATAGCTCTTTAGCGGGTCGGACGACCCTTCTTCAGCCTGGAATTCCATGTGCTGTCCGGCGGACATTGTATTAACGGTAGAGTCAATAATTGCAGCGATCTTCAATTGGCCATTGTTCTGAAGAACCGAAGTATCCCAGACATATTGGGATCCATTCCACTTGTCGACCGCGGCCTGAACCCAATTCAAATGAAAACTGTCGCGCAATCGTTGGAAATCTGCGGCAGTATACTGAAACATATAGAGACCGCGGACAAATTCGTTCTGTGAGAACAGAGGACTTGAAAGGAGGAAGATGAACGCGAAGAGCTTTTTCATGACAGACTCCCGTTATCTGAGAAGCGTCATTGCTTTGGTTTGATGTTGCATGGATCCATTGCGGTCTATAGTGGTAAGCCTGTAAAAATACATTCCAGACGAAAGCTGACCGGCATCAAATGTTATCGTATGTATTCCAGCTTCCTTCCATTCAGAGATAAGTGTCGCTACTTCTTGTCCAAGGACATCCAGGACTACGAGCTTTACAGAAGAAGCGCTGAGCAGCTCAAATGAAATCGTGGTCACAGGATTGAATGGATTCGGAAAGTTTTGAAGCAGCTTAATCCTGGAGGGGATCGGGGAAGAAATATCACGAATTCCTGTAACGGGAATGTTGTGACTCCCCAGGAATATTCCCCAGTAGCCCTTATAGCTTGTAAAAGAGTATTCTGGCGCACCGATGAGGAGGTCGGCAAGACCGTCCCCGTTTACGTCCCCCAGGCTTGCAACCGAGCTCCCGAACTTGCTCAGTCCACCCATCCCCACCGCAGCGTCAAATTTATCATCCATAGACGGACCACCGCTGAAGACGAAGACAAATCCTGCATCAATTGTGGCGTCATGAGCGCTCACGAATACATCACGACTTCCATCTCCGTTCATGTCACCGGCGTCGCCCAAAATAAAACCAAAGTTTGCGACTCCAGGGTTTGTCAACCTATAATCTGGGATTGTGTCAAAGCTGGTCCCGCCGAAATATATTTTCACGTATTTGAGTGAGTCAGTAGGATTCCAATCCGCAAATGCGAGATCCGAGTTGCCGTCACCATTGACGTCAAGAATGGCAAGCCCTGTGGAATTAATGTCATAGCTCCGCAATTGCAGGTCAACAATCGCATCGAGTTCACCGCCCATCTTACCGTAGTAGATATTTACGTAGTTGTAACGCTGAGGACCGGGACCCGGTCCTGTTTGATGCCATCCCAAGACCGCCATATCGTTGAGGCCGTCATCGTTTAAATCTCCCACGGCAACACTCAATCCAAGTCCAGCTCGCACTGTGTCTCCAATGACGGTGAAGTCGGGCGCGGTATCATTTACTGGGTTCAAATACACGCTGACCTTTCCGTTTCCTCCAGGATTGGGAAAATTTGTCCCCGCAAGAATCAGGTCGTTCTTGCCGTCTGTGTTTACATCACCTATGGCCACCGACTTCAATCCTTCGTATTGATACTCTGCCGGGATGATCGGTGGATCAAGCGTGTCGATCCCGGTTACCGTTCCATAGAAGACAAAAACGGTATCATAGTCATGTGTTGTCTTTGTGCAAACGACATCCGTGTAACCGTCATCGTTGATATCGCCGGCGAGCATTCTGTTTCCAAAGAATACACGTCGTACGGTCGTATCGGTGTTGGATTGCAGCGAATACAAATTCAGATCGCCTCCTCGTACCACCGCCCGGTATGGAAGCGTGGTTGAATATGGGACGACGTTCACAAAGCTTCCTAATTGCTCTCCATTTGACTTTCCCACAACATGAATCCACTCTTGCAGAGCCCACTCGTTTTGGGCCAAGATCGAAGGCGAAAGAAGCGTCATCACAATGATGATTGTTTTCATAAGACCGTTCCTATCAAGAACAAACAAGCCTCCGCTGATCTTTTTATAAGACCGGCCGGAGGCTTGGATTGTGTGCTACCCTCAGTCGATCCGAAGATCAACCTTTGATCAACATCTCCTGTCAATGTGGTCACTAGCATATCGAGAGTCAAGGGTGTCCACCTGAGGCGATAGAGATCGAGATTTCAATAATGAGAATCTCGCCCTTCTCCGGAAAATTCTATACATTTTTCCCCGTTACACTGTTTAAAATCCACCAACCTGCTATGCTACAGATCGTGAGCATATCCGTACGCAAAGCGCGAACCTCCGACATCGTACTGATCACCGACTTCAACGCCCGCATGGCGCTGGAAACGGAGCGGAAAAAGCTGGACCTGAATGTGCTCAGAAGGGGCGTGACCGCAGTCATTTCAGATCCTGCGAAAGGGATGTATTACGTTGCGGAATTTGACGGCGAAGTCGTAGGTCAAACGCTTGTGACATATGAATGGAGCGACTGGCGGAATGGGACGTTCTGGTGGATCCAGAGCGTCTACGTACCCGAACAATGGCGCGGAAAAAAGGTGTTCGCAACATTGTACAAACACATAGAGCAGATGGCACAGTCGGCCCCGGCGGTGTGTGGACTTCGACTATACGTCGAAAGGCACAATGCCCGGGCGCAAGCAACGTATGAAAAGTTGGGAATGACAAAGACAGAATACGACCTGTTTGAGCGTGATTTCACGCGGACAGTGCCATGACCTGCCCCTGCTGTACATCGGACACGACGGCAAGAACGGGAAGGTTCTTCACCGGACGGTCGAAGTGGTATGCAGGCAGATTCAAGTCGTTCAAACTTGAGGCTGTTCAACGGTCCATCGTGGAGGCGGTCCGGTCGACGGGAGTCGCGGGACGCGTGGTACTCGACATCGGCTGCGGCATTGGAGCGCTTCATTTGACGCTGCTTCGGGATGGGGCGGCCTCGGCGACGGGTGTGGATGTGTCCGGAGGAATGTTGCGATACGCCAGGCAGTATGCCGCAAAGATGGGATTGACCGAAAAGGTGGCGTATATCGAGGGAGATGTGGTGGCTGTGTCGGACGATTTACCTGCGGCAGATGTGACCGTCATGGACAAGGTCGTCTGCTGCTATGGAGACCTTCCCTCACTTGTCCGAACGGCAGCCGAGAAAACCCGACACCTCCTCGTGCTGAGTCATCCACGAGCTGGCTGGCCCATGGAGCCTTTCTTCAAGCTGGGCATCATGTTCGCACGCCTGTTCAGCCGCGATTTTGTCCCCTATTGGCATGATTGGATGGGAATGCGGGGCTTGATCGAGAAAGAAGGGATGCAGCTGCGGGAAGAAAGGAAGACGATCTTATGGCAGATCTTGGTATATCAGAGGGGGAAAACGAAAACTGAAAACTTTAATCAGAAATGAAGAAGAAAAAAAGAAAACAGCAACCGCCATTGAAAAGCGGCATTCTAGAAAGCGCAGCTTTCGGCGATCTATCGTCTTGAAGTCGCAATGTGAGCCCTATACTGAACAACGCCCTTTCTTTTTTTCATTTTTCTTTTCATTGTTTCTTGATTCTTGCCCTTTTCTGTTTTCTCTCAATGAAATTGCACGGGAATAGCCACCTCACACCTCGTCACAATCCCCTTCCTCTTGTAGGGCGTAAATTTCCACCTGCGGACGGCGTCGTAGGCGGCTACGTCGAGCACGGGCTCTCCGGACGATTCCTCAACCGATACGGTGACGACCTCGCCGCGTTCATCGAGAAGCGCCTTCAACAGTACCTCACCGGTCTTTCCTGCCGCCTTGCCGCTGTCGGAAAACTCCGGGTCCGTTCTGGTGACGACTTCCGGCTGAACATCGAAGGGAATAAAACCGTTCTCCTTCCGGAGGATATCGGGGAACCGGGGATATTCCACAAGCCAACGGCTTAATTCTTCTTTTCGCAATACTTCAGCGTATGTTCGCTTTCGCGGTCCAACAGCGAGCGAATCCTCAACGAGCGATTGTTCAAGGACTGCCCTCCCGGCGGCTGGGCTCCCTAATCGCTGATAACAATCTGCCAGGAGTGCGAAGCATTCATAATGCTTCATTGCAACGTCGGCTTTTCGAAGTCTTTCCAGGAATTCAAGCGCACGCACGGTCGAATCCGTCACATAGGCGGCGTATGCCCGGGAAAAAAGAGTGTCGATGTCTGGGGTCGCCGAAGAAACGGAGGCACCGGGAGAACTTCGTACGGCGGGTGGGTCGACACGAACTTTGGGAGGAGTGGAAGCGCACCCGAACAGGATGAGAGCTCCCAAGAAAAACCCGCCGCACAGGAGAAATCAGCGGGGGAAGGAGTGTGTCAAAAGTCTCCAGGTCATTTCGGTGTAGCGAACTTTGAACCATCTCACGAACATCACCCCCCTTAATAGATTAGCCGCCATACGGCATAAAAGTCGCAAATCCATTTTGCGCGTTTTGCGATTTTTTGCGGCACAGATCTTCTGTCGGGGTGAGTTCAACTGCCAACGCCGAAATGGTGGAATGCGTTCCGCTTACTTTTCCTCCACGATCTTCTTGATCGCCGGCACGCCGTCCTTATGGACCAGGTACGCGAGGACCTTCAATTTCACATAAGAACCGTGGAAGAACATATATCCACGTGCGCTTCCCGCCTCCCATGCCGTTCGCCAGGAGTCCTTTACCAGGAACCAATCTTCTTCTCCAAACGACCGATAGTCGACAATGTGCATCAAATGGTCGTCCGTCGTTGCTCCGGTGACAAACCGGAATTCCCGCCCTTCTTGCGAGATCGCGTTGAACGGAATGTCGAAATCGGGGATGATGCCGTAGCGCTTCGTCCGCTCATACGAGGGCTCCGAAATATCCGCGTCGATTGCCACGGAATACCCGGATTGCACCGCGTCTTTCAGCGAGTTGTAAAACTCATCCAACGGCACGTTCACGTATTCGTCGTTGCGTCTCCAGTTGTCCGGCACCTTCAGTTCAACAAAGGCGTTAAACGGCGCGTACTGGAAAGAGGTCACCATGAGGTAATCGTTCCACGGCAGGCGGACAACGTCCCGCAGGAACGACTGCGCCGTATACGACTTTCCTTTCCAGTTGAACCGAGTCGGCGGTTCGCCGAGATAGCGGTTCAGGATCCGCTTCACCTGGGGGATCACATTCTTTTCGTTCCAGAGCCTCTCTTTTCGCACACGGTCCATTAACTTCTGCAGGTCGCCATAGAGCCTGTTGTGATTGAAGACCTGCTTCCCCTCTTCTTTGTTCCCATACACACTGGCGGGAAGTGCTCCGTATTCACGCACTATGTCCAGTACGCCCGTGAAAAGGTCGCCAGGCGAGAAGCGTGATGATCCCTTCGTCTGGATGAATCGCTTTGCCTTCTCAATAAAGACATAGTAGACGGGATACACTACGGACAACCGGACGGGCTCCATGCCCAGCCGCTCCATTTCCGATTCCAGGAACGACGTAGTCGAGAATGACCAACAGATCAGCGTCGTATCCTGGTTGAGGGGGGAAAGATGCTTGAGCGGCTGGAAATCGGCGACAGTTTCCGGGTGAGGGATCGAGGCGATGGTCCGTTGCAACGCTTCATCGAGCGGCTGCGCGTGGACAGCGCCGCCGAAAATGACGAGTGCGACAACAAAACGGATGACACGCATGATGATCCTGTCAGACAAGAGCTGTGTGGACGGACGTTATTTGCGGCAAGTGCTCGGCGATCAATTCCCACGAGCGCCCTTCGTTCCGGCTCGCGTAGACAATTCCCTGACTCGCACCCACGTAGATACCATGCGGCTTCAGCGCGTCGACCGACATCGCCTGCCGGTGAACATGAATGAACGCATTCTGCTGCGGCAGCCCCTTCGTAAGGGCCTTCCAGGTGCCGCCGCGGTTGCGTGAAACGTAGACCGCGAAGCGCCCCTTCGGTGTAGCGCGGAATTCCGCTCCTTCCTCCGGAATGACGTAGATAGTCTTCGGGTCGTGCGGATGGATCTGAATGGAAAATCCGAATCGCGAGGGCAATCCCTTTGAAATATCTTTCCATGTCTTGCCGGCGTTGTCCGAGCGGTACACGCCGCAGTGGTTCTGCTGGTAGAGCACGTCGGGCCGCGCGGGATGCAATTCCAGGTGATGCACGCACTGCCCTACTTCGGGATACTTGTCCGCCATGAAATCGGCCAGCACGCCGGCGTTCCGCGGTTCCCAGGACGCTCCGCCGTCGGCGGTGGCGAAAACGCCTGCCGCAGAGATCCCGACGAACATCCGCTTCGGGTCGGTCGGATGATAACTGATCGAATGTACGGTCAATCCCGCCGCCCCCGGATTCCATTTCGAACGCGTGGGATGGTTGTTCAGTGATGCGATCTCCGTCCAGTTGACGCCGCCATCATCCGAACGGAACAACGCGCCGGGGTCGACTCCCGCATATAATGTCTTCGTATCGTGGGGAGAAGCGGCCACACACCACACGCGCTCGACTTTTTTGTCGGATCCGTCCGGGAATCGGACGCCTCCCTCGGACTGTGTCCATGTTTTTCCCCAGTCGGTGCTCCGCTGAACGGTCGTTCCGAACCAGTACGACGTGGCGGCTGCGTAGAGCGTCGGTTGTCCGCGCGTATCGAGCATCATGTCGTTCACTTCCGCCCCTTTGAGGAATGGTCCTTGGAGCTTCCAGGTCTTCCTTGTGAGGTCGGACGAGAGCATGAAGGCTCCTTTGCGGGTGCCTACGAGGAGGCGGATCTTTTTCGGTCGGGGGGACACGACTACAGTCCTTCTTGTGAAATGATGTACGCAAGCACGGCCATGGCGGCGGCGCCGAGCGCCAATTCACGCTCGTTCACCTTGTCCACCGTGTCGTTGTGGGAATGATGATAATCAAAGTAGCGGTGACTTTCCACGTTCAATCCGATGGGGGGAACGCCTTTGCGGGCAAGCGGACCGATATCCGCTCCGCCGCCGCCGAGGACGATCCGGTCGGCATTCATGAACGCGAATACCGGTTCCCAAGCCTTGAGTTTCGCGTGTGCCGTGGAGTCTCCCACGCCGAACCCGCGAGGTGCAAAGGCTCCTTCGTCGGATTCGATTGCCGCAATGTGCTTTTCTCCCGGCCGGTCCATCGCCGCATACGCGGTTCCTCCCCGCAACCCGTTTTCTTCATTCATGAACATCACGGCGCGGATGGTGCGTTTGGGCGTTAGGCCAAGCTCCTTCAGCAGGCGCAATGCTTCGATAGATTGGGAGCATCCGCCCGCGTCGTCGTGCGCTCCATCGCCTTTATCCCAGGAATCAAGATGTCCACCGATCACCACGACCTCATCGGGCTTCTCCGAGCCGCGAATCTCTCCGACAACGTTGAATGAAGGAATATCCGGCATGGTCTCGCAGGACAGAACCAAGCGGACCCGAGCTTTCGGGTCAGTCTTCAGTAAAGCGCTTAACGCGTCGGCGTCGAGCGTGCTCACGGCGGCGGCCGGCACTTTTGTCACGCCTTCTGCATATCTCATTCCGCCGGTGTGGGGTTGGTCGTCGATCGTCGTTGTCATCGAGCGGACGAGCGCGGCCACTGCACCGACTTTTGCGGCTTCCACGGCTCCGCTCCCACGTTGATCAACTGCTCCTCCGTAGGCGGAGAAGGTCGACATCTGACCGCGGTCCATGGGACGGTTGAAAAAGACAATCCTTCCCTTGGCCGCGTCTCCCAGCGCATGGAGCTCTTCGAACGATCGGACCTCAACGACCCCGGCAGTGATGCCTTTCTTCGGAGTGGCGATACTTCCACCAAGTGCCGTGACTGACAAGGGAATGATCTTGCGCATCCTGGACGGAACGGCAACTGCTTCTTCTTTCGGTCCGCGCACCCAATGGGGCACGGTGACCGGTTCAAGCCGGACATTATCGAAGCCAAACCGTTTCATCGTCTTCTCCGCCCACGCGACCGCTTTCGCCGCTTGGGGCGACCCGCTCAATCTTGGACCAACGGCACATAGTTCTTTCAGCAGTCCGATCGTGTAGTTCTGAGTCAACGCCGTAGCCGCAATACGTCGCGCCACCGAATCATACGGCGATTGCGCGTCTGCGAAATCAGAAAGGAAGAAAAAGAGAAGTGCAACAATAAGCAGTCGACGATGATGTGTTCCGCGCAAGATTTTCATTCTACCCTTTGAGTTTTGAGTTTGGCAAGCGATTCCGCGATGCTGTAAGTCGAAAGCCCTTCTCCTGCTAATCCGAAATCGACAATCCGAAATCCGAAATTTCATCAGCACTTCTCAAGAATAGTTTTTTGTCCTTGGCCACACCTCCGCAATTGGTACCTTCAACCGTCGGCAGACAAAGATCGGCAGATTGTCCTCATACGGCATCACATACGGCGCGCTAAATCGTGTCATCAGCGTCACCTCTTCGAAGACCTCTTCGTGATTCTGCCGGTTCCCGCCGACGACTATAACGACCGACGAATCCAGCGATCTCGGACCCCAGAGATAGTAACTATTGTGTCCGCTGATGGCATGCGGAAGTCCCAGTGAACGGCCGAAGAATGTCATCGCACTCGCTTCGCCGTAGTTTTGGGCATAAATGGAGGCCGACCGCTGCTCCTCCGGAGTCAGGGTCCTGTACACAGCCCCGACCGCGCTCGCGAGCTCCTCCCATCCATGCATGTCCGCATAGAACTGAGGCAGATCGCCCAGCCGCTTCGATTCGGCGGTGTGTGGTCTCACTCCAAGCACGGACGCATACTCGATGTAGGACTGTTCAGAAAGAATCGGAAGTGTCAACGGCGCAAGCAACAGTCCCGCTCCCAACACAATTGGATACAGACGAAGCGCAGCGAAACGCATCCAGGGAGCGGACGAAAATTCGAAGAGCACTCCACCCGCGGCGAAAAGAATGCCGAAAGCAGAACACAGATATTCGGCCTTGCTGTGTCCGTTCGCGAGAAGAATCACAAATGCCGTGGCAAAGATGACGCCTCCAATCCGAAATGCGTGGCCGCGTTTGGAAAACAGGAAATACAGTCCGCCCAACCATAGCGGGACCGTCGACGGATTATTGAGAAGGAATTGTCCGGTAATGAACTCTACCGCCGAAAGTCCGGAATACTTTCCGGATGTCGCATTGCGGATGAACTCGATGTGAGCCCAATCGTTCATCGCGTTCCAGAGGAGATACGGGAGGAAGAAGAGGAATGCCAGCATCGCCGACAACCAGGGTCCGGGTGTCCGGAGCTGGGACCGTAATGGGGTGAAAACGATGCCCGCAGCGATTCCGGCGCCGAGCCAGAGCACGTCGATCTTGTTAAGAAGGCCTATCCCGAGGACGGCCCCGAGGAGCAGCCAGAGGCGAATGTTAGGGGCTTGCACGATTTTCAGGACGATCAGAATCGCGACTTGCCACAAGAGTATAGAGAAGGCGTTCATGGAATAGATCGCGTCCATCCCAAGATAGATCATGGAAACGACGGCTGCTGCGCAGGCGAGAGCCTGTGCCTTCCGCCCCCCGCCGAGTTCGGTTGTCAGCACTCCCACGAGATACACTGCGGCGGCACCGGCGAGGGCTGGAAGAAATCGCAAAGCGAACAGGGAATCGC
>Ga0154320_1074_pt1 | contig 13927 bp, 9 predicted proteins | sample RifGroA2_FD_115848 | JGI IMG/M metagenome (GOLD analysis project Ga0154320, IMG submission 115848) | Ignavibacteria bacterium GWA2_55_11 | reverse complement strand
TCTTTATCGGGCGAAGGCGGAAGCGGTGGAGACAACGTCAAATCCTGCTGAAAAGCCCGCGCAATAAAATCCTCAGTTACACAAGGGACCACGAAGGACCACGAAGATTGAGCGAAGATGCACGAAGGGATAATTGGATCTCTTTTCGCTTTATGAACATTCATCCGGTCTCCGTAGAATTTCAAATCCCGTTTTTTAAGCCTCCCCGTAGGGGCGGTACAGTTTGTAGCCAAGCCATGCAAATCATATCGAAAGCCCCGGAGGAGCGACCTGTTCATTCAACCGTTCGTCATTCGTCAAATATTGTTCGTCAATCCCTCCGTCACAATTTTTGCATTCGTTGAAATTCAGCGGTTTTTCCGCTATATTTGTGTTGGAATTTCGAGCGCGTAGCTCAGGGGTAGAGCATCTGCCTTTTAAGCAGAGGGTCGGTGGTTCGAGCCCACCCGCGCTCACGATTCCAAAATGTAAGTTGCACATTGCATGTTGGAAGAGGCAGGGGAAGAGCCCGAATTCTCGGTAACAAGAAATGGGTCAATTGACCAGAATGATCATGTATCCAAGCCTCCGGGATTCCGGGGGCTTTGTTGCTTAAGAAAGGAATGAGAAATGTCCCAGTCAGAAATCCTCATGAAAATCTCAGCCGCAATCGCCCAGACTGAGCATGATCAGGATCGAACGCGCCTACAGAACAAGGTCCTGGAAATTGCCAAAGTCCATATCGGAAAAGAGCGAAAAAATATAGTCGCCATCATGGAAGACTGGATTCGGAAACCTCAAAGAACGCGCACGTCCGTTGCGCTCTCGGTTGCCATTGACCTGAACCTCTTTGAACTAAAAGAGTCCATTGAGTATATGGTGGGTCATATGCAGGCGGTCGAAGGAACCATGACCCGACTGATGCTCGAAGAGCTCGCACGGGAGGCATTGAAGAGATTCTCAGGGTCGTAAGCTTTCCATCCGTAAATCCCCCGCCAAACGTTCCCGCAAAAAGGGCGCAAAGCTGCTGTCTCAAAAGTGAGAATCCTCATTCGCATTTGCGTGACCTGTATTCCTAAGAGCACTTCTCTTTTGTCCTGAACTTCTCTACCTTTGCATACGCCCAGGCTCTCCCACACGAGCCTCCTAGGTTTCTTCGCTTTTAGGAATCCCCCCGTATGTCGATGAGCCGCGGCATTGTACTGGACTCGTCAACATAACTGCCTTCCTCACTCCTCATTCCGATGTACGTGAGAATACTCACGTTGCCAGTCAACCGCACTACTGCACCGGCGTCAAAGCCGGGAAGGAGACTGCAATGAAAAGAACGATCGCGTTCTTTCTTTCCTTCATCACGTGGGTATCTGCCGGCCTGTCACAACCCACCGTCAACGTCACATTCATCGCCAACACTTCGACCGTACCAGATACGCTGAGCGCGGAGTCCTTCGTCCAAATACGAGGCAGTATCCCGGACTTCGGTCAGTGGACTTCGGTGTCTCCCGCCATGCTGGCAAATGTCGGCGGGGACTATTGGGTGGGCACATTCCCGCTTCTGGTGGGGGACACGATCGAGTTCAAGTTCTTTACCCACCCCGCGAATCCTCTGCCGGTTGGTCAGGAGAATACGGGTTGGGAGTCGAACGTCACACCCGAAGGGGGATTACCAACATTCAATAGAGTACTCATCGTTGGTGTCAACGACACCACTCTGCCGATCCAGTTCGTCAACGGATGGGCCGACGGAGTGCCGCAATACTGGAGACCGTACGCCGAGTCGGAAAATGTCGAAGTCCTGTTCAGGGTGAACATGTCGGACAACGCGGCATTCGACAGGAATACGCAATACGTGGGGGTCAGGGGAGGAACTCCTCCGCTCGACTGGGGTGTGACAAATCTCCTCCTGACTCGTGAGAATTCTCACTCGAACAACTCGATGACCTATGACGGTACCAACTTTTGGTCGGGCGTTGCCACTTTTCCTTTATCTGCCTTTGCAACCCAGGTCGAGTACAAATTCGTGATCTTGGATGCACCTTACGCCAGCGCGAACATCGTTGCATGGGAAGTCAATATCCAGCCCGCGCCGGACGTTATTCCCGACGCGAACACGAACAGGTTCATTCCTGCGCGTGCGGATCAAGGTGACACGACGCTCTCCTGGAAATACTGGGAGAACAGGCCCGCGATTTCTCAGTTGGCCCCTCCGCCTCCGGGTCTGGTCTCGCCGACACCGGGTGAGCTCGGTGTGCCGATTCCGCCCCAGCTCTCGTGGAACGAGTCCGCTGGCGCTACATCGTACGGGGTAGAAGTGGCCCTCGACCCAGGATTCACTTCGCCGGTATACAATGCGTCCGCGATCACCGACACCACGACGGCGGTAAATGGCCTGGCGCCTCTGACGACATATTACTGGCGGGTCAATGCGGCGAACGCGTATGGGTCGGGCGAATGGTCTGAAGTCGGCAACTTCTCCACTCAGGAGATATTGCCGCCCGTGTATTCTTCACGCTGGGAGTTTTCGCGGGTCTTCTACAATTCCTCGAACAGTCTCGGCATCCAAGGACTGGCTGTCGACCCCGAAGGAAAAGTGTGGATTGCGCCGTACAACCCGACGGAAAATGTTTGGGACGGCACAACGAGTCGTCCCACACGAGCTCTATATGTGTTCGCTCCCGACGGCACGCCGGCGCCATTCTCTCCGATCCTCATGTTGCAGGCGAACGCCACCTGGGATACACTCTTCAACAGCAGCCGGGGTCTTTCCACAGACCACCAGGGGAATATTCTCTACAGCGCTTTTGATGCACTCTACAGGATCGACTATCACTCTGGACTCTGCATCGCCAAAGTCGTTCCCCAGCCGGGTGCCACGTTGACTGCGGCTGCGTCAGATTCTCTGGGAAACGTCGTTGTTGGAAAGGTCTTGCCCGGGAATCCCGTCCAGATGTTCGATGCATCATTCGGGCCCCTGGGAAACGTCGTTGATGCGAGCACGGGGTACTCGCGCTCGGTGGAGATCTCGCGGAACGGCAACGATGTGTATTGGGCCGAGTACTCGCAGAGGGCCATCACGAGATTCCACAGCGAAACGGGCGCTTCCGGTCCCTATGTGAACTCGGGCATCGTGCTTCCCGGACTGGCTGTGGAATCCATGGCATGGAACCGGTCGACCGGACTCCTTTGGGTGAGCTCGGGATCCGACTTTAATCCGCCTCTCCCGCCGTGGCCGAAACAGACCTGGTTCGGCTATGATCCGGCGTCCGATCAGGTTGTCGATACGATAGGCTGGTTCCCATCTCCCGGGACTCAAAATGGGAGGCCGCGCGCGATCGCATTCAGTCCGACGGGCGATACAGCGTATGTCGGCGTGTTCTTCTCCGACGGACCCGTGGTTCAAATGTTTGTGCGGTCCGGTGTGCCGGGACCCGACAACGCTGCGCTGTTTAACTCGTCGACTGCGAGAGTTCGGGTCTTGGATGGTCTTGGCATTCATCCTGCGGCAAATCCCGATGCTTACAAAGTTTCCGGGACAGCAATTACCGTGGAAGCGTGGATCTATGCCGCCGCTTTTCCCGATCGTCCGCTGGGAAATACCATAGTGTCCAGACCGCTCAACGTGGATAGGATGGACCCGTACGAAAGCTTCCGTCTGTATGTCGATTGGTCAAACGCATATCCTCAAGTTGCATTTTCGATATCCGACGGAACTCCGGGGAGTCGGCAAATTGTGGTGAGCCCGGATACTCTGCGCAGGTTTCAGTGGACCCACCTAGCCAGCACGTATGACGGGAGCGAGCTGAGGATCTATGTCAACGGTGTGCTGAAAGGACAGGCAAGTACGAATATTGCCATCACACCCGAAGGTCTCGGCTTTTACATAGGCCGCTTTCTCACCGACCGGTTCCAGGGCGTGATCGATGAGGTCCGTCTGTGGAACACGGCAAGGAGCCAAGCGGAGATACAGAGCAGTATGAACGCGCACCTGACCGGCACCGAACTGTTCCTACGGGGTTGTTGGAGACTCGACAAGTCTACCACGTACCCGAATGGCACGCAGGGCACGGCGGATGCGACACAATACCATAACGACCTCATCGTTCAGGGTGGGGCTCAGTTCATCCCATGGACGCCCGGGTCTCCGTTGCCACAGCTTTCCGTCAACACATCTTCGATCGACTTCGGCATTTTCGAAGCGGGTGAGCAGAAGAAGGTGATCGTGACGAACCTCGGACCGTCGACGCTCTTCGGATATGCTCCGTACTTCATACTTCAGCCCGGAGAATCGTGGACGGTCTCCTTCAAGGCGCCGATCTCTGTCACCGGAGAGGTGTTGAACTTCATTGAATTGCAATCAAATGCCGCAAATGCCCCGACAGTCTTCAGCGTCACGGGATCGCTTCTGCCGAGCAAGACGTTCGACGCCAACAGCATCAGGATGTTCGTGCTGAGAAATGGGCGCACGGCAAATGACCCGATCGGAGTCAAGTCGGGACTAGAATGGCCCAAGGGAACCGGGAAGACGGCTGTGTATCAGGCCGGAATATGGATTGCGGCACTCGTCAACGGCGTGCCGACGACAGGCGTTGCGCACTACAACTCCGAGTTTCGGGCAGGTCCGGCGTTCGACGGTGTTCCGGAAAATCCTTCAAATTCCCGGTACCGGGTCTACAAGATTTCACGAGGGGATAATGCGGCGGTGAATCCCGATTATGCAGAGTGGCCGGCAGACCTTGGCGCTCCGGTCAACAGTGACGGAACCCCGAAACTCTTGGGCGACCAGACCCTCTTCTCGGTGTACAATGAACTGAATCCGGAGGGGCATGTATATGGATCTTCCCCCATCGGCGCTGAGGTGCGGCAAACGACATTTGGGTTCAACAAGGCCGGCACACTGCAAAACACCGTCTTTGTTCACTATTCCATCATCAACAGGAGCAGCCAGCATTGGACGAACGCATATGCGGCTCTGTGGAGTGATCCTGACCTTGGCGATGCGTACGACGATCTTGTGGGATCAGATCCACAAAGAGACCTCGCATATGCATACAACGGCTTTCCCGCGGATGCTATGTACGGAGATGCGCCGCCTTCGGTGGGATATGTCTTCCTGCAGGGAGCGGCCGGCGGGAAGCCGATGCGCAATTTCACGTATCACGCTGCCGGCATCGAGCCGCTGAATGATCCGAACAATCCGACGCAATTCTACAACTATGCTCAGGGTAAAACTCGGGACGGTCTCGATTACATCGATCCGATGACCGGACTGCCGACGCTTTTCCCGCTAAGCGGCGACCCACTGAGTTCAACCGGCTGGGTCGATCAAGGACCCTCGGACAGGAGGATAGTGATCAGTTCCGGCCCATTCGACCTTGCCCCGGGTGGACATGCTGAAATGCTCGTTGCCATTGTCGTCGGGCAAGGCTCCAATAATCTCGCCAGTATTTCGGCCCTTCGATCCAATGTTGACTACGTACGGGTTTTCTACGCACAAGGCCTCTCCATGGCACCGCCTCCATCCTGGGCCTTCACGGAAAACACCGGCAGGAACGCGACGATCGGAGTGCATTCGGTCATCAACCCTACGATCGGAACGCGTTCTCTGCGCACGGGTGATGCCATAGGCGTCTTTTTCAATCGGGACGGTCAGTTGGTGTGCGGTGGGTACAGTATTTGGCACGAAGGCCAGAGTATGGCCATCACAGTATGGGGCGACGATATGCAGACGCCCGAGAAGGACGGATTTGCCGATGGTGAAGTGCTCAAATACAAAATCTGGGATGGTCAGGAGGGAATTGAGTTCAGGGCAGAGGCAACGTATCAGTCTGGCGGTCCATCGTATCAGACCAACGGAATCTACACCCTCAGCTCGCTGCATGGTATCACCACTGTTGACCATAGAATACCGTTGCGACAAGGGTGGAATATGATCTCTAGCTACGCAGCCCCCGCGGATTCGTTGTTGGATGTCATGCTCGCGGGCATCAGACCGAACATGGTTCTCATGAAGAATGGAGGCGGTCAAGTATATTGGCCCTCATTCGGCATCAATCAGATAGGTCGATGGAATGTGCGACATGGTTATCAGGTGTACATGCAGGCCTGGGACACGCTCATGGTTAGGGGACATGTTGTCGTTCCGGAGCAGACGCCGCTGTCTTTGGGTCAGGGTTGGAATCTGATTTCCTACATTCGCACTTCGCCGATGGTAAGCGAAGTTGCACTCCAGTCGATCCTGGGAACTTTGGTCATAGCAAAGAACAACGCCGGGCAGGTCTTTTGGCCGGCGTTCGGCATCAACACGATCGGTCAGTTCAAACCCGGTGAAGGATACCAAGTGTACGTGAGCGAGGCTGGTACGTTGAGATATCCAGGGAATTCCGGTTCAACGGCCAGAACGCTTACTCCGCAAATCGCTGAAGTTCAGAAAGCCGCCCATTATGTTCCTGCGGCTGGACGGAGTGGCGACAACGCAGTCATGCTTGTTCGCGTGCAGGGAGCAACAGATGGAGATGAAGTCGGCATCTGGACATCGTCCGGCGTTCTGATTGGAGCCGGACCGCTCAAACAGGGGAGTGCTCTTCTGACGATTTGGGGTGACGATCCTATCACAACCCAGACAGTAGAGGGAGCCGCGGAGGGCGAAGCGTTGACTCTGCGGGTGTGGGACAAAGCCCAGCAGAAAGAGAAGAATCTCTCGATCTCCGGAATCACCGACGGCCTTACAAATGAATCGGCAGAACCGTCGCTGAAGTATCAGGGCAATGCCGCTCTCGTGGTGGCGGCGAGGGTCGCTGTCGATGTTCCGAAGGAGTACGTCCTCGAGCAGAATCATCCGAATCCTTTCAACCCGTCGACGATCATCCGATACGGCCTCCCGAAAGACGCGATGGTGACGCTTGAAGTGTACAATTTGCTAGGCCAGGCCGTTTCTGTGTTAGTACCAGGAATTGCGCAAAAGGCGGGATACTACGACGTCGTATTCACTCAGGATGGACTCCCAAGCGGAGTCTATGTGTATCGCATCCATACGGAGGATTTCACCAGCGTCAAGAAAATGCTGCTCATTCGATGAGCCGGCGTTTGCGACGCTTTTCGCGGCCGCTGGCTACTGCGTATTTGAGTGCACTGCCGCTCCTGGCGACTTCACAGATGCCGGTGCACTTCAGCTTCACCGCAAATACCGGCAACAACGCGACCATCGCCGTACCTGTGTCGGCCCATCCGGCAGTGGGAGAGACTTCACTCGTTTCGGGGGACGAAATAGGCGTGTTCATTCCGGGCGGAATCTGCGCCGGGGCCGTCGTTTGGACCGGTGTGAACACCGCGATCACGGTCTGGGGCGACAATGATCAGACTCCAGAAGTGGACGGAGCACGCGCCGGAGATCGGCCGTGGTTTCGCGTGTGGCTCCACACGACGCAAACCGAGCACGATTCGGTGCCGGTCAGCTACTCTGCGGGAGACGGCACGTACATCGCGAATGCCATGCACGTCCTCGCCTCGCTCGGCGGAATCCCGGCGCTGGTTCCATCCGCAAGGGGTTCCGCCGACGGGCGGGGACAGGATCGTTTAAGCATTTATCCGAATCCGTTCAATCCGACTACGAACATCATATTCAATCTGGATCGGGCGGAACACGTTCGAGTGATCGTTACGGACGTGGCGGGCAGGAGGATTGCCGAAATCCTCAACACGTGGTTGAACGCCGGGTCGCACACGGTACGGTACGATGCTTCAACTTTGAAATCCGGCGTGTATGCATGTCGGATAATCGCCGGGAGCTACTCTCAAACGCGGTTGATGATCCTTGTTCGGTGAAGGAATTCGTCGTGGCATCCAGACTGACCGCAATCGCGCTTTTGATCCTCACTGTGCTGCCGGCAGTCGCCAGGTCGCAGACGCTGGAACACTTTCAGTTTGCGACGAATACGGGGAATAATGCCATCGTTGCTGTTCCGCTCTCAGCAAATCCCACAATTTCCGGACTTCCTCTCAATCTCGGCGACGAAATCGGCGTATTCACGTCGGCAGGCCTCTGTGTAGGTGCGGTATCATGGCCCAAACTCGACATCGTACTGACTGTTTGGGGAGATGATCAACAGACCCCAGAACTTGACGGAGCGGTCCCGGCCGATACGCTCCGTTTCCGCGTCTGGTCCAATGTTCGAAACACCGAATACTCACTCGTCGAAGCAGCATACGGCCAAGGGGACGGCATTTATGTCCCCGACGCGATATTCATTCTTTCTGCACTCACGGCTACCGCGCCCCCTCCGCCTCCCGAACTTCTTGTGCCGACTGACCGCACAGGCGACCTCCCTACGACAGTCGAATTCTCGTGGACGGAGGTTGCAGGCACGGGGAGTTATCATTTTCAGGTCTCAGCGGACATCGAGTTCTCTCAGCTTGTCTTCGATGACTCCACGCTGGCTTCTCCTTCCTGTGTCGTCCGTTCATTACAGACGGCAACGCAATATCTTTGGAGAGTTCGCGGCTTGAACGAAGCGGGGGCGGGAGAGTGGTCGCAGGCATTCCGGTTCTCAACCGCTGCAGTCCTCATTCCTGTCCATTTTGTGTTTGCCGCTTTCACCGGCAGTAATGCCACAATTGTGATACCGGACTCGATCCATCCGACCGTTGGCGAAAAGGGGCTCGACATTGGCGATGAGGTCGGTGCCTTTACCCCGGCCGGCTTGTGTGTCGGGGCCGTCGTATGGGAAGGGAAGAACACGGCGATGGCCGTTTGGGGTGACAACGACCAGACCGACTCGATTGACGGCCTTCGGGGAAGCGAGCTGGTCGGCATGAAAGTGTGGCGAAAAGGAACGGACACGGAATACCAAACCGTGGCGGTTCAGTATTCGACTGGAAGTGCTCAGTATTCCCCGAATGCTCTCATGATCGTGTCGTCATTGATCGCATCGCCTGTCTTCGATTTCTGGATGAGCGATTCTGTGGTAGTGTTTGGCCCGGTCGCCCATGGTCAATCGGTCGAGCATTCCATCGTTTTGCGGAATGGCTCGATTTCGACCGACACTCTGAGTGGCACGTTCGCTCATCCTCAGGTGCCTTTTGGCGTTGAAGATGCGGCAGTAGCTTTTCGACTGGGACCCGGAGACTCTCTTTCTCTCGTAGTCCTCTTCGCGCCGACATCCGACATCATTCCTTCATTCGGAAGCTATGTCGATTCCATTGTAATCTCGAGCGTTGCGGGTATCAGCCGCATTCTCTTGTCGGGGAATTCGCCTTATCCCGGCGTTGAAACTGATGTGCTCGATATCGTCTTTGGCGAAGTGACCAGAGATTCGGTCGGGAGTGCTTTTGTGAGGATCAGCAACAACTCCATAAACGAGCTTGCGTTGGATACGGTGTTTACGCGGCCTCCCTTCAGTGTTGAACCCGTGCACGGCAGTGTTGGCCAGGATACGCTCACTCTGACCGTAAGATTCCATCCCACAAGCATCGGAGCATTTAGCGATACTCTGTGGATAGGAAACAATAGCCAAATCCCCTGGGTAAAGATTCCTCTTTTTGGCGCCTCTCCGGCGCCGTTCTTATGGACCTCAGCATCATCACTCATGTTCGGGCCTGTTGCCCTCAGAGATACGGCTCATGCCACTCTGGCTATCAGGAACGATGGGTCTGTAAACGTGCTCACTGTGACGAGTATGCTGTATGTCGCGCCGCTCTTCATGGTCGACCGGACGCCACCCTTCGCGATAGTTCCAGGCGACAGCGTAGTTCTAAACGTCAGCTTCAACGTGGAGGGCTTTACACCGGATGGTTACGGGACACATATAGACACACTCAGAATCGAATCGGATGGAGGATATGGAATCGTAGCCTTGAGAGGTGATTCTCCCCGACCTACCGTATCCGCAAGTCCGTTGAGCTTGGATTTCGGCTCGGTTCAGAAGGACACACAGTCCGTGCATCTGGAGAACGTTTCGGTCAATCCACTCAGAGTCGACACGGTGTACACGAAGTCCGTCAATTTCGGTGTACTTGCCGTCAGCTATCCCGTAATGGTGTCGAATACCGAATCGTTCGAGCTGCGTGTGTGGTTCAATGCCGACTCGATAAAGTTTTATGCCGACACACTCTACGTGGTGAGCAATGCAGTGGAAAATACCGGCAGTGTTTCGCTCGCGATCGCTTTGCTTGGAATAGGAGTGACAACGGGTATAGGGAATCAATCCGTTGTTCCACAAGAGTACATTATATATCAGAACTATCCCAACCCGTTCAATCCGTCGACAATCATCCGATATGGTCTGCCAGGGCGAGGTCGGGTGCTTCTGGAGGTATTCAACATTCTTGGCCAGAGGATTGCCGTTCTTGTTGACGGCGAAATGTCGGCTGCATTTCACGAAATAGCTTGGAATGCGACTGTCCCCACGGGTCTTTATTTTTACCGGATAGAGGCCGTCTCAATTGACAATCCTAGCACGCGTTTCATCCAAGTAAAGAGAATGCTGGTGATCAAATAGCAGTCACGTTGAGGGTCATCGTTGTCTTCGCCGAAGTCCCCCGCGTCGTACTGAAGAATCCTTCCTGTTGTCCACCGCTTTCAAGGCGCGCAGATGTGCGAATACGTACTGCCGCGTAACAGCCGTGTGCACCGCCCGTATGAAAATGAACGAATCACTTGTGCAGGATTCCGAACGAACGTTGACGCCCGACCCCATCGTGCGAAATGAAGCCCTTTGGGCGCTTGCGTATTTTGCCGTCTACATGTTCTACCTGGTCCACTCCCTTGAAGGGGAATTTCTGCACTGGATTTCGTTGGTCACCATCCCCATAGCATGTGTCTACATCCGACGATCCATTTCCTCGTCACCGCATCGCATACGGGAGATTTTGAACTCATTCGGGATCGATAGATCCACATTGCGGAACGGCTTGGGCTGGGCGGCCCCCATCGGTCTTCTGCTGTGCGGACTGCAGTTCTTCTTGTCCAGAAACAGCGACCGGATACTGGAACTCATTTTGTCCGGAAAGGCGCTGTATCTCTTTCCTTTATCGCTGCTCCTCATGTTGTTCCTGGCAGGGTCGACTGAAGAATTCTTTTTCCGGGGGTTTCTGCAAACAAGACTCCAGGCATTGTTCTCGTCGAAGGTGGTTGCAGTGGTGATTACGTCGGTCCTTTTCGGACTTTACCATGTTCCTTATGCCTATCTGAATGCCCGGTGGCCCTCGCATGGCGATTTTACCCAGGCTCTTTGGCTTGCGTGCGCGCAGGGGATACCGATGGGCTTGATCCTTGGCACAGTGTATGTCCGGACGAACAACAACTTGTTGGCAAGCATCCTCATTCATTCGCTGGTGAACTCTTTGCCAGCCATGCTTTCCATAAAGTTCGGCAACGCGGGGACGTGAGTATGTCAGAGTTGTCCACGAAAAACACCCAAACTTGACATCCTCCCATCATAGCGTTAACTTCTATCAGCAAAATGGATTGTGAGAGAAGACTGATGATGCAGTTTGATGGGAAGTGGTCTTTTCTCGAGCAATCTTTTCAGTTCTTACTCTACACTTTCCATTTTGCACTTAGTATGCGGAAGTGGTGGAATTGGCAGACACACCATCTTGAGGGGGTGGCGCCCACAAGGCGTGCGGGTTCAAGTCCCGCCTTCCGCACGTTCGGCAAAGTGGGACGGTGATTTTCGCCGTCCCACTTTTGTTTGAGGAGACCATCTGCTTCGAATAGACTCGCCGCACAAAGGCGCAAAATGTGCTAAAGTATTTTGTGACTCATGCGATGTTTTGCGGCTAAATACTTCCAACTTTTCTTAATGACTTGCCCGCCCGTCCGAATGAAGTGCCTACAAGCGGTCGGGCGAGGTGTCGTACTGGCAATTTCTTTTACTCTTGCTCTTTCACATGTCCGACCTTCCTCCACGTGAACGAACTCTCGTTACCCTGGCGGTCCTCCTCGCCGTCGGATGCCGGGATGAAGCTGACCGTCTGATACGGCGGACCCTCAAGCGAGAGATCGTCTCCATCAAGGACGCCTCTGAGACCATTCTGCATCTCGCTTTGCTACTCGGAGTCCCATCAACGCTCGACGCCCTTGAAAGACTTTCGCATTCTGCGGGCGCCATTCCACTCACATTCTTTAAACCTTCACATGTCCGTGGGAAGAAGACCTTCTTGGCTGTATATGGAGAACAAGCCCCGATCGTTCTCAAGAGACTCAAGGCCGTCTCCTCGTTTTTGCCGCAGTGGATCCTGCGGGACGTTTACGGTACCGTTTTCAGTCGTCCCGGCCTCGACTTTCGTACGCGTGAACTGGTCACGATGACAGTCCTTGCAACTCAGGGGCTCCACAAGCAATTCCTTTCGCATGTACGCGGGGCTCATCGGGCAAATGTTGCCGAATCAGAGATTTTACATTGGATCGCGGTGGCACAAAACATCTCCGGGCGCGATCTGGCATATGCCAAAACGATCGCTGCTCGTTTCTTACACGGCACTTCATAGGCGATTTCTGTCCATACAGACACACTTCTTGTGTATTGGAAATTCAACATCGTTCTTCACCATAAGGCTATTGATGCTTGTTTGGTATTTGGCTATTGAAAATTGGTGCTTGCCCTTTTTGCATTTCGCCCCACCCCTTACTATGTTAACCGCTCGATGAATGCTCGTGTTCATTGCGTCGTCACTGGACTTGTGCAGGGTGTCGGATATCGCTATTTCATCCAAACGAAAGCGAGAGCTCTCGCTCTTCGCGGCTCGGTAAGCAACCGTCCGAACGGCGATGTGGAGATCGTAGCCGAAGGTTCGAAAGAGGTTTTGGAGCAACTTATGTCGCTCGCGCGTACCGGACCTCGTTCTGCCATGGTGACGGGTATATCGATCGAGTGGGAAGAACCGACAGGGAAGTTTTCGGGGTTTGATGTGCAATAACGCCAAGTCTTGGCGTTTTGAAAGATTGAACCGCGAATACACGCGAATGAACCCGCCAAAAAGATGGCAGGCGCGAATAATGTTTTGGTGAATAGTGAATCGTCAATAGGAAAGCGTTTTAGGAATACCTCTATATTCGCGTGCATTCGCGCTCATTAGTGGTTTGTTTCTTCCCAATCTCTACACCATAAAACGACGTTGCCAAAACCATCGATATCAACTAGCATCCGCGTCGGCTTCGGTTACGACATCCACCGCCTCGTTCCGGGCAGTCGTCTCGTTCTGGGTGGAGTCTCCATCCCATCAACCGTTTCTCTGAAAGGTCATTCGGATGCCGACGTAGTGCTCCACGCTGTCTGCGATGCATTGCTCGGCGCCGCTTCATTGGGAGACATCGGCAAACATTTTCCCAATTCAAAATCCAAGTACAAAGGAATATCCAGTCTAAAGCTCCTAGAACAGGTGGCTGCGCTCTTGGAGTCAAAACACTATGGAGTCGTGAACATCGATGCAACAGTGATCCTCGAATATCCGAAGATCGGAGCCCGCACACGGTCGATGGAGGCCCGGATCGCCCGAACGATCGGAATTCCGGCGCGTTCGGTCTCCGTCAAAGCCACCACCAACGAGCTGCTCGGCACCCTCGGCCGCTCCGAAGGCTGTGCCGCCATGGCCATCGCACTGATTACTTCGACGCGCTGACCGTGGAAGCACTCTTCGAAACGCTTTCTCAACTCGACCCGATCTGGGTGTATGCTTCCGTCGGATGTATCGCATTCATCGAGAATATCTTTCCACCGTTTCCGAGTGACGTCGTCGTTGTCGCGGCGGGATCTCTCGCCGCAGGCGGCAGGGTGGATGCTGTTACGCTGACGCTTTCCGCAACGGTCGGAAGCACGCTTGGATTTCTTGCGATGTACCGTATTGGAGGATGGATCGGTTCGCATATACTCGAAACCGGACGTTTCAAATTCATTCCCGTCGACCAGGTGACGAAAGTCGAGAACTGGTTTCGACACTATGGCTATTGGGT
>Ga0154320_1097_pt3 | contig 13947 bp, 8 predicted proteins | sample RifGroA2_FD_115848 | JGI IMG/M metagenome (GOLD analysis project Ga0154320, IMG submission 115848) | Ignavibacteria bacterium GWA2_55_11 | reverse complement strand
CCGATGTCCGGGTAGTACGCATCCGGCGGGACTATACAGAGCAAGATGGCACAGACTGGGGATCAAGTGCGATCAGGTGGGACTCAATGATCATCAATGAAATATTCCTGAACAGCGTAACAGGCACGATGTTCTTTTCTGTATTTCAGCAATATGAAAAGGATTGGAAAGAATGGCCTGTCAACAAGGGAGCGCCGTTCATCGATCGCAATGCGAATGGCGTGTTTGACCCTCCACCTCCGTTCGGTATGGCGTTCACCGCAGAAAGTCTGATCACAGGGAATTTTGACGAACCGGGGGTCGCCGGAGCGGACCTTTCCAAACCTGCAGACCAGGTTATTTGGACAGTCTCCAACGACCTCGATACAACACTGGTCCGCTCTTTTGCCAATTCGGAACCCCTCGGGCTCGAAATTCAGCGAACGATCTGGGGTTACAAAAGTCGAACAGAGAGGTTGCTGGAGAATGTCTATTTTGTCAGGTACCGCATCATCAATAAAGGCGGAGTTGACACGTCCGAAGCACTCGGGACACAACCCGGATCGTTGTGGATTGACAGTTTATACATTGGACAATGGTCCGACAGCGACGTAGGTGCTCCGGGCAACGACGTGGCAGGCTTCGATACACTTCTTTCGTTGGGCTTCACATATAATGGAGAGAAGACCGACGATCAATTCACTCATGGGTTTGCTCCGACAGCCGTTGGATATGACATTCTTGCAGGGCCCGCTCTTCTCTCTCCGGGCGAATCGGGGATCGTCGGATTTCGTCGTCAACAAAATGTGCGCAACACACCCGCAAGCGCCTTTATTTCATGGGGTCCGAGCGACCCGCTTCAAAGTCCTGAGGGAGCGTACGAAACGAACGCCGGTATGTGGTGGAAGGCCCTCCGCGGATTCCTCATGTATGGCGACATCAACTCACCCGACGTTCGCCATCCGAATGGTCCATTCATGTTCACCGGCGATCCAACGACCTTGACAGGATGGGTCGATGGACTTGGTACTCCAAACTCATGGTTTCCCGGCGACAAAAATACCTTGGCGAGTGTTGGACCACTGCAACTTGCTCCAGGTGATACGGTCGAGCTGTATGTTGGAGTCGTTATTGGACAAGGTGCCGACAGGATGTCGAGTCTTGCCGTGATGAAAGCCAACGACCGGCAGATGCAGTCTTTCTTTGATCGCGAACTTCAACCTGCGGCTCCGCCATCATCCCCTGTGGTCACGACCAGCGCGTTGGACCGTGAGATCATCCTGGAATGGGGTTTGGAGCATGCGGCGATCGAGCGAACGGAAACGTCGATCAAAGGAGGCGTGTATGCCTTTGAGGGATACACGGTGTATCAACTTCCATCGGTAACAGCTCACTTGTCTGAGGCAACGAGAGTCGCAACATTCGACAAACCGAACGGAATTCGCTATGTCAAGGGGGATGTCTACGACTACACATCGGGTTTCTACGTCTCAACCCTGCTCCAGACAGGTTCCGACGGCGGAATTCGCCGGAGTCTGCGCATCGACAGGGACATGATCGCGCAGATTCAAACAGGAGAACCCACCCCGCTCTACAACGGCAAAGAATATTACTTTGCTGTGACGGCATATAATGTCAACACCGTCATCGGGCAGGTTCCTGCAAGCATGGAATCAACGCCTGTGGTGGTCCGTGTCAAACCGCGCATTCCGTTCGGTCAACAGGTTACAACAAAGTACGGCGACACACTTGCGGTGGACCACGTCGCCGGTTTGGGAAAAGGAAGCGTTGCACCGATTGTCGTGGATCCACTACTGGGCACAGGCGACTCGTACAGGCTCACATTTCAGCCGTCGGCCGTCGACAGCCTCACTTTGACAATCGAAAACTTCACGAGAAATGCGATCATCGTCAGCGGATTGAAGATGAAGGATCTGCAGGAAGTCTCCATGGGCGTCCCCGGCGGCATTCACATCGGCTTGAGTGTGGGCACCTTCAGCGAAGCCGACACGTTCGAATACAACATCCCGGCTCCTTCAGCAAATCGTGCGTTAGAGAACGAGAGCGTCAAGAGAATCGGTGTGTTTCCGAATCCGTACAAAGCCGAAATTTCCGGATGGACTATGTACGGCGGTCGACAACGCCAATACGTTACGTTCAACAACTTGCCGCAGCGGGCAGTAATAAGGATCTTCAACCTCGCCGGACATCTCGTCCGAATGTTCAGAAAAGATGACGCATCGCAATTCTTCGAGTGGGACCTTTTGAATGAAGATGGATGGCTTGTCGCGAGCGGGATATATATTTGCCACATCGATCTTCCTGATCTCGGCAGTCAAAAAGTGCTGAAGCTGGCGATCATCAGCGCGCAATAGGATATTTTAAGAGAAGTACACGCAACGCACACAAAGACAGTATTAGAGCTCCGCGTCGCGAACGCAACGTAATTAGGTGTGCAATTTCAAAAAAGATTCAAAAGTATTTCGTTGCGGACTTGAAATGCTTGCCCTACAGTGTCGTTACGGTCGTTGCGTGCAACTCTTTACCGCAGGCCCCACCGCCCCACCTCGCCGAGCACTTTCTTCCCGTCATACCGTTTCGTACCATCTTGGTCGCTATGAACCTCAACGACCTCGGTTGGATCCCCTTTTTTGAAGCATATTTCGCTCCACACCGCGAACAGGGATTCATTCCCGCACGCGTAGCCATTCAGTACCGGGACAAATACGTGATGTATGGCGAAGGAGGCGAATACCAGGGGCAAGTGACCGGAAAATTCGAATACAACGCCAAGGGGCCCGAGGACTTTCCCGCCGTCGGAGACTGGGTGGCCATTTCGCCCCCCGTCGGTGGCGGTACGGCTGTTATTCAAGCGGTTCTCGAACGTCGAACGAAATTCTCCCGCAAGGTCGCCGGCGTCAAGACGAACGAACAAGTCGTCGCCGCCAATGCGGATGTTGTCTTTCTCGTCTCAGGTCTTGACGACGAGATCAACCTTCGCAGGATCGAACGCTATCTCACTGTTGCGTACGACAGCGGCGCCCGCCCCGTCGTGGTGCTCAATAAGCTCGACCTCTGTAGCGACATAGCGCCGATTCTCGCGGAAGTCGAAGCCATCGCCCCCGGTGTCGATGTCCTCGCCGTAAGCGCTCGAACGCAGGAAGGCATCGACCGCATCGCCGCGTGCCTTGACAAGGGCATAACGGGCGCCCTCCTCGGTTCTTCAGGCGTCGGCAAAACGAGCATCGCCAACGACCTCATCGGTGAAGAACGCTACATGACGCAGGATGTACGGGAGAATGACAGTCATGGTCGGCACACGACCACACACCGCGAACTGGTCATCCTTCCGACCGGTGGATTGTTGATCGATACCCCCGGCATGCGCGAGATCCAAATGTGGGGAGATGCGCAAAGCCTGCAGGCGTCATTTGAAGACATCGCCGCCCTTGCGGCGGGATGCAAATTCCGGGATTGCCGTCACGATGCAGAGCCCGGCTGCAACGTGAAATCGGCGCTCGAAGACGGCCGGCTCGCTCCCGACCGCTATGATTCATACAAGAAGCTCGAACGCGAGATCGCGTATCTCGCCCGACGGCAAGACCAGAATTTGCAGCGACAAGAGAATGAAAAGTGGAAGAAACTGACGGCAGAACACAAGAGGTCGTTTAAATACAGAAATAGAGACAAACTTTGATGACGACAAACGTTCGAAACGAGCCAAACATGCCAAACGTACCAAACGGGCCAAACGAAACGGTGCGGCTTTTTACGCGATTGGAATGTTTGGCAATTTGGAACGTTTGGTAAGTTTCCACTCATGATCTCTTCTCTACTTCTCGGCTCATCTGGTCTTGTCGGCGGACATCTGCTTCGACTCTTGCTCTCGAGCGATCGTTACGGAGAAGTGCGGACGCTGGTCCGCAAGCCCATGGGCATAGTGCATGCGAAGCTTCGCGAAAGCGTCGTCGATTTCGACCACCTCGAGGATGCAGCAGACAAGGTCACGGCCGATGATGTGTTCTGCTGTCTCGGCAGCACAACATCATCAGCGAGTTCGAAGGAAGAATTCCGGAAAGTGGACTACACATACGTCGTCGAAGCTGCATCGCTCTCTTTGGGCAACGGTGCTTCCCGATTCTTTCTCGTTTCAGCCATTGGGGCCAATCCACGATCCCCGTTCTTCTATACCCGCGTGAAAGGTGAAGTCGAACGAACGATCGCGCAATTTCCCTTTCAGGTGGCCTGTATTTTTCGTCCTTCCGTCATTTCCGGTGAACGAAAGAATCGCCGGTTGAGGGAACAGATCGGCGTCGCCGGATTGCGCGCCTTGTCGGTCGCCCTTGTGGGTCCGGCGAAGAAATTCCGACTCATTACGGCAGAAGATGTCGCCTCGGCAATGCTGTTTGCTGCTGAATCGAACGTCACCGGCGTTCGCATTTTCGAATCGGATGAGATCCAAAAAATGGCCGCATTGGCATCGTAAAACAAACCGCGAATGGGCGCGAATGATGAAAATGGTGAATAGTGAATCGTGAAGAGAAAGACATTCACAAACGCTTTTCTATTGACGACCTTCGACTGGTTCGACCCTTCGGGTGACTCAGGGTCGCACTGAGCGAAGTCGAAGTGCGACTACGCTCACCAGAACTTCGCTCAGGTCAAGATTGACTATTCACTATTTACCCCAATTTTCATTCGCGTTCATGAGCGGTTTATCTTCTAACATTGTCAAAGGTGCATTTATGAAGCGACTCATTCTTTTTCTTTTGACGGTCTCCTCATTGGTTTTCGCCGATGAGGGAATGTATCCCATCAGCGAGATCCACAAGCTCAACTTGAAGAAGCTTGGTTTCCTCATCGACCAAAAGACGCTGTATAACCCGAACGGGGTCAGCCTGATCGATGCGATCGTCCAGGTCGGCGGTTGCACCGGATCGTTCATTTCAAAAGATGGGCTTGTCATCACCAACCACCACTGCGCATTCGGAGCCGTGCAGGCGATCAGTTCAAAAGAGAAGGATTATATCACGGACGGATTTCTCGCCCCCACCCGTGCAGAAGAGGTCTCCGCTCGCGGCATGACGATTCGAATCACGGAATCGTACAAAGACGTTTCGTCGGAAGTACTCAGCGTAGTATCCCCCGGAATGGCGCTCGCGGAACGAACGCGGGCCATCGAAAAGAAGATGCGGGAGATCGAAGCCGCCGCTGAAAAGAATAATGCGGGGAAACAGGCCGGCGTGTCGGAAATGTTCGCCGGTCGGACGTATGTTCTGTTCATCTATCAACGCATCCGCGACGTCCGGCTTGTCTATGTTCCGCCCCGCTCCATCGGTGAATTCGGCGGTGAGGACGACAACTGGGTCTGGCCCCGCCACACAGGCGATTTTTCCTTCGTACGGGCGTACGTCGCTCCCGATGGATCTCCGGCTGAGTACGCACCGACGAACGTACCCTACAGCCCCAAAAAGTATCTGAAAGTGAACGCCAACGGTGTCGACGACGGCGATTTTGTGTTCATCCTGGGGTATCCCGGCCGCACGTTTAGACATCAACCGTCCGCGTACCTGGCCTACGAGGAAAATTATCGCCTGAAATTTGTTTCCGATTGGTACGCGTGGCAGATCGCCACCATGGAAGCCGTTGGTAAGACCGACCGTGCAATCGCCATCAAATTCGACGCACGCATCAAAGGCCTGGCCAACGTCATGAAGAATTATCGTGGAAAACTCATGGGGTTCGCGCGATTGCATCTGACCGACGTAAAGAGGGATGAAGAAGCGGCATTGCAGAAGTTCATTGCTGCCGACCCGAAACGCATGACCTCATACGGTACCGTCATTGCCGAGATCGACGCTGTCTATCAGGCAATGTCGTTGAACGCCGCGCGGGAGCTTGTCATGGATATCCTCCCCGGTTCGTCTCTTCCGCTGTCAACGGCTCTCGCGATCGTCGATGCCGCCGCCGAACGCGCAAAACCGGACGCCGAACGGTCGAGCGCGTATATGGACAAAAACTTTGCCGCCACTGTGGCGGCTCGAAAGAGGTCGTACAACGACTTTGTGCAGTCGACGGACATGGCCATTTTTGCGGAAGCCCTTCGCAAAGCGGCTGCACTTCCTTCCGCAAGCGGCATTGCTCCGGTCGCATCTGCCGCATCTGAAGGCGTTGAGGCCTTCGTCTCCGCAGCATATGCCCAGAGCGAACTGACGAAGCCGGATTCTCTGGACGCGTGGTTCTCCAGAACTTCCGCGCAGGTGCAGGCTTCGTCCGACCCCTTCATTGCGCTTGCTCGAAAACTTTATCCACTCTATATGGAATTGCGTGAAGTCCGGCAAGGACGATCGGGTGCGCTCAACAAGCTGCTGGCGCTCTATGTCGACGTCAAAGAGCAATTCACAGGAAAAAACTTCATACCGGACGCCAACAGCACACTCCGTTTAACCTTCGGTCGGCTAAAGGGGTACGCTCCGTCGGATGCGACGATGTATTCGCCGGTAACAACGCTGAAGGGCGTTCTCGAGAAAACAACCGGGGAAGAGCCGTTCAATTCACCCCCGGCGCTGCTTACGGCTGCGAAGGAGCATCGGGACTCAAAGTTCAAGAGCAAGAAGCTCAACGACATTCCGGTGGCGATCCTGTATAATACCGACACCACCGGCGGCAACTCCGGAAGTCCCGTGATGAACGCAAAAGGAGAACTGGTAGGAGTGAATTTCGATCGATCGTATCACGCGACGATCAATGACTATGCGTGGAGCGATTCCTACAGCCGCTCGATCGCCGTCGATATCAGATATGTGCTGTGGGTGACGAAGTATGTGGGGAACGCCGGGTTCCTCCTGAAAGAAATGGGCGTGGAATAGCTCTGATGGATTTCCCGACCCGTCCGACCGCAATACATTCGCGTTCATTAGCGCTTGCCCGCCATGCTTCATCTTTTGGCGGGTCCATTCGCGGTTTACTTTCTTCACAAGCGCCCGAAGGAGTATCGGTATCGAACACGCCTGGCAATTTGCCCTTCTCTTCATCGTCGGTATCGGCGCCGGATTCCTCAACGTAACAGCCGGGGGTGGATCGTCCCTCGGACTCCCTGCGTTGATCTTTCTGGGACTCGATCCGTCCGTGGCAAACGGAACAAACCGGATCGCCATCATCATCCAGAACATCGGGGCCATCTCTTCGTTCCGGACGAGCGGCCTTCGGGGTATGCGGCAGTCGCTCTCCCTGGCCTTGTGGGCGATACCGGGAGCGATCATCGGAACGCTCGTTGCCGTGAAGATCAGCGACGAATGGTTCACGATAGCAGTCGGGATCGTCAACATCCTTACCATTGTCACCCTCTTTCTACCAAAGAACAATGCTGCGGATTTGACGAGCGACAGTCCCCGGCGCCAACTTCTCGTCGGCGTTGCCCTCTTCTTCACCGGCATCTACGGCGGATTCATTCAGCTCAGCGTCGGTTTTCTCCTCATGGCCGTGCTCTACCGCTTATCGCGGATGAGCCTTGTACTCGTCAACATGCACAAGGTGACGATCGCGCTCGTCTATAATATTCCCTCATTGCTGATCTTTGCCTGGTCGGATAATGTCTCGTTGCTGCCGGGGATCGCCTTGGGATTGGGGAGCGCAACGGGGGGCTGGATCAGCGCGAAGGCGCAGGTAAAGCGTGGAGAGAGCTTCATACGCTTCGTGCTGGCGATTGCGTTGCTCGTCGTGGCGCTGAAGATGTTCGGGGCATTTTGAGAGTGCTGTAAGGGTATAGCCTGAGAAAAAGTGAAAACGCCAAGCTGCCAAGACAGCAAAGGGAGCCAAGCAATTTTTTAGGTGACTAGCTCGTACCTAAAACACGTCTTGGCGCTCTTGGCGTCCATGGCGCCTTGGCGGTTCTCTTGTACATAGGAGGGGTCTCACGGAGCAGATTCCGGCATAAACCGCATAATGACAACGAATTAGCCGAATTTCCCCTTAAAAATACTGCAACTCATCCCGTTCCCGCTCCGTATTTAGAGTATTGCACTCAGTTGGAGCCCACCTCATGAACACGAAGAATACACGACGCTTCCTTGGAGTCGCGGCGCTTGTGATCCTGGCCGCGATTGTCATCTTTGCCCAGGTCGAACGCACCGCAGTCGCTACGCTCAAAGACTTTTCCGAGTTGGAGGTCCGCGGCGCAGGCTTTACACTCACTCGGAATATCAAGGTGCACATTGATGCCGTGGGCGGCGGGGACAAATCCGTGTTCCGCGAGCTCGTGATGGACGACGAGAACACGGGAATGTACGCCTACGGCTGGATTATCGATGCCGCTACGCGCGAGGTCGTGTGGGAAATGACGCATGAGAACACGAGGGGACGCAGGAACGATCGAACGGTCAACGAAGATGTGTCCCTGGAAAAGGGAGCCTACGAGGTCTACTTCGTCGCCTACGGCACCGTGCGCAGTGGCGCTTTTTCGTATTCGCAGGCGAATATCGACCGGAGAAATGACAATAAGCGGGGAAGGAATTTCTTCAGCATCTTCGGCGACAACTTCGAAGACATTCGCGATGAATTCATGGAGTCCGCAAAGAACGACTGGGGCATCACCATTTCCGTCCCCTCGTCCGATGCCGGCGCAGTCTCATCCTTCAAAGCTCCCGCCCCATTCCGTCAGACCATCTTCAGTCTCACCGGCATCGGCGACGATGCCACCGTCAAGAAAACGCTCACCGTCTCAAGAGATGTTACCGTTCGCATCTACGCGCTCGGCGAAGGGCGCGAAAGGGATGAATTGTACGACCATGGATGGATCATCGACGCTGCCACGCGGGAACGGGTGTGGGACATGCGGCGCGGACGCCTTGAACGGGCAGGGGGCGCATACAAAAACATCCTTGCGGACAATGAACTGACGCTGCCCAAAGGCCAGTTCGAGCTTGTGTATGTCACGGACGACTCTCATTCGCCCGAGGACTGGAACGATCGTCCTCCGTACGACCCCTTTTCCTATGGCATCACTATTTTCCTGAATTCCGAGGGAGATAGAAGCGCGGTGAAGATCGACGACGGCGGCGTTCCCGACAGGAATGCGTTCCTCGAGTTGACTAAAGTCGGCGACGACGAATTCAAGAGCATGGCATTCTCGTTGAAGAAGGATATGAAGGTCCATGTCACAGCGCTGGGTGAACGGTCCGGCGACAGAAACTGGGCCGACTACGGCTGGATCGTCGACGCAAGATCGCGTGAGAAAGTGTGGTCGATGGACGACCGCCGCAGTGAGCATGCCGGCGGCGCATCAAAGAACAGGATGATCGACGAGATCGTCAGCTTCTCGAAGGGAGACTACATCGTCTACTATCAAACGGACGGTTCGCACAGCTACGACGATTGGAACAGCGGTCCCCCCTACGACCAGGAAGCTTGGGGGATCGCGTTGCGCGGCGTAGGGTTGGACTTCGACCCGAAGAGTGTTACGATCGGCAAAGAACCGGCGGAAGCGAACATTCTTGCCCAGATCATCCGCGTACGGGATGACCGTCACGAGCGGCGGACGTTCAAAGTATCCAAACGTCAGCGTGTACGTATTTACGCTTTGGGCGAAGGAACGAACGACGAGGACATGCACGATTATGGATGGATCGAGAATGCGGAATCGGGCCGAACGATCTGGGAAATGACATATGACATGACGGACCGGGCGGGCGGCGCCCGAAAAAACAGGCGGGTATCGACGACATTTACACTGGAGCCGGGGGAATACGTTCTGCATTACCTTACGGATGATTCTCACGCCTTCAACGAATGGAACAGCGATCCGCCGGAGGACCGGGATCACTGGGGCATCACCCTCTATAAAGAGGAGTGACATTTTCCATTTGTTCTCCGCATAAAAAGCGGTATCTTTCCCCAGCAAGAGCAGGAGTTCCATCCTGCTCTTTCTTTTTTCGGAAAGGAAGAACGATGAAACAGAGAGTTTTTTTGAGAACGGCGCTAGTGATCGCGCTGCTTTCCATTGTAGCTGTCGCCCAAACACAAACCAAAAAGCCGACGACAGACCTGGAAAAGACTTCCTATGCGCTCGGCGCAGACATCGGGAAGAACCTCAAGATGCAGGGGGTCACCGTTGATGCGCAGATGCTGGCCCGGGGCATACGGGCGGCAATGGGGCTCGACAGCATGGTGATCTCCGAAGCGGAATGCGAACAACTGGTCATGAACTTCCAAAAAGAGATGATGGCGAAAGGGGAGGCAATAAAGGTACAAAGCGCTGCGGAACACCGGAAAGAGGGAGAAGCGTTCCTGTCCGCAAACAGGAAAAACTTGGGAGTTGTCACGACCGCCAGCGGGCTGCAATATACAGTGGTGAAAGAGGGTACGGGGAAGAAGCCAAAAGCGACGGACACCGTGAAAGTCCACTATCGCGGCACGCTGTTGGATGGCAAGGAATTCGACAGCTCATACAAGCGCAACGAACCAACGACGTTTCCACTGAATCGCGTGATCCCTGGCTGGACCGAGGGCGTTCAATTGATGTCCGTGGGCTCAACCTTCCGGTTCTTTATTCCGGCCGACCTCGCCTACGGCGACCGCCAGATGGGTCCGGACATTCCGCCGGGTTCGACGCTGATCTTTGAAGTAGAACTGCTGGAGATCAAGTAGCATGAAATGGATCTTCGAGTCGCTTCGGCGGCTGAAAAACTGGGTGGAGGGGGCTGCTCAGCGGCCGGGGGCGGGGTGGACGCTCTTTGCCATAGCATTCGCAGAATCATCCTTCTTTCCAATCCCACCGGACGTACTGTTGATTGCCCTCGCGATGCTCGTTCCGGCAAAGGCCTTCCGGTATGCGGTCATTTGTTCGGTCGGTTCACTGATAGGCGGGACGTTCGGCTATCTTATCGGACACGAATTCTTCGAACTTCTCGGCCGGAAGATCATCGAGTGGTACGGCATCGAGCACCAGTACGCGAGCTTGCAGACGCTGTTCGAAGAAAATGCGTTCGTCAGCATAGCCGTTGCCGGCTTCACGCCCATACCGTACAAGGTCTTCACGATTGGCGCGGGCGCCTTTCACATTTCCTTCGCCACATTTTTCGTTGCGTCCGCGATAAGCCGTTCGGCTCGTTTCTTCCTGGTCGCTGCGCTCTTCTATTGGTTCGGTCCCATGATCAAGCCGTTCATCGACAAGTATTTCGAATGGTTGTCGATCGCATTCATGGTCCTTTTGGTCGGCGGATTCGCGTTGATCAAATACGCGTTGTAGTGCGGTGCGCCAAAAGTAAGCTTACGAAGTCCCATGAGTGAGGCCGGTGTAAAGAATTGTCCACGAAGGACCACCAAGACGAGTAAGAGCTGATACGCGAAGGGGCACGAAGGTTAGTGGATGTCTTCATTGCTGAGGCTTTCAAAACACGGAGATTCGCCTACGAATAGACAGAAACCCCTCTTTCCATCATCAGTCCACTGTTACCGTCACCACGCCGCTCGCCAGTTCCTTTCGTAGAAAAGCAAACGCCGGGTAATGAGCCCGGCGTTTCTGTTGTACAGGCATCAGAAAATCAATCAACCGTCACCAAGACGCTCTTGCTCGACATACGTCGTCCCTGAAGCTCTGCTTGCACCTGTAACCGGTGTACGCCCCGCTGCAAACGCCACCAGCCAATCCCGTCTGACAATGAACACATCGCAGTGCCGTCGACAAGAAGCTCTGCCCTGCCCGCGGGTGGTGGAACATATGCGCGGACGAGCACAGTCTGAAACTCCGATCGCAACACCGGATCCAGTTTGAAATAATCTCCGCTCATCGGACTCAAGAGAGCCAGCCGATGCGGCGTCCGCTTTTCCATTGCGACAGTACGAGTACCAACTGGCCTCGCATTGCTCGGAGGGACTGGAATTCCCTGACTCCGTGCCCAGTCCCGGTATTCGTACGGAAGAAGCTCATATACGCGTTCCTGTAATCTGCCGTCGTCGGTGACGATCAGAAATCGGCGATGAACTGCGCAGTATTCCCTCGGCGCCGTTCCAGGAGCAAACTTTTCCACGATTGTCGTACCGCACTCGCTATTCGGGAGCAATCCGGATCGGGCGCACACTGTTTTCTGTTCAACGCGCGCCGGCATTTCGAATGGAGCGGCGTTCACCCCTTTTCTCCTGTCGTGCAGCGTCATCATGATGTCGGTGAAAATTGCACCGGCACCGGTGATCCCCGAAACGCCCCGCATTGGCGACCCATCGAAATTCCCCGCCCAAACGCCGACCGTGTAGACCGACGTGAATCCCAGCGTCCAATTGTCCCGAAAGTCCTTTGTCGTGCCTGTTTTCACGGCGCAAGGAAAGGGGAAGCGAAACACATTGCCGAATGCCGGACGCTTGGCGACCGGATCGCTGAGAATGTCGGTGAGAAGCGCCGCGGTGACTGGATCGAAGACTTGTCGCGGCGGAGCCGTCTCGTTTACCAGCGATGTCAGGTCTACGCCGTCGACGGTGATGGACCGTTCAATGAAAACAACCGGCTTCCAAAGGCCGGTCCTCGCGATCGTCGCATACGCATTGGTCAGTTCGAGAAGCGTCACGTCGGCATTGCCGAGTGTCAGCCCGTAGCCGTAGACCTCTTCCGGCTCGGTCAGTGTGGTCAATCCGGCCGAACGGTATCGCTCCATTAATCGGGGCAATCCGATCGCCTGTGCCGTCCGGACAGCCGGGATATTGTATGAACATGCGAGCGCCGTGCGCAGCCGGACAGGACCGTGGTATCTGCGGTCGTAATTCTCCGGCGTATAGCTGCCGTGTTTGTCCGGAATGTTCAACGGCACGTCCGCAATGATTGTGGCGGGCGTGAAGCCATGTTCAAGCGCGGTTCCGTACGTCAGCGGCTTAATCGCAGAGCCGGGTTGGCGCAGCGCGAGCGCACCGTTGACCTGCCCACTATGTTCCTCGTCGAAATAATTGGCCGATCCCAGCAGAACCCGGATCTTTCCCGTCTCGTTCTCAATGACGACCACCGCCGCGTTCGTCACATTTTTTGGGGTGAGCAAGGCAAGATGCCCCCGCACAATAGCTTGCAGTGCCGACTGCATCGGGTAATCGATGGTTGTGCGAATGTTGGCCGGCGCAAATCGGGAACCGACAATGCGCACGGCTTGCTCAACCGCATGCGGAGCGCGGAAATTCACTTCCGGCGGCACGAGATGGATCGGTTGGACGGACGCCCGCTCGTACTCCGCTGATTCGATAAATCCCGAACGAAGCATTCGCTTGAGAACGGTCGATTGACGCCGTTGTGCCTCCCTAAAACTTCTGTAAGGATTGAGAGAAGTGGGAGCGTTCGGCAATCCGGCGAGGAAGGCCGCTTCAGCAAGAGAAAGGTCTGCCGCCGGTTTGCCGAAATAATGCCTCGACGCTGATTCGGCTCCGTAGGTTTGATTGCCAAACGGTGCGCGGTTAAGATACTGTTCAAGGATCCTGTCCTTGGACATCATCCGCTCAAGGCGAAGAGCCGTCCATGCCTCCATGAACTTGCCTGCGAGCGTGCGGGGACGGGGCTCGATGGAACGAACGACTTGTTGCGTTATCGTCGATCCTCCTGACACAAGCGCTCCCGCAAGCAGGTTCTCGTATGCGGCTCGAACGACGGAGACTGGATCGACGCCGGGATGGTACATGAAACGCCTGTCCTCGATCGCAATGACCGCATGCCGCAGGTCCAGGGCGATGCGATCGAGCGCCCGCCACTGTCCGCGCCCCTGCCGATCGTTCAAAAATTCGCGCAGCGCAATACCGTTCCGGTCCGTCACGCGAAGTGAATGCACCAATGCCGGTGCCACCATTTCGTCGGGCAAAGGCACATGGACCGCGGCCAACAGTGCGCAACCGCACGCGCCGGCGGCGATCAGCGCATATCGGCGACGAGGTGACCTCATCCTTGGCGTGCTTGACGGTTCAAGCTTTCTCTTGAACACAGGTAATCCCGCAGTTTGCTCCTCA
>Ga0154320_1055_pt7 | contig 13982 bp, 10 predicted proteins | sample RifGroA2_FD_115848 | JGI IMG/M metagenome (GOLD analysis project Ga0154320, IMG submission 115848) | Ignavibacteria bacterium GWA2_55_11 | reverse complement strand
ACGGTGCCATCGGTGATCTTGTTCGGATTTCTGCAGAAATGGTTCTCTTCCGGACTTCTTGCGGGTGCGGTGAAGAATTGACATGAATCCGGCACGAAGGATCGGCGTTGTGTCCGTAGTAGCGATCGTTCTGGTGACCGCGGCATATGTCATAGGATCGCGTCAAAACTCCGGCGAGCCTGTTCATGCGCGACTTCGTTTTGTGAGTCTTGCATGGCAGGAAAGGGCCCTCGCCGTCAATCGCGCGATCGTCGCCGAATGGAACGCGGCACATCCAGAGATGCCAGTGGAGTATGTGCAGGGAACGTGGAATTCCGTCCACGATTATCTCATCACGTCCTTCGAGACCGGAGACGTACCGGACGTGTTCCATTACGAATCGTCGGTCATTATCGACTTCGCCATGCGGGGCTTTCTGACCGACCTGGGACCGATGATCGACGCGGAAATGAAGGACGACATACTCGACGTGGCATGGGCGTCGGTTCGACAACCTGACGGCTCGGTCGCGGGAGTTCCGTTCCTCATGGAGTCGTTGATCGGGCTGTATAACGCCGACTACATGTCGCGAGCTGGAATCGTCTCGCCGACGTTGAATGACCCCTGGTCCTGGGATGATTTGCGGGACGCGGCAAAACGGATGACGCTCGACACGTCAGGAGACGGCACCATCGATCGATGGGGGGCGGCGATCGGACTTCGCAACTGTGCGAACATCATGATGAATCTCTCCATCGGGTTTGGCGGTTCGTTCTTTCGCAAGGAGAATGACCGGTACGTCGTGCGTGTCGGGGACGAAGAACGGAAACTGCTCACCACGATCTATGACATGATACACAAGGACCGGTCGACGTCGCCGACGAGCATCGGCCAATCCGGACCGGCGATGATTCCCGGCTTCTTTCAGGGGAAATATGCAATGATGGTCGGCATCGGAGCCTGGTCGAGACAACAACTCGTGGAGAATGCCCCGAAGGGATTTCACTGGGGGGTCATACCGCCGATCCTGGCAAAAACCCAGGAAGCGGGGACGAGTGCGCAAACGCTGAGCATTCCCGTCGCATCTAAGCGAAAGTCGGAAGCGATGGCTTTCATCCGATTCATGCTCTCTCGAGAGAACATGGCCCGGCTCGCGCAAAGTGACTGGATGTTGCCTGCCAGACGGTCCTGTCTGGAAACGCCGGAATTTCGGGACCCCGCCACAGGGTGGGATATCACGACTGCCTCCGCAAAATTCCTGACGACGGGAACGTGGATGGGCGCTCCCGGCTACGTGGAATGGAAAAGCCGCGTCGCGAATCCGGTGTTTCAGGAGTACTTTTCCGGGAGACTGAGCATCGATGAGGTTGCGGTCCGGATTGAAGAGGAAAGCAACACCGTGCTCGGTCGTTATCAAGAGAGAGCCCGATGAAATCCGACCGAACGTCTCGGGCACGCGGTTGCCTTCTGGGATTGGCTGTCGGAGATGCGCTTGGCGGACCGACTGAGGGCAAGTCACCCGAAGAGATCGCGCATCGTTGGGGCCGCGTCACGGATTTTCTGAGTCCCGACCAGACCGGCAGTGACGACACGGAGTATGCGCTGTTCAACGCGCGGCTCCTGCTGCGGCACGGGGCGGCGTTGACGGCTGAACGCATCGCCGAAGCATGGAAGAAGGACATCATCTCCACCGCTAATTCCTACAAAGGAGCCGGGTTCAGCGAAATGCTTGCGATCCGGAACCTTAGATCCGGACTGATGCCGCCGCACAGCGGTCAACATCTTCACTCGTGGAGCGACGGATTGGCAATGCGTGTCGCGCCGTTCGGGATCGTTGCGTCCGGTCATCCGAATCGTGCCGCAGAGTTGGCATCGACGGACGGGTCCGTCACACACGCGGGTGAGGGCATCTATTCCGGGAGAGCAGTAGCGGCCGCTCTTGCGTGCGCGTGCAGCACAGAATCGCTCATTGACGTCATGGAGGCGGCGCGAACAGCAATTCCAGAGGACTCCTGGACTCGCCGCGCGATCGATCGTGGTGTGGAAATCGGACAATCACACAAGGATGTTTGGTCTGCCCTCGGACCCCTCTACACCGGCCTGGCAAAGAAAGCATACTATTGGCCCGACATGGGATCTGAGGCCGTGGGGCTCGCATTTGGAATAGTGGCCGCCGCACGAGGAGATTTCCGAGACACGGTCCTTGGCGCTGTCAATGTCGGAAGGGATACTGACACCATCGCAGCCGTTGCGGGAGCGATCATCGGAGCACTGAAGGGAGTCGAGGTCATTCCCAACGAGTGGCGTGAACGGGTCGGTATAGCCAGCGGGACGTGTCTCCGCGTTGTGCGGGGGATGTCGATCGAACAAACAGCGGACGCGTTGGCTTCTGCCGCAAAGGATTGGACATGACGCAGGGCTTTCGAACTCGTGCGACAAATGCACTTCTCGGAATGGCCATCGCGGATGCGATCGGATGGCCGTCCATGTATCATCGCAGTCGGGCGCTTCCCGCATGGACACGGCGCATTCGGAGGGAAATGGACGCGCAACGGGAAGACAGCGGTGTGTTGCGCGTGCCGATGCCGTTTTCGCTCAATCAGCCGCCGGATGCATTCGACCTCTTTCCTACGGACGACACGGAGTGGTCGGCATGGATGATGAAGAACCTTGTTCGCGATCGATGCCGCGTCACGACGGAGTCGGTCGCAGAGTCGTGGTTGGCGCTTGCAAAGCATGAAGAATCTGTCAGGGGCTGGGTGAGTACACAGACAGCGCTGGAGAATTTCCGACAGGGGGCGCTTCCCCCTGCGACCGGAAGGGATAATCCCCATTATTTTGACGATGGCGCCGTATGTCGTGCCATTCCCATCGGGGCTGCCTGCTCGTCTTCGCCGGAAGAAGCTGCACGGATGGCGGGACTCGAATCAGCGGCGACGAATGCAGAGGACGGCATCTGGGTCGCGCAGGCCGCGGCCTCCGCTATCAGCGTCGGGTGTGCCGGTGGATCTGTAGACGATGTCATCCACGCAGCTGTGAGGGTCCTGCCCGAAGGTTCCTGGTCTCAACGTATCGTAACGCAAGCACTCGCAGCCGTGGACAGTGACAAGACGATGATCGACCTCGTTCCCGTTCTTTCATCGTTCGTGAATGTCGAATACAGTGACGGTTGTGCGGGCCCCGAAACGCTCGCTGTGTCGCTCGCAGTCGTGTCAGCGGCGAAAGGGTCGTTCACAGAATCGCTCTTCGGCGCCCTCGCATTTGCAAAATGCGCCGACGGAGTGCCGCCGCTCGTCGCTGCACTCTCAGGAGCTCTTGCCTCAAGCAATGTGATACCGAACGAATGGCAAAAATCCCTGCGTTCCCTGCGAGGGCTCAGCATTCCGTCGATGGCCGGATGTGATCTCATCGCTTTGGTCGAAGAGTTCATTACCGCGTGCGAGAAACGATAGTGCGTATATCCTGGATCGATCCGCTCGACATGGTCGAGCACGCGTTCAAGCAGGCGTCCGAAGAAGGTCAGTCAACGGACAGCATCGAAACATTGCGCCGTCGCTGGTCGGCGGCCAAATCGTCCGGGATGGCCGACGAGCTATTGCGAAACGTTGCTCGTACGATCCTGGATGAACAGGATGCGGTCACATTGCGTTCGCTCGATAGTAGCCGGGAGCCGTCATCTCTGGATCACATCCTCGCATTGTGTACTCTTCCTGAGGTCCCGACGGGTGGGAAGGGCATTTCCCCCGACGTTCTTGCCGACCGCATCGCGGGGGGATGGCTTGGGCGTGCGGCTGGTTGTCTTCTCGGAAAACCGGTCGAAAAAACGCCGCGCGCGGGCATCGAAGAACTTCTTCGGTCGAACGATTCATGGCCGTTGAAAGCGTACATCACGGAGAAGGGGATTCCCGACCATTTGCTGAAAAAGTACCCATGGAATCGACATTACGGGCGTGAAAGTCTGCGGGAAAACATCGTCTGCATGACGGAAGACGACGACTTAAACTACGCGATGGTAAACCTCTCCGTCGTCGAGTCGGCCGGGGCAGATTTCACGACAGAGCATATCGCACAGGCGTGGTTGACGATGGTTCCCGTGCTTTCGACGTTCACGGCCGAACGTGTTGCATATGTGAATCTCCTCGATGGCGTCGAACCTCCTTTCACGGCTATCCGGCGGAATCCCTACCGGGAATGGATCGGCGCGCAGATCCGGTCGGATGTGTTTGGATGGATCTCACCGGGCGACCCCCGGGGCGCAGCTTGCCTCGCCTTCCGGGACGCGCGTCTAAGCCATGTCCGGAACGGTATCTATGGAGAGATGTTCGTCGCTGCCATGCTCGCGCAAGCATGTGTCAGCGATGAACCGCGGGTCGTCGTTGAAACGGCTCTCAAGGTTGTCCCACCGGCGTCGCGGCTGGCCGAGTCCATACGATTCGTATTAGCGTTGCCTGAGCAAGAGTCGTCGTGGCCGTCCGCCGTCGACAGGCTTGAGGAACGATACGGTCACTATCACTGGGTCCATGCGATCAACAATGCGGCGCTCGTCGTCGCTGCCCTGCTCTACGGAAGAGGCGACTTTGAGCGATCGATATGCAACGTCGTGATGGGAGGATGGGACACAGACAGCAACGGGGCAACCGTGGGCTCTGTGGCGGGCACTATGCTGGGCAGGTCCCGCTTGCCGGATGCATGGATCGCTCCGCTGAACAATCGGATACGGACGAGCATCAAGAGTTTTGACAAGTCTGCGCTCACCGATCTGGCGGACCGGACGTGTCGTGTGGCGCAGCACTCACATTGATGCCAAGACGAATTAAAGGAAAAACATGCTTTCCCGTTCAGAACTGACAAAGAGCAAGGAACGATACCTCGACCGGGCACGAGGAGCGATGGTCGGCCATGCCATTGGTGATTCGTTTGGCGATGCTGCACGCACGCCCGAGAATCATTTCATGTATGGTATCACCATGGACTTCCATGAGGGTCCTGCCCCCGGAACGGACGACACGGAATTCGCACTGTTGACTGCCCAAACGCTCATTGAATCTCGTGGTAATCTCACGGACGCGCGTGTGCTCGACATGTGGAAGCGGCACGTTCTCCCGCTCTCGGAATTGAAGCGTGGCGGCGCGAGCGAACGGGAAGCGGCGGCCAACATTCGGCGCGGCGTCCTTCCCCCGTTGTCAGGACAGCACAATTCGCACTACATGAGCGACGGCGCGGCAATGCGCATGACGCCCGTGGGGATCTTTGCGGCCGGAGACCCCGTATTAGCAGCGCGTCTAGCGGAAATTGACGCACGCATCAGTCATTGGCGCGACGGGATCTGGGGAGCGCAGGCTGTAGCGGTTGGGGTTGCTGTTGCGATCGCGGGCGGAACAGTGGACGAGGTGGTCCGCGCCGCGATCGACGTTACCCCGCCAGACAGCTGGATGAGACAGTCCCTCGTCCGTTCCGAGGAGATAATTAAAAATAACCCGTCGATCGAGCAAGCATGGATGCAACTTCACAAGGCTCTGTGGTCGGAGTATAAAGCCGTCGCGCCGGAAGCCGTGGCGGAAGCGTTTGCTGTCTTTCGTCTCGTCGCGGGCGATGTCCGCCGCGGGATCATTTATGCGGGGAATTGGGGACGCGACGCGGACTCCATCGCGGCGATCGTCGGCGCGTTGTGCGGTGGCATGCAGGGTACGGCCGCGATTCCGCCGTCGTGGATCGAGAAGGTCCGGGTGGCGCACGGGGCATGCCTGCCGTTCACGAAGGGAATGGATATGTTCCAGGTGGCAGAGCAACTCGTGGAGCTCGCCTGATGGAAGAGACTGCACGCTCCGACTGTACAGTGACCTGCTCCTTCAAGAAACGCGGCGGCCTCATCGTCGACATCCAAAGCAAGGTTGGTTCGCTGTACGGAAACGCGATCAAGGACCAAGTCGAAGAAGGTTGCAGGGCGCTCGGTGTCACCGATGCTGTCATCCACATCGTCGATCAGGGAGCGCTACCGTTCGTCCTCGCCGCGCGTCTCGAAGCGGCCGTGAAGCGTGGACGGCCGAAGATTTCTGCGGAATTTCTTCCCGGGAAGCAACCCGCACGGCAGACACGGGGCGTAAAGGACCGGCCGCGGCGCAGCAGACTGTACCTTCCCGGAAACGAGCCGAAGTTCATGGCGAACGCCGGACTTCATCGACCTGACATGGTCATTCTCGACCTGGAAGACAGCGTTGCTCCTTCAGAAAAGGACAAGGCCCGCTTTCTAGTCCGTAATGCGCTTCGCAGCGTCGATTTCTTCGACGCTGAGCGATGTGTAAGGATCAATCAAGGGGCATTGGGAGTTGAAGACCTCGCGATGGTTGTCCCGCAATTTCCCGATGTCATTCTTGTCCCAAAATGCGAAGACGCGGACACGGTGCGCTCGATCGCTGATGCGATCCAAAAGGTCGAGCACGAGCATCATCTCTCCGGTGAAACGCTGATCCTTCCGATCATCGAAAGTGCGCTGGGGGTCGTGAACGCATATGCTATAGCGTCGTCGTCGCATCGCGTGTGCGCCTTGGCCATAGGGTTGGAGGACTACACCGCCGATATAGGCGTCGAGCGGACCGAGGAAGGACGTGAGAGTTTCTACGCGAGGATGTCGGTCATGACGAACGCGAAGGCGGTCGGTGTGCAGGCGCTCGACAGCGTGTGGTCGGACGTCGAAGATCTCGACGGATTGCGCCGAAGCACGCTCGAGGCGAAGGCACTGGGGTTTGATGGAAAGGGATGCATTCACCCCCGACAGATCGCCGTTGTCCATGATGCGTTCAAACCCACTACGGCAGAGGTCGAGAAGGCGAGCCAGATCGTAGCCGCAGCTGAAGCGGCACGCAAGAGCGGGTTGGGAGTAGTATCGCTTGGTTCCAAAATGATCGATGCGCCGGTGATACTTCGCGCGCATCGTATCCTCCGAATGGCAACGTTCGGCGTGCGGGAGGAGGACCCGAATTGAAACAGCCGGTCACGTTCGTGAAGAATGCCGCGGGGCGTCTCGTCCCGCGTTCGGTCAACGGCGCCCGGCAGATGCCGTTCGCGACTGTAAGGGGCATATCTCCAAGTGGAACGACGGCGGGAACGCCAATCCGCAGTTCGCGCGACTATCCTTCCGACGGGAACAAGGTCGTGAAGAGTCTCAAAGATGCGCTGCGGCGCTCAGGCATCCGCGACGGCATGACCATCTCTACGCACCATCACCTTCGCAACGGGGACACGCTCACGGCGTCTCTGTTTCGGGTGGTGAAAGAACTGGGGGTGAAGGGGATCCGCTGGTTTCCGAGCGCTTCATTCCCGTGCCACGAAGAGCTCATTCCCTATCTCGAATCCGGAGTGATCCACCACATCGAAGGGAGTATGAATGGCGCTCTCGGGCGTTTTGCGTCAGGGGGGAATATGTCTGGCGTTGGGGTCCTACGGTCACACGGAACGCGTTATCAATCCGTGCAGGATGGCGAAGTGCATATCGACATCGCGGTCATTGCGGCGCCGAGCGCCGATGCTTTCGGGAATGCGAACGGCGTATGGGGCAATTCCGCCTGTGGACCGTTGGGTTTTGCGTTAGCGGACTCGGAATATGCCGACCGCGTCATTGTCGTCACCGACAATCTCGTCCCTTTCCCCTGCGTGCCGTGGGCGATCCAGGGGAACAACGTCGATACGGTTGTAGTGGTACCGTCGCTGGGGGATGCGTCGAAGATCGTTTCCGGGACCACCGTCGTTACGAAGAGTCCGGACCGGCAACTCATAGCAGATCATGTGGCGCACTTCGCGGAAACCGCCGGCATCATGAAACCCGGATTTTCCTTTCAAGCAGGTGCGGGCGGGACAAGTCTGGCGTTCGTGCTGAAGCTGAAGGAGCGCATGAAATCCAAAGGCGTCAAGGCGCGATTCGTGCGGGGCGGGAGTACAAAGGTTTTGGTGGACCTTCTGGACGAGGGGCTGACAGACTATATCCTGGATGGACAAGCATTCGACCAAACGGGTGTCCGCTCGATGCGCGACGATCCGCGGCATATCGCCACGTCTCCGTTTACGTCATACAATTACCATGGAAAGGGGAATTTCGCTTCCATCGTGGACCTTGTCGTGCTCGGTGCGACAGAAGTGGACTGCAACTTCAACGCAAATGTCGTCACACATTCGGACGGATTGCTTTTGCATGGAATAGGAGGGTGGCAAGACTGTTTGTTCGCGAAGTGTACGATTCTCGCTATCCCGTCGTTCCGTGACCGGATTCCGGTGATTGTCGACCGGGTAACGACGTTGTGCGGACCTGGGTCGTTGATCGACGTGGTTGTCACGGAGCGCGGCATTGCGGTCAATCCGTTGCGTGAGGACCTAGTCAAGGCCGTTCGTCGATCGCGCTTGCCTCTCCGCTCAATGGAGGAAATCCAGCGGGAAGTTCTCGCCATCTGCGGCGGCAGACCGGCAAAACCTGTCGTTGACCCAAAGCATCCTATCGCTGTTGTTAAGTGGGTAGACGGTACTCTGTTGGATACAGTTTATCGGGTCGAGACCCGATAAGACTTGCAGGGTCTCAGAATTTGTCACTTGCGAATTTGGAACTTGGGATTCTTCCAACAAAAACGCCCCGTCACAGTTTAGCCTGCGCTCGGGGCGTCTTTGCATTTTGAGGCGGCGGATCCCGCTTTGCTCGGCGTGATTCCTAAAATGACAAACGACTAAGCATCGCCCTTCGTTTGGAATTTGGCATATTGATGTTTGGAGTGTTTCCAACAAAATTGCCCCGAACACGGACAAAACTGTGTCGGGGCAATTTTGTTTTTCGAAGTAAGCAGTTCCCGCGTCGTTGCGCTCGGCAACCTGACTACGATTCACGAACCATGCATATTTGAGCGTTCCCAGTTGATTTTACCCCGCTAGTAGAGGCGACGGGGCTCTTGGCATACTTTATGAAAGCTTCCAACTCCCGGTGCGGGTTTGAGCGATCAAAGAGGCGATGATTTCGTTTTCGCTTGACAATAACCTCAATCTTTTTCACTTTTCCCGACGGTAAAAGGTTTGAGATGCTGAGTAACTCTTTTTTTCGTTACAAATGTAAACGTTTACATTAAGGAGGAACGTGCGGGTTACTATTAAAGAGGTTGCAGAGAAAGCAGGAGTTTCAATTGCGACTGTCTCCCGCGTTCTTAACGAAAGTACTTTGGTTCAGGACGAAACAAGGGAGATCGTTAAGCGAGTTGCGCGCGACCTTCGTTACTCGCCGAATATTGCCGCCCGAAATCTTAGCCGAAGCAGAACAGAAACCATCGGCATTCTGTTGCCCGATCTCTACGGAGAGTTTTTTTCCGAAGTCATTCGGGGCATGGACATCACAGCACGCCAAAACAAATACCATCTTATCATTTCAAGCTCGCACAATAGCAAAGCGGAAATCGAAGCCGTGCTGCGAACTATGAGCGGCCGCGTTGACGGGCTCATCATCATGTCGCCCTACATTGACACATCAGCTCTATATGCAAACCTTCCCGGCGCACTACCGGTAGTCTTGCTAAACTGCCATGTCGACGGCAACAACGTCGATGCGATGAACATCGATAACTACAAAGGCGCACACGCTGTTGTCACTCATCTCGCGAGTCATGGACACAAACGCATTGCAATCATCAAAGGGACGGAAAAGAACATAGATGCTCTGGAAAGACTGCGCGGGTATCAAGATGCGATCAAGGCTTCACATGCGGAATACTCCGCGTCGTACGAGTTCCAGGGCGATTTCACTGAGGCATCAGCATACAAAGCTGCCATAAAGATCCTGAATACCACTCCGCAGCCCACTGCGATCTTTGCATCAAATGATGCGATGGCCATCGGTGCTTTGAGCGCATTGCGCGCCCACAACATTTCTGTCCCGGGGGATATTGCACTTGCCGGCTTCGACGATATTCCCATTGCCACCTACATTACACCGTCACTCACTACAGTCCGCGTTCGCATCAGTGACCTCGGGGCGCTTGCCGTCAAGAGGTTGCTTGAAGCTGTTCACGCAAAGAAAGAATACGTGAATTACCGGACTGTACTTGACACGGAAGTCATCGCTCGAGAATCGTGTGGCTGTCCTGTTATGCATAACGACTAAGAACTCTTAAATCACATCCATATTGCATTACGCTCCTATAATTAACAGAAAGGCGTATTCCAATGAAAACATTTGCTCATGTGGCCCTGTTGGCGTTTCTGGGATCACTGCTCTGCGCATCAACGCTGAATGCGCAGTTTGATAATCCGGCGTCGCTGACGGTGAAGAATGCATCGTCGGCGATCACGCTGGACGGGAAGTTGGATGAAGCATCATGGACGGGAGCGCCGACGTTGATCTATGGAAACGGGGCGCAGACGTTCAAGGTGGCTGGCGAGAACACGGTGACGGCGGGAGTGGATGTGAAGAATCCGTTCACGGATGCGACCGTGGTATACAATGTTCCGAACACCGACAGTTCCTGGGGGCGGGTGAAGTTCCTGCGGAAGGGGATGAACCTGTATATCGGGATCACGTCGAACGACAAGTCGATCGGCAAGTTCGATTGGGAGGGAGACGGTATCTTCCTGAAGGTGAAGAACTCAGTGGGTCAGGGCCGGGAGTTTAAGCTGTATTGGCAGAACATCGACGCCAACAAGGACACGATGCGATATGAGGAGCAGATCGCGAGTACCGGATCTGGCTGGGGATCATTGCCGGCGGGCAGCACGGTGAACGATACGAACAATGTGGACAACGGTTACAGTGGAGAGTTGAGGATCGACCTGGCGGCACTCGGGTATACGGCCCCGTTGGGGAGCGTTGAGGTGTCGCTAACGGTGTTCGATCCTGATGGGTATCAGCATCCGATGAATACATGGGACCACAACGTCGGTTCATTCTACAAGTCGTGGTGGGGCAGTGAGTGGGGCGATGTGTATCGCTCCCTCATGTTCACGCTCGAGCCCTTTGAGGATCCAGATACGCTCGCGGTGAAAATCGCTGCGGGCACGATGTCCTTTGACGGGAAACTCGATGAGGCAGACTGGACCGGTGCGCCGACCCTTGCGTTTGGCGCAGGTGCTCAATTGAAGAAGGTGACCGGAGAATACACGGTGACGGCTGGGTTGGATATAAAGAATCCGTTTACTGATGCGGATGTCGTCTACCGAGTACCCCACACAGATAGCACTCTCACACGTGTGAAATTCCTGCAAAAGATTGACAAACTCTACATTGGAATTCAGTCGGACGACAAGTCGCTTTGCAAGTTTGACTGGGAAGGTGACGGACTCTTCATGAAATTGAAGACCGCAGTGGGACAGGCAAGGGAGTTCAAGCTGTATTGGCAGAACACCGGCGTAAACAAAGATACCATTAGATATGAAGAGCAGATCGTGGGTCTCGGGATGGGGAAGGGTTACTTGCTCACGGGCAGCACGGTGAATGACACGGACGATGTGGATAATGGCTACGAGGCGGAACTTATGGTGGATCTTGTCGCCATGGGTTATACTGGCTCGGATGTTAACCTCACGGTCCAACTCGCCATATTCGATCCGGATGGGTATGAGCATCCGATGAATGCATGGGATCACACCATCGGTTCATACTACAAATCATGGTGGGGCAGTGAATGGGGCGATGTATTTCGGACGCTGAAGCTGCAATCCCCCGTAACAGGGGCAGAAACGGCCGATCATTCAGTTCCTTCAGTGTACTCCCTCGGGCAGAATTATCCTAATCCATTCAATCCGTCCACGACGATTCAGTTTGGATTGCCAACACGAAGCATGGTCACATTGAAAATTTATGATGTGTTGGGTCGGGAGGTGCAAACACTGGTGAATGGGGAGATGGCAGCGGGCACCCACGATTTCGTCTTCCATGCGGGGAACCTGTCTAGCGGTCTCTATTTCTATATCCTATCGGCAACGCCGTTGAGTGGCGATCGACAGGAGCCGTTTGCGTCCACCAAAAAGCTCCTCCTTGTGAAATAAAGTTCTACGGAGTTGCAGGTCGAAAAGGCCTGCAACTCCGTACGTTGATGGCGACCGCAGATTTGAAATTCTCATGAAGCCCAGACACGCTTAGGAGTTTGAGATGAATAGCGCCTTGAAATATCCTCTCATCGCGGTTCTTTCCGGCCTCTTTCTTACGGCGCAAGCGCAGATGATCAAACGAACGGACGCCGTGTGGGCACGCACGGTACCCGGCGGCACGATCACCATTGATGGTAATCTGAATGAGCCGGCTTGGGCGGTCGCTGATTCGGTTGGTGTCGCGTACGATTCGAGCAACTCATGGGTCGTCCCTGGGAGTGGGTGGAAGCCTGAGCGTTCAGGGGGAAGTTGGAATGGAATTGTTACCGATCCAACACGCGCAACGATCAAATTTCTAGTGCAAGGGAATGAGCTCATTCTTGGTGTTTCGGTACGTGACAGTTCTGTCGGCGGCGGGCTCCTTAACGAGTGCGACGCACTTATGATGAACATTCGCGATCACTCATCGCCCAATGTGCCCGCTCCTTCGTTTGAGTATGGCTACGGATGGGTGACTGAATCATGGGCGGATCCAAACTCAGGCAATCCGGGAGCTCCGCCGGGATATTTCGGTGGGGCGTCGGCTAACCGTGACGTCTGGAGTGCCGCAACCGTGGTTCAGGGTGTGTCGAGCGATGACAAGAATGGTACGGCAAATCTTACCCCGGATCAGGGATACACGATGGAGATACGGTTCGATCTTACGGTCCGAGGTTATGACGCGACGAATCCGGACGGAATCATAATCGAATTCAACTCTTCCGTATATGATGCCGATTGGCAGTGGCCGTACAACAACTCACGGTTCTACGGAAACCGCGCATGGTGGCAGGGTCCCTGGGGTAATGCCTCCGCATATGCGATCGGCCAAATTCACGCACGGCCGGACATCACGGTCAATACGGCATCGATTCCGGAAATCGGACCTGATCTGATTATTCCCAACGCCGTGAATCATCCGGTGCCCGTCATTGACGGCCTCCTCACTGAAAACGTTTGGCAGAATGCCTCCAGTCTTCGAATCGCCTATGATGATACCACGTTGAGACAGGCCTATCCCGGAGTCGGACCGTATCGCAGCGGACAGTATCAACCGACGTTGAGCGGTGCGACTGGTGTACCTCCCGTGCTCGATCCCGGTTATGCGGTCCTGAAATACTTTTTTAAAGACGACACTGTCTACGTTGGCGTCGACATTCAGGATCAGGTAGTGACGTCGAACGAGGACTTCGACCGATGGGATGGGTTCAGGGTCACGATCAACGCCCGCGACTCTCTCGAAACGGTCGACCACGTTCTTCTCACACGGCATCTAGATGTTCGCTTTTCTCCCCTCGGGGAGCCGATACTGGGGACATATTTAAACCTCCTGAGTACCCTCGGTCTTGCACAAGCGGCGGTGGCGATGAAGCCGGGAACGACGATCAATGGCCCTGAAGATGTCGATGCGGGTTACACGATAGAAATGAAGGTGGCACTCTCAGCGTTCGGCTACCCGGCCGGTCGTGGTGACGGGGTATTGTTCCTTGGTGCGACGTTGCTCGATGGAGACAAGTTCAGCAATCCCGCCGATGACTACGGCACACGGACGTGGTTCATGCGTGAATTTGGCGGGCCTGCAGGTCCGGCGTGGTGTTACATGGACCCTTCGACAGTCGTGACGGGCGTGCACGAAGGATCTGCAGAACTGCCGCAATCCTTCGCTTTGATAGGGAACTATCCCAACCCGTTCAATCCATCAACAACGATTCGTTATAGTATGCCGCAAGCGGGCGTTGTGACTCTGAAAGTGTTCGACGTTCTGGGGCGAAGCATCGCCACGATTGATATCGGTGAGCAGAATGCCGGTGAACGACAGATCGATTTCCATGCTACGAATCTAAGCTCTGGAATCTATTTTTATCGACTGGAAATGAGAGGTGCACAGTCGGGTACCCATTTTGCAACGCCGTTTA
>Ga0154320_1068_pt4 | contig 14349 bp, 14 predicted proteins | sample RifGroA2_FD_115848 | JGI IMG/M metagenome (GOLD analysis project Ga0154320, IMG submission 115848) | Ignavibacteria bacterium GWA2_55_11 | reverse complement strand
CCGGAAGCCTCGGCGTCGCGTACACAACTTCCTCCCGCTCCACGGTCACCGTCCCCGTCGCCGCGCCTTTCGGCTTCCGTACATATTTTCCCTCACACATTGTCACCGGCACGTGCGATGCCTTTTTCATCTTACTATAATATGCGGCGATGCCGGCTGCCTGCAAAATGGCCTTCCGGCTGAAATGTCCTTTCCCGGTTCCCGCCTTCAACACAACGTGCGACCCTCCGACGCCCCGGGCATGGAACCAAAGGTCGTTCTTGGCCGTGTGCCGAGTCGTCAGCAGGTCGTTGTTCTCTCCGCTTTTTCCCGCCCAAACTTGAAATCCGCCGTCCACATGATAAATCCGGAATGGCGGACGCTCTTCTTCTTTTTTCCTCTCCGCAATGGTGACCCGTATGCCCGACGAACGGAGCAATTCCCCGGCGTCGCTGAGAAATGCCTCAAGGTCCTCCGCAGACTCGACCCCGTCCAATCGGTCGGCCAACGGACCGAGCAACGCAGCGATTTTCTCGAGCGATGCAAGCCGATCGTTCTGTTCTTCGATGGACGTGCGTATCTTCTTCGCTTTTTCAAAATAGCGTTCCGCGTTCTTCGCCGGTGTGAGGTGGGGATCCATCGGGATAGCCACAATCTCTCTGCCGGGTGAGAGCATATCTTCCACCACCGCTTCCCGTTCCCCCTTCCGTAATGAATACAGGCTGGCCTGGAGGAGCTTCCCATATCGTTCACAGTGTTCCGCTTCCGCACGCGTTGGGATCTCGGACCGGACTTTTCCAGCGGTTGAGCCCGCTCTCTCTACTTCGTCCCGTATCGCCTCGAGCAGGCGGCCTTTCTCTTTCATAAAGTCGGACTGCCGGCGTGTTGAGCTGATATGCTGCCGGATTGCGTCGCTGACAGTGGAGCAGGGCTCGCGGCGGAGGTGCGCCAAGTGACGGAGGGGAATGATCGTGAATTTCTCCGCCTGGTCCTCTCTATAATAGATGCCGGGCTGCGGAACAGTAAGCAGTTCCGCCATCAATTGAGCGCTGAGAGAGAGGAGAGATGCGATCGTTGATGCCGACTGGTCGCCGGAGAGCTCCGTACCCTCCAACCCGCAGCGGAAGAGAAGCTCTCGGACAAGGAGAGTTCCAAATCCCGGGAAGGCTCGCTTGACCACGGAAGTCAGTGGAGCTCCGGGGTTTTCGTTCAGCGCCGCGCGCAGCGCCTCGGCGGACGGAACACCGGCAGGCATTGGGGGGTGCGGATCAATCCACGCACCCACTGAGCTGTGCTGCCTGAGGAAGGATGCGGTCACCGTTCCGTCGGCGTCGGTCTTCAGCACATTCGCTTTCGACCCGAAGAATTGCATTACGATGGCGAACCCGGGCCGGAAGGTGATGCGAATCTCGCGGTCGGAGGGATGCATGAGCACATCATCGACGAGCGCTCCCTGGATGTCCGGAAACACGTTTCCGGTATTCCGTTTGGCACGGGGATATTCATCCTTAAAGAAGAGAACATTGCGCGAAGGTTCACAGGAGACGACGGCGACAAACGGTTCAGGGCCGCGTTCCACAGGTTCGAACGGAAGTACGAGCTCGTTGCGGAATTGCGTGAAGGGACGATCGAGCGCGGTTCCATGCGCACGTTTCTTCAGTTCGGCAGCGAGATGGTGGAGGGTATAGAAGTTGTTGATCAACGCGATGGACCGATCAAAGAAAGAAGCACCAAGGAACAATCATCAAATGACACATAAGCACCAAAAGTTCGCTAAGTAAAAGCCGGGAAAAATATCCAAGAAACCAAACCGCCGTCCTTCTCAGCACCTCTCATATGTGGCCATTGGCGATTTGTATACTGCGGTTTGGTGCTTCAATTCAGCGATGTTCTTGGGACTTCAAACGCAGGTTATTCACAACCGGCCTCTTCAAATTCCCCAAAAAACGATGTAATTGCAAAGAACCTGTTGACAGCTTGTGGATAAACGAGTGAAGACTATGTGGAGAAGAATTTCTTGACGGCCCAGCCGAATTGTGCGTATATTTAACGCTGAAACCCACCAAGAACTGAACTCCTGTGGTATTGAGCATGACCGGGTACGGCCGGGGCGAATCGTCCAAGGCCGGGATACACGTCACTGTCGAGGCCAAAAGCGTCAACAGCCGCTTCCTCGAAGTGAACGCACGATTGCCGCGAAGCTTGAGTCAGCGAGAAAAGGACGTGAAGGATATCGTCCGTCCGCTGGTCAACCGGGGCGCCGTGGGAATTTCCTTCAAGGTCGAGCGGGAAGACGACGGCGCGCCGAACATGCGCGTCAACAAAGAAGCGGCGAAGTCGTACTACAAGCTCCTCAACGAGCTGAGAAAGACGGTGAAGCTCGCAGAGAAGGTCCGTCTTGAGCACCTCCTCCATTTTTCCGAGGTCCTCGAAGCGGGGGAAGAAGATGCGACCGACGAAAAAGAATGGTCGGCTGCTTCCGACGCTCTACGCAAGGCGCTGAGCGACCTGAACACTATGCGCGCCCGCGAAGGAGCGGAACTGGCGAAGGACCTGAAGCAGCGCGTGGAGAATCTGGACAAGACGCTGGCGGTGATCGAGCAGCAAAGCGCCGAACGCATACCGGAGGAACGAAAACGGCTGCAGGAACGGATCGCCCAGCTTGTCTCCGACCCCAAGATCGTGGACAACAACCGTCTTGAACTGGAGATCGCCATACTCTCGGAGAAGCTGGACGTGACGGAAGAATGCGTCCGTTTCCGCAGTCACAACAAGATGTTCCTGGCGGCGTTGGCAGACGGGGAAGCGGCTGGACGGAAGCTCAACTTCCTCATCCAGGAAATGAACCGGGAAGCGAACACAATCGGTTCGAAGGTAAACGATGCGCCAATAGCCCAGCTGGTGGTGGGGATGAAGGAAGAGTTGGAGAAAGTGAGAGAACAGTTGCAAAACATCGAGTAAGCACCAAAGGCTTGCGGGAAGAGAACTCGGCTAAACTTTCAAGCATCAAACAAACGGGTCCTCTCTGAAGCTCTTCGAGTTGGTGATTGGAACTTGGATCAGCGTTGCGCCCACGGGCCATTGAGTCTTATTTGAGAATTGTGATTTGGTGCTTTCTCTATGACATCAGTTGTCGGCAAGCTCGTCGTTCTTTCTGCTCCCAGCGGTTCGGGAAAGACTTCTATTGCAAAGGCCATCCTGCAGCGGTTTCCTAGGATGACCTTTTCCGTCTCGGCCACGACCCGTCCCATGCGGCCCGGTGAGACGCACGGAAAGGATTATTTCTTTTTGACGAAAGCTGACTTCCAGAAGCGGATAGCGTCGGGAGAATTGGTGGAGTGGGAAGAGATCTACACGAATTTCTACGGCACGCTGAAGAGAGAAGTCGACAGGGCTCTGGCACACGGGAACGTGATGTTGTTCGATGTAGACGTAAAGGGGGCGTTGTCGATCAAGAAGATGTATCCGAAAGAATCCGTACTGATCTTCGTCCGGACCCCGAGCGTCGACGAGCTTCGCAAACGGCTGGAAAGCAGGAAGACCGAGGACCAATCCACCATTGAACGGCGGATGGCGCGCGTTCCGATGGAGCTGGAAGCCGGCAAGCAGTTCGACCACACTGTGGTGAACGACGATCTCCAGCGGGCGATCGACGAGGTAACAGCGATTGTGCAGAAACAGGTGAAGTTCGATGCTGGAAAAGTGTGAATCCCGCCAGAAGATAGAGCATGGCGTGCGTGAACCTGCCCGCCACCCGAGTTCTCTGAAGGCAGGCGGGTAGTCAATCGAACATCGTTTACCGCAAGTCAGACTTGTTCCAATGGAAATCGAGAAAGTTCTCCGTTATTCGATTTTCTATCGTCTATTCACCATTTACTCTTCACTATTTCACGCTATAACAGGAGAAGTCTAGTGTCCATCAAACCAGTCGACATGGAGCGCTTTTATCAAAGCGCCGGAAACATTTACGAGGCGATCGTCGTGACGGCGAAGCGGGCACGTCAGGTGCATGACGAGCTGCAACTCGAGCTCAACCAGCGTCTTGAGACGATCAAGCAGCTGACGCAAGCCCCGACGACGACGGAAAACGAGGAAGACCTCGAGAACGTCGGCGTCAATCCCGACCAGCTGAAGATCAGCCTGGAGTTCGAGACCCGTCCGAAGGCAACCGACGTTGCTCTCGATGAAGTAAACGCCGGCAAGGTCACATGGCGGGTGAAGGACGCCCCCGAGCCGCCGAAAGAGTAAGTCTCTCTGCCGGAACGCACATGCGCGGAAAGCGCATTCTCCTTGGCGTGACGGGCGGCATCGCCGCCTACAAGTCCGCCTACCTCGTCCGCGAGCTTGTGCGCGCTGGAGCCGACGTACGCGTAGTCATGACGGAGGCGGCGACGGAATTCATTGCGCCGCTCACGTTCTCCGCCCTGACGAAGCAGCCGGTGGGGACAGACCTCTGGTCGCGCGACCAGTCGACCGGCTCCGCGATCGGTACACGGCATATCCATCTGGCGACATGGTGCGATTGCATGCTCATCGCGCCGGCCTCCGCCAACACGCTCGCTAAACTCGCCCACGGGCTCTCCGACAACCTCGTTACCGTCCTCGCGCTCGCGTGCCGCAAACCCGTTATTGTCGCCCCGACGATGGATGCGGATATGTTCCTGAACGAGGCGACGCAGCATAACATCGCCGTTCTTCGCGAACGGGGATTCGGCGTCATACCGCCGGCAGAAGGAGAGCATGCGAGCGGACTGTACGGTCCCGGCAGGCTTCCGGAGGTCGAGGTCATCAGGGCATTCCTCAAAAAGCTCTTTGACCGGACGGCCGAAGATCTCAGGAAGGTAAAGATGCTGGTGACGGCCGGACCGACTCACGAGCCGATCGACCCTGTCCGGTATATCGGTAACCGCTCCTCGGGCAAGATGGGATTTGCGCTGGCGCTCGCGGCCGCCCAGCGGGGGGCCGAGGTGACGCTGGTGACTGGCCCGGTGAGCCTGGAAACCCCGCGCAACGTGAAGAGGATCGATGTAGAGACGGCCGAACACATGCGTGCGGCGGTTGTCAAGGTCGCCCGGCAGCAACGGGTCATTGCCATGGCGGCCGCCGTGGCGGACTACGCCCCTGCACTTCCCGCTGACCGAAAGATCAAGAAGGACGGACAGAACGGCGGTTTGGAGTTGACGCTGAAGAGCACTCCCGACATACTCGGCGAGTTGGGACGAAAGAAAAGGAAGGGAACGCTCCTCGTCGGGTTTGCGCTGGAGACGAACGACGGCGTATCGAATGCGAAGGAAAAGCTCTCGAAGAAGAACCTCGACGTGATTGTGCTGAATGCGTATACCGCTCAGAATCCTGTGTTCGGGTCGGACCGGAATACGGTGACGATCATAGACCGAAAAGGAGAAGAGGAGCTTCCGTCGCTGGAGAAAATAGAAGTAGCAAACAGAATTCTGAATAGAATAAGGAAGCTACTGTAAAGCAAATTAGAGTAAACGTGCCAAACAGTCCAAACGTGCCAAACGTGCCAAACGAACCAAACTTTTCAAACATGATAAACATAGAATTTGGAATGTTTTTCCGTTAACTCATGTCCATTCACGACGACGCGCAGCAGCTCCTCAACGATGTCAAGAAATTCCTTCTTCAGGAAGAAGAGCTCCATGGTCAATTGCTGCTCGACTCATCGCTCAGGAAGCCGGTGACACCGCGTCGAACAACTCCGGACCCGACGGACGCCGAACCGGCCTTGTTCGCCCCGCCGCCGGCTGTGGCGAAATCCGTGATTCGGGCGTATCCCGCCGAGCCGTGGGTGCAGATCGGCGTGCTCGACGACCTGAACACGTCCATCTGCACATGCACAAAATGCTCGCTCGGCCACACGCGGAAGAATTTCGTCTTCGGCGTCGGCAATCCGAATGCTGAGGTTGTATTCATCGGCGAAGCGCCGGGGGCGGATGAGGACGAGCAGGGGGAGCCGTTCGTGGGGAAGGCGGGACAGCTTCTGAACAAGATCATCGAGGCGATTCAGTTCAAGCGCGAGGAAGTGTATATCTGCAATATTCTGAAGTGCCGTCCTCCAAACAACCGGGAACCGCAGCCGGAAGAGATCGAGTTATGTGAACCGTATCTGTGGCGGCAGTTGGAGATCATCAAACCGAAGCTTATCCTGTGTCTCGGACGCGTTGCGGGACAAGCGCTGCTGAAAACGAAGGACACCCTCGGTTCTTTGCGCGGGAAGTGGCACGACTACCGCGGCATTCCGACTATGGTCACGTATCATCCTGCGGCGTTGCTGCGCAATCCGAATTGGAAAAGGCCGACATGGGAAGATGTACAAGCGCTGCGCAGGCGATATGATGAGCTTAGGAAAACCTAGTGCCGCTCCCACTATTAAAGTTTGTGTGGGAGCGAGCACTAGTGCACGTTTCCAATGCTTTAAGTCAAGTGGAATGCAAGGTTAATTATTGGAAACGGCACTAGTAACCAACATCCCAAACATGCCAAACACGTAAGGCTTGGCACCCGGTAAAGAAGCTTTTGACGTTTGGAATGTTTGGAAAGTTTTTCTTTTTCCCCCTTGTATGGCTGAACCGCGAAAAATCATAGATCTGAACGCTCCTGCTGGAGGTGCTGAAGGGCGTGTGCCCCCTCAAGCGGTCGACATCGAAGCGGCGGTGCTGGGATCGATGCTGATTGAAAAGGAATCGATCGCCAAAGCGGTCGAGGTGTTGGACGATACTGCGTTCTATAAACCTGCCCACGCCCTCATTTTTAGGGCGATCATCGCCTTATTTGAAAAGGCGGAACCCGTCGACCTCATTACGCTGACGGAAGAGCTCCGCCGCCGCGGCGACCTCGAAAAGATCGGGGGAGAGTACTATCTCACCGAGCTGACGTCGAAGGTCACGAGCGCGGCGAACGTGGAATTCCACGCACACATTGTGCTCGAAAAAGCCCTGATGAGGCAGCTCATCGCGTCGTCGGCCGAAGTCATTCAGCGGGCGTACAGCGAGACTGAGGACGCCCTGGGCCTCCTTGACCAGGCGGAAGCGAAGATCTTCGACATCTCGGAACAGCGGATGAAGAAGTCGTTCGTGACGATGGGGAACGCCGTGCACAAGACCATGGCAATGCTCGAGAGCATCCACGGCAGTCACTCGGGCGTCACAGGAGTGCCGTCCGGATTCACGGACCTCGACAACCTCACGGGTGGATTCCAGTATTCGGACCTTATCATCGTCGCAGGACGTCCCAGCCAGGGAAAAACGGCGCTCGTCCTTTCGCTTGCGCGCAATGCGGCCGTCCTGCACGACGTTCCAATCGGGTTCTTCAGTCTTGAAATGTCCGTCCAGCAGCTTGTCATGCGGCTGATGTGCGCGGAAGCGCGTGTGGATGCGCACAAAGTTCGGACCGGCCGTCTGCCCGAAGACGAGTGGAAGAAGTTGAGCGTCAGCGTTGGGCGATTGTACAAGACGAAGATATTCATCGACGATACGCCCGGGCTCGGCATTCTGGAACTGCGCGCGAAGTCGCGGCGATTGAAGGCTGAGCACAACGTCGGCCTGATCATCGTCGATTATCTTCAACTTATGCAGGGACCGCGCAACGCGCAAAGCCGCGAGCAGGAAATCTCTGCCATTTCCCGTTCGCTCAAAGGATTGGCCAAGGAACTCAGCATTCCCGTCATTGCGCTCTCGCAGCTCAACCGGGCGGTTGAAGCGCGCACGGACAAGCGGCCGGCTCTGGCCGATTTGCGCGAATCTGGTGCGATCGAGCAGGATGCGGACGTCGTTATCTTCGTCCACAGACCCGAGGTCTACGGCATCGACACGGTGGATGGCGAGCCGACGGAAGGCGTAGCCGAGATCATCATCGGCAAGCAGCGGAACGGTCCCACCGACGCCATCAAGTTGCAATTCATCAAGCAGTACGCACGGTTCGAGAACCGGCTGCAATTCCCTCGCGATCAATTCCTGCCTCCTCCGCCGGCGGCGCTGGAGCCGGGAGAATCGCCTTTTTAACGAACGGCTGGGCGTACAGCCCAAGGCGCAGAGCGAACAAGGTGTGTGACGAAACTTGGGATCCTGAAAATCTTCCGCACAATTCTGCGTCCCCGCCGCATTGCATGTCTGCTGTGCGATGCCCTGTGGCTGGTGTTTCCCACGATGGCGCAGGAAGGCGTCTGGTCGGTGCGGGCTTCCGGCGGCATCTCCGTGCTTTCCTTTCGTAGTGTCGACGAAGAAGGTCGCCGCGACATTGCGGCCTTCAACAGGCTCGGTTATCCCATCGCCGACTATCCGCCTCTCCGATCGGCCCCTTCCGTTGAGGCAAATCTCCGGTATCGATTCGATCGCGACACGGACGTCAGTCTGTTTTTCTCGTACATGCGGGCCACGACGGCAACGATGCTGAACGATTCCGCCCGTTTCCTTTCCCTCGACCGCAAGCTCACTTCCACGGATTTCGGCATAGACTTTTCGTACTATTTTCCCCCACTCGTATACGATGCTGAGCTGTCGGCATTCCTCGGACTTGGCCGCATGACCGGACATGCGGACCAGACGACGAAGGAAACAAGGGTGGTCAAATCTGCCGACTCGACAATAACAGAGATCGTCCAAGATGCGTTTGCGGGTCATACAAAATCGAAGCTGTATGTGCGTATCGGCGTTCAGGGAACAATCCTTATCGTCGGTCCCGTTCATTTCGCTGCGACAGTGGTCTACAAATACGCGCCGATCGGCAAACTCGACGGCATTCTCAGGGAATTTTCGGTCATCCGTCCGTATACCACGTCAATCGAGTTCAATTACTCGACGCTCGATGTGAAGGCGGGCGTAGAAGTGCGGCTGTAGGTAAAGCCAGGTAGAAGAGAAGTGAAGGGCCTTGATGAGAGAATGGTCCACGAAGCACCACAAAGGTATACGAAATGAGTATTGATTATAATCCATTTCGGTGTCCTTCGTGGAAAATCTTCAAAAATTGAACAGGAGCAACCCCATGAATCGACGAATGTTCATAGCATCAATTCCGGCGCTCTGGAGTGCGTCGTCGCTGGTAGAAGGAAAGACGATCTCTTCTTTGTTCCAGGACATGGACGATGCAATGCTCTGCAAGACAAAGTTCGACGTTGCCGTATCGATGAAGCTGCGTGAAAAGCCGATCGGTGACGTGGTGGCGGCGATCGGCAGGACATTTCTCGGCACGCCGTATCTCGCAAATGCTCTGGAAGTGCCGGGCGAAGAGCATCTTGTCGTGAACATGCGCGGACTGGATTGCGTGTCGTTCTACGAGAATGCCCTGACGCTGGCTCGGTGCGTCAAATTGGGGAAAGTGACATTCGACGATTACAAGGCGCAATTGCAGATCATCCGGTATCGGGACGGAGTCATCGACGGATACCCCAGCCGGTTGCACTACACCTCCGACTATTTTTACGACAACGATCGCCGGGGAACGTGGAAGAACATCACGAAAGACCTTGGAGGAGTCGTTTTCGAGAACACCGTCGGGTACATGTCGACGCATCCGGAATCCTACCGCCAGCTCAAGGAAGATGCGAAGTTGATACCCGTGATTTCTGAACAGGAAAAGGCGATCAACGGCAGGACGCGGTACTATATACCGAAGGATAAGGTGAAGGAGATAGAAGGCCGGCTGCAGAACGGGGACATTCTTGGAACGACGACGAATTTTCCCGGACTCGATACGTCTCACACCGGCGTTGTCATTCGTGAGGATGGAGTGACAAAATTCATGCACGCCCCGCTTTCCGGCAAGAAAGTGCTGATCAGCGAGAAACCGCTCAACGAATATTTGGCAGGGAACAAGGGACAGACGGGTATCATGGTGGTGAGGCCGTTGGAGCCTACTGCATAACGCATAGAGAACATCCGGGACGGTTAAGCGTCCGGGACTTTCATGTTTGTCCCGTGATGTCCGTTACGCAATCCGTCAATTCGCTTCCTTACATTGCCACTGTTCTATGCTCACTCATCTTACTATCGCTCAGGGCGACATCACTACTCAGTCCGTCGACGCCATTGTGAACGCCGCCAACTCATCGTTGCTCGGGGGCGGAGGCGTGGACGGAGCAATCCATCGTGCCGCCGGGCCCGAATTGCTGGAAGAATGCCGCACACTCGGCGGCTGTCAAACCGGTGAGGCGAAGGTCACAAAAGGATATCGCCTGATGGCGCAATACGTCATCCATACTGTCGGACCGAGGTGGCTCGGCGGCAGTCATCGTGAGGAAGAGCATCTGGCTTCGTGTTACCGCTCATGTTTTGAACGAGTACAGGAGTACGGCATCCGGTCCATTGCCTTTCCTTCCATCAGCACCGGAGCGTACGGCTTTCCCGTGGAATCCGCATCTCGCATCGCCCTGCGCGAGATTGCATCGGCGATGGAAAATGACCCGCAACTCCAAGTAACCGTTGTCTGTTTTGATGCGATGACACACGCCGCCTACCGACATGCCCGTGTTGAATTGAAGCTGTGATTCCTTGCCCGACGCACAATTTTTTCTTACTCTGAGCCGATGAACGTCTCCCGTTCCATGGCGGTCCTGCGAACGACCATTCTGGCGGCTCTCCTGCTGGCCTGCGAATTTCCGACAATCGCCCAGCAACCCATCCTCAGCCCCCGTGATTCCGTCCAAATGCGGCTTAACGGCAAACGGATCTTCATCGATTACGGCCGACCCTCCATGCGCGGTCGCGTGATCATGGGGGGACTCGTGCCGTACACGCGGTGGTGGCGGACCGGGGCGAATGAGGCAACGTCATTCAAGACCGACGCAGACCTGTTTATCGGCGATTCGCTCGTTCCGAAGGGAGAATACACATTATATACGTTCCCGTCCGCGAAGCAATGGAAGCTCGTCGTCAATCGACAGACGGGACAGTGGGGGACGATCTATACGCCGGAGCTGGACCTGGTGCGGGTAGGAATGTACACCCGAAAACTCCGCAAAGCCGTCGAGAAATTCACCATTCGGCTCGAAAAGACGGGGAAGACGACGGGAATTCTCCACTTGATTTGGGAGAAGACGGACGTCTGGGTGCCGTTCCGGCTGGCTCCGAACGATGTCACGAAGGCTCAAAGGTAGGGAACCATGGCGACAACGATCACGGTTCGTCCGAACGGCAGTTTGCGGGTGGAAGGAGAGTTCGTGCTTCTCGACGGTGAGGGAAAAGCATTCGACCTCGCCGGACGAACGAGAATTTCCCTCTGTCGGTGCGGCCACAGCAAGGATAAACCCTTTTGCGATTCAACGCACAAGACGTGCGGTTGGGAATCGGTCGTCGTGGCAAGAACACTGCCACCGTTGGTTCCAAAGACCTAGCAGGCTGCGGAAAAAAGAAAATTCAACCGCGAATAAACGCTAATCGACGCAAATGCGTAAGTTCATTTCGACCGTTATCACAGGAATTCGCGTTCATTCGCGGTTTTCTATTCTCCGAGACATCTCACTTCATAGATTTTCCGCAACCTGCTAGGCCACATTCTGACGAAAGTGGTACAGCACAACGGCACTTGCGCTGGCCACGTTCAGCGAGTCAACCCCCGCCTGCATAGGAATGACGACTCTCACCTGACACATCGCAAGCACTTCCTCGCGTATTCCTTCTCCTTCACTCCCAAACACCACGCATACATCCCCGCCGAACGAGATCGTTTCGAGCGGAACGCTTCCGCGAGACGCATCTGCCGCAATGATGCGTACTCCGTACCGGTTGTGTAAGTTCCCCAAGAATGTCGGCAAGTGGTCGGCATGAACGACCGGAAGACGGAAAACTGTTCCCATCGAATTCCTTACCGCCCGGCGGAGATACGGACTGCTCGACGTTTCTCCTGCAATGACAGCGGCCACGCCAAAGGCGGCACAATTCCGTACCACAACACCCACGTTCTCTGCGTTCGCCAATCCATCCAGTGCCACGAAAATCCGGGGGGAAGGAGTGCGCTTGAGTACTTCGTCAAGCGATTCGGGCGCGGGAATCATCCCCAAGGCCATGATCCCCTGATGAAGATTGAATCCGACGATTTTCTCCAACAGGCCTTTCGGAGCGACGAAAGCGTCGAGGTTTTTCTCCTGTTTTTCGAAGAATGTCCCGTGGACTTCCAACCATTCGGGCGTCAGGAGGACTGAAACAACGGCCCGGCCGCTCTCAAACAGCCGCAGAACGACTTTTTCTCCTTCTGCGACAAACAGTCCCTCGCGACGGTGCTCTTCAGGCCTCCGCAGCGTACGGAAATGGTGCAGTTCCGGTGCATCGATGTCGTCGACGTGATGGATGCGCATGGTCATGAATGTACGAGTTTCGTCCTCAACATCCTTCGTTTGAGGTTCCGGGATTTTCTCGGTAGGTTGCGGCAGTCATGAAGCATCCACGATGCACATACAGCTTTTGGTGTGCCGCCGTTCTTTCCTTCCTGAGCACCACGATTGCTTCCGGCCAGTCGTCGGACATTCGGGGCGTCGTTTCCGACAGCTTGACGGGAGAGAAAGTACCGTTCGCGTCCGTGGTCGTGGTCGGCATCAGCCGCGGAACGTCGACGAACGTCTCGGGATTTTTCCTGATCGCCGGCTTGCAGCCCGGATCCTACGAGGTTTCCGTTAGCTCCGTGGGATACCATCGTAAGGTGGTGAGGACGGCGGTGTGGCCGGGAGAGGCGACGAATTTGACCGTTGCGCTCTCACCGGAGGCCGTCCAAGTGGGTGAAGTCGTCGTCACGGAGCGTGCGAAGCGCGAGTTGAAAGAGATCCAAACGAGCGTGCAGGTGATGGACGCGCGGGACATGAAAATGGTCCCGGTTGCCGGCCAAGGGGACATCTTTCGAAGCATTCAGGCTCTTCCCGGTATCGTTTCGACGAGCGACGTCAGCTCCCAATTCTACGTCCGCGGAGGGGCAGGCGACCAGAACCTCATGCTCCTGGACGGGATGCGCATTTACAATCCGTATCATGCGCTCGGTATCTATAGCATCTTCGATGCGGACATCGTTCAGACGACGGAGATCTTTACGGGTGCGTTTCCTCCCGGCTTCGGAGGCCGGTTATCGTCCGTCGTTAACCTTGTCACGCGCGACGGTCGCAACACGACTCCCGCAGCGCAGGCGAGCGTAAATTTTCTATCATCGAAAGTGCAGATCGAAGGACCCGTCACCGAAGACCTCCGTCTGTATGCCAATGCCCGCCGTTCGTTGGGCACCGTGGGGTTCAATCGATTCGTTCATCAGGATTCTCCCCTCTCGTTCTATGATGTCTTTGTGAAGGCGACGATGGCCGGCACAGGCGGTCAGTCGCGGTACAGCACCTCAGCGTTCCTGAGCGGCGACGAAATTGCTTTCCCGCAGCCGACGGAACCGGATTTCCATTGGACGAACAAGGCGATCGGGTTTTCCGGGTCGGGGCTTATTGACGACCACATCTATGTCGACGCAATCGCCGCTGGAAGCGAATTCAGGGGGGAGCGAGAAACCAAGTCGTCACAGTACAGCACACCTGCGTCGAGTATCGTCCGCGACTTCACGATCCGTACCAATCTTACGATCTACACGGAAAGCCGGACGCTGTATTTTGTCGGATTCGAATTCAATTTCCCCACACTCGAATACAACCTGGTCAATAACAGCGGGAATCGTTTGAGCATCAACAAAACAGTCCCGGACATCGCTACCTGGTTCCGGACACAGATGACGTTCGGCAGGTGGCAGTTCGACGGCGGCGTTCACATTGACCTTACCTCCATTTTCTATTCGGCGTCCAGCGCGTGGTTCCAGCCCCGGCTGAACGCCAGTCTCGCCCTCTTCCACGATTGGAGACTCAAGGCCTCCTTTGGCCGCATCAGCCAGCACATCGTCACGGTCAATAACGAAGACGACCTTATCACGCTCTTCGACGCATGGATCCCCATTCCCGACGACCTTTCTGCTGAGCAGGCCGATCATGTGGTCCTCGGGATCGGCGGATCGCTCATCGAGCGGATCGGACTTGACGTTCAGGCATATTCCAAGAAGTTACGATCGCTCGTGGTGTATAATCGGGACAAGTTAACCTCCAGCGACCCGGATTATGTCGCCGGCAGCGGCTCCTCTTCCGGCGTGGAAGCTCTTCTTCGCTATGAAGACGCCGACCTGAGCATGATGGGTTCGTATTCGCTCGGATGGACGAACGTCACGAACGGGAATCTCACGTATACCCCCCGATACGATCGCCGTCATTCGCTGAAGCTGCTGGGGTCCGTTCGTGCAACCCAAGCTTGGGATATTTCGACTCGCTGGGAATTCGGGACCGGGCTTCCATTTACTCCTTCTGTGGCATCGTACAGCCGGCCCGGATTCAACGACTACATTCGTTATCCC
>Ga0154320_1083_pt4 | contig 14371 bp, 11 predicted proteins | sample RifGroA2_FD_115848 | JGI IMG/M metagenome (GOLD analysis project Ga0154320, IMG submission 115848) | Ignavibacteria bacterium GWA2_55_11 | reverse complement strand
CCCCCTCCTCGTCCTGTGGTTCATTGCGCCGTTGGTGGCGCAATGGACGAGCCGACCGCTGGCGTTTGACGCTCCAGTCCCGGTTTCGGATGAAGATGCACTCAAGTTGCGACTGATCGCCCGCCGCACATGGAGATTCTTCGAGACCTTTGTAACAGACGAAAATCATTTGCTTCCTCCGGATAACTTTCAGGAGGAGCCGAAACCGACGATCGCCCACCGGACTTCTCCCACCAATCTCGGATTGTATCTCCTGTCGACGGTCGCTGCGAACGACTTCGGTTGGATCGGCCTGCATGAAACCGTCGAGCGTTTGGAATCAACGCTCGAAAGCATGAACCGACTAGAAAAATTCCGCGGCCACTTTTACAACTGGTATGACACGCACGACCTGCGCCCGTTGGACCCGAAATACATCTCCTCCGTTGACAGCGGAAATTGTGCGGGACATCTGATCACCACTGCTCATGCCTGTACAGAGATGATAAATCGTCCATTCGTGAGTTTACTATGGACCGCAGGTATTCAAGACGCTTTGGCACTGTGTCGTGAATCCATGCGTGGATTCGGGGAGAATCAAGAGGTCTGGACGGAAAGTCGACGAGGGCTGAACCAGGCAATCGAGGGACTGACCTCTGTGTTACATACGAACGCCTCAAGTTTCTCCGAAATCGCACAAAAGCTCGAAGTGCTTGAGTACCATTCCAACCTGCTAGCCGTTAGTGCAAAGACGATCTTAGAAGAGGTGGGTGAAGGCCCGCCAGCAGTTCCGGTCCGCGACGTACTCTTCTGGACGGACGCGGTCCGGCGTTCCATACAGGGGGCTGAACGTGATGCTGATCTGTTGAAGCCATGGTCGCACCTCGTTGTTGCGATACAACATGATCCAACGATGTTTCCGGATTTCATCCTCAAACTCCTCGCAGATCCGATTCCCGCACTCGATGATATTCCTGATCGGTGTGAAGAGGCGATATCGCTCCTCGTACTTCTTCAAACGAGAAAGCCTGACGGCGGTAACTCGCACAAGCGCTCACACGACATCGTTGAGGCTCTGATACAATACTTTAAGAGATCAGCCGTAGCAGCCAAGGCATTGGAGCGACGTCTGGTCTCTTTGAAGAAATCGTCTCTGAAAATGTCTTCGGACATGGAGTTTGGTCTTCTGTTCGAGCCTGAGCGACACCTTCTATCGATCGGGTACAGGGTCGTTGAGGGAAACCTCGACCCATCGTGCTATGACCTTCTAGCCTCGGAGGCTCGGCTGGCGAGTTTTGTCGCAATAGCGAAGGGTGACATTCCGGTACGGACATGGTTCGGGCTCGGCCGATCGCTCACTCCCGTCGATCGCGGGTCGGCGTTGATCTCGTGGTCGGGATCCATGTTTGAATATCTCATGCCGTCACTGGTGATGCGTGCTCCGGCTGAGAGTCTGCTGGGACAGACGCACCGATTTATTGTTCGTCGCCAAATTCAATATGGCCGAGAGCTCGGCGTTCCGTGGGGTGTTTCAGAATCTGCATACAACGTGCGTGATCTCGAGTTGACGTATCAGTATTCGACCTTCGGTATTCCCGGTCTTGGCCTGAAACGGGGTCTCAGCCAGGACGCGGTGATCGCACCATATGCGACAGCTCTTGCTGCGATGGTGGACCCAACTGCGGCGGCCGAGAATTTTGTCCGACTTGGGAATGCCGGCGGTTCCGGCACATTCGGATTTTACGAGGCATTGGACTACACTCCGGCCCGCCTCCCGGAGGGGGATCACGTCGCCGTCGTTCGTGCCTATATGGCGCACCATCAAGGGATGACGATCGTCGCCATTGACAATGCCCTGTTCGACGGCGCAATGCGAACGCGCTTTCACGCCGAGCCGATCATTCAGGCGACCGAACTGTTGTTGCAGGAGCGGACTCCCCGCAATGTTGCCATTGCCCGACCGCGAGCAGAGGAAGTGGCCGCGGCTGCCAACGTCCGTGAAGTGATACCGTCGATGTATCGCAGATTCCATTCGCCGCACGATCGCGTCCCGCGGACGCATATTCTCTCGAATGGAAGCTACGCAGTCATGATCACCGGCGCGGGCTCGGGATACAGTCGGTGGAAGGACCTTGCAGTCACGAGATGGCGTGAGGATGTGACCTGCGACCACTGGGGGGCGTACATTTTCCTCCGCGATGTATCCAGTGGATACGTCTGGTCGGCGGGGTATCAGCCGACCGGCGTAAAACCGGACAGCTATGAAGTGGAATTTTCCGAAGGCCGGGTTGAGATCGCACGGCGGGACGGAACCTTGGCGACGACGCTCGAACTCGTTGTTTCTCCTGAAAGCAATGCCGAAGTACGGCGGGTCTCCCTGTCGAATCTGGGGAACCGTGATCGGGAGATCGAGTTGACGTCGTACGCTGAAGTGGTATTGGCGCAGCCCTCTGCCGACGTATCACATCCTGCCTTCTCTAAACTCTTTGTTCAAACAGAGTTCGCTGCTGAAGTTGGAACTCTCCTGGCGACGCGACGCAGGAGATCATCCGGCGAACCCGAGGTCTGGGCTGCTCACCTTGCCGTTATTGAGGGGGACAGCATCGGCAGCGTGCAGTATGAAACAGATCGGGCGCGATTTCTTGGCCGGGGGCGCACTATCCGCACACCGATTTCCGTCATGGATGGCAGGCCGCTCTCCAACACGGTGGGAACTGTGCTCGACCCGGTCTTCAGCATACGTTGTTGTGTACGAATCCCCCCCGGAACCACCGTGCGCGTAGCATTCTGGACCATGGTTGCGCCGTCGCGAAAAGAAGTGCTTGACCTTGCCGACAAGCATCACGATGCGACCTCGTTTGAGCGTGCCGTCACACTTGCATGGACCCAGGCGCAGGTTCAACTTCACCATCTTCGCGTAAGCGTAGAAGAGGCGCATCTGTTCCAGCATCTTGCCAGTAACGTTCTGTATTCTCAGCCTTCGCTGCGGCCACGATCCGAAATGCTCCGGCGAAGCGGGAGCGGACCGTCAACGTTGTGGGCACATCGCATTTCCGGCGATCTGCCGGTCGTTCTTGTGCGGATAGACGCGCCGGAGGACCTGGACATAGTCCGTCAACTGTTGCGCGCGCACGAATACTGGCAGATGAAGCAGCTTCCCGTCGATCTGGTGATCCTCAACGAACAACCGCAATCCTACAACATGGACCTGCAAGGTGCGTTGGAAACGATCATTCGGACGAACGAATCACAGTTGCGACCGCATGTCGAGGGGACAGCTGCTGGAGGTAGTGTATTCATTGTGAGGGCGGATCTTGTTTCACTTGAAGTGCGCATGCTTCTCCAGAGCGCCGCACGGGCCGTTTTGCTCAGCCGTCGAGGCAGTCTGTCCGAGCAACTCAACGTTCAGGAAGCCCTCGAGCACGTTCCGCCGGTCCCGCGCCCTTCGGTCCAACTTCTTGCCAAGGATTGGATTAAGCAGAATTTGATCATTCAACGAGCAGACAGCGCTCCGACGGAGGCTGTCCCGCTCCCCGAGACGTTGGAGTTCCCGAACGGTGTCGGTGGATTCAGTGCCGACGGATGCGAATACGTTACGACCTTGGGAGATGCGCAAGAGACTCCGGCGCCATGGATCAATGTGATCGCAAATCCGTCATTCGGTTTTCAAGTCTCCACCGACGGTTCCGGGTACACGTGGTCGCTGAACAGCCGGGAGAATCAGCTTACGCCGAGGTCAAATGACCCCGTGTGCGACAGACCGGGCGAAGTGTTCTACATTCGGGACGAGGTGAGCGGTGATGTCTGGTCCCCGACAGCTCTTCCGATCAGGGAAGTGGATGGCCGCTATGTTGCGCGGCATGGCCAAGGCTACAGCCGCTTTGAACGCGAGTCGCACGGCATAGCCCTCGAGCTTCTAGAGTATGTGCCGCTCAACGATCCCATCAAAATCGCACGCCTGAAAGTCACAAACACGTCAAGCAGGAATCGACGGCTTTTGGTCACGGCGTATGTGGAATGGGTGCTGGCCTCATCACGCGAGGCATCGTCGCCGCACATTTCGACCGAGATCGATCCAACGACAGGGGCAATGTTCGCGCGGAATCCTTGGAGAACGGATTTCCGCGATCGCGTAGCATTTGTCGACTTGGGCGGACGACAGATGAGCTGGACGGGCGACCGGAAGGAATTCCTTGGGCGACATGGCACGCTCGAGCATCCTGCCGCTCTCGATGATGGAGCGCTGCTCTCCGACCGAGTTGGCGCCGGACTCGATCCCTGCAGCGCCATGCAAACCGGGATTGAACTCAGGCCGGGTGAGCATGCGGAGGTAGTTTTCTTCCTTGGTGAAACAGCCACGCAAGCCGAAGCGCAAGAGCTCATCATGCGGTTTCGGACGCTCGACCTCGATGTTGTGCTTCATGCAGTCACAGCATTTTGGAACGAAACCCTGGGTGCATTGCAGGTGAGAACCCCCGATCGATCGATGGATATTCTGCTCAACCGCTGGCTGTTGTATCAGACATTGGCTTGCCGGGTGTGGGCCCGTTCGGCATTGTACCAGGCCGGCGGTGCATACGGATTTCGCGATCAACTGCAGGATGGAATGGCGCTCGTGGTGTCGAAACCGGAGCTCACAAGGGAACATCTCCTTCGAGCCGCGGGACGACAGTTTGTCGAGGGCGACCTTCAGCATTGGTGGCTGCCGTCGACGGGCTTGGGTGTTCGAACCAGGATCTCCGACGATTCGGTCTGGCTGCCTTACGCTGCGGCCCACTATATTGGAGTGACAGGCGATCAGGAGATCCTGGACGAGATGATACCGTTTCTCGAAGGTCCCATCCTTCGGATCGAGCAACATGATTCGTTCTTTCAGCCCAGCGTTTCAGGCACACACGCCACATTGTTCGAACATTGTGCCCTCGCCCTCGACCGCAGCCTTTCGACCGGGATCCACGGGTTGCCGTTGATGGGAACGGGGGACTGGAACGACGGTATGAATAAGGTGGGAGAAGGAGGCAAGGGGGAAAGCGTGTGGCTCGGTTGGTTCCAGTACATGACCATATTGTTGATCGCTCCTTTAGCGAAAGCGCGCGGCGATCATATGCGAGCCGCCGCATGGATGCGGTATGCAACGGACCTGCGAGAATCTCTGGAACGTGAAGCGTGGGATGGAAACTGGTATCGCAGAGGATTTTACGACGACGGCACGCCGCTTGGCTCGGCTTCGAGCGAAGAATGCCGGATCGATTCCATTGCGCAGTCGTGGGGCGTGATTTCGGGTGCGGCTGATCCTGCCCGCGCCGCACAGGCGATGGCGGCAGTGAATGAGCAGCTCGTTCGGCGCGTTGAAGGGCTGGTGTTGCTCTTCGCCCCGCCGTTCGACACAACATCGCGTGAGCCTGGCTACATCAAGGGATACCCGCCAGGTATCCGGGAAAACGGGGGCCAGTACACTCACGGCGCCATCTGGTCAGCGATCGCGTTCGCAATGCTCGGCGACGGGGACAAAGCTGCGGAGCTGTTCTCGCTGTTCAATCCGATCGCCCGCTCGAGTACACCCGCACGTATGGATCGCTACAAAGTTGAGCCCTATGTCGTGGCCGCGGATGTCTATTCACGACCTCCTCATAGCGGCCGCGGCGGATGGACATGGTACACCGGTTCCGCCGGGTGGTTGTACCGCGCAGGCTTGGTATGGATGCTCGGATTTCGATTGCAGGGTGCAACACTGCTCCTCGATCCATGCATCCCGAAAGCTTGGAAAGACTTCGACATTCGGTATCGGTTCCATTCCGCATATTACGAGATCAGGGTTGAAAATCCGGATGGAGTAAGTAGGGGGATCGCCAGCTGTACGCTGGATGGTATTGGGCAACCGACGCCTCCGGCAGGCGGTCCAGCGAGCATACATCTGGTAGATGATGGCGTCACGCATACAGTGCGCCTGGTGTTGGGCGGCGCTATCAAGTCACCGGAAGTCGAACTGGAGTAGATATGCATCAATGATATCCCCTCGCAGAAAATCCTCCCGCCTCCTTTTTCCCCTGAAATTCCTTTCATACATTGTGTCTTCCATCATCGAAGACCCACCCAGCCATGATGAGCACACGGAAATCACGACGACAAGCCTCCAAACGAATTGCCCCTCTCGACTTGTCTCCCGCCGCATTTCGGTCGGTCGGGCGTCGTGCTGTCGATGACACAGCGAAGTTTCTCGCATCAATGCCCAAGGGAAGCGTCACTGCCGGCTCTGCACCGAAACGCATCCGGAAATTGCTCGGCACGGGAAAGCTGCCCCAACGGGGTATGGCCCCGGGCCCGCTGCTTCGTGCAACCACCAAACTGCTGTTCGACGAATCGCTGTTCAACGGCCATCCAAGATTTTGGGGATACATAACTTCCTCGCCGGCTCCGCTCGGCATGCTCGGCGACCTCATTGCATCGGCGGTCAACCCGAACGTCGGTGCCTGGGTGCTCTCGCCTGTCGCGAGCGAGATCGAAGCGCAGACCATTCGCTGGATCGCGGAGCTCATCGGCTATCCCACGACCTGCGGCGGCCTGCTTGTCAGCGGCGGCAACATGGCAAACTTCATCGGGTTTCTTGCCGCTCGAAAGGCGAAAGCAACGTGGGATATTCGCACAGGGGGCTTACGCAGCGGTCCGGCGGCAATGACGGTGTACGTATCGCAGGAAACGCATACCTGGATCCACAAGGCGGTGGACCTTTTCGGACTGGGTCTGGAATCGATCCGCTGGATCCCCGTCGATGCCGACCGGCGAATGAATGTGAAGGAACTGGAGCAGCGGATCGCCATGGACAGGTCGGCAGGATATCTTCCCATGCTCGTCGTCGGTACGGCGGGAACTGTGGGCGTGGGAGCCGTGGACCCTTTGCGCGACATCGCCGCGGTGTGCCGGCGACAGGAGGTATGGTTCCATGTGGACGGGGCGTACGGGGCCCCCGCTGCGGCGTTGCCGGGGATTTCCGATGACCTTCTTGCACTCAGCGAGGCAGATTCTTTGGCTCTCGACCCCCACAAGTGGCTGTATAGCCCGCTTGAAGCTGGCTGCACGCTGGTGAAGAATCCCGCCCATTTGGAGGACGCCTTTAGTTTCCACCCGGAATACTACAATTTCAAGGTGTCCGAAGAGGAACCCGCTTTGAACTACTATGAACTGGGCATGCAAAATTCGCGCGGATTTCGGGCACTTAAAGTCTGGCTGGCACTGCGCATGGTTGGGAAAGCGGGATTTGTTCGAATGATCCGCGACGACATTTCACTTTCCCGTGCGATGTTCGATGCCGTCCGTCGTCAACCGGCGCTTGAGCCCTTCGCACAAAATTTAAGCATTGCGACATTCCGGTATCTGCCTCAGGACCTGCGGGGCAAAGGAGAGGCTGCCGCGGAATATGTCAACGACCTTAATCGGGAACTCTTGAACCGACTCCAGACCGGTGGAGAGGCGTTCATTTCGAATGCGGTTGTCGATGGCACATATCTCTTGAGAGCCTGCATTGTAAATTTTCGCACGAAGCTTGCGGATGTAAAGTCACTGCCCGAGCTTGTTGTGAGGATCGGCTCTCAGGTCGACTCCGAGCTCCGTCCCGCTTCGCTCCACGCCTGATTGAATCTCCTGGCAATTCGAGTTATCTTCGTTCCAGCGCCCTTAAAAGAATTCCCACGAATCTTCACGAATAGTCACGAATTGGAAATCCGAATATTCGTGTCGATTAGTGTGGATTCGCGGGTAAGTCCTTCTTGCGGGTTGTTCGCAGCATTCCATTGTGGTTCAAGCCTTCATTCAAAGGAACTTTACCATGTTCAAGGGCGGCATGCCGAATATGCAGCACATGATGAAGCAGATGCAGAAGGTACAGGAAGCAATGGCGAAGGTACAGGCTGACCTTGAAAATCGGTCTGTGACCGGCGATGCAGGGGGCGGCATGGTGCGCGTTGTTGTCAGCGGAAAACAAAAGCTGATGAAGATCGAGATCGCCAAAGACGTGGTCAACCCGAACGAAAAGGACATGCTCGAAGATCTGGTCCTGACAGCGGTCAACCAGGCGCTCGAAAAGTCGAATGCCCTTGCACAGGAAGAGATGAAGAAGGTGACCGGTGGGGCTATTCCGGGAGTATGACTGAAAAGAGTTGTCGAGTCAAGGAATGATGGAATAATGGAATAATGGAATGGAGTGGGAGCAAGTGGATTCCACGCAGTTCACTCTTTCCGCTCACCGTCCCCGTTCCCTATCCCAGACATATGCTTTCCAATTCACGATTCACTATTCACGATTGACCGATGTTCTACACCGCAGAATCTGTTGAACAGCTTGCTGAACAGTTTTCCCGGCTTCCCGGAATCGGCAGGAAGACCGCCCACCGATTGGCGCTCTATGTTCTGAAAATGGAACGGAGCGAGGTCGATGCGCTGGCGGAGGCCCTTGTTGGTGTGAAGGAGAAGGTCCGATACTGCACCGTGTGCTCCAACATCACCGAGTCCGACCCGTGCGCGATCTGTTCGAGTTCGAAACGCGACCGGTCCGTCATTTGCGTTGTCGCCGACCCAAACGACGTACTTGCTGTGGAGAAGACGAATGAATTCCGCGGTCTGTATCATGTATTGGGGGGATCACTTTCACCGTTGGACGACGTCGGACCGGACGATCTGCGTATGAAGGAACTGTTGACTCGCGTTTCGGACGGCAGTATCGCCGAAGTCATCCTTGCGCTCAATCCAAACGTCGAGGGCGAGGCCACGACGCTGTATCTCTCCCGTCTGCTGAAACCTCTCGGACTTCGCGTGACCAGGATCGCTCGCGGTTTGCCGGTCGGTTCGGACCTGGAATTCGCGGACGAAGCTACGCTCTCCCGGGCGATTGAAGGGCGGGTGGCTGTCTGACAGCGCGCTCCCAAAGATTGACGCCAAGACGCCATGGACGCCAAGAACGCCAAGGCAAAGCGTAACATTTCATTTACGTCGCATTTTCCACGTGGCGGTCTCTCCTCTCTTAGCGCCCTGGCGGCATATGTTCTCTTCATGCCCGGATGCAGCCTGTTTGAACCGCGGGAGCCGGAACAGCCGGCTGTGCTCCGTTCCACGTTCAACGCGCCGACGGAGCCGCTCACTGTGCTCGACAATATGACGGCCGCGTTCCGTGAATTAAACGCCGTGAATTATCTCCGTTGTCTATCCGACTCCCTTTCGAGCGGTCCGTTTTCATTTGAGCCCACACCTGCGGCAGCGTCGGGTTACGGGATCTTCGCCGAGTGGACCAAGTCAAGTGAGGAGCATTATTTCACAAACATCCGTTCGCGCCTCCCGTCGGGTACCGCTATGATCCTCTCTTTCGGCACGCCGTCGCTCCAGAGCATTCAGGCCGATTCTGTGCTCGTCGAAGTGACGTACGATCTTTCCGTTCCGCATGGTCAGGAAGGCGTTCCGCAAAGGGGGATCGGCAGGGCACAGATGATGATGTATCTTGATCGTCCGACGGGATTTTGGTCGATCCGACGATGGAGCGACCTGGTCACAGATTCCAACGCGGAAACCTGGAGCGATGTGAAGGGAGCCTTTGGGCAATGAAGAGCCTTGAGATTGCGGATTGTCGACCTGCCCGCCGAACGAACGTCAGTGAGGCAGGCGGGTTGTCGATTTCGGATTGTGTAGAGCTCTGGAGAAGACCGCGTGTGCGATACGGGCATTCTGCATTTCGTATTCGTTGTGCATTTCATCTTTCTCTCGACTGCCTACTGCATACTGCCTACTTCAGGGCTCTTCTCTTTTTCATGCTCATGGCCTGCAATCCGTTCGCGCCGGGGTTGGACAACAATCCAACCGATGCGGAATCGTTGCTGGGCGATCCGGCCACGGTCGACGGCGTCTATCAGAACATACGGTATGCGTACACGTTTCGTGACACGACGATCTATGGGCAACTGGTCGGTGCGGATTTTTTCTTCACGTTCCGGGATTACGAGCGGGGCGTCGATGTTACGTGGGGAAGGGACGAAGAAATGCGTATCACGCAAAGCCTGTTCGACAACATTCAGCGCATCGACCTCCTCTGGAACAATGTATTGTCGATGTCGGTTGATTCGACGGAAACATTCGCCAGCGTGAGCAGGAATTTTTCGCTGACGGTGACCTTCAACCAGAGTGACATTCAACGCGCCGACGGATACGCAACGTTCACGCTGAGCCGCTCCACGACCGGAGAGCCATGGCGCATTACGAGATGGAGAGATGATTCGAATTTTTGACGGAACGGGCGGAGTGGACCACTTGGAAATTGTCGATTGTCGATTTTCGATTGACTATTCACGATTCACTATTCACCTACCGGGCATTACGCTGTCGTAAGGAGGCAGTATGGAAACCGATCAACGCTACAAAGTTCTCTTCTACGTCGGGTGCGCATGGAACTTCGTCATTGCAACAACTCTGTTCGTCCTGACGGGCTCGCTGCCGGCAATGATCGGCATTGAAGCGCCCCGATATCCCCTCTTCATTCACTTCAATTTGATCTCTATCTACTGCTTCGGGTTCATGCAATGGATCATCGCGCGTGACCCTAGGGGACACCGGAGCTTTGTCAAGCTGCTGATGTGGGCGAAGCTTTCAATGGGGGCGGCTGTCCTGTATTCGATGGTCGTCGATCCTCCCGCATGGGCGCTGATCGGATTCCTTGCCCCCGGGATCGTCGTCGACGTGCTCTTCGGGCTTATGTTCTGGAGGTTCCTGGTCTATGCGCGGCCGCAATCGCCTTTGAAACCTGAAAGTCTGCATCCGGTTGCGGTGTAACGTGGCTACTCATCTCCCCGTGGGAGACCGATGATATTGCGCGATGCCGTTGAGATTCAATCGTCACCGGATCGGGTCTGGAAAATCGTGGCCGACCCCGTCGCCATGCCGCTCTGGAACGACCACGTTGTGAGAGTTACAAGCCCTGGTTCTGGTCCTGCCGTGGGCAGGGCATATTCCATCATGTACGCCCTCAACGGAAAAGTCACCGAATGCACGGGTGAATTTACCGTCGTTGAACCGTGTCATCGATTGGTGATCAAAGTGAGGTCCACCGCCGTTGTACCGCCGCTCGAGGCAGAAGAGCGGTATGACCTGGAAGACCGGAACGGATCGACGCTGCTGAGGCAACAGGTCATCGTTACATCGCCGCGTGTTCCATTTCCTTTGAATATGTTGATCTGGTTCGTCATGAAATTCGGAAAACCGACGGGGAAACGCATGCTGGAGGTACTGAAAGACCTTGCGGAAAGCGGGTCTGTCGGAGCAGCAACGTGACCGTTGCCTTTCAGGGTGAACCGGGTGCTTTCAGCGAGCTGGCCGCGCTCAGGTTTTTTGGCACACGCACCAGGACTCTCTCCTGCACTTCATTCGAGGAAGTGTTCTGCGCCGTCGCTGCCGGCACAGCAACGGCGGGCATCGTGCCGGTTGAGAATTCGATCTTCGGCAGCATTCATCAGAACTACGACCTTTTGCTCCGATCGAAACTTCATGTCATCGGCGAGCTGAAATTACGGATCCGGCTGAATCTTTTGGGACTCCCCGGATCGTCGTTTCGCTCAATCACCACTGTTCTTTCGCAACCCCAGGCGCTCGGTCAGTGCGAGCGATTTCTGCGGAAACTCAAAGGAGTGCACGTTGAAGCAGTCCATGACACCGCCGGCGCGGCTCGCATCGTGCGAGAATCCGGGGACCTTGCTGTGGCGGCAGTTGCCAGTCGAAGGGCAGGGAGTCTGCATGGACTCTCGGTATTGCGGTCGGATGTGGAGGACGATCCCCGGAATTTCACGCGATTCCTGGTTGTGTCGGGAAAGCCTGTCCGCACTCACCGTGACAGCAAGACTTCAATCGTTTGTGCACTTCGTCATGTGCCGGGTTCGCTCCACGCCCTGTTGGGTGTGCTTGCTTCAGCGGGCGTCAACCTTCTCGCGCTTGAATCCCGACCGATGCCTGGGAAGCCGTGGGAGTACCTCTTTTATATGGACCTATCCGGGTCCGTCTCCGAGCCCCGTGTCGCCAGTGCTTTGAAAGCGGCACAATCTCTCTGTATCTTTCTGCGGGTCCTAGACTCGTATCGGCGCGGGCGAACGTACAGCCGCTGACTGCGACGATAAAGATTACCGCCAAGACGCCAAGGGAGCCAAGAGAAGATGTAAGAGTATTCCCTACGTACACGCATCTTGGCGTTCTTGGCGGTTCATCTCTTACAAAACGACGAAGACACAGCAGCCTTAAAGCCCCATGGCCATTGGTTATCTGATCAAAGAAGGTTTCTCCGGGTTTGAGCGCGCCAAGCTCTCGATGTCCGCCGCCATCTTTACGATTACGGTCTCCCTTCTCCTTCTCAGTTTCTTTACCATCCTGTTTCTCAACGCCAACAGTGTCGTCGAATCGCTCAGGACACGAGTGGAAATGGAAGCGTTCCTCCGCGACGATGTCCAGGAGGCCGATATCCAGCGTTTGCAGGAACAGCTGGAAGCGCTCGATGGCATCGCCTCCGTCCGGTTCGTGACCAAAGACGAAGCTGCGGCCATCTTCAAGCAGGAATTCGGCGAAGACATAAATCGCGTCCTCAAGTTCAATCCGCTCCCGCCTTCTTACAAGATCACTCTGGAACCGGAGTTCCGGACAGCGATGGAGGCGGGGGCTGTGGCGGAGCGTGTTGCGGAACTGGCGGGTGTGGAAGAGGTCAAGTACAGGAGGGACCTGCTCGAAATGCTCGACAGTCGTGTGCAGACGTTTCTGGCGATAACGCTTGGAGTCGGCTTCTTCATTCTAGTAGCTTCGTTGTTCCTCGTTGCCAATACGATCCGGCTGGCAATCTATTCCAAAAGAAAGATCATCCAGACGATGAAACTGATCGGCGCCACCCGGGCTTTCATCCGTTTCCCGTTCATCCTGGAAGGGATCGTGCAGGGACTGCTTGGAGGCTGCATTGCAGCTGGAGTAGTCTATGCGGTCTTCGAATACCTTGAACGGTGGCTCACTTCGCAACTTCAGGAATTTGTCCGCGTCGATCCGCTCTCCTACGCAGTGATCATCGGGGCCGGTGCAATTCTGGGACTCCTCGGAAGCCTTGTGTCGGTCCGACGATTCATCGGAGAAAGCGTCACGAGTTGATGTTGCGATTGCATTTCGGTTAATCCATTGTTACACTTTATGGTCGTACAGTTTGGTGATTCGCAGTAGAGATTGGGACACGAAGCTAACGAAGGTCACACGAAGAGAAAGAGAATTTCGTACTTCTTCGTGGCACTTCGTGAAAACTTCGTGGTTCTTCGTGTTCCATCTTTTTCATCGGCAGTACATATTTACTCTTACTCGACTTCCCTCACCTCATCCACATGAATCGACTCGTCGCGTTCTACCAGTCTTCGATCGGGAAGAAGATCACGATGAGCCTCACGGGTCTCTTCCTCTGTACGTTCCTCGTCGAACATCTCGTTGGCAACCTTTTGCTGTTTGTCGGCGATGGCGGAGAATCTTTTGACGCGTATTCCGAGTTCATGGCAGGCAATTTCGTCATTCGGACGATCGAATTTGTCCTCCTCTTCGGCTTCCTCGGTCACATCGTCAGCGGGTACCTCGTGTGGCGTAAAAATCGGACCTCCCGCTCGACCGATTACGAGGTCTATCGCCTCAATGAGAATTCTCCAATCTGGTCGCGCAACACCATGCTTACGGGGAGCATTGTATTCATCTTCCTGGTGATCCACCTCCGGACGTTCTTTCTGCCGCTCCGGTTCGACGACCCGACACCGTCCCCGTATTTTCTCGTTGTTCAAGCCTTTACAAACGGATGGTATTGCGCGTTCTATGTGTTTGCACTCATCCTGCTCGCCTATCACTTGCGTCATGGATTCCAGGCGGCCATGCAGACCCTCGGCCTGAGGAATTCGCGGTACGAGGGCCTGATCAACGCGATCGGCGCGATCTTCTGGCTGTTGATCCCGCTCGGTTTTGCCAGTATGCCCATCTATTTCTATTTCTTTCATACCATGTCCAACGCCGCGATGGCCCTGGGAGCGCTGTGACCATGAAGCTCGACGCCAAGATCCCGGACGGACCCATCGACAAGAAGTGGTCCAACCACAAGTTCAACCTGAAGCTCGTCAACCCCGCTAACAAGCGGAAATACACGATTATCGTCGTCGGCACGGGGCTCGCCGGGGCTTCGGCGGCCGCGTCGCTCGCCGAGCTGGGCTACAACGTCCTGGCCTTCTGCTACCATGAATCTCCCCGCCGCGCGCATAGCATTGCGGCCCAGGGAGGCATCAACGCCCCGAAGAACTACTCGAACGACGGCGACAGCGTCTTTCGGCTGTTCTACGATACACTCAAAGGGGGCGATTACCGGGCCCGCGAA
>Ga0154320_1081_pt1 | contig 16393 bp, 18 predicted proteins | sample RifGroA2_FD_115848 | JGI IMG/M metagenome (GOLD analysis project Ga0154320, IMG submission 115848) | Ignavibacteria bacterium GWA2_55_11 | reverse complement strand
GGTCGCCCCGTTAGGGGCTGCACTGTTTGTAGACACGCCATAAGCAGAAAGGACAAAGCCCCGTAGGGGCGACCTGTTCCTCAACTACATCCTCACAAAGTATTTCCCCGGCAGTTGTCGTACGCAGCCTTTGAACTCCAGCCCCAACAATGCCACCAGCGCGTCACCCGGGCCGAGTCGTGATCGTTCCGCAATGACGTCGATGTGGACGGGATCTCCGTCGATCGCGTCGAGCACCGTGCGCTCGAACAACGTCAGGTTCTGAGGTACGTGTTTCGGCACATCGGCCGCCGGCGAAAAAACGCCCCGGAATTCTGTCAGTATGTCTTCCACACCCGTGATCAGCTTGGCCCGTCCGTCACGAATGAGCGTGTGCGGCCCAACGCTGAGCGGATTTGTGAGCGGTCCGGGCACTGCGAAGACTTCCCTGTTCTGGTCGAGCGCAGCCGAAGCGGTGATCATCGCTCCACCGTCGATCGCCGATTCGACGACGACGGTCCCTCGTGAAACTCCGCTGATGATCCTGTTGCGCCGTGGAAAATAGGCCGGGTCCGGCTTTTCACCCATGGCGAACTCCGTAAGGATCGCTCCGCGATCGGCAATGCGCGAAAGCAGCCTGCGATTTTCCGGCGGATAAGGAACATCGAGCCCGGATCCGATGACGGCAATCGTCCTTCCGCCGGCGCTGAGCGCTTCCGCATGTGCGGCCGTATCGATGCCTCGCGCGAGCCCGCTGACCACGGTCGCCCCCGCGCGCACAAGTCCGGAGGCAATGTCTGCCGTGACGCGAAGACCGTATGCGCTGGGCGACCTGGTTCCAACGACAGCCACCGACCGCTCGTCTTCAGGCAACACACTCCCAAGCACGAAGAGGATGACCGGAGGGTCGTAGATACGCTTCAGGAGTTCAGGATACCGGGAGTCCCAGATGGATATGATCTCTCCACCGGTCCGGTTCAGTCTCTTCAATTGATCATCGGCGAATGCCGATCCGTCGTGCCGTGCGATTAATGAGGCGAGTGACCGCTCGATCTTCGGAACGCGAATGAGTTCACGCGGAGACGCGCTCAGAACACGCGCCGGATCGGCGAAATGGTTGACGAGTGCGCGAAATTTTTGCGGACCGACGCCGGGTATGCAGAACAAACGCAGGAGGTCGCGTACATTGTACGGCCCCATAACTGCCCCTCACATGTGGAACTTAAGAGAAGATACTAAAGAGTGGGAGAAAAATGCAAGGAGGAAGGGAAATGGAAATGACGCGATACGTAATGCGGAATGAGGGAGAAGGGAAGAGGGAAGAGGGATGAGGGGATGAGGCGTAAAGCGGGAGTAATGGAATTATGGAATGGAAGAACGCGGGATCGTGATGCACACCGCGGAAGATCTTTCTCGGAATTCCGCACTACGTGCAGGACGATGGCTCTACAATCTTTCTCCCCTCTCACCACTGAGCACTGGCGCCACAATCATTCTCCGAGCTCCGCACTCAGTACATCCTACTCACCAGGCATTTCCAAGTGCATGCCGTCTACAACGGCCACAACCACCGTATGGACGGGGACGTCCTTTCGTTGAAGGATCTGCTGCGCTCCTGCGCCTTCCTGCAGGACAAGCACAACATCGCCCACACCCGCATCGACGCGGTCAATCGCCAACATTTCACGTCCCGTGAACGCTCCATTGAGGTCGATCGGCTGAACAATCAGCAACTTGTGGTCCTTGAGCGCCGGACTCTTTTGCGTGGAGACGATCGTGCCGATGACTTTGGAAAGGATCATAAAGTTTCGTTTATTTGGCGATCTTCTGCGTGAATGTCTTCACCAACTCGTCCGCACGCGATTTTTCCGGCGCTTCGGCGATGATCCTGATAATCGGTTCCGTGTTGGATGTCCGTAGATGCACCCATGCATCGGCCAGGTCGATCTTCAATCCGTCGTCTTTGGTTATGCGCGACGTGGCTGAATATTCGTCTGCGAGCCTTTGAAAAATGCCGTCGGGAGAGCCTTGCGTCCGTTCGACCTTGCCTTTGGTGATCGAGTATTGCGGCAGCGTCGATTTCAGGGCTGACATGGTGCCGCCGGACTCGGCCAGCGACTGAAGCAGCAGGCCGGCGCCAACCATGGCGTCCCGTCCCGTATGCACGGCTGGGACGATGACGCCGCCGCTCCCTTCTCCGCCCACCACCGCGCCGACTTCCTTTATTTTCTTGGCCACATTGATCTCGCCCACGGGCGTCCGCAGGCACGTGGCCCCGTAACGTTTGGCGATGTCGTCGACCGCGCGGGTTGTCGACAGGTTTACGACCACGGTATGATCACGACGGCCGGCTTCCCATTCCTTCCGGAGGACGAATTCCACAACGGTCGCGATCGTGTATTCTTCTCCGATGGGTATTCCACGTTCGTCGATGACGACCAGTCGGTCGGCGTCCGGGTCTACTGCAAGTCCGAGGTCTGCATGTTCGTCGCGCACTCTTTGCGCCAGGTCTCCCAGGTTCTCCGGCACCGGCTCGGGTGTATGCGCAAAGATCCCGGAAACGTCGCAATTCATCTCCACGACTGTGCATCCCAATTCGCGGAGAAGTTGCGGCACGATCATCCCGCCCGAAGCATTGACACAGTCGAGGACGACTTTCAATCGACGCGCGCGAATGTCGCTGGGACGAATGTACGGAAGGTCGAGAATCGCCTGCAAGTGAGCGTCGAGGAACTGCGTGTGCGCCGAATGACGTCCCTGATGATCCCACGAAACGTACGAACGCGATGGCCGGTCGGCTATCGTCCAGAAAGCTCTGTTCTCGTCGGCGTCGAGGAAAAGTCCCGACGGCGCGAGGAACTTGAGACCGTTCCAGACCATGGGATTATGGCTGGCCGTCACAGAGATGCCGCCGGCAAGGTGCAATTTTTCGACGGCGAGAGCAACGGTCGGCGTTGGAACGATTCCGAGCGCTGTTACATCGGAACCCATCTGCACGAGCGTCGATGCAACGAGATGTGCAATGGAACGGCCCGTCACGCGGCCGTCCCTACCTATGGCGATGGGGCCGCGGTTACAGTACTCAGCGTACGACGAAGCATACTTGATGATCACCTCCGGCGTCAACGACGAGCCAACGATGCCCCGGATGCCGGAGATGCTTATCATTAGTGACACGAGTGAAATCCCTTGAAAATCGACGGCAATATAGGTACCGACCCTGCCAGAAGCAAACGTGCAGACGGTTTCTTGAATGTCATGCGCGGCGTGATTAACTTGCTTTCGATGGACGAGGGCGTCCTTACACTGGAAGAGAGGCGGACACTTCTGCGTCTCGCCCGCCATGTAATTGCGCAACGGAGCGGATTGCGGTCGGAAGCGCCGGCCGTTCCCGATCGTTTGCGAAAGGACATGCGCGGCGTGTTCGTTACGTTACGCGAGAACAACGAACTGCGAGGATGTATCGGATATGTACAGCCTCTGGAGTCCGTGGCAGACGCAGTCGAAGAACTTGCCGTCAAGGCCGCGATCGAAGACCCGAGGTTCGAACCGGTCGTCGCGCAAGAAGTGCCGCTACTGACCATCGATATTTCGGTCCTTACACCCCTGCGCCCGATCAGCAGTCCTGGTGAAGTGTCGGTCGGGACTCATGGCGTCATGATCGAGGCAGTCGGGAGGCACGGACTGCTGCTGCCAGAAGTTGCAACAGAGTACGGATGGACAGCTGAACAGTTTCTGGGACATTGCTGCCAGAAGGCCGGACTCGACAAGGGGATGTGGAGGCGCCCGGGGACAAAAATGTATAGTTTTGCCACAGAACATTTTTCTGAGGCGGATCTCCTCCCCGCCGCACCATGACCCCTTCTCGCAGCGTGCGTCCTCCGGCAGTTGCTGGCCTGTTCTATACGTCCAATGCTCGAGCGTTGCGGCGCGAGGTTGAGACAATGCTCGATGCAGCCGCGGAGCACACAAAGGGGTCGGGGGAAGGTCTTTCGGCAGTCATTGCGCCGCACGCGGGATACATGTATTCGGGGTTCACGGCGGCCTGCAGTTTCAACGCCCTGTCCAAGCGGGAATTCGACACAGCGGTTCTGATTGGGCCAAGTCACCGGGAACTCATCAAGGGGCTGAATGTCTTTCCGGGGGACGCCTATGCGACGCCACTGGGAGAAATGGATGTCGACAAAGACCTTGCCGCGGCGTTGGTGAAGAAAGGCCACGGATTGGTCGACTCCGTCGCCGGCCATCGAACGGAGCACGCCCTCGAAGTGCAGGTCCCGTTTCTCCAATGCATTCGGCCGGGCGCCAGGATCGTCGCCATCACCATGGGGGACCAGGGGGCGGAGGCATGCGAAAACCTCGCGGAAGCGCTCGCCGAAACAATGAGGGGACGCAACGCGGTCCTCATTGCCTCGTCCGATCTGTCGCACTACCACCCGTACGATGAAGCGGTGAAGATCGACAGCCTCCTCGTCGACAAGGTGAATTTGTTCCGCCCCAAGGACCTGATCCTGTTGCTGGAAACGGACGCAGTGGAAGCGTGCGGCGGCGGTCCGATTGTGGCCGTAATGCTTGCCGCGTCGCTCCTTGGCGCAAATGCGGCGCATGTGCTTCGGTATTGCAATTCCGGCGACATAACTGGAGACAAGTCGGCGGTCGTCGGATACATGGCTGCAGTGCTGGGAACAAAGTAATCACGATTCTTCCAATCGCCCCGACCTATTCTGAATGTCTTTCAAGCGCCTTTTCATTGTCGTCATCGGCGCCGGACCTGTTGGCACTGGTCTGGCGCTTCTTTTTCGGAAGCACGGACACCACATTGCGGCGGTCGGAAGCCGCTCAGTTGTATCGGCCCGGAAGCTTTCGCGACTGGTCGGCGGAAAGCCGTTCGGGACGGAGCGAGTATTCGGGCGTCCACCTCGACCTCTTGACCTTTCGAAGGTCGATCTTGTCGTGCTCACTGTCCCCGACGGCCGGCTGTCTTCGTTGGTCAAGAACCTGACCGCGGTCCGGCTCTTTCCCGTATCAACGAGATTCGTCCACACGTCGGGTTCACTGACCTCGGAAGTGCTCTTGCCCCTGGCACAACTTGGGCACAAAGTCTGTTCAATGCATCCGGTGCAATCATTCCCGCCGGATGTTTCGCCGCGCGATAGACTTGCGACGCTGAGCGGCATCTGGTTCGGACTTGAAGGGTCGCGGGCTGAAGAACGCTGGGTGTCGCGTTTCGTTACATCGCTCGGATGTCATCCATTTCGCGTTCCGAAAGAGGCAAAAATTCTGTATCATCTCGCCTGTACATTTGCCTCAAATTACTCCGTGGCTCTTGTGGGCGTGGTTGAAGAGATCGCCAGGAGCCTGCGGATCGGGCAGGGACTGCGACCGTTTAAACCTCTCGTGAACGCGAGTCTCCGAAATGCGCTTGTCAAGGGTCCGCGGGCGTCATTGACGGGTCCCGTCATGCGCGGAGGCGTCGAGGTGCTCCGTCGCCACGCACGGGCGATCCGCCGCCACGCGCCGCATCTGGAGAATCTGTTCGAGGCGCTGGTGTCTGAGACCGCGCGGCAGGGTGTCCAGGGGAAAAGGATCACAGCGAAGACCGCACGCGCGGTGAAGGCAGCGGTCAAGCGGTAAGGGGGGAATTTCCACAGCTCCCGGTGCGGTCCCGAACGCACATCTTTCAACTCGAATACTCCAGGAATCTCCGATGGAATACCGAACGCTCATTGTCGAAACAACGGATCGCGTCTGTACCGTCACTCTCAATCGTCCGGACAAGCTTAACGCCCTCAATATATCCGCAAAGAAGGAACTGGGTGAGCTGTTCGAAAAGCTTAAGTCCGACGCTGCAGTAGATGCAGTCATTGTCACGGGAGCGGGTGAAAAGGCGTTCGTCGCCGGCACGGATATCGGCGAACTGACGTCGCTGGACAAAGAGAGCGGAAAGCAGTTCGCGGCAGGCGGACAAGCGGTGTTTGCCGCGATTGAGAACCTCGGAAAGCCGGTCATTGCGGCCGTCAATGGATACGCCCTTGGCGGAGGCTGTGAGCTTGCGCTTGCGTGCCACATTCGTATTGCCGCGGAGAACGCAAAGTTCGGCCAGCCCGAAGTGAATCTCGGTGTCATTCCGGGGTACGGAGGGACCCAGCGCCTGGCGCGCCTCGTCGGCGAAGGGAAGGCGATGGAGATGATCCTCACCGGCGATCCGGTGGATGCTCAGGAGGCTCTGCGCATCGGACTGGTCAACAAGGTCGTCCCACCCGCGGAGTTGAAGAACACATGCAGGGAAATGGCGAAGAAGATCGTATCCAAAGGACAATTCGCAATCCGTCTCGCACTCAAAGCGGTTCATGTCTCGCAAGAAACGAATCTCACGGACGGCCTCGAGGTCGAGGCAAGCCTGTTCGGTCTATGCTGTAGTTCGGAGGATTTCAAAGAAGGAACTGCCGCATTCCTCGAAAAGAGGAAGCCGGTGTTCAAGGGACGCTGAAGAAACATAAAGAAGAAAACGATAAAGAGAAATGAAGTGGAAAAAGGAAAAAAGAAACTTCCCGAGAATTGCTGCTCCAAGTATGCTGCAGTTCATGCGCTCTCCTTTTCATTTCCGTTTGATCTTTGCACTTTTCCGTTTCCACCCTCGTTAAGTCTATCTTGATTAGTCCATGCCCAACGACCCAAAATTGATGGAGAAGGTAGTTTCGCTCGCGAAACGCCGCGGGTACGTCTTCCAGTCTTCCGAGATCTACGGCGGGCTCAACGGCTGCTGGGACTACGGTCCGCTGGGCGTGGAAATGCTCAACAACCTGAAGCAGGCCTGGTGGAAGAACATGACCTACCGGGAAAACGTCGAGGGAATCGATGCGTCGATTCTCATGCACGCGCGGGTCTGGGAAGCCTCCGGTCATGTCGAAAATTTCACCGACCCGATGGTCGATTGCAAGAAGTGCAAGTCGCGGTATCGTACCGATATCCTCGTTGAAGAATTGTCTCTGAAGAAGAAAAAGGAGGCCCTTCGCGATATCGAACCGGGAAAGTTCGACGGCCAGCAGAAGGATTCGGTGATCGAGGAAGCATACGCCGCGCTTACGTCGACAGATGCCGGCAGTGCGAAGGTTATCGCGTCAGTGACGTGCCCCAATTGCGGCGCGAAGGGATCGTTCACCGAAGCCCGGAAATTCAACCTGATGTTCAAGACGTTCGTCGGACCGGTGGAGGATTCATCAGCCGTCGTGTTCCTGCGGCCGGAAACTGCGCAAGGCATCTTCGTGAATTTCCTGAACGTGCAGAGTGCCTCCCGCCAGAAGCTGCCGTTCGGCATTGCCCAGATCGGCAAGGCGTTCAGGAATGAGATCAACACGAAGAATTTTCTGTTCCGGACGCGTGAATTTGAGCAGATGGAAATGCAGTTCTTCGTCAAACCCGGGACGGACGATCGGTGGTTCGAATACTGGAGGTCCGAACGGCTCACGTGGTTCAACGAACTCGGAATGACGCCGGGAAAATTGCGCTGGCACCAGCATCCCAAGGGAAAGCTCGCCCATTACGCCAAGGATGCCTACGACATCGAATACGAATTCCCGTTCGGATGGGGAGAGATCGAAGGCGTGCACAACCGGACGAATTACGACCTTTCGCGGCACGAAGAATTCTCCGGCAAGAACATGAAATACTTCGACGAGGAATCGAAAGAGCGCTTTACGCCGTTTGTGATCGAAACGTCTGCCGGCGCGAGCCGTTCGTTCATGGCGTTCCTGGTCGATGCGTACCGCGAAGAAGATGCCCCCACGGGGGAGGGGGGGACGGAACAGCGCGTCGTCCTGCGCCTCCATCCGAAGCTCGCACCGGTGAAGACGGCCATATTTCCACTCGTGAATCGCGACGGTATGCCGGAATTCTCCCGAAAGATCGAAGCGGACCTCCGGCCGCATTTCCGGGTATTCTACGACGACAGCGGCGCAGTGGGGCGCCGATACCGCCGCCAAGATGAGGCCGGGACCCCCTTCTGCGTCACCGTCGATTCCCAGACACTGCAGGACCAGACGGTCACCGTCCGCGACCGGGATTCGATGAAACAGGAACGCGTGTCGGCGGACCGGGTGAAGGAGTTCGTTGCGGTTCGATTGCTGTAAGTTGACTACAGATGGGGACTGCCTCAGTGAGGCTCATCTCGCCGTACCACTCGTGGATCGGTCTGAAGCAGGCACTACGACAAAGCGAATGCACATATTGAAGTCCGACGGTCGGACATTATCGTTTAGTACAATACGGTTGATTTGGCTTGCGGTCGCGGTGAGCATAATGTTGCCTGTCTGCGGGGTCGTGCTGCAAGCGCAGTGGATTGCAGACCCGGGAGTCGACAAGCTTCTGCAAACGAGCATCGACCAGGTGTACAACCTGGAATTCGATAAAGCCGAGGGGACGCTGGCCGAGGTCGTCAGACTCCGCCCCGATCATCCGGCCGGGTTCTTCTTCCAGGCGATGGTCCAGTGGTGGCGCATCCTCTGCAACTACGACGATGCATCGCAAGACGACCTGTTCTTTCGCAAGCTGGAAATCGTCATCGACATGTGCGACAAGCGCCTAGACAAGAATCCCGACGATATCACCGCGCTGTTCTTCAAAGGAGGGTCGGTGGGGTTTCGTGGACGGCTCCGCGCCAACCGGGGTAATTGGATCGGCGCGGCAAACGACGGCGTTGTGGCCCTCCCCCTGGTCCAAAAGGCATATACGCTCGACCCGAACAACGCCGATGTCCTGCTGGGCATGGGCATCTACAATTATTATGCAGAGGTCATCCCCGATCGTTATCCGATCGTAAAGCCGCTGATGATCTTTTTCCCGTCCGGCGACCGGAAGAAAGGCCTGGCGCAGCTAGAACTGGCGACAAAGAACGCGAATTATGCACGGGTGGAAGCGAAGTATTTTCTCATGCAGAATTACTATTTGTATGAAAAGAACTTCGCACGCGCCCTCGAGATCGCCCGGTCGCTGCACGCCTCATATCCCCGCAATCCGCTGTTCCACCGGTATCTTGGACGTACGCTCGTGACCAACGGTCTTATGGATGAAGCCAACGCCGTATTCACGGAGATTGAAGAGTTGTACGTAAAGAAACAGACCGGGTACGACCTGTACGACGGGAGAGAAGCCTACTATTATCTGGGGCGATATCAATTTTTCGCCGGACGATACCCTCAGGCGCTCGAATATTTCTACAAGTCCGACGAGCTGTCGCGGAAACTGGATAAGGAAGGTCCTTCCGGGTTCATGTCGCTCGCGAATCTTCAGGTGGGAATGATCTACGACCTGCAGGGGAAGCGGGAACATGCATTGCAGCAATATCGGAAGGTGCTGGCAATGAAGGAATACGAGAATTCCCATCGCGACGCGAAGAAGTACACTGAAAAACCGTACGGCAAATGAGAGCCTCAGTGCATTTCTTGCGCAGCGCATGACGCAAAGCGCTTAGCGCTAGACGCTCGGCGCACATCTTTCTCTCGACTGCATATTGCTTGGTGCATACTTTCCATGACCTCCCTTGTGCTTCTTTTAGGTCTTGCCGCTGCCCTCGCTGAGTTCCTCGGAGGCTGGCTTATTGCCGTCCGCGGCCGCTGGCCGCAACGGGCACAGGTGATCCTCCTCGCCCTTGGTGCGGGATTCGTCCTTGCGCTCGTTTTCATTGAGTTGATACCGACCTCGTTCGAAGCGATCGGGGCGTCAGCCTCGATGTTCGCGCTCGCAGGGTTTAGTACGCTCCATTTGTTTGAGCATACGCTCGTTGGCCATCTTCATTTTGGCGAAGAGACGCACAAGGAAAAGATGGCGTCGCATCTGGCGGGCATCTCCGCGTTCAGCGGCCTGATGGTTCACGCATTTTTCGACGGATTGTCGATCTCTGTCGGGATCCAGTTTAATATGCTCCTCGGGCTTCTCGTTTTCGCGGCGGTACTGCTCCACAAATTCCCGGAGGGATTGACGATCGGGTCGATCATGCTGTCTGCGGGATTTTCACGGCAAACGGTCATCAGGGCTGCGCTGGCCATCGGCGGGGCAACGGTTCTTGGGGCCGCGTCTGTGGTGGTTCTTCCGGAGATCGATCGCGTGTGGCTGGGAAGGATACTCGCCTTCTCGGCGGGGACGGTGCTCTACGTGGGGGCGACGGACCTGATACCGGAGATCAACAAATGCGAAGAACGCATGCCGCCGCTGATGGTGTTTGGTGGCATCGGGCTCTTCTATGTATCAGACTTGATGTTGCAGAAGGTGCTCGGTTGAGAGCAAGAGAACTCTAGAGTGGATCTTAGCCGCAAAGAGTCACAAAAGTCGCAAAGTTGTTTTGTGCTTTTTGCGCCTTTTTGCGGCCTACAACAATAAGCTCACCGCAACGATCACAAACACCGCTTCGATCGCCCGGCTGTACTTCTCGGCAGGGATCTTCAACAACCAGCGTTTCGCCCCCCACGCGCCTGCTGCCATAACAAGTCCGAAGTACACCCCTCGCACAATGGTTTCGTTCGACAACACCGAGAGAGAACTATAAGCGATCGTTTTGGTCACATGCGTGAAGACCGCGGTCGTTGCCTCGCTCGCGATATACGAGAGGGGCGACAATCCCAGACTAAAAAAGATGGCAGCGGAAAACGGTCCGGCGAATCCAAATACGCCCGACAGCAGAGCTGACCCAAACCCTCCGGGCACCAGCGCCCAGTCGGGCCATGGTTTCTTCAGCATCACTTTGCGGCCGACGATCAAGAGAATGAGGAAGACGCTCAGCGCTTTCCGGAGCATGGCCGGCGGGAGTTCGACAAAAATCTCCGCGCCAAGTATCGCACCAGGAAGCGCCCCGAAGCAGAAGAAGACGACCTTCCGCCAGGCAATCGTATGAAAACCCATGACTGCTCTTGTCAGATTGCCCAAAAGGCCGGCGATGGTGAATACCGGAACCGCTTCAGTGGCTCCGGCGAAGTGAACATATACCGGAAGGAAGAGCATCGACGCTCCGAAACCTGCAAGCGTCGAAAAAGTTGAAGCGAAAAAGGCTACGAGGGTGAGAAGAAGGAGTTCGAGGGAGGACGTAGAAAAGCCGGATGTTGGTTAGAAGCCATCTCAAAAAGAAACTCTCGCAACGAAAGATTCTCTATAGATTAGTGCAGCAAACTCAATATTTCAGAACGTTGCGGTTGTTGCCTCCCCGCCGCATTTGGTAGCTCGAGTGGGCAGGCGGGCGTGCCGAGAGTATTTTTGGGACCGGCTCTAATTGGCTAGTTTATGGTAGTTGGCTCGAAATACTGAATCGGTGCAATCCACCGATCGCGCCGTACGAATTGTACGCGTAATCGACAAGGTAGCCGGCGATCGAGAGGCCAAAACCGCCGGAGAACCCGGCGAGTCCTGAGCTGGTTCCCAGCTTCAGGTCACGCCGCAACCTGTTATTGTAGCCGACCCGCATCCGGAGTGATTCGCTCATGTCGAACTCGGCGCCAAAGGAGTACTGCTTGACGCGTTCCGCGATGTCGACGGCGCCATCTTGAAGTCGGTGAAAGTTCAGGTTGAGGTACACGGGGAGATGCTCGGGTCGTTTCGTGATTCCCACCTTGAGGTCGAGGGGAAGCGATTCCCGCGTCGTTCCATACGCACTCAGTTGCGTCCCGACGTTCAGCAGCGATATTCCGATGGAGACTCTCTCTTCGGGTACGGAATACATGTACCCTGCATCGAGTGCGAGCGCTGTGGAGTAATACTCGGCAATGGAGGAAGAGATGTATTTTACAGAAATTCCGGCGGACGACGAGGCGTCGAGCTGAAAGGCGGTTCCTGCACAAACCGCAAGATCGACTGCGGAGAAGGTCCCATAGACGTTCGTCGACGCATCGGTCTCGTCAAACTGGCCGTAGTGGTAGTAAGTGATCCCGACGGCGAACGGGCCGATGGGTTCCCACGTGCCGGCATAGGCGAAACTCCCCGCCCCAATATCCATCAAATGATCGAGGTACGATACTGACACTGCGTCGTGTTCGAGTGTTGTCAGTCCCGCCGGATTGACGAACAAAATGTTCGGGTCGTTCTGCATCGATACGAACGAACCGCCGAGTGCAGCAGTTCTGGCGGGAACGTCGTTGCGGAGAAAGAGATACGTGGGCTGGGCAGGAAGCAGTGCATGTACTGCCAGAACTCCGAAAATTGCGAGCTTGATTTGTCTCACAGAGTAAATGTAGTCAGGATTATGGGGAGATTCAATCCTTGCATCCGAGTAGGGGTTTCCCCAAGTTTGATAGATACAGCCCGCAGGTAATCTTTTAACACTCCATTGGATTGTTCGATGATCGTTGAACGACCGCAGCCAGCCGAGCACATCCCATATTATACCAAGTACATCGACCTCGTGCCGGAAACCGATGTCATACTCGCAATGTCTTCCGAGATCGTCCGGACAGCCGAATATTTGCGGAGTCTGCCGCAATCTGCCGGTGAGAAGCGATACGCTCCCGGGAAATGGTCGGTGAAGGAGGTCGTGGGGCACATGATCGACACGGAACGCGTCATGGGACAGCGGGCACTCTTTTTCGCACGGAAAACTCCTCATGCGTTGCCGGGGTACGAGCCGGACGACTGGGTGAATGCGTCAACGTTCGGTAAGCAGTCCATGGAAGACCTCATCAGCGAATTCGAGAACGTACGAAAGGGGCACGTGTTCATGTTCAAGGGATTCGGTCCGGACGTCTGGTCACGCAAAGGGATCGGCAGCGGGAATCCGTTTACGGTGCGGGCGTTGGCGTTCATTATTGTGGGACACGAGAGGCATCATGTCGCGATCCTAAAGGAACGCTATGCATGAGCAAAAGGGCGGGCAGGTTCACGCCCGTCCGCCATGCTCTATCTTCTGGCGGGATTCACCATTTACCAATAAACGACTTCAGCGCATTTTCATCAGGTGGAAAACGCTATGGAACGAATTTACAGAGAGTGCCAAAGCTGCGGCATGATGCTCAACAAAAGCCCTCATGGTGGCGGCACGAATGCAGATGGAACGATCAGTAGGATGTACTGCGCTTATTGTTATGAGAAGGGCGAGTTTAGGCAGCCCAAATGGACGGTACATCAAATGCAGGAGTTCATCCGTGCGAGCCTGAAGGCGACGGGGATGCAGGATTTTCAGGCATTGGCGGCGGCGAAGGGGATCACCAAGCTTGAGCGGTGGAAGAACGCGCAGCCTGCGGCGCCTGGGGTCCCTGCGCCGAAACCGGTCGCAGGTCCAAAGCCTGCCACGATTGCGGTGAAGCAGTCCAAGACCGTCGTCAAGCCGGACAAGCCGAAACAGAAGAAGGCCGATGTTAGAGCTCCGGAAATGAAGAAGAAAAGGTGAACGAAGTGGATTGATAGAAAGAGAAGTAGATGCGGGGTCCGCGATGTGCGGACCGAAAACTCGGGAAAACACCAATGCAATCCACGATTCCTGTGAAAGATGCGGTGACGCTTCGGTCGAAGGTGTATGACGGTGACGTCGAAGCGATCGTACGGATGCACGGTGAAGTATATGCGGAGGAATACGGTTTCAATGAGGAATTTGAGCAATATGTCACGGGTCCGCTTGCGGCGTTTTCGAAGTCGCCCACGGACAGGGAGCGATTGTGGATCGCCGAGCGTGGAGGGAAGATCGTCGGGTGCATTGCGATCGTAACTGCCGAGCCGTCGGTCGCGCAATTGCGCTGGTTTCTTGTCCGGCCGGAAGCGCGGAGATCGGGGCTTGGCTGGAGGCTGATGAAAGAAGCGATCACATTCAGCAGGCGAAGAAAATATACGACGATCATTTTGTGGACCGTCAGCCTCCTCACGGCTGCGGCGCATTTGTATACGAAAGTGGGATTCCGGCTGGTCGAGAAGATCCCCGGGCATAAGTGGGGAGTGGATGTCGTAGAGGAAAGATATGAGGTGCAGTTATAGAACGGAATGTTCGGCATGCTGAATAGAAAAGGGATCAACGCTTTCATGTCTTTCCCCTTATGAGGGTCCTGTTATTCACAGGATTGGGTTTGTTTGTACTTTCCCTCTTTCTTCCTTCCATGCAGGGTGGGGACGTAGTCTTGAGTCCGACGATTCCTGGTTGGACAGTCGCAGCGTTTTCAATGGTGATGCTCCGCGACATGAGTAAAGATGTGGTCACCTCGACGTATGTATTTTCGTTGGGATTCGGAAATTTCGTACTCCTGGCTTCGCCATACTTGTTGTTCCGGTTGTACCGCAAGTCTTCTCCGTGGATTCCGTTGGTCATGTTCGTAACGACTCTGAACAGTCTGGCGTATGTCTTTGTGGCTGGTCCAGAATCTGTGTTAATTGGATACTATGTATGGGTTCTGGCGCATGGAACAATTGCAGCTTCGTTGATCATAACCTTCTTTCAGGTTCGTCGCCATCGCGTTGGAATTCGATCTTCCCAAATCTCTTCTGATCCTTGAGTAGTGCATGTACACTTCCAGCAATCCCGTCACTTCTCCCTTTTTCATAACGATCGCACTGTTCATGTTTGTCACAATCCCGGCTTTCTTGCAACGGGCTTTTTGGCTTCACGGGTCGTTTGGAGTGGCAGTTGCGGACAACTACGGCGCCGACAGTCAATCCATCGCTGCATACCTTCGAAACGGGACTTTGACGTATTCCGTCCGGCTCGTCAACTCCGAACGTGAAAGAGGATTGATCACTTGGAGTTGGAATGTTAGGTGCGACGGTGTTTGTACGGATTCTTGTGATCCAAAGAACAGGCCGCTCCAATGCAGCTTGGAAACGGCGAAGCAGCGATTTACGAACACTGAAGTGCCGGTACCTGGGACTTCTCAACTTGCGGAATGCCCCCAAAAGCGCTATATTTAAAGTCGCACTCAAGGAAAGAGCTATGAAAGACGCTATTCATCCCACATACAAGCGTGCCGTAGTCACCTGCGTCTGCGGAAATACGTTTGAAACCCGGTCAACACTGGGTAATCTGCACGTGGAAATTTGCTCTGCATGCCATCCGTATTACACCGGCAAGCAGAAGCTCCTCGATTCGGCAGGACGCGTCGAGCGGTTCAACAAGAAATACGCGAAGAAAAAGCAGGAAGCGCCGGCTGAACCGGCAGCTCCAGCCCCAACAGCGTAACAACCGTCGTAGTATGGAAAAAGCGGAATTCTGGTACCACCGGGATTCCGCTTTTCTGTTTATATTGGGGCTGCTGAAGAAAAGACTTTCCCACGAAGAACACGAATATAATAACTGAATCTTGGTTCTTTCTTCGTGCAACTTCGTGTACAACTTCGTGGAACTTCGTGTAATGTTCTTTGAAGAAGGATCACGAAGCACGCGGAGATCACACAAAGGTAAAGATATCTATTTTCGCACCGCCGACTTGCCCTCCAGCCCGACCCATATCTGCATCTTTGAAGACCCCGCCTGCACGCAGTTTCTGCCGCTCGCGTACTTTCGGCCTGTCTACAATCTTCGTTGCGGCATCACATCCCTCAAAGAAAAGATCATTCTTCAGTTCCCCGGGGCCGGCGTCACGATCCACTGCCGCTCCTATCTTGCCGAATACATGCGGCTCCGAAATCCGCAGTTTCGCGTGAATGAAATACCGGGGAAAGAATGCCTGTTTGTGAACGGCAGGGTCGTGGCCGGAGAACCGCTCAAGAAAGCGGTGTCCGGCAAGCGGACCTCCGATGTGGTCTATATGAAGGGCGATGTCGTCGTTGCGGCTCGCGTGTCGGGTGCCAATCTGGCCCGACTGAAACAGCGGCTCTCCGACGTGCTGACGGCCGCCGACTTTGACGGGATCGAAAGGGAAGAGGTGGACGCGGATGTGGTGTCGTATGTCTGGGATGTCGTTCAGAGAAATGGCAGAGAGATTTCGGCCGATTTTGAGGTCCTGTTCGGCAAAAGTCGTTCGACAAAACGCCGCACCAAACTTAAGGAAGGATCGAACAACGGCGCCTATCTTCTCAATGCAAAGAGGGTCTCCATCGGCTCGGGAACGGATCTGAATCCGGGAGTCGTCCTCGACGCAAGGGAAGGTCCCGTGGTCGTCGGAGAGAATGTGACGCTGTTTCCCAACTGCACGATCATAGGTCCGGCATACATCGGCGATGGGTCGTCGGTGAAGGTCAACGCGCAGATCTATCCCGGCACGAGTGTCGGTCCTGTCTGCAAGATCGGCGGGGAAGTGGAGGGCTCCATTTTCCACGGCTATTCGAACAAACAGCATGCGGGTTTCATCGGCCATTCGTACGTCGGGGCCTGGGTGAACATGGGAGCGGGGACGAACAACAGCGACCTGAAGAACAACTACGGCCGTGTACGCGTGCAAACGAAAGACGGCATCGTCGATACCGGGCTGCAATTCGTCGGGTTATCGTTCGGAGACCATGCAAAGACGGCGATCAATTC
>Ga0154320_1091_pt2 | contig 16821 bp, 14 predicted proteins | sample RifGroA2_FD_115848 | JGI IMG/M metagenome (GOLD analysis project Ga0154320, IMG submission 115848) | Ignavibacteria bacterium GWA2_55_11 | reverse complement strand
GGCGTGGGCTGTCCGCCCGTTGTATCAGCATCAAGCTTCAGGTCGTACCCCATGGTAATTCGGTCAGCAATACGCATCTTCTGCGATCGCGCCGCGTCGCTGCGGGTGGCGTAGTCGTCAAAAAATGTCTCGGGGAGAGGAATGTCCTCCCCCTCATACATTGAAAGATGCTTCCCATCAGGCATCCAGTTGCGATGCGGCGCCTTGTAATGAAGCAGAGCGCAGAAAGATGCGTCGGACTTCTGCCGGCGGATCCAATTGAGACAATCATCAGTGATCAGGTCGGTGACATATCCCTCCCGCCGGCCTCTTCGCCCCATTTCAATGAAGTCAGGGTTGTAGTAGTCACCTTGTCCGGGAAGGATGTTCCAGTAGTCGAAACCGGTCGGGTCGCTCTTCAAATGCCACTTGCCGAAGAGCGCCGTCGTGTAACCGGCCCGCTGGAGGATTTTCGGAAAGGTCTCCTGCGTGCCGTCGAAAGCGACTGCGTTGTCAATCACGCCATTGAGGTGGCTGTACTTACCTGTAAGCAGCACCGCCCTGCTGGGTGCGCAGAGGGAGTTAGTGCAAAAACTCCGGGTAAAGCGCACCCCGTCCCGCGCGAGGCGATCAATGTTCGGCGTCCGATTAATCTTGCTTCCATAGCACGAAATCGCCTGGTACGCGTGGTCATCGGACATAATGAAGAGTATATTGGGTTTGCTTGCTGCGGTCCTGCGTGAAGAAAGCGGAGGAAACACAGCGAGAGAAGCGGCGCCGAGTCCAAGTTCTCGGATAAATCTGCGGCGTGTGATTGGTGAGATGGCTATCGTCATGGGTGGTTAGGTGATCGAGTAGCCTACTTTTCGATCACGCATCGCTACTGTGCGCTATCCTGGCGGGTTATTCGGAAGTGTATATACTATTGTTCCGAGAAACAATCGTTCCGCACCAGTCACCGCAAAGTGAAGGACCACCGCCATCGTCGGCAGCTTCCTTGAAAACCAACACCTCGAGAGATCACCAATAACGTTGAACTTGCCATCACCCTCATGCGTCCGACAAGGATCTGAGGGGAGGCACGGACAACGTGCGAACGGCGATCGAAAAGGGGAGAGTCGGGGAGTTTATGGAAGAATCAGAAAAAGCAACGGCGGTTTTCGTCAAACTGAGGGAACAATTTCTCCTTTACAAGTAATCAGACCGAGAACACCATTCCTTCGCAGACCTTCGCCCGGTCTCCCATGCGATAACGGGCAATTAATGCGAGCGTCTCATCGGGGAGCACATTCTTCTCGTGACATGCGGCGAGCAGACCGCCCAAGGCCGCATCTTTCGGACCGAGACTCTTTCTCAGCGACAGGGGTAACAATTTACGAGTTCGCATCGAAACGGCAAGGGATTCATCCACGACAAACACCGTATCATCCGAAACACTCGCCATCGTTCCCCTCGAGGTCAACTCGCGTAATCCTGCTTCCGACGCCGCCACGACAATGTCCGGCCGTTCAATCCCGGTGTATTGTATCGGTTCCGGACTGATCCAGACCTCCGACAACGAGAATCCGCTCCCCTGAGTCACCGGATTGTCGTTCTTCTGCGTCACGTACAGCCCCGAGGCAATCGCTGCTTCACACAGCGCCGCGGCCGAAGATTGCACACGCTCGCCGGCGCTTCCCGCCAGTACTATGCTTACCGGTCCGGCAAGTTGATGCGCATGTGGAGCCGACGAGAATCCGTGTTCCCGCACTTTTGGCGTGGCGGATGTTCGAACGGCTTCGGCGTAGCGGACATGGAATGGCGCACGGCTTGCATTTTCACGCAGTACACCAAGCGCCCAACCATTCTGTTCCGCAATGCTTGCAAGCATCTTTCCCGTGAGCTCATTCTTCGGCACGGCGTACTCCGTGCAGAGCTCCAGTATCTCGACGGCCGCGAATCCGGGCGAAGCAAAGGCGCGCCTCATGATGTCCGGGAAATTCGTGTCGGAGGTCGTCGTGCGCGCAACGAACTGGGCGTTGCTGCCGGTCAGGATTGCGCACAGATCGGCGGGGGGCGTGATGTTCCCGTCCGGCGTCGTGGCGGTGATGAAGCGCTCGGGAGTCAATCCGGATCCCTGCCCGCCGGTCATTCCATAGACAAAATTATTGCAGATGAGGACGGTCATCGGGACGTTCAACATGGCCGCATGGACCAGATGCTGAAGTCCGATCATCGCTCCGCCGTCGCCGATAAGGACGACGACACGAAGGTCCTTACCGGCCAACACGCGGTCCGCAAGCCCGATGCCCGTGGCAAACGCCGTCGACCGGCCGTGCGTCGTGTGGACGGTGTGGATGTCGCGGAAGAGGCCGTCCGCCAGGCCGATGCAGCCGATATCCGTAACGAGGGCGATCTGCTCCGCCGGTGTGTTCAAGGCGGAGAGAGCTTCATCGAGGCGGCGCAGGACCTGCGTATGTCCGCATCCTTTACAAAAAGGGAACTGGACATTGTCGACAAAGTACGAACGTTGTCGCGTTTGTGTCGGCGTTGGGGCGTTCACGGAGTCACCCGGATGGCGCGAAGGATCTCGGACGGAGAGATCATGTTCCCGATCTTGTTGATGCCCCGGAGTACCCGATTGCCGATGTACGGCGCAATGATTCGGCGATACTGACCCGTCAGGTTTTCTTCCGGCACAATGACGCTCTCAACCCCTTTGAGAGCTCGATCGAGCGCGGCGTACGGCAGGGGAAAGAGGGATTTCACGGAAAGATGTGACACGTTCAATCCGCTGTCACGGGCCAGCCGGACCGCCGACGATGCAGCTCTCGACGTGACGCCGTAGCTGATCACGAGCGTTCGTGCCTCTGGCTGAATGTCCTCGACCACGATCTCGAGTTCATGAGCCCGAAGACGGATCTTCTCCTCCAGATGGCGGAGCACATCGATCGTTTCAGGAGAATTCTTCTGCAGTTTTCCGCGTTTGTCGTGGGCCGAACCCGTGGCGATCACACGAGTGGCTCCGCCGACGGCGGTAAACAATGGAATATCTCCGGGTCTATTAAAATAGTAGGTGCCGTTGTTCCCGTTCGTGCCGACGGCATACGTTTCGGGCGACGAAGATCCGTCCGTAAAATCGACCCGCTCGGTCGTCATGCCGACTTCTTTGTCGCTCAGGACGACGACGGGCGTTCTCAGTCGTTCCGCCCAGGCGAACGCGATTTCTGTGAGGTCGGCGCATTCCCGCGCATTCGACGGCGCAAGCATGGGAATTGTATAGCCGCCGGAGGTTGCATGTTCCGCGAGCAGCAGGTCTCCCTGCGCTCCCTGTGTGGCTCCGCCGGTGCTCGGTCCGAGCCGTTGGACAAGAGCGATGACAAGGGGCGTTTCCGTCATGAGTGCATACTGCACCGATTCGATCATGAGCGCCCACCCAGGTCCGGACGTCGCAGTCATCGCCTTATAACCGCGCATGGCCGCGCCGATGCATTCTGCGATCGCCGAGATCTCATCCGGGGCGCTGAGGGCGAGTCCTCCCCGAGCAGGAAGCGCATCGATCATGGCCTTGAAGATGCCAGTGGCGGGAGTAATAGGATCGCCGGCAAAGAACCGGCATCCGGCGCGGATGGCTCCTTCAGCAACCATGGAATTGCCGGACCGAAGGGCGGGTCGCGGGGCGGAAATCTCAGCGGCAGGTGAGTTCGGGTTATTCAACGCAGACGACTTTCATTCAGACGCCCGAGGGGTCGAAGGAGGCATACAGTTCGTTCAGCCGGCCTTCAAGCTTGCGGACGGCGTCGTCGTGTTCCCGTGCGAGCTCGACGACAAACTTCCGCACATCAGGATAATCGCACTCCTGGAGAAGCTGGTTATAGAATCCTCCCAGCGCCGTTTCACGGAGCAGCATACGATTCAGAAGTGTGCAATCGCGGGGACACGTGTGCTCGCACGAAGCTGGGACAGCGGGTGTCGGGGGGTCAACGGATGGGTCGCTCATATCCGGTCAACAGCAAGAGTCGTACCGTCAGATCTCGAAGCAGGAGAGCCTGAAATCAAAGAGATTGAAGCGATTCTCGTTTTTGAGATTCGCAGAAGAGATAAGCGATATCGCCAGCCATCAGCTTGTCGGGACGTTGCGAGGCATCTTCTTCAGAGGTTTCAGGAATCGTCGAATGGTCATATCGAGGATTCGCTTCGCAGCATCCGAGCGTCCCAGATCGGCGGCGGCGATCCTTGCCTGGCGGACGAGGTTTGGGCGGGAAATGAGTTGATGAAGTTTGTATGCGATGTTTGGCAGATTGACCGCCTTCCATCCGGCGCCGTGTTCGACGATGAGGTCTGCGTTTCGGCTTTCCTGACCGGGAATCGGGTCGACGATCAGCAACGGAACTCCGATCGCCAGGGCCTCGGCGGAGGTCAGTCCTCCGGATTTGGTGACGACAATGTCGGCGGCGGCCATGAGCTCATGCATATTGTCCACGAATCCCATGGGAACCAGGCGAACACGGTCGGGAATGGGGAAGGATTCCAGGGACCTTCGGGCGTGTTCATTCCTGCCGCAGACCGCAATGACGGCTGTGCGGTCAAGCCGAGTCTGACCGAGTGCGTCGACGACCGTGCGAACGACGTCGGTGATGCGCCCCATGCCGAACCCGCCGGAGAGAACAAGCGCCGTGAATTCTCCGGTCGGTATATGCAATGCGCGTCGGATCCCAGCTCGTCCCGCCCGCCGGGAAAACCCGGGATGGACGGGTATCCCGGTGATTTCGATGGAATCCGTCGGGACGCCTTTTGATGCCAATTGCCAGGCGCTTTCTTCGTGGAACACGCAATACGTTCGCACGATCGGGTCGATCCAGAGTCCATGAACGTCGAAGTCGGTTGTCACTGCGATGACCGGGGGCGCCCAGCCGCTCTTCCTGAGCGTCGAGCTCACGGAAATGTAGGGAAGGAAATGCGTGCAGAGAACGGCGTCCGGATTGAGTTCCTTCAGCATGCGGAGATAGCGGCCGTAATTGACGCGGTCGAAGGCCCGGATAAGGGGATGCTTGCGATACGGGAGTTGTTCCGTGCGGTGGTAGAAGTATCCCCAGAGCTCGGGCGTCCGGTTGACCAGCTCGACATAGGTTTGCGCGTAGAGCCGCCGAAACCACGTTGGCGTGAAGTCGAGCACGTCGAAACCGTGAACATCGAGAGGGACGGGGTGATTTTTGGCGGCGAGAACGAGGGCTTCGGCGGCCCGGAGGTGTCCGGCCCCTCCGGTGCACGCGATGACTGCGATACGGCGGGATTTCATGCGAAGAATGTATACTATTTCCACAGAAACCGCCAAGAGTTGATGAATGACACACTGTTGCCGGCATTGTCGCCGCACACATCGTCTTTCGTTCTCATTTTTGATATTCATTTTGCAATTGGTTATCATTTTCGAAAGAGCCGTCTTGCTGTTCCTGCAATGAAGCGCACCAGACATACCGGAAAAGGGGCGTCCGCGCAACATGCATCAACTCCTGCTGTGGCGAAAGGACCTCCGCGCAGTGTAGCTCGTGCATCAGTTTCGTTTGAAGAATTGATGCTCAACGCGCCCGACGCGATTATCATCACAAATCGGGACGGTATGATCACTTTCTGGAATACGGGGGCTCGATCCGCATGTCAAGATCGTAGTCGCCAGCGGTTTTTTCGACCCAAACATGCGTCGGTCTCTTGATGAAACGGGAATACGGGAGGTTGTGCAAAAACCGTATGAACTCCGGACTGTGCTCCAAACGTTGAGGAAGGGGCTCGACGCAAAGGTCGGGTGAGGATCGTCAGTCCTTTGGTCGAAGGATGGTGAGGGCAACGCCTCCGGAAATGACGGTTCCGGAGATTAACAGTCGAGGTGTAGCAGGTTCTCCCAAGAATGCAACGCCGCCCGCCGCAGCAATCAAGGGAACAAAAAGTTGGACGATCCCTGCACGGGTAGATGTAAGTCCCCTCAGTGCAGTGTACCACACCGCATAGCCCGCGCCCGACGCAGCAGCTCCGGAGATAACTGCTAACAATATTCCTTCCGACGACGCGCTTCCGGCGCCTGCCGATACAAAAAACATTGGCGCAACGATGAGGGTGGCCCTGGCGAAATTCCCGGAAGTTGCGGCGAGCGGCGCGGCGACTCCCTTCCCCCGGATCGAATAGATCCCCCACGAAATTCCGGCACAACCCATCAATACGGCAGAGATCGGGTCAGGCGACGTTATTCCTGGCGCCACGAGATACGCCAGACCGCTCAACGCCACTAGTAATCCAATCCATTCCATCCAGTGGGGGTGTTTTCCACGGACCATGTCGCTGCCGATCATGGTCAGTTGAACGGAGCCGAACAGGATCAACGCACCCGTTCCTGCGGTGAGATGCAAGTACGCGACCGAGAACGGAACGGCATAGGCGAGTAAGGCGATCGCGGACTGCCATGATCCCGAACGAAAGTCCGAACCGTTGTGACGAGCGATGCTGATCAACCACAACGCGACCGCACCGCTCACAATGCGTATGACGGTGAATGACCAGGGGTCGATCAGTTCACGGCCGAGGGCAAACCGGCACAGGATGGAATTGGAGGCAAAGGCGGCCAGTGCCGCCGAAGTCCAGAAGATAGTGGAGGGTGAAGACCTGAGCATATCTTCCGGGCTAGATCTTTCCCCGGCAGGTCTCCCGGATGATCAGGTCGGTCTTGATTCGCACGTGCTGCGCGAGAAAATCGTCGGAGTGCCGGATGGTCTCCAGCAGCAACTGGAACGCCTTTCGCCCAAGTTCCGCCGTAGGTTGGTTTACACAACTCAGGGACGGCGAGATAAAACGGTGCATATCGCTGTCTCCGAAACACATGATGTCCACATCCTGCGGAATCCGCACCCCAAAATCCCGTGCCGCCTCATACACTCCCAGGGCGACGGGATACGTCACTGCGAAGATAAAATCCGGGAGGTTTTTGCTGTCATAGAATCGTTTGAATCCTCTGTAGCCGTCCTCCTTTCCAAATCCCGCTTCAATGATCCATTCGTCGCGAATGGGGAGACCGTGTGCTCGCAGGGCTTCTTTGAATCCCTCCTCCCGCTCCCGTCCAATGCTGACATCCTGTGGCCCGGCGAGGTGCGCAAGTTTTTTGTGGCCAATGCGAATAGCCTGTTCGGTCGCCTGGAATGCACCCCCGCGATCGTCGACGACCACGGAGCTGAACCCCTGGGGCATCGGAACCGGCGCTCGGTCAACGAAAACCAGCGGTATCCCGCGGCTCCGCACTCTTCGAAAGACGTCAAAATTGCGGGTATGCTCGGAGATCGATACCATGATCCCGTCGACCCGCATCGACATCAGCGTTTCGATGTGTTTCCGCTCCCGTTCCGGATTCTCCTGCGACACCATCAGGATGATCTCGTAGTTGTTCTCGAACGCGACGTTGTAGACCGACTCGATCACAGACCCAAAGAAGTAGTGGGCGATCTTCGGTACGACAAGCCCCATCATCTGTGAGCGTCGTGCCGAGAGATTCCTTGCAAAGATGTTGGGACTGTACCCAAGCTCGTCCGCTATTGCCCGCACCTTCTTTGTCATCTCCGAGGAAATATCGGGATGGCCGCGCAACGCTTTGGATACGGTGACGCGCGAGACGCTCAATCGTTGTGCGATGTCGTCGAGCGTAATATGGACTTTTCGTCTCATCGTTGGATGCGAGCGGACCCGCCTTTGACGAACGCCCGAACCTGATCCAGCGTAGCCATCGTTGTATCTCCCGGGAAGGTCGTGACCAGAGCGCCGTGTGCCCAGCCGAGTTTCACCGCTTCGTCCGGCGACTCTCCGGTCAGTAGGCCGTAGAAGAATCCCGAGGCAAACCCGTCTCCGCCCCCGACCCGGTCAAGGACGTCGAGCTCCACCGTCGGAGCGGTGAAAGTCTTGCCGTCGATCCATGCCACAGCCCCCCAGCTGTGCCTGTTTGTCGAGTGAACCTCGCGCAGCGTCGTCGCAACGATCCTGACGTGTGGGTACATTGTTCGTACCCGATCCATCATGGCGAAGAATGCCGACGGGTCGAGCTTGGATGCGGCGGCGACCTCCGGTCCCGGAATCCCCAATCCTTTTTGAAGGTCTTCCTCGTTCCCGACAAGGACATCGACGTACTCGACTATCCGTTTGATGACCTCGACAGCCTTCGCTTCGCCTCCCCAGATGTTCCAAAGTTTCGCCCGGAAATTGAGGTCGAAACTGGTGACGGCTCCGGCGGCCTTCGCGGCCTTCATGGCGTCAACGATGACATTCCCAGTCGTCTCTGAAAGCGCAGCAAAGATGCCACCGCTGTGGAACCACCGCACACCCCCTGAGAAGATCTGCTTCCAGTCGAAGTCTCCCGGCTTCAAGAGCGCGGCCGCTTCGTTCGACCTGTTGTAGAATACTACCGGAGGCCGGACTCCGTGGCCGCGGTCGCTGTAGACAGTCGCCATGTTTGGTCCGTTCACGCCGTTATGCTTGAACCGCCTGTAGAAGGGGTGCACTCCCATTGCACGAACCCGCTCGGCGATGAGATCGCCGATGGGATATTCCACCATGGCCGTGGCAATGCCGGACTGGAGGCCGAAGCAATCGGCAAGATTCGCAGCGACGTTGAATTCGCCCCCGCTCACATGGATGCTGCAGGACGTTGCCTTCCGAAATGGGACAACGCCAGGGTCCAGGCGATGGACAAGTGCTCCCAGACTGATGAGATCAAACTGGCCTTTCGCCGGGACGCTGAACACATTGCTCATGGGTAGCTCCTTACGAGAATTCTGGGAAAGGGTCGTTGTGCAACCGGTACAGCGTTTCGCCGGCATCGGGAACATACAACTTTCCTTCATCCTCCTTGTCCTGCCACTCGCTCGGGTTCACGGAACGGGGGTCACGATAGCCGAGGTTGACCCGTTCACAACTTTCCCGCGGGATGCCGGTTGCGAGGGTCACTGTGATGCGAGGAGTTTCCTTGCCGTGCACGTACGTTCCCACTCCCTTGACGTGCGTGGAATGTGCCAGCACTCCGCCGGGAATGTGCGAGAATTCGGCCATTCGTGACGCGAAATAGTCGCGGACATGGTATCCAACCTGCTCAATGAAAGCCCCGTGTGTCACCGAAATCTCGCGGAGATGAGGTGCGTAAATGATGAGTTCTCCACCGTCAGCCACTACGGGTTCAAGCTTATACGCAGCTTTTGCTGCCACCCAGAGTTCGTCGTACATGGGGGCGGGGCACGAAAGAACGCTCCGAAACGGACGAGTGAAGAATTTCACGTGGACGGAGGAAGAGAGGTCTGCTGCCGCCGACCATGCTTCTTCGGGCGTCCCGCAATAGAGTCCAAGGAGGCTCTTTCCGCTTACGACGAGGCTCATGCACAGTCGCTTCGTCGGCAGAAGGGAAGCAGCGGCATCGACGACGGCCCGGACCGGCGTGCGTTTCCGCCCAATGATGACCGGGCTCGTCATGAGAGCGCCGAGCCAGTGGAACATGTCGATAATGTCCTGACCCGAAATACCCGGAAAGAGGTATTTGTTTCCGCCCGAGAATCCGACGACTTCGTGCGGAAAGGTCGGACCGATGATCAGGACGACATCGTACTCCATCACGAGGCGATTGACGGTGACATTGACCGGTTTGTGCAGGAGTCCGTGTGAAAGCTTGTTAACGTCCTCGGCTGACAGTGTGCCCACAGATCGGAGGGTGGAGGGGTCTTTCCACGCATGGTTGAAGACTCTGACGTTCGGATACCGTGAAGCCCGTACTCCGGGTCTGAGTCCGAGCCGCTTGTCGATCGCGGCTTCGCTCATCGGCGGATGAGTCCCGAGAGCGATGAGGAAGTCGAGACGGTTCGGCCTGTCGGCGAAAATGTCGTACAACACGGGAAAGAAAACGTCGATGGGAGCGGTCCGGGTATTGTCGGGAATGACCGCAAGAACGCGTTTTCCCCGAAGATTCTCCTGTTCGAAGAACTCCGCGCAGATCCTCCGCACCTCTTCTTGCTTGATGGCCCGATCGGCCGATCCTGTACCCATCAAGGACATAGGGCAACCTCAATATGGTTCGTTGAGCGATTCAAGAGTTCTGCGCCCGCTCCTTCTGTGAGGAGAATCGCGGGCTTTCCTTCACGACAAAACCGAGCGCTGAGAGCATCTTGCGCACGGCGATCTCTGAGGGATCCACGTCGACAATCGTGTGCGCGAATTCGCGTCGAATGGGATAATCCGTCCGAAGTTTCCTGAAGCGGGCCGCGCGCTCCTGAGATGGAACGGACATTGCAGTTCGCAACATCCTGTCGTCTCCCTCGATGTCATAACATTTTGCGACAACGTCATGCAAGGCCTGTTCAAGGCTTCTCACGGGTGCGTGTATGTCGATGGCGTGACCGTCTTGCTCCTGAGCTTCCAACGTGTGTCGCGGCTCTTTACCGAAGTGTTTGCAGACGCCGTCATAGACCATCGCTATGGCGTTCAGTTTCCCGTCGAGCGAGTAACCCGCGATATGGGGCGTCCCAAGTGTCACAAGGTCCAGCAAACCGGTATCGATGGAAGGTTCCCCTTCCCAGACGTCGAGCACGGCACCCGAGAGCCGATTCTGTGCAAGAGCGGTTTTCAGCACGGCAGTGTCCACCACGGCTCCGCGCGATGTGTTGAAGAGCACAGCTCCGGGCTTCATTCGCGAGATGCGGTCGCTGTCGAACAGGTGCCGTGTCGGATCGTTGCCCGCTGTTGTCAGTGGCACGTGAAGGGAGATGATGTCAGCATTCATCAGCGATTCGAGCGGGAGATATCCGACGTCGCCGGTCGAACGAGCCAATGGAGGATCGTTCTGAAGCACCGTCATGCCGAGCGCTGAACCCATGCGCGCAACTTTTGATCCGACGTTCCCGACCCCGACGACGCCGATGGTCTGCCTCGCCAGCGGTGTTCCAGTTCGAACGGCGAGCAGAAGCATGCCCGCCACGACGTATTCTGCGACGGAATTGGAATTGCTGCCCGGGGCGCTCACGAATCCGATATTCTTGGCTTTCAGATATTCCTGGTCGATGTGGTCGGTTCCGATGGTTGCCGTCCCGACGAATCGGACTTTCGACCCGTCCAGCAAGTCTCTTCCGACCTTGGTCTCCGAGCGTACGACGAGGACGTCAGCATCGCGAACTGAGTCGGCCGTGATCTCGGCCGTGGGGAGGAGGCAAACGTTCCCAAGGTGTCCGAAGAGCATTTCGGCATTTGGGTTCTTGCTATCGATGACGATGTTCACGGAACGCTGGACCTTTCAGCTTTTCAGATGGTCATGGACGTGAAGCCGCCGTCGACCGGAATGATCGCGCCAGTCACAAATGAAGAAGCATTCCGCGAAGCCAGCCACAGAAGAGCGCCGGACAGTTCGTGGGGTTCGCCGTAGCGTCCCATTGGCGTATGGCCGAAGATCATGTTGCGCCGTTCCTCGGTGAGGATCTTCCTGTTTTGCTCAGCGGGGAAGAAACCCGGCATGATCGCGTTCACCCTGACTCCATGCGGAGCCCATTCCCGTGCGAGGAAGCGCGTCATATTGTTCACTCCGGCCTTTGAGATCGAGTACGTGAAAACCCGCGACAAGGGCAGTTCCGATGAGACGGAGGAGATGTTGATGATACTGCCCCCCGTCTTCTGCTCGATCATCTGTTTCCCGAAGACCCTGCACGAGTAGAACACTCCCCTGAGGTTGGTGTCGATGATCTTGGACCATTCTTCATCGGGGATGTCGAACACGGGCGTGGGTGAATTCACGCCGGGCGCATTCACGACAATGTCGACTTTGCCCCAAGTTTCCAGCACTTTCGCCAATGCCTTCCGTAGGCCGGATTCAGACCCTGCGTCGGTTTTCACGGTGATCGCCGAGCCTCCGGATTCCGTGATCGTTCGGGCGTGATTGCCTGCTTTGTCGGCATTGCCGCTGAAGCCGACCGCCACATTCGCGCCCGCACGACCGAGGGCGACCGCCATGCTCCCGCCCAGCACGCCGCTGCCGCCGATCACGACGGCCACAGCCCCCTTCAATCCGAATTGATCCTCAAGAAAACTGGTCATGGTCGTTTACTCATATGTGGGTTGGTGTGGCTCCGATTTCGATCTTTGCAGGTTCCAGACGAGGCACGATAAAGTGAATGACCGCGAGCGACACCAAGTACGTAGAACCGGCGATGATAAAGACAGGAACGTAACTGCCCGTTGCCTGAAGGAGTGCGCCTGTAAACATCGCGATGAACATCCCGCCAAGTGCGCCCGCTGTTCCTCCGATTCCGGTGACGGAACCAACCGCTGCCTTCGGAAACATGTCCGACGTAAGCGTGAAGAGGTTTGCCGACCAGCCCTGATGGGCCGCGGCTGCGATTGCGACGAGGCCGACAGCCAGCCAAAGTTCAGTCGCGTTCGCGGCGAACGTCACGGGCACGACAGCCAGTGCGCAGATGAGCATCGCCGTCTTGCGCGCCCGGTTCGGCGTCCATCCACGCTTCAAGAATGCAGATGACAGCCAGCCCCCGCCGATACTTCCGACATCGGCGACGATGTAGATGACAATAAGCGGAAGCCCGATCGAATGCAGGTCGAGACCGTGGTTACGATGGAGAAAATCAGGGATCCAAAACAGATACAGCCACCAGATGGGATCGGTCATAAACTTGCCAAGTGCAAACGCCCATGTCTGCTTGTGACCGAGGAGACTGCGCCACGGAATGGTTGCCACTGGGTCAGCCGGGTCGCTGCGTATATAGTCGAGCTCAGCCTTCTTCAAACGTGGATGGTCGTCGGGTGACTTGTAGGCCCACAGCCACCAGCCGACCCACAGGAATCCGAGGCCGCCCGTAATGTAGAAAGCGTACTCCCATCCCCAGTAGAGAGCAATCGACGGGACAACGAGCGGCGTAACCAGGGCACCGACATTTGTTCCAGAATTGAAAATTCCCGTTGCCAGTGCCCGTTCTTTTTTCGGGAACCACTCTGCGACGGTCTTGATCGATGCCGGGAAGGCGCCCGATTCTCCAAGACCGAGCGCAAACCTCGCAAGCGCTAGGCCGACGGCGGCGCCGGAGAGGGTAACGAACGTGAACCCGGTCGACGCATCCAGGTTGATGACGGAAAAGTTCCATCCTTCGAACCATGTTGCGGCTCCATGAGCAACGGCGGCAATGCTCCACAGCGTGACGGCCGCGGCAAAACCGCGACGGACGCCCACCTTGTCCATGAATCGTCCTGCGAAAAGGAAGCCGATCGCATATGCAAGCTGGAAGCAGAAGACGATCGAGGAATAGACGCGTTCATCCGTCCAGCCGAAAGTTTGCATCAGCGTCGGCTTGAGAATGCCGATGACCTGCCGGTCGACGTAATTGATGATCGCTCCAAAGAGAAGCAGGGCACAGATCATCCAGCGGGAATAGCCGACCTTTGGGCTTGTTCTTACGGTAGACCTCTCGCCGTCCTGCTGCATGCGATATCCTTTCGAAGCTGGAGAAAGTTGTCCTTCCGGAACTGCTGGTTACACCGTATACGCGGTCGAGGCGGTGTCGCCTCCCCGTCCTGTCCAATTCGTGTGAAAAAACTCCCCTTTTGGCTTGTCGATCCGTTCGTACTGGTGAGCCCCGAAGTAGTCCCGCTGTGCCTGCAGGAGGTTCGCAGGCAGGCGTTCGCTCCGCAGTCCGTCGTAATATGCCAGCGCGGTCGAAAGGGCGGGTATCCAAACGCCGTTCGAGAATGCCGAGGCCACGACTTTTCGCCATGCCCCCTGCACGTCATCCATCTTCTCCGTAAAGAAGGGGTCGAGAAGCAGGTTGCTCAGACGGGGATTCTTGTCGAACGCTTCTTTGATCCTCCCGAGGAACGCCGACCGGATGATGCATCCTCCCCGCCACATCAGCGCAATGCCTCCATAGTTGAGGTTCCATCCGTACTCTTGCGCTGCGGCCGCCATGAGCGTATATCCTTGGGCGTAGGACACGAGTTTCGAGGCATAGAGCGCTTTTTCGAGGTCGGCGAGAAACTCCCCGCGGTTCCCGGTGAAGGAATGCTTTGGGCCGCTCAGGACGCGTGATGCTTTGACCCGTTCCTCTTTGACGGCGGAGAGGCACCTCGCGAAGACGGCTTCTCCGATAAGCGTCAGGGGAATGCCCAGATCGAGGGCGGCTACACCGGTCCATTTGCCCGTCCCTTTTTGACCCGCCGTGTCGAGGATCTTGTCGACAAGTGGAGAGCCGTCCACATCCTTGTGTGCGAGGATCTCGCTCGTAATCTGGACAAGATAGCTGTCCAACTCCCTTCGGTTCCAGTCCGCAAACACGCCCGACATTTCATCTGCGGTCATTCCCAGATACTCCCTCATCAGCAGATATGCTTCACAGATGAGCTGCATGTCGCCGTATTCAATGCCATTATGCACCATTTTGACAAAATGCCCGGCTCCCTTTTCTCCCACCCAATCACAACAAGGGGTGCCGTCGTTCACTTTTGCAGCGATCGATTGGAAGATCGGCTTCACATGTTCCCAGGCCGACGGCGAACCGCCGGGCATGATGGAAGGACCGAGCAAAGCGCCTTCTTCGCCTCCCGATACGCCCGTCCCGACGAATCGAAATCCTTTGCCTTCGAGATACTCGGTTCGCCGCGTGGAGTCGGGGTAGTGACTATTTCCTCCGTCGATAATAATGTCTCCCTTTTCCAGGAGGGGAAGAAGCTGCTCGATGAACTCATCGACAGGTCGTCCTGCTTTCACCATCAGCATGATCTTTCGCGGTGTCATGAGAGAACGTGTAAACTCCTCGATCGATCGGGTACCGATGATGCGCTTCCCCCGAGCCCTGCCGCTGATGAATTGGTCCACCTTTGCGACGGTTCGATTGAAGACAGAGACGGTAAATCCTTTGCTTTCCATGTTGAGGACGAGGTTCTCGCCCATGACTGCAAGGCCAATGAGGCCGATGTCGGATCGGTTCATGTCGTTATCTGCGAAAGGTGAAAAAGTGCAAGATGAAACGTGTACCTCAACGTTTCGCTAAGGACTCCAATGGGTCCAGGTGGCGCTTGAAATGTTTTACGAGGATATCATAGTGAACATCCTCGTGCGTGTCCAAACATGCCATCAGACGGTCTCTGAAGAGGAGGCTCTTCCCGTCCGGTCCAGCGGAGGTCAGGACTTTCCCGAAAGTCACGTGCAACACCTGACGGATATCATCCGACCCGAATAGTGTGGGAAGTTCTGAATCCGAATACGAAGCCCCCTTCTTCACGTTCGATAGTCGGGCCGACACGTGATACGAGGCCTTCTCCTGCTCGAAGAGTCCGGTAGAGAAATCCAGGATCTCCCGGAAAAGCCCGGCGTCTTGTAACGCTGCGACTTTGAGCGCTTCCAGGTAGCTGGTCCCGGCCGTTTTCACATGTATCTTTCCCCGGCCGGTCTTTCCGACTGTCTCGTAGACGCCGAACTTGTCGCTGCCGGAATGAAAACTGATCTTGTGTGACCCGAAAAAGTCCGAGATCTCGACATGCCGGAGGTACTCCGTTCGAAAGACGTCGAGCGTCCCTTTGTAGTCGATTCCTTTCTCGAACTCACCCACAAAACGCGGTGCGAGGCTGACGATCTCGACCTTGAGCCGCTGAAGTTCGGAGGCCATGAAAAAATGTTCGAACGGCGACGTGACCGACTCCGTTTCATCGACCGATACTTCGACCTCGCGTGGGTGACCCGGGTATGACTGCAGGAGGTGATCGTTCAAACGCCGAATGTGGGCGAGCGAACCTCCGTATTTCACGACCGCCCGAAGTACTTCCTGGCGGTCTGGGGTGATCGTGAATGCTTTCGATATAACCACCGTCTTGCCTTCGTACCGGGCAACCATTGCTGCAATGTTGTCGTTGAGGTCTGCCCACGGATGAGAGGCCGCCCGCTTTGCGAGCCCTTCCACAGACATCGTGTCCGCTGCGTTGACCACGTGTTCGCTCGGGTCGAACGTGAACATCGTAAATCCTGCTTTGACCATGCGGTCGATATCGGCGGTTGTTTTCAAATGGTCGGCGTCGGCGCCAAAACCTGAGGTATAACCCTCTTGAAAAACCGCCCAGACCGCAGCGTCCATGACATCCTCTGCCTCACGCTTCGTGCGCGTCAATTCCCGAATGGACTGCTGCGCGAGCACGGGGAAAAAGGAGCTTCCCGTGAGCGACCGCACATGGCCGGGATTTGCTATGCCGAGCCGGTCGCCAAACCCGAATGACTGTCGCAAGCCCACAACGGCCGGTTGTGTAAATGAAAAGATCGTCTGGATGATCCTGGCGTTCCCGTGGACGAGGGGACAGCAACGCATGCTGCCCTGCAGGGGTCCGGTGGGAAATGGCTCTCCCACAAGATTCGCTGCAGCCCCGGTGAGGCCCGACGGCGAATAGATGAACAAAGATTTCTGTGGTCCCTGCCGGGCAACAAAGAAGAGCATCGGTCCGGATGAGCGCAGGGAGTGCGGGTATACCTGGAGCGATGCGGATCCGGAGACCACGGGAATAAGAGAATGTCCGTTCTTCGCCAGCTCGTCCGGTTGCCCGACAAGCCGTTCTATCGAAGTCATGATATGCCTTTCGTGTCAATGCGATAGGCCTTGCGGACGAGATTGTAGGCAAGGTCGCTGCCGATCTGTTCGGCCTCCGTCCTCGTGAGAATGTGCCGGACCACGAGGTTTGCCAGTATGTTCGCATCCACACGTCTGCTCAGGTCATGTCTGGCGGGAATCGAGAGGAACGCACGTGTGTCGTCGATGAACCCGACGGTGTTGTAGAATCCGGCCGTCTCAGTGATGCGTTCGCGGAAATGCCTCATGC
>Ga0154320_1086_pt1 | contig 17323 bp, 14 predicted proteins | sample RifGroA2_FD_115848 | JGI IMG/M metagenome (GOLD analysis project Ga0154320, IMG submission 115848) | Ignavibacteria bacterium GWA2_55_11 | reverse complement strand
TTTCCACTGCTTCGTGTTTTCCACCGTGATCCACGGTGTATCCTTATAATCAGCCGCAACGCCAACGAGAGTTGGGTCGGAGGAATTGTACTGCACTCTGAACTGGCTGCCGGCCACGGAGGCTGAATCGAGATATTCCACCGATACGAGCAGGCGGCGGTGCTGTTTGTCGGCAGACAGTATGGCGTCGCTCACATCGAAATACGCATAACCCTTCTCCAACTCGGCGCATTTCTTTTCATGGACATCCAACTGCTTCACTGCGCCGTCTGCCGAGGTCTTTTCGACCTGCGTCATGAAGTTCTCATAGTTCACAGGTCCGAAGTCCACCATCATGCCCTTGTCGGCGAGAGGAATCGGTACAAACCCCAGTTGACCCCAGAATTCGTCGTCGTCGCTATGCCCGCCGTACATCAACCGGCCGCTGAACGCGCCGACATTGTCGGCGTCGTTCACCATATAAGCGAATAGAGGGCTGAAGTTGTCGGGATTGTTGAGACTGTCCGGCTTCCAGGCAATTCCATCAGTCAGCAGAGAAAGCGGAATGGATGCCTCGAGAATGTATCCATCCGCAGTGGTGACGACAGATTTCGTGACCGAAACCGGCAGGGCCTCGCCCGTCTGACTCGTGCTGTGCTTCCAGAAGCCGAGGTCGGAGTTCGATGCGGGAAGAAAGATGAAATGCTCTCCCAGGACGAACGCCGGATCGTCTCTCATCGCGACGGGCTTGTTGTTGACGATCGTATGCCCAACGTCGAAGTAGAAGCCGAATCCGTCTTTCTGGTCCCAGCTTGCTCCGGAGACGTCAAGTACATTGTCTTTGACCTGAACGGCGAAATACAGCTTGGTGTTGTCCCAGCCGATTCTGATCATGCCAGTGAGGTCGTTCGGATCCCACGCCGCGGGGACGCCCGGATCGACCACCCCACCCGCCTCACCCGCTTCGACCACGGGAACATTGGCGCTGTTCAGAAGCCATGTGCGATAGAACTCGTCCGTCCTGAAGTTATTCGCGTCATACCTCATGAGCATGGTGTCATTCCGCGATTGCAGCCAATTCCAGTCGACCAGATTGCCGTCCATTGTTGGCGTATCCAGGAACTTGAACGCGGTATGATTCGCCAATCGTACGGTGCTGGGGAGAGGCCGTTTCGGAATCTTCATGATCATCAACCTGTTGACGAACAGCCCGGGATGGCCAAAGTGAATGCGCATATCACCCGAAGCGGCACCCAGATTATTGAAGAAGCCATTGTTAATCTCGAACGAATAGGTGCGCAGACAATTCCAGTTCCTGCCGTAGACGCTTTCAGTACTCAGGTTCTTGTTAATGGGGCTTGCGTCATACTGCACGCGCAAGTACTTGTTCGGGTCGGGGCCGTCGAGATATTCGAGGGTGATGAACACGTTGCTCCACGGTGCGGTCGCCCCGTTGATATATGCGTCGTCAATGTTCAAGTATGCGTATCCGCCTTTGGTTGGGTCGGCCCTGTCCGACGTCATGAGCGTCGTACCCAGCGTATCAACATACCGCATGAGACCGTCGCTGCCGGTGAGGTTGATCCGATTGATGCCATCCGCATCGTCGGTTTTTGAATTGTCGGGGTTTGTAATCTTTCCGAAATCAATGTACTTCTCAAAGGGTATCACCTTCACCGCGTTGACGAACATCGTCCCCACACACGTCAGCTTGATATCCGCTGAGTTTGCCAGGTCGTTGTTGAATTTTACATCGGCCATAAAGAAGCTGAACGACATCCATTTGCCCGTTCCGGCCGTTGTGATCACGTCGGGATGCGTCGTCGCACCGCCTTGGCCGCTGTATTGCAGCCCGATGGTCGTTGCGAGCGAGTCGTAATACTCGACGTTGATCAACGAATACGTACCGGCGGCGAAATTCATGAAATAATCGTCCGCGACGTCAAAGTGCATTGCGTTGCCGGCGGCGGCATTTTTCGCGCAATATTCGCCTTTGATCTTGATGACATCCTGAATGAGGCCGGTACCGCTGTTACCGACCACTTTCATATAGCGGCCCTGTGTCGTCTTCCCGAGGTCGATCGATACCCCTTGAGCGGCAACGATGCCGCTCGCCAATATCAAAAGTACCCCAAGGACACAAAGAGCTTGTAGGTGAGTTTTCATTACCAGACTCCTTTTGTCTTGATAAACGATTGGATCATGATGGAACGTAAATCCACGAGGATCTCTCCGACACGGCTGTTGGCGTTGTCATAACCCTCCTGCTGAATGATGTCTTGTGCTTGTGGATTAGAAAAGAATTCTGACCGCAAATTGATGGACGTTCCCCAGGTGCTCGAGCGTACCGTATGAGTAATCGCAACCGATACCGCTTTGAATCAACCCTATACCCATCGAAAGGCCCTCCTCACTTTCCTTCATGAACAGCGACTGATAGCCGGCGCGCAACGAGAGCGTCTCGAGGAACACATACTCGACCCCCACATTCGCGCTTTCCTCATTATTGTTGGGATGGAGGTAGTCGGCAGCGACCATCACCGTGTGTTCAGCCGACGCAATGAGGTCGTATGCCATCCCGAATCGGAACGACAATGGCAATGCCCATTCTTTCGTGCGGAGGTGCGATAGGACCGCGCCGTTGTTTCCCGCCATCGTCGGGTCCACATCGGTGGCTACGACGGCATCTATCCCCTGCATCTGGAGCTTGGAACCGAAATTCGTGATGGACATGCCGACTTTCATTCCCTGCATCGGCAACGAGTACAGGATCCCAAAATCTGCCGCGATGGCAGTCGCCTCCATATGCCAGATGCGCCGCTGGATGTATTTGAACGACCCGCCGAACGTGAACCGGTCGGTGAGCGTCTTTGCGTAGCTGACGCCGACCGCCAGGTCTGCGGCGTCAAATCTCCATCCAAGACCCTCCGGCTGTTCCACAGTCCTCACAAGCATTTCCGGGGTCGAGAGCGACGTGATCGACAGGCCGAACGTGCCTGCGCTTCCCGCTTTGAGCACAAGGGCCGCGTACATGAGGTCCATATCGGCTATCCAATCCATGTAGCTGAAAGAGACCTCGTTTTCGGTGAGCAGGTCCAGTCCGGCGACATTCCAATACATCGCCGTGGCGTCATTGGCGATCGCGGTAAAGGCCTTGCCCATGCCGACGGCGCGGGGACCGACGCCGAATTCCAGGAATGGTGCAGCCGTCGTTCCTCGCTTGGAGATGGGATCTCCGCCCGAAGCGCTCCCCACGATCAAGAGGGACAGGAGAGGCAGGACATGCACAGTGCGTTTCATGGTCGTGCTCCACATGTGTGCGGATTTCTCCACTCCGCACCGATGCTCAATTCAGTTGATGATCGCAAACGTTCCTATTTTTGTGCCGATGTCCCCGGCCTGGATGTAGTACACGTAAATCCCAAACGCCACCTCCAACCCTTCACTCGTCGTCAGGTCCCAGGTTTCCGAGCCGTCCGCTATATTGCCGGAATGATCGATCTTCCTGATCAGCACGCCGTTCTGCGTGTAGATGCTGATCGTACACACCGACGGGAGGTGAATGAACGAAACCTTCCGCTCTCCGCGTCCCGGCATCGATGATCCCTGTTCCCACGACGCAGTGAGGAGATAGGGATTCGGAACCACGGCGACCTTTGCCAGGGCGGTAGACTGATCCGTGCGAATCGTCTTGCTTGAGGTGGTCCGGAAGTACAGCGTGTCGCTTGTGCTGAACGGGATCGGTGAGACAAATTCGTAGACGTCTCCGCCCGTGGGCAGGATGGTTTCCGGAAAAACGACCTGGTTCAACCTCCAGACCCACCGGCATGTGCCGTCAGCCTTCCGCAAACCTATATACAGCGGGTCGTTCTTGTCCCAAAAGCCTTTTCTGGACACCAGCGTTTGATACAGATAGAACGGCACCAATTGTCCGGTCGCAACGTCGACGATGCGGAACCGGGTATTCACCGTGGCGCTGCTCGCGCCCATCGATGCATAGCCCTTCCCGGAAATCGTGTCCGTGATCTCGATCCGAAACGAGATGGGATATGTGTACGCCGTCGTATCGGTGTACGACACGTCGACATTCGCCGTGGTCTTGGAACCGGACTGCCAACCTGATCGCTGCCGAATCGCCAGTATCGTCGGCGTTGGGTTGGTAAAGTTCAGCGCCAGGCCCGAAACGACATTGCTAGTCCAGGATGAGTCGTACCTCTGCCAGTCATAGGTGGTCATTTTGCTGAGGGAATCCACAACGAGCCGCTTGAGCGGAATGGCCGCATGCTGCATCTCCTGGAGGGGAGAGTTGATCGTGGTATCCCGGAGAGAGAAGTTTGTGGCATAAGGAATGCCGATCCCATTCTCCACGCCGGGTGTGGTCCCGAAGGTCAGCTCAAACACGTGATTGTCGGGTAGTTGGTCCGCGTCGACGACTGTGGTCGTGATCGTTCCGGTGGCCCCGCCGGATGCATGGTAGAACGATGATTCGTCGACTTTGCCGGCGACGTAATTTGACGCCGGCGCGTTCGGAGTCACAACAACGGCGTTGAACGATAATCCCACGAGTTCGCCGTATTCAACGGTGATGTTGTAGGGACTTTCATACGGAGTCATCGGTATGAGATTGCGGTCGTCCATCCCCGCATAATATCCTTTGTCGTACGACACGACGACATAGTAATAGGTGACTCCATTGACTACATTTTCGTCTTCAAAGTAATGCTGAAGACCGGTGTCATCTCCCATGTTGTAGTGTATGCCCGTGCTGTACTGGTCGCCCAGTTCGGATCCAAGAGCGACCGGATGGATGCCTTTGACTCCGTCGTTGAGGTCGAACTGTGCGATCGGCTGTTTGTAAGTCAGGCTTCCGTAAGCGTCGGTAATCTTGTCCGCTTCAGAGAGTTGGGGATTCGTCCCGCGATAGATGCGATACCCTTCGAAATCCTTGCCGTATAACGGGTCGCGTGAGCGCTCGGCGATGTCGTCCCAATAGAGCGTCACTTTCCTGTCGCCTGCGACGGCTTTCACTGTCGGCGGGGTCGGCGGGCTCGCAAATCGGTAGTCGTTGTCGTAGATCCGCTGCGATGTCAGCGCATTCCGCATGATCTCGACAAGGTCATTACCGAAGAGCCAGCACACCGAAAATCGTTCGGTCTTCCCTTTTTGCATATCGAACGGCCCTGAGGCGAACACCCAGCAATTGTTCTCATTCTGCGCCGGCGTCTGAAATTGACCGGAGGTGATGTAGTTCCAAACGGCTTCATCGTTCGAGATTTGCAGCGTCCCGTACACGGGTGCGCAAAATGACGTCAAACCGATCTGGTCGGACTCATCGTTGTCCGTCTTTCCGAAATTCGGCTCACCCTGATCCGGTTGGCCGTTTCCTTCGGTTCCGTCCTGATCGGGCTCATCATACTTCGGGTCAAGGATCCCGATCCCGTCGGCGCCGACGTCGTCCACCTCTCTTTGCCAATCGCCGTCCTCGTCGCCGCTCCAATGCCACTTGGGAACGTCATACATGCCCACGGACCCGAAGACCCAGGTTCCTGCGGAGTTATCCCTGGTTTCATCAAGAAGGCCGTCGTTGTCGTTGTCAACCCCGTCGCCGCCAATGCCCGGACTTTCGAGATATTTCCACCCAATGTATCCCGGCAGGATGTTCCTGTACGTCGACCAGCGTGAATCTCTCCCGTTGTCGTAGTCCCAGGCGAACACCATGTTTTCCTGGTTGTTGTACCCGGACATGTCGTCGATGTCCCCTTCACCCCCGGGATGCGTATCGGCAAACGCCCCGAAGTAAATCGGAGTCGAGGTCCTGTCAAAGCTGTTGTCGGAGGCGTTCGAAACCTGGAAATGGATGAAGACTTGGTCTTCTGCCAGCGGATGCGACCATTGGAACAACCGCGTTTCCACCTGCAATCCCAGGCCGCGGCGCGTGCTGTCATTCGCGAACGGATAGTACGGGAACTCCGCGTTGTAGGAGTCATCGATGACATACACCGCTTCCTGATCGGCGGTGAACTGATCCTTGCCGAAGTAGCCGTTCCAGTGGCCGTCCCACGACGCATCCTTGCCGGGCCACGTTGAAGGCCAGGTCGTAGCGTCTGTGCTGGTGGCAATCGTTGATGTCGTGTCCGTGCGGAGCGTCAACGGGTTCACGTAGCGGCGGCGAGGGTTGAAATAACCGGGAAGTGGATTCCACCAGTACTCCGTCCTGCCGTCGGGAGATATGTCCTTGTTGCTGCCGTAGGATTCGCTGACGATATGCAGAATTTGTCCTTGCGTTCCCCGAACCTCCGCACCCACCAGGATGGACATTTCAGACACATGACCGTGTCCGGAACCGATGGGCCATGCGCCGGACACCGTGCCGTTCTGCGGTTCGCCGAACGTCCCCTTGTTGAAAACGATCGATTCCACTTTGTTCCGGTTCACGATGAGCGACCGGCGATACAGCTTGTTGCCGACATGCGGGTCGATGTAGACCGCGTCGGATGTCTGTGCCACAATGGATTGTCCAATCAAAGCTGTAAGCACGATGTGGCAGGCGAGATGATCCAGTCGAATTCTTTTCATACTGTTTTCCGTTGCATTGGCCATCTTGTCGTTCGAGCAATCCATGAGTTCAAAACCGCGCCTCGTTCCTTCTCCGCACTCCTACAGTCCGATCTCGATGACGACCCTCACCAGCCGGGGCCGGGGCTGGCTGCCGGGATTGAACCTGTACTCATAGAGTGAATTGAGGACGGCACGCGTTTCATGCGAGGCGAGGTCGGTCGAAGAGAGTTCCGGCCGAAGGTCGATGCGCTCTGCATCGAACACATTGTAGACCGACACGATAAGCGTCGGCGTGACCCAGAAAAACGGCAATCGCTGGTAGAACGTGACGTCCATGTTGAATTCGGCGCGCCTGCGCCCCTGGTTCATGAGCTGGATGTTCCGTTGCTGGTCGAACGTCGTCACAGGGTTGTACGGTGTGCCGGTCGCATAGTGGCTGATGGATTTCAGTCCCCACGATTCGCCCTCGACGGCGAACATTGCGTTCAGCACATTTCGCTGGTCCCAGTTGAGCGGGACGAGCGATTTGGTGGATTCATCCCTGTTTTGCGCGTCGAGAAACGCCTGTCGCGGGTCGGAACCGTTACCTTCCGCGATTTGGTAGGTGTAATCGATGTTGGAGCTGAACAACCCCGTCTTCAGGATGTCGAGCGAAACGGTAATGCCCCACGCAACGCCGTAGTCCTTGTTGGAATACTGTCCGTACTGGTCGAGGTCGAATGTTTGGTACAGCGTCGTCCCCGCCAAATTCCTGATGTCCTTGTAGAAACAGGTAACATCCAGGACAAGATTCGAAGCGATGCGTTGCTGCAGGCCTATTTCATAAGTGACCGTTCGTTGCGCGTCGAGGTCCGCGTTGCCCAAGAACGACTGATATCGGCCGGTAACCTCGAATTCCGGGTTCTCGTACATCCGGTCGTATTCGGGCATCTGAAAGAAGTGGCCGTACGAAGCGTGAATGTTGCCGTCCTCTGAGATCGGGAATGCCAGGCCCAACCGGGGGCTCACCTGCATCTTCGGCGTTGCCTCACGATAGGCCGTCGATTCGTCATACAGAGCGTGACTTAGCGTATCGTCGTTATGCGGGTCGATCATGAACCGGGGAACCCTGCTGCGGGGGTCGAAATAGTCGAATCGCACTCCCGCGTTGACAATCAGGTCCTCCACTTCAATCTTATCTTGAATGTAGAAGGCGCCTTCGATCGGGTACTTGTGGAAGAAATTGTGGGAAGAGGAACGGATGTCCGGAATCGTCAGCTGCCAGCCCGATTGCTCATTCTTGACCACGGAGAAAGTCTCTTCCCGGATGTCGAGCAACCGTCCCTCCGCCCCGGCTTTGATCATGTTGTACCTGTCCACCTGACTGGTGATCTCGTACTTCAGCGCCGCTGTTGCGCTCAGTCGGTCGAGAAACCGTGGGTCCACACCTCCGACCACAAAGACATTCTCCAGCGACGATTGCGCCAATGGGTGTATGCCCACATCATACAGCGAGTCGTAGGGGTTGTCCCGCACATGCTCTTCACGCTTGTACGTCTCGTACGAAAACTTCAACTCGTGGAAGGTTGACTGACTGAGGGTATGGGTGAGGACGACCAGATGATTAAAACTCAGGGAGAAGAGATTTCTCGTGTAATCGGGCGTGTACCGATATGCGTGCGAATAATTCTTGTTCTTCGACTGGTCCACCATCAGACTGTAGATCACGCTTAGTTCGTTCAAAGGGCGGTACGAGATTTTCGCCATTCCCGAAATCGTTTCCGACGGATTCATCGGAACGAACGAGCTGTCTCCGGACCGCTGGACGATCCAATTGGGGGGATTGTTGAAGTTGGCGGTGTCAGACGGAAGGTAGATCCGGCGGCCATACAGCCAGTTCTCATCCTTCCGGAAGCGTCCCGACACGCGATAGTTCAACTTTTCGCCGAGCAGGTCCAACGGGCCGCCCAATGATGCCTCAAGATACTTCTGATTCAGAAGGTCGAACTTGTCCAGATGCGGGAATACCTCATGTCTCGGTGATGCAAATCCACCGCCGCCGGCGGTAACGTTGAACGCCGTTTGTTCTCCCCCGTCTTTCGTGATGATATTGATGATGCCCGAGAGGGCCCGTCCATACTCCGCGTTGAACGTTCCGCTGATAACCTGCAACTCCTGCACATTGTCGTTCTGGATATTGCCGAACGCATTGTCTCCGTTGAATGGGTTCGACACCGGCATTCCGTCGACGTAGTACTGCACTTCCGATTCGCGTCCGCCGCGCATGTGGATGTTTCCGGCTGCATCCGTGGTCACGCCCGCCTGCAACTGAAGAATGTCGCCCACGTTTTGTACCGGAAGATTGGCAATATCCTGTGCGCCGATATTCTCTACCGTTGAGGTTAGGTCGCGCACGATCGCCTCGCGCACAGCAACGATGACAACCGCTTCCATATCGACCGCCGCCGCCGACAAAGCAACATCCACAGTCGTCGTTCTGTCGACGCCTACCGACACTTGTCGAGTGATGACCGATTGATACCCGATGCAGGAAACGCGGATATCGTACACGCCCGGCGGCACTTTGAGGATTGAGTAATGCCCGTTCTCATCCGATGAACCGCCGATCGTCGTTGCAAGCACCAGAATGTTCGCACCGAAGATCGGTTCCTTCGTGGCCGCATCGATCACTCTGCCGGAGATCTTCCCCGTCGTGCCGGCGAAAACTGAGGATGAGATTGCACACACGAGCAGAACGAGGAGAATGCGTTTTATCTTCATTACGGTGCTCCTCGAGGAGGTCAAAGTGAATCGTAACTCTTTTGTCGAACAAAAATCTGTATATATACAATATCAGGCAAGTACTTTTAATGAGAATCGACCGAAGTAGGACGCATTCTCGCGACTCGTTGTCTCGTCCTCTGTGAAAACAAAAATCGGAACGACGACTATTTTCCCTTCATCGATGCTGCGGGCGCGCACTGTCGTACGAAATCTCGTTGTGGATGAAACCAGGAAGCACATGGTGCGCATGGGTAGACGCATGGTGAAATGCACTGCGTGACCGCTCTGCAGTGAGAATCAGTGTGTCTCACGCCCGAACTTACCTCTTGCGGAATGCAAGATTCTTATCGTTTTTGAGAACTGTAGACCTCTTGAAGAGAACGCACGCGTGACAAAGACAGCAGATTTCGCAGACGAGCAATCCGCCGACAAGGTCCGCGCCACCATCGACTCGCTCTATTCCAGCGAGTCGCGCCGGATCCTCGCTACACTTATTCGTCTGCTCGGTGACTTTGACGTTGCCGAGGATGCGCTGCATGACGCTTTTGCCGCCGCCGCTGAACAATGGCCGAAGGAAGGAATTCCAACAAACCCGCGGGCGTGGCTGGTGTCTACGGGACGATTCCGCGCGATCGACGACATGCGGCGCAGGTCCCGGTTTGACTCCTCGCTCGAGCATGTGGCAGACAAGCTACAGGCGGAAACGCCCGACCCGGCGGATATACTCGATGAGAGCGTTGAAGACGATCGATTGCGTTTGATCTTCACATGCTGTCACCCGGCACTCGCTCCCGACGCTCGCGTTGCGCTGACACTCCGCGAAGTGTGCGGTCTTACCACCGAAGAGATCGCACGGGCGTTTCTCACCGCGCCTTCCACGCTCGCACAGCGAATCGTGCGCGCCAAGGCGAAAATCCGCGAGGCGCGCATTCCGTATCGTGTGCCTGCCCCTTCTGATCTGCCCGGACGTCTTGACGCCGTCCTCCACGTGGTCTATCTCGTCTTCAACGAAGGGTACTCTGCTACGGCGGGGGGAGCCGTTACACGGTCGGATATCAGCGGCGAGGCGATCCGCCTGGGCCGACTGCTCATTGGATTGCTTCCTGAGCCGGAAGTGATAGGACTCCTCGCGCTCATGCTTCTTCAGGAATCGCGACGCACAGCACGTATGTCCCCGAATGGCGATCTCATCCTGCTGGACGATCAGGACCGCTCGCTTTGGAATCAGGAAATGATCAAAGAAGGTGTCGCGCTTGTAGAGCGGGCATTGAGGATACGCGGATTCGGGGCCTACACGATCCAGGCCGCCATCGCGGCCGTTCACGCCGAGGCGCAAACTGCAGGGAAAACGGATTGGCGTCAGATCGTGTTGTTGTACGACCTTTTACTGAGGGTGGAACCGTCCCCGGTCGTAGAGCTCAACCGAGCGGTTGCCGTGGCAATGCGCGACGGACCCCAAGAGGGGCTGAAACTTATCGACGCTCTATTAGGAAGAGGCGAACTGACGGACTACCACCTGGCCCATTCAGCGCGAGGCGAGCTGTGTCGCCGATTGGGAAAGATCGCCGATGCCAAGGCCTCCTATAATAGAGCACTGGAGCTCACCCGGCAGGAGCCGGAACGGAGGTTTTTGGAGGAAAGGATAAGAACACTGGGATAATGAAGTGCGAAAGTGAAGAATGTGAGAGGGCATGCTATGTATTGATGAACGGAGTACAGCACCTCGATTGGCAGCCCCCTCACTGGCTGGTGGGAAAACCAGCAAATTCTGACTTAGACTGTCGAGTTATTTTTTGTTCGACGCCCTCGGCATCTCCAACGCCGGCTTCGTCATCCCTCGATGGCACGTCGTGCAATTGACCGCCGCATTTTCCCGGTCGACGATCTCACGGATCAGTTCCGACAACTCCCGCTGCATTCGCCACATCTTTCTCGCGATAGTCTTCTTGTCCTTGTCGTCACTCTCCCACTTCCCTTCCACATGACAAAAATCGCACGTGACACCGAGTGCCGGTGAGAATGCCGTTTCCATGATCCGAAGAACACGTCCTGCCGGCATTCCCTTGAATAGTTCGATGTTCTGAAACACCTGTTCTGCGGGCATCTGTTCTTTTCCCTTGATCGCCTCCTCAAGAGCGACTATATGTTTGTTCCGCTCAGGCTGCTGCGTGTTCTGGTCCTGTATACCAAGCAGAATGAAAAAAACCGGTACGAAATACACGTTTTTCATGTTTCTTTTCTCCTCACGTGTCGGGTGATTTTCCACGATTTTCTTTGAATTTCTTTCATTACAATCACTTTATCAAGAATGAGAACGAAGTTTTTGCGGGGTGGTTCAGCACTCCTGCAAAGAATCGTCGGTGACCGTGTCGATTTCCACCCCTTCCATTCGACTACTTGAAGAGGTCAAGAATTCACATCCATAAAGGAGAGAAGGTCATGCGATTCGTCATGTTTATGATACCGGACGTCTACCAGGGGGCGGAAGGCAAGAACATTGCGCCGGACTTTGCCCCACCCACAGACATGGTGGAACAGATGATGAAATACAATGAGCGGCTTGCGAAAGCCGGAGCCCTTCTGGCCCTCGATGGCCTCCACCCGCTTCAAAAAGGGGCTCGGGTTTCGTTTGCGACGGGGAAACCGAGCGTCACCGACGGACCCTTCATTGAATCCAAGGAGGTCTTCGGCGGCTACTGGATCATCCAGTGCAAGAACAAAGAAGAGGCGGTCCAGTGGGCTAAAGATGTGCCCGCCCAGCGGGGTGACGTGATCGAGGTCCGGCAGATCTTTGAGAACGAAGACTTCCCCGCCGACGTGCAAAAGGCGGCTGAGAATGAGGTCGTCAAGGCGGCGGTGGAAAAGCATACACACCGGTAACTCAAGCTCTACCTCGCTAAGCGCAGCCTTCAGGCTGCGGCAGAGCTCTTCATGAGCGCGCTCACATGGACCGGGGGGACCGTGATACGAGAAAAGAGACATCGGTTGGCAGCAGTAACTTACCGAGGAATCAAAGTTGTATCGTTCACTGCAAACGTGAAGTGCAGAACACACTTCTTCACGACCGTCGATAGATTCAAAGCGTTTGAAGAGATGCTCCTGCGTTCCTTGAAACGTTTCGAGTGCGGATCTGACGTCTATCTCTTTATGCCCGATCATGCCCATTTGATGCTTCGTGGTGTTACTGAATCGTCGGACGTTTTGCGTGCAATGAAATTGTTCAAGCAACTGTCGGGGTTCTGGCTTTCACAAAATCATCCAACGGTCAGATGGCAAAAGGACTTCTATGACCATATCGTGCGGGATGAAGATGAAACAGGTAGACACATCCGCTATATCTTGAACAATCCCGTCAAACAAGGGCTTGTGAGACATTGGAAGGACTATCCGTTTATGGGTTCGACGTTGCTCGACCTTGGTGCGTTGTTGAGAAGTTGAAGCCCCTTTCGCAGATTGAAGTCTGCGGATACTTACTCTCGCGTTCATTCGCGGTTTATCTTCTATACAGGACACAAGCATGAAATACATCTGCCTCGGCTATTTCAAAGAAAACATGTGGGACAGCATGTCCGAACAGCAACAGAAGGCGTTCGTCACGGATTGCCTTGCCTACGACCGTGACCTAAAGAAGAACGGACACATGACGGGAGGCGAGGCGCTGCAAAGCGTAAGGACCGCAACCACAGTCCGGTACGGCAACGGCAAGCCTGTGGTGACCGACGGACCCTTTGCAGAAACGAAGGAACAACTTGGCGGCATCATGATCCTGGAAGCTCGTGACCTGAATCAGGCAATACACTTAATGTCCAATCACCCGTCAACCCGGATGGGTGGCACGTGGGAGATCCGGCCCTCAGACGAGCAAATCAATGCGCTGTTTGAGGATGGGAAGTGACGGTAGTGTCAGAGGATGGCAGAAGTCAGAGTTCAGAGATCAGAGGTCGGAGGTCAGAAAGCCCTGCGCTTTGCGCTATCCACCAATTAATCATTTAAGAATTCAACCAATCATCTTTTTTTCCCCATTCGCGTTCATTCACGTACATTCGCGGTTTCTTTTTCTTTAAGGAGCCACACATCATGCACAAGATAGTCCCCTGTTTATGGTTCGACAACCAAGCCGAAGAGGCCGCACAATACTACGTCTCCATTTTCGCCGCCCGCGGGAGGAAAGCCAAAATGGGCAGAATCGCCAGATATGGCAAAGCGGGATTTGAAATCCACGGAAGGCCCGAAGGATCGGTGATGATCGCCGAATTCGAGATCGAAGGTCAGTCATACACGGCTCTCAACGGCGGACCCTACTTCAAGTTCAACGAGGCGATCTCCTTTCAGGTCATGTGCGACACACAAGAGGACGTGAATTACTTTTGGGAGAAACTTACCGCCGGAGGCGATCCAAAGGCACAGCAGTGCGGCTGGTTGAAAGACAAGTTTGGCCTTTCGTGGCAGATCGTCCCAACGGCGATCACCGAATTGCTCAGCGATCATCGCTCTGAAGCTTCGCAGAGGGCGATGAACGCCGTCCTCAACATGAAAAAGCCCGACATAGCGGCCGTCAAGAAAGCATACGATAAGAAATGAGTTCCGTAGCGACATTGCACCGAACGCTGCAAACACTTCGCAGCCGCCTCAACGGCCGCGTGATCGGTCCGGATGACGCGGCATATGACACAGCACGCGCCCTCTTCTACGGATGGATCGATCGTCGGCCCGCGGCCATTGTCAAGGTCTCGAACGCAACGGATGTTGTGCATGTCGTCACCACGGCGCGCGACGCGGGAGTTCCTCTCGCTGTGCGGAGCGGAGGTCATAGCGTGGCGGGACACAGCATGTGCGACGGCGGCATTGTGCTCGATCTGTCGGACATGCGCAAGCTCGAGATCGATTCCGCCAATCGGACCGCCTGGGCCGAGACCGGCTTGACCGCAGTTCAATACACCGTCGCGTCCGCCGAAAAGGGACTCGCAACGGGATTCGGCGATTCCGGATCGGTTGGTATCGGAGGCATTACTCTCGGCGGGGGCATCGGCTTTCTCGTCCGCAAATACGGGCTGACGATCGACGACCTACTTGCGGCCGACATGGTCACGGCCGATGGTAGCCTTCTGCGCACCGATGCAGAGAACCATCCCGACCTGTTTTGGGCGATCCGGGGCGGCGGAGGGAATTTCGGCATCGCCACGCGTTTCAAGTTCCGCTTACACAGAGTCGATAACATCGTCGGCGGCATGTTGTTCCTGCCGGCCACACCAGCAACGATCCGTGATTTCATGGCGCTATCGGAGTCCGCGCCGGAAGAATTGAGCACGATCGCCAACGTCATGATCGCCCCGCCGATGCCCTTCATTCCGCCGGGATCTCACGGCAAGCCGATCATCATGGGCATGTTTGTGTGCACCGGTCCGATCGATGCCGGTGAGCGCATTGTTGCCCCGTTCCGAAAGCTCGCGCCGCCGATCGCCGACATGCTCAAACCGATGCGCTATCACGAAATGTATCAGGAGGAGGGCCCCCATCCTGCCGCTGCATCTCTCCGATCGATGTTCATTGATTCCGTCGACACCGGGACGGCGGAGTCGATTCTCGCCCATCTCCAGGAGTCGAAGGCGATGATGTCCGTAGCCCAGCTTCGCATGCTCGGCGGAGCGATGGCTCGCGTCCCATCCGAAGCGACCGCGTTCGCCCATCGGAAGCGGCGGATCATGGTCAATCTCGCCGCTCTGTACGAACGTCCTCAGGATTCGCCAGTCTACGAATCTTGGGTGGAACGATTCACGAAAGACATTCGAAGGGGTGACGCAAACGTGTACGTCAATTTCCTCGGCGACGAAGGAAAAGACCGGATCCGCATGGCATATCCAGGCACCACCTATGACCGGCTCGCCGACATCAAAGCTCTGTATGACCCTGACAATTTCTTCAAGCTCAATCACAATATTCTTCCCCACGCCAACTAGGCCGTCCTTCCCATACCCGAGTCAAGATGACCATTGGCGTCATCAACAAACTTACCAATAAACCATTGTTCGCGTTCATTAGCGTTAATTTGCGGTTTCTTTTCTAACCTGGGAGCCCAGACATAAAACGACTCATCTTCGCCATCCTCGCCGGCTTTTTCATCACTGCCATACTCTCCATCCTGACGGACCACGTGTTCCATATAACAGAGGTGTTTCCGCCGTACGGTCAGCCCATGTTTGACACGGGCCTTCTCCTCCTTGCTCTCGCGTATCGGGGCATATTCACCCTCTTTGGTTGTTACATCATGGCAATGATCGCGAAGGAAAAGGCAATGAAGGCGGCTATCATCGTGGGCTCCATCAGAAATGAAAAAGAAAAAGGAAAGAGGCAAGCGCTCATGAAGAGCCCCTTGCTCAGATCTGCATATTGACGGGCTGAAGACAGTGAAACCAAGCAACAAGAGTCTTACTCTGGAATTCGCAACTTCCGTTTTCACTTTGTGTTTTCATTTCTTTTTGTCTCTTTCTGTTTTCTGTTTTACAATTGGAGGACGCAAATGCGAAAGGTTATCGTCTCCAACCTGATCTCCCTGGACGGCTTCTACGCCGGACCCGCCGGCGAGATCGACTGGTTTGTGAACATCCCCGACAAGGAATTCGAGGCATACGGCATCAAGCTGATGGAGTCGATCGATACCATGCTGTTCGGACGTGTGACGTATGAATTGATGGCAGCCTATTGGCCGACCGCGTCACCCGGAGCGGACGATCAGAAAGTCATCGACGGCATGAACCGGTCGGCCAAGGTCGTCTTTTCCAAAACCCTGAAGAAGTCCGAATGGAACAATACGCGGCTCATCGACGGCGATGCGGCCGAAGAAGTGGCAAGACTCAAGCGGCAGCCCGGAAAGGACATGGTGATCTACGGTAGCGGGGAGATCGTCTCAGCGTTGGCGAGCAAAGGGCTCATCGACGATTATCGGATCTTTGTCATTCCGGTCGTCCTCGGAAAAGGAAAGTCCATGTTTGCGGGACTTCAGAACAGAGTGAATTTGAAACTGATGGAAACGCGAGTCTTTCAAACGCCGGGTGTGACTTTGCTGCGGTATGTTCCTTCGGACAACAAGAATACATAGACAATCGCATCGAGAAGAATATGAAATATCTTTGCCTTGCTTACGAAGAAGAGAACGTGCTTAACTCACTCTCACGAAATGAATGGGACGCTTTGCGCCACGAGACCCTGTCCTACGTCGAGGAATTGAAGACGCGTGGACAGCTCGTGTCCGCAGAACCGCTGCAAAGCGCGCGGACGGCGGCCACCGTTCGCGTCCGCTCCGGCAAGCTCGCCGTTACCGACGGGCCCTTCGCCGAAACAAAAGAGCAATTGGGCGGTTTCTTCCTCATCAATGCGCGCGATCTCAACGACGCCATCCAGGTAGCATCTAAATGGCCCTCAGCCCGCATCGGGGCCATTGAAGTCCGGCCGCTTGAAGAGGGCCTACCGGAAGAACGCAGGTATCGGTGAGCTTCGCATTTCACGGAACGACTGCGACGATCGAGGAGTGTTCGATGAAGTACCAGTTGCTGGTCTACCTTAGCGAAAATGCCTTGAGCGATTCCGAGCGTGAGGCCTGTTACCTGGTCTCGGCCCAACTCACTCGACATCTCCATAAGGAGGGAAAATATCTTGATGCGTCGCCGTTGCAGTCGGTAGCCCTCGCGACAAGCGTTCGTGTTAGGAGCGGAAAGCGGGTGGTAACGGATGGACCGTTCGCCGAGACGCACGAACAGCTTGGCGGATATTATCTCGTGGAAGCTGATGATCTTGACGAGGCAATCGGCATCGCAGAAAAGATCCCGGTTGTCAGCGTTGGGACGATCGAGATCAGGCCAGTGCTGGAGATCCCCGGGCTTCCAAAGGAGCCGTAAAGATATCGTGAGAAAGGGCTTTTCTCTCCAGTATTCGGCGGATTCGCGAGACCGGCTTTGATCCGAACTGAATTGACTGTGATGGTCTTCGGGAAATGACCATATTGAATGACAGGATCGTCTCTTCAGAG
>Ga0154320_1034_pt5 | contig 18885 bp, 18 predicted proteins | sample RifGroA2_FD_115848 | JGI IMG/M metagenome (GOLD analysis project Ga0154320, IMG submission 115848) | Ignavibacteria bacterium GWA2_55_11 | reverse complement strand
GTCCGACGGCAAGCCAGGCCCCAAAACGCACCCAGGTCACCCAGGGCAGTCCCGCCATCAAATAGATACACATGGCAATGCCGAGCAAGGGGACGGCTGGGACGAACGGCGTGCGAAACACCCGGGGCCGGTTGGGGTCCGTCTTGCGCAAAATGATGATGCCCACACACACAAGCACGAATGCGAAGAGGGTGCCTATATTGGTGAGTTCGACGATTTCGTTGATATTTGCGAACGCGGAGATCACTCCCACGACGACGCCGGTCCAAATCGTCGTTACATGCGGCGTCTGATAGCGGGGATGGACCTTGGAGAATCCCTTTGGAAGAAGGCCGTCGCGGGACATGGAAAAGAAAATGCGCGGCTGTCCAAGCTGAAAGACGAGGAGGACAGCGGCCATGGAGGCGACGGCGCCGAAGGAGATGATGCCCGCAGCCCAGTCCATTCCCCTCCGCGCAAACGCCTCGGCCAGCGGGTCGGCGACGCCCAGTTGCTGCCACGGTTCCATGCCCGTCAGCACCATCGCGATCAAGACGTAGACCACGGTGCATATGACGAGCGATCCTATGATCCCGATCGGTATGTCGCGGCCGGGATTCTTGCACTCCTCCGACGCCGTCGAGATGGCATCAAACCCGATAAACGCAAAGAAGATGAGGCTCGCCCCGGTCCACACGCCCGCGAATCCATTCGGCATGAACGGCGACCAGTTCTCGGGAGTAACATAGAACGATCCTACGCCGATAAAAAAGAGGAGAATGACGAGCTTGAGGGCGACCATAATATTGTTCGCCCTGGCCGATTCCTTGATGCCGATGACGAGGACCCACGTTACGGCGGCGACGATCAGAACGGCAAGCGAATTGAAAATGATTGGAATGCCGAAGAGAGTGGGATGTGCAGTCCAGGCTTCATACGCGAGTGCAAGGTCGGGGCGTATCGAGCCGCCGGCGGCAGCAACAAGATCTGACGCTTGGTGTGCCGACCGGTAATCGACCGACAGCCACGCGGGAATGTTGAGACCGAACCCTTCGAGGAGTTGATGGAAATACGCCGCCCAAGCGATCGCCACGGCGACATTCCCGACGGCGTATTCGATGATGAGGTCCCACCCGATGATCCACGCGACAAGCTCGCCGAGTGTCGCATACGAATACGTATAGGCACTTCCCGAGATCGGAACAAGAGCGGCGAATTCGGCGTAACACAGGGCGCAAAAAGCGCAGGCGATGGCGGTGATGACGAAGGAAAGCGAGACGGCGGGTCCGGCGCCGAGGTGGTCGGCTCCTCCGGCGGAGGCAGTTCCAATGATGGCGAAAATGCCTGTTCCAATGATGGCCCCCACTCCGAGGGACATGAGGTCAAGCGCACCCAGCGTCCGTTTCAGGCGTCCTTCGGTGGCCTCGGCGTCGCGGGCGATCTGATCGAGGTTCTTGCGTCGGAAGAGCTGTTCGAACACGTCGGCCTCCTAGGAATGGCAATTATGTCGCGTCCGAAAACCCTTTCGATAAACAAACCGCTAATTCACGCGAATGGACGCGAAGAAGATGGTTTAACACTTCACATGAGCGTCGATTCGCGGTTTCATATTTTGAAAACCCGGTCAGCCACCGAATATCACAAGCTGCACATCTTCCGGAAGCAATCCGCTGAGCGAGCGCATGACGCTTCCTTTGAGGACGTTCTCCAGACGATTACGCCGTTCGGCGCCGATGATCACGCGTTCCACGCCGAACGTAGCAGCCTGTTCGGCGATCGTGTAGCCCACTTCATAGCTGGGAACCTGCAGATATTGGTAATCGACGTTCGCCGTCGCACACAGTTCTTCGATGCGGCGTTCCGCTCCGTTCGATTCCAGGAAGATCCGTTCCGGCAGGTTGCCGACGGCGATCTCTTTCACGCGCAAGACAAACAGGAAGGCGTTCCGGTGCCGGGACTCTTCGATAGCAAACTTCAGGAGCCGTTCGTTCGCGTCCTTCATGGCGACCAGGAAGCGGGAGGTTGGAAGCGCCCTACGGGCGCGCCGGCGCGGTGGAGGAGCGGCGGCGGGAACGGGAACCGGTGCGGGAACCCGGACCTTGGCCCGTTGAGCAAGTGCTCGCGCCCCAAGCCCGGTCACGAGCACCAGGCCGGCGAAGATCGTTGCCTTCGGCTTGTCGACGGCGATTGAGGTCTCCACAAACAAGAGGACCAACGCCGACAGGGCCATCATCAAGCGTATCGGCTTGCTGATAACGATCGATTTGTCCGTTGCTGTTGACCCGACATTGATCAGGATCGCTCCGACAACGCCGATCGCGTACAATTGGGCAAGGGTGAGAATGTCGTGGATAAACACCAAGACGACAATGGGTACGATCGTAGCAATGATTAAAGGTATGATCGGCACCCCGTGCCTGTTGAGCTTTCTGAGCGGTGCCGGCAATTCGCCGTCGACGGACATCAAAAACTGGATCGAAATGAGTCCGTTGAGGGCAGTGTTTCCCGCGGAGATCAGCAACAGGCCGATCGATACTGCAACAACCCATCCAAACCATTGGCCGACGTAGAATTCCCCCAGGAACCGGACCATTTCTTCTTTGTGCTCCATCCGGTCAAGTCCGGGGATGGCGTACATTGCCAAGCCAAGAAAAATGGTGGCGACGACCACTTTTGTCAACACCGAGAGAATGGCCCGCCGAGAGTCACGCGTGGGTTCTTTCATCAAACCGGTCATGTTCGACACCGCTTCGATACCCGAAATGCTCAAAATGATGCCGACGAAGATCTCCCAGTTATCGAATGAGTTTCCCGATGGGGGTTCGATAATGGCATTTTTCAGCGCTTCGGGTGCGGAGACCGCGATGATCGTCACTATGGCTGCCAACGTCGCGACGGACACAAAGATGGCGGCCCCCCCCGTATGTTTCGGTCCAAACCAGTTGAACGCGCCGACAATGAAGATAATGATCATTGCCGCCGTTGCAGGGTCCTGGATTCCGAAGTAATGGCCTGCATCCAGGATGGACAGGGACATTGTGATGACGTAGTCAGCGCCGAGGAGAAGCGCGCCGATGACGGCAAAGGTGCGGGAGCGATGGTAGACGGTGGAGTAGACGCCGCCTCCGTTCGGATGAAGGCGACAGATCGTAACGTAATTCAGGGCGACCAGCGTGGTGAGGATAAGCATGGCCGCGAGGTGCCAGAAGCTGCTGTTTCCGGCGAGAGCGAAGGCGATGCCCAAAACGTAGGCAATGGACGTACCCCAGTCGCCATCGAGGATGGCGGCGCCGCGGAGCCACCCGAGAACGCGCGGGCGGCTGGTTGCGTATTCAACGACCCGGCTGGCGGGACCGTATTGGGGTATGTCGGAGGACAACAGAGTTCGCGTTAGGTCACCACACGCGAACGCCGGAGCCGAGGCTCCGGCGTTGCAGGTGCGGCTTTTGTGCCCGGTATGACATCAGAACGCAAAACGGGGGGATAGTATACTACTTTAGCTGCAGAGAGGCAATCGTTTTTTCCAGCGGCGGGAGGACTTCCTTTTTCAGCGACGTTGGCCAGAACATGATGATTCGGTAGAATTTATCGTTCTTGACGACGAAATACATGCGGCCATCGATTCCTCGAGTCGGTGCGTACGAAACGCTCTTCGCCACCACTCCGGAGATCGTCGCATTCGACGGAGCGGACGATCTTGAAAGATTCTTCGTGTTCTGCACCACGATCTTGTCCAACGAGACGCCCTTGGCCGGGCGGACATCGAGAGTGATCTTGATGTCATCCCGTGATCCTTTGACGACCGTCGAATACACGACTTCCCCGGAAGGCTTGCCGATCGTTACGCCAAAGTTTTCCGGATATGCGAAGTCCACGACATCGCTGGTATAACGCTGAGTTTCCTCGACGGGCATCGCCGGATCGACAAGTTTCGACGCCACTTTTGGCTTTGGCAGCACGACGGACGCAATCGCCGAGTCATAGACTGCGCGGTACGGTTCGAAAAATTCGTTGAATCCCGCGTAGTGTACGACATAGGTCGTAGTATCTTTGTACGCAAGCGCACGGATCGCGCGCATCGTGGTCTGTTCGTCGAACCGTCCGCCATACGCGATCTCTATCGCCGGAATGCCGTCCACCGTCACCCGCTTTTCGCTGGTAATCTCAAAACCCTGCTCTGTAAGGCCTTTCTTGTATTGCTCGAAGACGGCTTCGAGCGTGGACACAGAATCCGTGCGCTCGCCAGAAATAATGAGTTGCGACCCCGCCGGCTTCTTGGAGTAGGGGTCGAAGAACTTTTCCATCGCCTCCATCGAGGTGGTGATGGTCACCCGCGTCGGGTCCTTCTGCACCTGCCACGCCTTCGGATAGAGGAATGTCGTCCGGAAGAACGGGTCGGAGAACTGCTCCCATTCGGCGACCGGAGGCAGGTCGGCCCCTTTCTTGCAGCCGGCAACGAGGAGCGCTGCGGCGACAGCACACGAGGCCAGGAGATGTTTCATATGCATTCCTTTCATGAATATGGTTGCGTCAGAACTCGTCAGAGCTTACGAAAGATACAGCGAGATCATGTAGCCCACCATCAGCACGAAGGCCAGGCCCATGACCCCTAGAAAGACGTAGAATCCCGTCTGCACATCCGCCGCCTTTTGATGCGACGGTTCTATGATCGCCTTGTCAGACATCAGGATTTTTCCTCCAGGACCTCGAGTCCTTTTTTTGCCTGTTCGTTGTTCTTGTTGATCTTCAAAACCTTCTTGTAGTATTCGATCGCCTTGTCCCGCTTTTGCCAGTTCTGATAACCTTGTGCTGTCCAGAGCAGCGTGTTCTCATCATTCGGTTCGAGTTCGAGAGATTTCAACAAGTGCTTGATCGCATTTTCCCAGTTCTTTTCGATCAACAACGCCAGACCGATATATCGGTACGCCTGGGCGAGGTCGGACTTGTACTTGGTTACATTGGTGTCGACCAGGCTGATCACCTTTTCGAAAAGAGCCTTAGCTTTGTCGTACGACTTCAACTGAAGATGGGCCACTCCCAGCCGGGTATAAGCCGGCACATACTCCGGAGCGCGTTGAATCGCCCGATCGAACCAGGATGCCGCCTGACTGTAATCTTCCATCACCAAGAAGAGCTGTCCGATATTGATCGCGCTTGCAGCGGACGAATCGATTGCAAACCTTTGCTCAAACCTCGCCCGCGCCTTTTCCCATTCCTTCCGGTTCATGTGCAGCGTTCCAAGGTCATTCAGAACGCTCGTCTGGACTGAGTCCAGACGAAGCGACGCCTCATACGCCGAGATAGCAGACGTATCCTGCTTCAGTTCAGCATGTGCTCTTCCCAGCCTCCAATAGTCTTCGGCTTCCAGCGAATCCGTTGCCTGTGCCGCTTGATAGAACTCAACCGATTTCTTGAACTCCTTCAACTGAAAATACACATGCCCCTTCATGCGGCGCGCACCGCGATATGTCGGGTCAATTGCGAGCAACTTGTCGGCCGCAGCAGGCACCTCTCTGTATTGCCGGCTGAAGAACAGCGATTCAAGATACATCCGCGCCGCCGGCACATTTTTCGGATCTTTCTCGGACAATTCCTTGAAGACGCGGGCAGCTTTTCCGTAGATCTTCGCGCGGTAATAAATTGTTCCAAGGTGATACTTCAATTCCAGATTACCGGGGTTCAGCGGCGCTGCCTTTTCGAAAATTTTGACCGCTTCGGTATAAGCGCGATTCTTCATGTGCAATTCGCCCAATTTGTACATCAGGCTGAACTGCATCGAATCGAGCTCCAGCGAGCGCTCATACTGGCTTACCGCCATTGGGTACACATTTTCCCGAGCGTACGAGTCGCCCATGCCTTCATAGGCCTTTGGATTGTTCGGCGCAACTTCGCGTGCACGTGTGAACGTCACCAACGCGGCACTCGAAGAATCGGACGCCAATTGCAGGGAACCGAGCGCGATGAGCAACGAAGGATGGTCTTTCTTTTCCTTCAAGCCCTGCCGTAATACGGTGTTCGCCTCGGCAAGCTTCTTTTGGGAGATCAACGCCTCGCTCAGGACCGCATATGCTTCGGGGTTCTCGTCATCGAAATTCAATGCCTTCCGTCCGGCAATTTCGGCGGAATCGAATTTCGTTGTCCCAACATACGCTTTGGCAAGATACAGCCACGACTGCGCGTCGCGGGGATACAACGTCACATTCTGACGAAAGAATGCTGCGGCCTCCTGGTACTTTCGCTGATTGAGAAGACTGATGCCTTCATTGATCTGCGGTTGCGCCGCCACCGATGCAACGAGCCCGGCCGCAAGTGCCGCAACCACAACGGACATTTTCATGTCATTGCTCCGAAGTAAGCTGGATAACCCTGCTGGGGGGCACGGCCGGAACGAGCCCCGAATTCTGAACGATCTTCTGACCCGCCGTCGTGAGGACAAACGCGGCGAATCCGGACCCGGTGGCAGGGCGCCGTTCGGCATTGTACACCACAAGTCTGAAACACAACGGATAGTGCCCGCTGTCGACCGTTACCTGACTGGGGGACACGGCCGCCGGACGCCCCGAGACGCTGTCGACCAGTGTTACTACAGGAAGGATCTTGACGGTCGCTGGACGATTCCGCACCGCAGCGAGCGAGACGATCGTGACAGCGCGCGGAGAACGACCGACGTACTCAACGCACTCTTCCTGCGATCTGCCGACCGCAAAGACGCGCAATCCACCGGCCTCTGCGCCAAAACGCCGGCTGATCATTTCGTGAACCCCTGTATTCTGGCTTGTGGTCACGAATTCGACGGCGTCTGTACGACGTGATTCCGGGACCCGCGACCAACGTTCTGCCTCCCCTTTCGCGATAGCCTCGATCGACCGCAGCGAAATGGAATCGATGCGATTGTCCATGTTGACAGCGACCACCAAGGCATCCCAAGCCACAAATGTAGATGCCGCTTCCCGTCCCGATTCCTTCATCGCGTTCAATTCCTCCCCGTTAAACGGGCGGTCAATGAGGACAGTTTGAACGCTGTCGTTAACGAAGTGGACGACCGCCTCTCTCGTCGTCATGGCATGCACATGCGGTGTGACGGCGGGATAAATCCGCTGGAACTCGCCGGCCAGAGTGTCTGCCAAGCGGCCGTACGCTTCTGAAGCGAAAACGGTCAATGGCCCGTTTGTCGGCGAGGGGGTCAAATCCTGCTTTTGGCAGGAGCTCAGCGCAAGGGCCGCGACAAGCAGGAAGATCCGGGTCACTCTTCCTCCTCTTCCTTTTCCCTGGCGATGCGCATCTGCTTCGTTCGCGTCAGCACCGACCGGTAGACTCCCATCAATGCTAACACGACGCCAAACGTTATGCGAAACCGGTCGGGCACTCCCTGCCGCATGACCAATCCGGCAATGACTGCGATCCCCGTAAGTGCCATGACGACTGCTACCGTATAGCCGAGCACTATAGCTGGCGAGGGGAGTCTGATCGCCGTGTGTTTCATGATCATGTGTTTGAGATCCTGACCCGGGATAAATCCCGGGTCTACTTATTGCTTAATCGGAACCGGAAGGGGATCGACACCCATACGGAAACGGGACCCTTTTGCATGACGGCAGGCGTGAAGACCCATTGTTCCGCCGCTTCCTGGGCCGCCTTGTTGAAGATCTCCGCATCGCTCTTCAATACGACCGCTTTCTTTACCTTTCCTTCTTTGTCCACCCACACCTTCATGTAGACATTGCCTTCGAGTCCGGCTCGCAAAGCGATGTCCGGATACTTGGGGTCGACCTTCTTCACGACCACCGGCTCTTTTTCATACGGCACGAAATCCGGCGGCGGTCCGTCATCTTCGATCTGAATCTCCGTGTTGCCGCCGCCCGTTCCTTCCGTGATCTCCGGACCGGCAGTCTGACTCAGTTCGGTTTGCGTGGCGATCGTCTGTTCCGGGCTGACCTCGGCGTCCGGCACCGGCACGGGAATGCCTATGCTCGGTTTCACATTTGCCGTCGCGACCGCGACAGACGGCGCCGCCTGCTGATTCTGAATGGACGGCGGCGGTCCAAGGTCGTTGTACTTCATGAACCGCACCGTATGCAAGGGCTCTTCCTCTTCGAAGAGATAGCCAACACCATAATAGCTGCCGACCGACCCGAACATGATGGCCGTGGAAATGACCATGGCTTTCGTCATCGCCATCTGCGCCACGAGCTTCAGTTCGATCGCCCCGTAACCCGGGTTCTTGTACGGAACAACCATTGAAAGGTCTGACATATCGTCCTCCTTATCCCTGTGCCTTTGTAACCAACGCTTTGTCCTTCTCCGTGAGGGGAGCAAGACTGAAGCGCGTGACGTTGGCAAGGTTGAGTTCATCCATCACATCCACCATCTGCGTGTATTTGCCGTCCCTGTCGACTTTGATGAGCGTGATCAGTTTGGGGTTGGAACGGTTGCGCTCCAGCAGCAGCGCCCGAAGGTCCTTGAATTCGACCTTGTTGAGGGGTTCCGACCCGATATTCCACCAAATCACGCCGCTTCCCATCACACGGACCGTCAGCAGGCTCGATTCCGCCACCTCCACCTGCGTCTTGTCGTCGGGGGGAAGGTTGAGCTCCATCGTCTGAGGCGTGTTGAACACCGTCGTCAACATGAAGAACGTCAGCAGCAGGAACGCAACGTCGACGAGCGGCGTAAAATCGATGCGTACACCGACGCGTTTGACCTTCTTTTTCTTGGCGTGTTTGCCTTTGGGCTCACGTCCGCCGCCTATATCACCGCCACCCGACATGTTATGCTCCTTTCTCGAAGTCCGTTACCAGGTTGAACCTGGTGATCCTCGTCTTCTGGAGGACATCCATTACATCCTCGACGGGCCCGTACGGCGATTCCTTGTCTCCTTTGATCACGGTCCGGAGCTTCGGATTGCTGATCCGGGCCTGGACGAGGATGTTTCCGAGGTTCTCTTTATTCACTTCGACGGCCGCACGATACATGTTTTGTTCGCCGAACAATTTTCCCATCAACCGCTGGGAATCGACGCCGAGATAGATCTTGCCCTCTTTGTTGACCGTTATGATCATGACATTCGCTTCCGGCAGTTCGAAAAACGAATGAGACGACGGCAGAGTCACCGAGACCTCTTCGGTCGGCTTGAACTGCGTCGTCAGCATGAAGAACGTCAGCAGCAGGAACGCGACGTCCACGAGCGGCGTCATATCGATGCGGACGCCGACGCGCGATTTTTTGTGCTTGGACATTGTCGCACCTTTCGGGTGATCAGCGCTTCGACGGCTTCTTTGACGCCAGCATCTGCACAATCGAATACGAGGCCTCGTCGATCATGTAGGTGAAGTTGTCGATCTTCGTCGTGAAGAAATTGTAGGCCACGATGCCGCCGATGCCTGCCACCAAACCGCCGGCCGTGTTGATCAAAGCTTCCGAGATACCGAGCGCAAGCTGCACCGCATCCGGGGCGCCGGCGCGGGACATTGCGGCGAACGACCGGATCATACCGATAACCGTGCCGAGCAGGCCGACCATCGTGGCGATCGAGGCGATCGTCGACATCGATACCAGGTTCCGTTCGAGCAGGGGCACTTCGAGCATCGACGCTTCTTCGATCGAGCGCTGGATGTTCTCCATCATTTCGCGCTGGCCCTTGATCTCGCCTTCGTCCACGAGCTGTTTGTAGCGGTCCAGCCCGGAGCGAATGATGTTTGCGCATGAGCCGCGCTGTTTGTCGCATGCCCCGATGGCTCCGTCGATGTCGCCTGTATTGATCGACTGCTGTACGTTCTTGAGGAACACGGACAGGGAACCGGTTCCCTGCGCCTTGCGCAACACGAATAAGCGCTCGAACACGAACGCGATGAGCATGATGATAAGAGCGATCAGCGAGATCACGAGGTAGCCACCGTCCTTGATGAACTGAGGTAGCGTGTACTCAAACACGACGTACCCGACGGCGAATGCCGCGACGAAGACGATCGTGTTAAACGTCGAGGTTTTCATGCGAACAGCTCCTTACGAAGGAATGACTGATACGGTTATTTCGAGAACTTGCGGACGGCTTCGTCACGCTCTTCTTCCACATCGAAGACACTCGTCAGTTTCGTGATGACGAAAACGTTTTCGATGCCTTTCGACATATTGCAGAGCTTCACCTTGCCCTGCCCTTTTTGGTACATCGAGTGAATGCTCACCAAAGCGCCGATGCCGGACGAATTCACATATGTCACTCCTCCAAGGTCGATGACGAGCTTCTTGTTTCCCTGTTCGAGCAAGTCCTTCGCTTTGGTCTTCAGCTCGTCTGTCTCATCGCCTCCTATGATCGACCCTTTCGGTTCGAGAATGGCGATATCCAGATTGTTGAGTGTAGAGAGTTTGGTAGCCATACCGTCCTCTGAATGAGAATGACTTTACTTCGCACCTGATGCTTTGTCTTTCATTACCATCGCAAGACTCATACCACTTTCCACGCCCAAAAAAGCCGGATTCAGAGCGTTTATACTGGTACAGAACGACACACGCGGGGAATATATCCCCTGTACGGGTCGCGGCAACGGAGACTTGTTCTAAGATGTTATGAAAAATGAAGATACGGGAAGGGGAAAAAATCCCCCTTGGGAGAACCAAGCGGAGAGAAGATCCACATCACAGGTCGTATTTCTTACGTTTGTTGAAGAGAGTCTTGCGGTCAATTCCGAGAATTTGCGCCGCGTCATCGTAATCTTTCGCATACTGCAGCACTCGTTTGATATGGATTTTTTCCAATTCTTCAAGGGAATGGAGCGCAGAATCCGGACTCGTCCGGAGCTCTTCCGGAAGATGCTGAATTTCAATCACGCCGTTTCCTGAAAGCAACGCCGCACGCTCGACCACGTTTTCCAGCTCCCGGATATTCCCACTCCAACGGTACGACCTCAACACCCGCTCCGCCTCCGGCGATAGATGGACGGACTTCCCTTGGGCTACTTTCTCAAGGGCATGTTGAATCAGCAAGGGAATATCCTCCGGCCGCTCACGCAGCGGCGGAAGCTTGATGCGCACGGCGTTCAATCTGTAGAAAAGATCTTCACGGAAATTCCCTTCGCGCAACGCCTCATCGATGTTTCGGTTGGTCGCGGCAATCACGCGCACATCAACTTTTCGCGTTTGGTTCTCGCCGATCCTTTCATACTCCTTCTGTTGAAGCACGCGCAGGAGCTTCGCCTGGATTGAAGGAGAAAGCTCCGCGACTTCATCGAGGAAGATCGTCCCGCCGTCCGCGATCTCAAACCGCCCTTGACGGTCTTTCACAGCCCCCGTGAACGCGCCGCGCGCATGTCCGAAGAGCTCACTTTCCAGAAGCTGTTCCGGCAATGCGGCGCAGTTGACCTTCACCAACGGTTTGTCGGATCGGGAGCTTCGCTTGTGGATGTATTCCGCAAAGAGTTCCTTGCCGGTCCCGCTCTCCCCTTCGATCAAAACGCTCAACGTGCTGTCCGCAACCCTCGCGGCGACATCCAGCTGATCGAGCATCACCCGGTTCCTGGTGATGATCTCTCCCCGCACCTTCTGGCCTTGCAGTTCCGTGCGAAGCTCCCGGACTTCCTCCAGGAGTCGATGATGTTCCCACACTTGCCGGGCGAGGAGCTTGACCTCCTCGAAATCGAACGGTTTTTGCAGGTAGTGGAAAGCCCCTTTCTTCACCGCTTCGACCGCGCTCATCACGGTGCCATGGGCCGTCATCATGATGACCGACGTCTCCGGTGAGAGACGCCGTATCTCCGAAAGGACCTCCATGCCGTTGACCGGCGCCATTTTCAGGTCGACAAACGCAAAGTCGTACGCATGCTCTGACACAAGCTGCGCCACGTCCTGCGGCTTTGACGTCAGCGTGACCTTCATGCCGATCGATTCAAGGCAAATGCCGACCGTGGTCAGGACATTCTTCTCATCGTCGACGACTAGCACTTGCGGCTGCCGTTCCATTATGTCGTCCCTCGCGGGACGGTGAACGTGAAGGTACTCCCCTCGTTGAGCTTGCTTTCCACCCAGATCGTACCTCCGTGTGCTTCCACCACGCTGCGTGCGATGGCCAGGCCGAGACCAACGCTTCCCGGCGTTGTCCCCTCGCCGTTCTGCACCTGGACGAATTTCTCAAAGATCGATTCCAGATCTCCGAGCGCAATGCCCCTGCCAGTGTCTTTCACAGAAATGCGCATTCCGCCGACATCGGATGTCGCCGTGATGGTGACGGTTCCGCCCGGATCGGTGAAGCGAAGCGCGTTGTTGGCAAGATTGCTGATGACCCAGGTAAATTGCCGCCGGTCCACGGGGACCGCTGCAAGGTCGTCCGGTACGGAGACCTTCAGTGCGATCCCCTTTTCACGGAACTGCAATTGGAGCGGCTTGAGCGCCTCGTCGACAAGGTCGCACATTCGCACCTGCTCTTTGACGATCTCCTGTCGTCCGGATTCGAGCCGCGACAGCTCCAACAGGTCGTGCACCAGCTTCCGGAGCCGTTCAACATCGTCCTTCGCCGCCGCTATCAATTCTTGCTGGCGGGATGTCAGCGCCCCCAGGACCTCCTGGAGCAGGATGTCGACGCTCATATTGAGGGATGTCAGTGGAGTTCGGAGCTCATGCGACACGGTTGCGACAAACTCGGATTTCATGCGGTCGAGGTCTTTGAAACGCGTGACATCCTGGAGTTGGGTCACAGTTCCCTGTGTTCCTCCCTGTTCATCAGTGATCATCGCCTGCCGCGGCCGATAATACATCACCTTTCCGCCCTTTTCAATCGTCAGGAGCGCGTCATCCCGTTCGGTCTTCCGGCCAAGGAGCAGGTCCATCCATCGTCCATCCTGAACCACGGCATTCAGCGACTTTCCGTTCCATGATCCCGGGGGGACGCCGAACAGCTCCTCCGCAGCACCGTTCATGAGCAGGATCTGTTGATGTTCGTCCGCAACGATCATAGGGTCGGCGATGCTGGCGACAATGGTCTCGGATTTCTTCTTTTCGGCGATGAGCTGATGGATATTCATCTCCTCGTACCGGCGGAGACGTTCAGTCATCTTGTTGAATTCCATGCTGAGTTCGCCGATCTCGTCATCCGACGAGTACACGTCGATCTTCTCTCCCAGGTTTCCGCTGCCGATCCGGCGGACGGAATTTCTGAGCACCTCCAATGGGTGAAGGGAACGCGTGGACCGGATGCTTGCGCCGAAGCTCAAGATGATGGACACCACCGATGCGACAATAACGGTCACCATCGCACCGCGCGTCGCCGTCTCGATCTTCGCCTGCGTTCGGGAAATCGCATCCTGACTCCGTTCGAGAACCTGGAAACAGTCTTCTTTGAGCGATTCCGCCAACGGACGGACCACACCAAACTTATAGGTGGGGGCGACAGCCTTACCTCCGGGCCGCTGGAGAAGCCCATACAGGGAATCGGCATACTTGATGTACTCCCGGTACTTCGTCTCAATGACGCTCAGGAGGGCGCTGTCCACGCCGGTCGTCGCATACTCTCTTGCTTTTTCGTGCCAGCCGAGAAACCCGACGCGGTTCGTGCTGAATTGGATGTACGCCAGATCCGGATCGTCGAGAATCATCGACAATTGCGCGTTTTCCTGCCGCTCCAGGTGCTTGACCATGTTCTGCGCCGCAAGTGTGATCTGGAATTCTTCCTCCAGAATGGACGCGACCGACTGGTTGACAACGGAGAAATTGTACACGGCGAACACGCTCGTGGCTGAACCGGTCAGCACCACGACCATGTACCCGAAAGCAATTTTGTACCGCAGCCCTTTCATGCGTTGAAAAAAGTACTCCGAATTCGAAGGAAAGGCAATGTAAGCACGTTTTGAACGGCTTTCTTGTCTTTCGCCGCGGAAAGAGGTATCTTTTCGTATTCTTATCACCTTGACTCGGCATCACCGGTCAAGGTTTTTTGTTTCGGATTGGTCGCACCAGAAGTACTCCCACATGCATTCGTCACTTTCCAGCAAGATCCAGAGATTCATCCGCGACGCCCGTCTGTTGCGCTCAGGCGATCGTGTCGTGCTGGCAGTGAGCGGCGGAGCGGATTCGATGGCAATGCTGGGGCTGTTTTCCGAGCTTTCAAAAAAGTTGCGACTCGCTCTTATTGTCGCCCATGTGCATCACGGCCTCCGGGGAGCCGAGGCGGACGCCGATGAGCGTTGCGTTCGCATGTTCGCGGAACTTCAAGGAATCCCATACCGGCGCGTTCGGGTCGATGTGCTCGAATTCCGGCGCAGGACAGGGTCGTCCGTTGAAGCATCGGCGCGAATCCTCAGGTACAGGGCGCTCGAACGCATCCGGCTGCGAGATCGGGCCGACGTGATTGCGACAGCGCACCATGCCGACGACCAAGCTGAGACTGTGTTTCTTCGCGCATCGAGGGGAGCGGACGTCAAGGGACTCGCTGGCATCCTCCCGCGCCTCGCCTCGCCCCCGGTGATCCGCCCGATGCTGCCTGCGACTCATAGTGAACTCGTTGCATACGCTCAGCGGCAAGGCATTCCCTACAGGGAAGACAGCACAAACCGGGACCTGCGTTTCCGGCGAAATGCGGCGCGATTCCGGGACCTTCCTCTGGCCGGACGAATGCTGAAGATCAATCCGGCAGACGCATTGCCGCGCCTGGCGCGAAGCGCAGGCCGACTGGATGTGTTGCTTGATGACTCGATCGGCGCGATTGCCGTTCCCTTGGTCAGGAAAGAAGATGAACATACGTGGACTCTCGACATCGATCCCGTTCGAACATTCCCCGAAGGCATGAGGTCTAGAGTCGTATCGGACTTTTTACGAAAATCGGGCATCGAACCAACACGAGAGCGGGTAAACCGATGTTCGGAGTTGCTCTCCCTTCAAACTGGAAAGATCCTCTGGTATAGAGGCGCGAATGTCCGGATCGTACGGGACCGGAAGACATTGGTTGCGCAGAATGGCCTTGTTCGAAAGTTCCGGCCAGCAACGGTGCGTCCCGGACAGGAAGTCTCCGTTGGGCAGTTTCGGCTGAAGGTGGGTACTCCGCGCCGTGTCCCGGCCTCCATGCAGGAGGACCCCGCGATCGCATGGGTGGATGCAAGCCTGCTTGTCGCCCCCCTCAGGGTGCGGTCCTGGAGAACCGGTGATTGGTTCATTCCCTTCGGCATGCGTGGACGGAAGAAACTGAGCGATTATCTCACGGAGTCCAAAGTCCCGGCGCACAAGAAAGACATGGTTCCGGTCGTCACGAGCGGATCTGCCATCGTTTGGGTCTGCGGCATGAGGCCGGACGAACGGTTCAAGATCACCCCGGCTACCCGTGCGGCATTACAATTCACCTTCACCTCAAACGTCTGAAGATATGGCCGATACTATAGTCGTCAAGAACGAGCCGTTCGACCTGTATATCGAGGAAGACCGGATCCAGGCCCGTATCAAGGAACTGGCTACGCAGATCAATCGCGATTTCCAGGGGAAAGTGCCCATCTTCATCGGCGTGCTGAACGGATCGTTCATTTTTTTCGCCGATCTTATTCGGGAGATCACTGTCGACTGCGAGATCGATTTCATCAAACTCTCCTCGTACGGCGATGCCAAGATCTCCTCGGGGCAGGTGAGAATGGTGAAGGAATTGAATTGTCAGGTCGCCGGACGGGACATCATCATGGTGGAAGACATCGTTGATACCGGTCTGTCCGTCGAATATCTCCGGAAGCACATTTTACAGGAAAAACCGGCGTCGCTGAGGTTTGTGACGCTTCTGCTCAAGAAAGATGTTGCCCGCGTACAACAACCCATTGACTACGTCGGCTTTGAAATACCTCCTGAATTCGTCATTGGGTACGGCTTGGACTACGGTCAAAAACTTCGTAATTTGAAAGCTGTGTACAGGCAACGACCAGTTACCTGACACAGTGTCAGCGTGAAAGGAGCATTGAGGAATGAGTTCGTGGTATAACGAGGACGGAGACAATTCCAAGAATGGCGGACCCCGGCGAAAACCGGGGGGTGGCGCACAACGTCCGACCCCCAAGAGGCCACTGCGTCCGCGGCCCGATGAGGACTCGCCGTGGGGCAAATTCGGCCGTGTCGTTCTAAGCTGGGTCGGCATCATTCTCGTTGTCTTCATGGTCATGTGGGTCTTCCGGACGAATGAAGAGACCGAATATGAAATCAGCTTTGGCACATTCCAAACGCTGATGTCGGAAAAGAAATTCTCTGAAGCCGTCATCAAGATCACCGGCTTCAATGTGTACGATTTCCACGGCAAGCTCACTCAACCGATGGACATCCAGACGTCCAGCGGAAGAACAGCAAAGAACGCCACCCGGATCGCCCTGACTCTCCCTTACACAGCGCTCGACCAGACGCTGATCAGTCAGTGGACCGACCAGGGGTTGAAGTTCAAAATGGAAAAGGAGGATAACACGTGGCTCAACGCCGCCGTGAGCATCCTCCCATGGCTGCTTCTCTTGGGCATTTGGTTCGTCATATTCCGGCGGATGCAAGCGGGGGCCGGGGGAACGAAAGGATTGTTTACTTTCGGAAAGAGCCGCGCCAAGCTCCTGACGGAAGGGATGACGCACGTAACATTCCAGGACGTCGCCGGCGCGGACGAAGCCAAGATTGAATTGCAGGAAGTCATCGAGTTCCTCAAGGAACCGACGAAGTTCCAGAGGCTCGGCGGAAAGATCCCGAAGGGCGTATTGTTGCTCGGACCTCCGGGCACGGGCAAAACGCTTCTAGCGCGCGCAGTCGCTGGAGAAGCGGGCGTCCCCTTCTTTTCGATCAGCGGAGCAGATTTTGTCGAAATGTTCGTCGGAGTAGGGGCGAGCCGGGTGCGCGACCTGTTTGAACAGGGGAAAAAAAGCGCACCGTGCATCATATTCATCGATGAGATCGATGCGGTCGGTCGTCATCGCGGCGCCGGCCTCGGCGGCGGTCACGACGAACGCGAGCAGACGTTAAACCAGTTGCTCGTAGAAATGGACGGATTTGAACAGAACAACGGCGTCATTATTATCGCTGCGACTAACCGGCCGGATGTACTCGACCCCGCCTTGCTGCGTCCCGGCAGATTCGACCGTCAGGTGGTCGTTGACCGTCCCGATATGCGGGGACGCGAAGGCATTTTCAAGGTTCATACGAGGAACATTCCACTGTCGGAGGATGTTCGCTTGGAAGTCCTGGCCAAGGGAACGCCCGGATTGTCCGGTGCCGACATCGCGAACCTTGTGAACGAAGCCGCGCTTCTTGCCGCCCGGCAGAACAACAAGGTGGTAACGATGCATCACTTTGAAGAAGCAAAAGACAAAGTGATGATGGGGATGGAGAGGAAGTCGCTCATCATTTCCGACAAAGAGAAGAAGGTCACGGCGTACCACGAAGCGGGACATGTGCTGGTGGCGAAGTTCCTGCCCGACGCCGACCCGGTGCACAAGGTGACGATCATTCCACGCGGTCGTGCGCTCGGCGTCACGACATATCTGCCGATCGACGAAAAGCACACATACTCACGCGATTATCTTGAATCGATGATTACCTATGCCCTCGGCGGCAGAGCGGCCGAAAAGCTTGTGTTCGACCAGATCACGACCGGCGCGGGAAACGACATCGAACGCGCAACGGAACTCGCACGAAAGATGGTATGCGAATGGGGCATGAGCGAAAAACTCGGACCGCTCGCGTACGGCAACAAAGAGGAAGAACTGTTCCTCGGCCGTGAGATCACGCGAACGCGCAATTTCAGCGAAGATACCGCCATCGCCATCGACGCAGAGGTCCGGCTCATCGTCATCAAGGCGATGAAAAAAGCGGAAAAGATCCTCAAGGAGCATGTGAGTCTGCTCCATCGCATGTCGAGCGCTTTGCTGGAGCGGGAGATCCTGGATTCCGACGAGATCGACAAGATCATCCGGGGACTGGAACTTCCTCCCGTGGAACGACAGTCGAACGGCGAAGGAACGGAAACCCACGCTCTCGCCTCCGGGTCCAAGACATGACCGTATCGGAGCCGTCGGCCCCGCTCACGACGCCCGGCGAGGCGCCCCGGGCCGATGATCTCCACGCAGCGGCGACGATCGACTATCGTTCGGAGTTGGTCCGCAAAGCGATCCATCTCTGTTCCCTCTCCATTCCCGTCATCTATTCATTCATCACGAAGGACCTGGCCCTGATGCTGCTGGTGCCGGTCACCGCCGCATTCCTCATTGTGGATACGGCGCGCCTGTACTACCCTCCCGTGTCCCGGATGTTTTATCGAGTCTTCGGCTGGCTTCTCCGAAGGCATGAGCAGGACGAGAACGCCAAGCGATTCAACGGCGCTACGATTGTCCTTCTATCGGCCGTCCTCAGTGTTATTGTATTCCCCAAGCTCATCACGGTCACCGCGTTCGCCATCTTGATCATTTCTGATTCGACCTCCGCATTGATCGGACGGAGATACGGGAAACGGCGGTTTCTGCGGAAGAGTCTGGCGGGAGCGACGGCCTTTTTTCTTTCGGCGGTCGTGGTTGTCCTCGTGTCGCCCAAAGCCGAAGGGAATGTGTGGGAGTACGCTATCGGAATCGTCGCTGCGGCGGTGGGGGCGGTGGTGGAGTCTGGCTCTACCATCGACGACAATTTCTCGATCCCCGTCAGCATTGGGATCATGATGTGGATCTTGTATGCAGTATTCCTCCCTGGCCTGGACCTCTCCGGGCCTGTTCCGGTCTTACGTTGATATAGGTCTCGACAAAAAGATCTACCACGAAGGACACGAAGGATGCTTAAAAATTTCCTTTCTTCGTGGCTCTTCGTGCTCTTCTTCGTGGACCTTCGTGTTCCGCTTCTCAGAGAGACTTCACGTAAACGCGTTCTTAATGTGCCGGATCTCCATCTCCACGCCGTCATCCACGATCGCAATGACGTCGAATCTGCACGGCGTCA